>Ga0213875_10001522_pt1 | contig 14901 bp, 10 predicted proteins | sample BarmaccomBMRX_R8_FD_160105 | JGI IMG/M metagenome (GOLD analysis project Ga0213875, IMG submission 160105) | Root-associated microbial communities from Barbacenia macrantha in rupestrian grasslands, the National Park of Serra do Cipo, Brazil - RX_R8 | ecosystem: Host-associated > Plants > Roots... | reverse complement strand
AAATCATCGAGAAGATCGTCGCCTCGGCGCTGATCTTCCTGCCGTCATCGTCGCGCGACTTCAGCAATGTCGAGATCGACCCGCTTTTGCAGCGCTATGTGCGCGGCTCCAACGGCATTGATTACAAAGAGCGCATCAAGATCATGAAATTGCTGTGGGATGCGATCGGCACCGAGTTCGGCGGTCGACATGAGCTCTACGAACGCAATTACGCGGGCAATCACGAAGATATCCGCATTCAGGCGCTGACCGGTGCTCGGCGCAATGGTTCGCTTGATGCGATGGTCGGCCTCGCCGAACGCTGCATGGCCGATTATGACGAGACGGGCTGGGTCAATGAGTCCTGGCGCGCCCCCGGCCCCTAAAGACGGTCGTCATACGCCGCCGCTTGCTGGGGGCTGGCTGCCTACTGGGGGCTAGTTGCCCCTTTTGCGATCAGATCGGGTTCAATCGCCGTCGGTGGTGCGAAAGCTCGTGCGCTCGCCGCCGCCAATTGTGGCAGCCTTGGGCTCCGCCTGTGCCTGTGCCTGTGCCTGCGCCTGCGCCTCTGGCACCTTATGCTGTTCGAGCGCACGCAACTGGGCGTCGATCACCTTGCACGAGGCGAGCACTTTCTCCTTGGATTGGTCGGGATAGGCACTGACCACGAAGAAGGTGGCATAACGCTGCGTGGCGTCGTCTGCCTCGTTGCTGTCCGCTGCCGCCGCGACGATCAGATCATGAATAATGCCGCCATCCCGCACCACCCGCGACTCCTCGATGCCGCAGCGATGCGCGTTCCCCAGAAGGAACCCGCCGCTGGCGGCGATACGGTCCGCATCGCTCGCACCCGGATTGGCGACCAGCAAAGCTGCTAAAGTGGTTGTTGCGAGCAAAGACATGTCGCTCTTCCCCTCGTCGGTACTCAACAAACCAACAGCAGCTTTAAGGGATTTGTTTCCCCATTTTGCCTCGTTTACTTAAAATAACACTTCGATACGTTTATCGTAAGTTGTAACGAATTTTAACAGAACCGGAAGTCGCCGGTTTAGCCATATGCATCTTAATGTTGCACAATGGCTCGTCTGCCGCGTCTGTCGGTAATCGCGTTAAGGGATGTCACTGCAGGATCAGAAAGCTGCCGCAGCCCATCATAAACAGGGCGGGAGGCGGCGCAACGCCGGGTTTCCGCGACACCCGCTCGCAGCAGGGATTAGGCGCACCCACTCATCATTGCGGAACAGCAGTCGTTGACCCGTTAACCCAGCCGGCGCGCGCCGGCTTAGAGGCGGCTAGTTACGCGGTGCGTGCTTGCTTAGGATGCGCTGCAAGGTGCGGCGGTGCATCTTGAGACGACGCGCCGTTTCCGACACATTCCGATCACACAATTCAAACACGCGCTGGATATGTTCCCAGCGAACCCGATCCGCTGACATAGGATCTTCCGGCGGTTCCGGTGTCGCGCCTTCCTTCGCCAGCAGCGCCCGCTCGACCGCATCGGCATCGGCCGGCTTTGGCAGATAATCGAGCGCCCCCGCCTTTACCGCCGCGACCGCGGTCGCGATGTTGCCATAGCCGGTCAGCACGACAATGCGGCTGCCGGGGCGGACATTGCGCAGCGCCGTGACAACATCGAGCCCGCTGCCGTCGCCCAACCGCAAATCAACCACGGCAAAAGCCGGCGGATGCGCCGTCGCGGCGGCCACGCCCGCGGCGACGCAATCCGCTGTCGCCACGACAAAACCACGCCGCTCCATCGCGCGCGCCAGTCGCTGGCATAGCGGCGCATCGTCGTCGACGACCAGCAACGTGCGTTCCGATTCAGGAAGACCCTTCAGCGGCGCAGCCTCGGCCTCAGCTGCCGGGTGCCGGAGAGATGGATCGATCGCATTCATTCTTTTTGCCTCTGCTTACCGCGCGACGCCTACCTCCGCGGCATCCCGTCGCGTCACTGCCTCCAAATTGGCACGGTCCCAGGAAATGACAATGTGTGCGCCGCCCTCAACAAGATTATCGAAGGTCAAATCCGCGCCACTGCGTTCCAGGAGGCTTTGCGCGATAAAGATGCCGAGCCCCATGTGGTTCGACACACCGGCGCGCGTCGACAGATAGGGTTCGCCGAGCCGGCCGAGCAGATGCGCGGGAAATCCCGGTCCGTCATCGGCAATCTCGACGGTCACGGAGCGCGGGTCCCAGTGCGTCGTGACGCTGACCTCGTGGCGGGCGAATTGCAACGCGTTCTGTACCAGATTGTGCAGGCCGTGCATGATCTCGGGGCTGCGCCGGACCAGCGGCTCGTCATGCGCCCCCGCCCCCGTTGTCGCGAAGATCAGCCGAACCTCGGCATCGTGGTAGAGGGTGCCCGCCGCCTCGACCAGCGCGGAGATCGGCAGTCGGCTATAGGGCGACGCCCCTTCCTCATCGGGATGATGCTGCAACTGCGCCAGAATCTCGCGGCAGCGTTCGGACTGGCTCCACAAAAGCTCGGCATCCTCGCGATGCGGCGAGTCACTCGGCAGATCGTGCACCAACTCCTTTGACACGACGGCGATGGTGGCGAGCGGACTGCCCAACTCGTGCGCCGCCGCGGCCGCGAGCGCGCCCACCGCCGACACCCGTTGCTCGCGCGCCAATGCCAGCTGGGTCGCAGACACAGCGTCACGCAGCCGCCGCGCCTCGGCCGCGACGCTCCATGCGTATCCGCCGATGAACACCGTCGCGACCACCAGGGCGGTCCATCCGCCAAAGATCAACTCGGGCGGAAACTCAAGCGGCAACGTCCGCCACGGCAACGGCATATGCCACAATGCCAGCAATGAAATGATCACCACGGCCAGCACCGCGAGAGCGATCACCGGACGCAATGACAGAACGGTCGCAGCGATCGTGACCGGCGCCACGATCAGGATCGCGAACGGGTTTTCAAGACCGCCGGTGATAAACAACAACACGCCGAGCTGCACCAGATCGTAGCCGAGAAACAGCGCGGCTTCTTTCTCTCCGAGGCGGGTCGCGGCTCGACGCCACAATCCGATCGCCAGGTTCACAAAGACCGAACAGGCCACCACCCAAAAGGCCGGGAACATGGCGAGGTGGAAATCGAAGGCGAAGTGCACGACCATCAGCGCCGCGATCTGCCCGACGATCGCCACCCAGCGGATCAGCACGAGCCGGCGCAGGCTGATGCGGTCGAATTCGGGGCGGGGCTCCGGAAGCGCCGCGAGGCTCGCCAAATTCACCCAACATCCTCCCAGCACCCTGCGGTGGTGTACAGCCTGCCATCACTCGGGGGCACTACTCTGGCCGCTGCGCGCACAATGGGCCATATAGGGCGGATGCGCGAACCCGTCATCCGTGTCGAAGACTTGGTGAAACGTTACGGTAAAACCGTGGCGGTCGATCACCTCGGTTTCAACATCGAGCGCGGCGTTACGGCGGCTCTGCTGGGCGGCAACGGCGCCGGCAAGACGACGACCATATCGATGTTGCTGGGCTTGCTGCTGCCGACCTCCGGCGCCATCCATATCTTCGGCGAGGATGTCTTGCGGCATCGCTATCGCGTGCTGCCGCGAATGAATTTCTCCTCGCCCTATGTAGACCTGCCGCATCGACTGACGGTGCGCCAGAACCTACAGATCTACGCGCGTCTCTATGGCGTGCCACGGCGACGCGAGATCATCCAACGGCTGGCCGCCGACCTGCAGATCGAGGCCTTGCTCGACCGCCCCGCCGGCAAATTGTCGTCTGGTCAGAAAACCCGCGTGGCGCTCGCCAAGGCATTGCTCAACGAGCCGGAGCTGCTGTTGCTCGACGAGCCGACCGCATCGCTCGACCCGGACACCGGCGATTGGGTGCGCGGCTATCTCGAAGCCTACCGCGACCGCACCGGCGCAACGATCCTCTTGGCGTCGCACAACATGGCCGAGGTCGAGCGAATGTGCTCGCAGGTGCTGATGATGAAATCCGGGCAGATCGTCGATCGCGGCAGCCCCGACGAATTGATCGATCGCTACGGACGCACCAACCTAGAGGAAGTTTTCCTGCAGATCGCCCGCGCGTCGCAACCCCAGCTGGAACCGGTGTCTTGATGATTCCCGGTATCGACACCGCCACCATCCGCCGGTTGGGCGAGATCCCGTTCTCGCCGGCGCGCATTTGGGCGATGCTGCTGCGCTATCTCTATATTCTGCGCAGTTCGTGGCCGCGCACGCTCGAACTGCTCTACTGGCCGACCCTGCAGATGCTGATCTGGGGGTTCATGAGCCAGTTCCTCTACCAGAACAGCAGCTATGTCGCGCGCGCCTTCGGCGTCTTATTGGCGGCGGTAATGTTGTGGGATTTGCTGTTCCGCAGCCAGCTTGGCCTGTCGATCTCGTTTCTCGAGGAGATGTGGGCGCGCAATCTCGGACAGCTCTTTGTCAGCCCGCTGCGGCCCTACGAATGGCTGCTGTCATTGCTGGCGATGAGCGTGATCCGGGTGACAATCGGCATCGTCCCCGCCGCGTTGCTGGCGATCCCGCTCTACCATTATTCGATCTTCGACATGGGGCTGTCGCTGGTTGCGTTTCTGGTGGTGCTGATGGCGATGGGCTGGTCGCTGGGGTTGGCGATCTGCGCCGGCATCCTGCGGCACGGCATGGGAGCCGAAAGCCTTGCCTGGACGGTGATCTTCGCGCTGGCGCCGCTCAGCTGCGTCTATTATCCGATCACCACTCTACCCGGCTGGCTGCAGCCCGTCGCCTGGGCCATCCCCTCGACACACGTATTCGAGGGGATGCGGGCCGTGATGTTCCAACACGTTTTCCGCTTCGATTATTTCTTCGGAGCGGTGGTACTCGACATTGTTTATCTGGTGGCCGGAGGTGCGCTGTTCTTCCTTGCCTTCCGCGACGCCCGTCGCCGCGGCGCCCTGACGCAAATGGGGGAGTAGCCGCCGCACGACTCTACTGCATTTTCGGGCAAGCGGCGCGCGAACGCGCTTAAGCCGGATCGGGCCAGCGGGAGTCGCGTTCCAGATATTCGGCGGAGCGCATCGCGGTTGCCAGTTCGGCAGGGCTCGCCATGGGTGGCTTGGCGCCGCTCCTCAGGCCAGAGAGGGCGCCGCGCATCGCGTGCACGGTGGCGGCCAGCAAATCCTGCGGGTAGACCACGATTTTGATGCCGATGCGCTGCAGTTCGGCGTCGCCCGGCATGAAATGCTTGCCGGCCGGCGAGGTAACGGCCAGTGCCGGCTTGCCGGCGCAGGCCTCGATGCCGGCACGCATCTCCGCCTCGGATTGCGGCGAGTCAAGAAACAGGATGTCGGCGCCCTCGGCGACAAAAGCCTGCACCCGCGCCAGCGCCTCGTCAAAACCGCGCGAGGTGCGTGCGTCGGTGCGCGCCAATAGCAGGATACCCTCTTCACGGCACGCCTCGGCGGCGGCGCGGCAGCGCAGGATAGCGGCCTCGCGATCAACCACCAGCTTGGCGCCGCCCCTGCCGAGCGGGCGCGGCCAGATCTTGTCCTCGATCAGCACGGCCGCGGCGCCCCGCCGCGCATAGGCGCGTACCACTTTCTGCACCGACAGCGCGTTGCCGTGACCGGTATCGCCATCGGCCAGCCACAGCAGATCAGGGGCGGCGTCGATGCACGCCTCGACCGCATCCGCCATCTCGGCGAAGCCAACGAGGTCCATGTCGGGCATCGCCAGACGCATCGCCGAGACGCTGGAGCCGGAGACAAACGCGGTGTGAAACCCGGCCTCGGCGATCAGCCGCGCCCCGAGCCCATCGCCGCACCCCGGCATGATCTGCAATTCGGGACGATCGAGCAGCTCTTTCAAGGCAGCGGCTTGCGGTCGCATAGCAGTCTCCTGATGGTTCAGGAAATCAGCCTAGCCCTTCCCCCAGCAGCACCGCGACCGGAAATTCGCGGAATAACTCCGTCGCCCGAGCGGTAGCGCCTGACAATGTGGCGCCGGTAAAGATGTTGCGCCAGTTTGCCTCGCCGGGAAGCGCCAACTCTGTCTCGCCAAAATCGGCCGTGGCGCTTTTGCCGAGCAGACCATAGGTCAGGCGCGGCACGACAACCGCGACCGCCGTGCCGTTCAGCCGCCGAGCGTAGGCGCAGAGCCGATCGCCATTGCGCCCGTCGCCAACAGCCAGCGGCTCATAATCGGCGGAGGCGAACAGCTCGGCGTGGGAGCGGCGGAGATCGAGCAGGCGGGCGGTGACGAACAGCTTCTCGCGCCCGTCCTGCCACGCGGCTGACAGGTCGGTCGGGGTGACCTTGCCGATTTGCTCCAGCAGCGTGTTGCGCATCTGCCAGTCGACCGGTCGCCGATTGTCGGGGTCGACCAGGCTGAAATCCCACAACTCGCCACCCTGGTAGATATCACAGACACCCGGCACCGTGAGCTTGAGAACGGTCTGCGCCAGCGAGGAAATCGCCGCCGGGCGTTCGAGCCCCGTAATAAAGGCGGCGAAGTCGGTGAGGAACGGGTTGGTGCGGCTCGCATCCAGCGCGCCGCGGACAAAGCGCTGCAGGGCGGCTTCGAAGGACTCGTTCGGCCAGGTCCAGCCGGATTTCTCCTTGCCCTCGCGCACCGATTTGATCATCGCCGCCTCGACGCGCTCGGCCAGGGCCGCAAGCGCGTCGGCATCGGTGGGATCGAGGCCGACCGGCCAGACTCCGACCAGCAGCTGATAGAACATGTATTCGACGTTGCGATCGGGCGCTTCCTCGCCGTCGGCTTCGCTGCGCAGCCGTCGATTGAGTCGCAACCAATGGGTGACATGGCGGCCCCATTCCTGAGGCATCTCCGACAGCATCGCAATGCGCAAGCGGGCGTCTTCGCCGCGTTTGGTATCGTGCGTCGAGGTCGTCAGCATGGCGTGCGGCCACTGCCGCGCCCGCTCCGCCGTGATGCGATGAAACGCAGCCGGTGACATGCCAAAGCGGCGCGGATCGCCACCGACCTCATTCAGCGCCAGCAGCCGGAAGTACCGGTAGAAGGCGGTATCCTCGAAGGACTTCGCCATGACCGGGCCGGTGACCTGTTGAAACTGCATCGCGACGCGCAGAACGTCGGCGGGATGCGGGTGTCCTGGCAGGTCGGCCAGCAGCACGCCGTGGATGAAGTCGAAGATACTGGTGTCGCCCGCCAGCCAATGCTTCCTGGCCTGGGCAATCGCCCACTCGATGTAGCGCCGGTCATCGGCGCTGGCACCGCGCTCCGACACATAGGTGCGGTAGACCGGGAAGCCGGCGATCACCTCTTGCAGCGCGCCGAGCATGCCATTGAAGGTGAAGTCGCGGTAGCGCCAATCCGCCATCGACAGGCGGTGAAAGCGGCGCGCCAGCACGTTCATCTCGCTCGCCAGATTCACGTGCATAATTCGCCGCTTTGATGCGTAGAGCACGTCGTCATAGCTCTCGGCGCGGCCGGTCAGCCGGCGATAGAGGCGGGTCATCGCGGTTTCGGCGGCGGGATCGACAAACAACGCCAATGCCTGGTTGACGAAGTCGTAGCCGGTGCTGCCGGCGATCGGCCATTCCGGCAGATGCTCGTAATGCGCGAGGATCTTCTCGACCGTGATGTAAGTCGCCTCGCCGGCGCGCTGCCGCAGCGTGGCGCAGTAAACGGCCGGATCGAACAGGCCATCGATATGGTCGATGCGCAGCCCCTGCACGTCGCCGCGTTCGACCATCGCAAAGATCACGCGATGTGCCACCTCGAACAATTCCGGCAGCTCGATGCGCAATCCGGCGAGGTCATTGATGTTGAAGAACCGGCGGTAATTGATTTCCTCTGCCGCCACGTGCCAGTCGGCAAGCCGGTAGGACTGCGCTTCGAGAAGCCGGTGCAGCCGGCGGTAGGTCGCGGCCCGGCCGGGGGTGCCGGTAAAGGCTGCCGTGGCGCTGTTGATGGCATCCGCGATACTCGCATCAGCAGCTGCCTCCGCCAGTTCCTGCTTCAACTCCATCGCGCGGGCACGCGCGGCCTCCGGCCCGAGCCGCCGCAGCCTGCCAAACTCACCGGCGAAACGGGCCACCGCCTCGCCACCATAGTTCAGTATCCCGGCATACGAATGCGGCGAGATTGGAAAGCGGTGACTGTAATACCAGGCGCTGAAGCTGCCTTCCGCCGGATCGAACTTCAGCTCGACCTCACCCTTTTCCAGAACCGTGCCGTACTGACCGCCGAGTACCGGAAGCAGCACGCACCCTTTGGTGTCGTCGCGGATCGGGTCCCAGTTAATATCGAAATAGCTCGCGAAGGGCGACGCCTCGCCCCATTCCAGTACATCGAGCCACCACGGGTTATCGGCAGCGCCGACTCCCATATGGTTGGGCACGATATCGAGGATCAGCCCCATGCCGTGCGCCTTCAGCGCCGCCACCAGCGACGCGAAATCCTCGTCGGTGCCGATTTCGGGATTGAGCCGGCCGTGATTGACGATGTCGTAGCCATGCGTCGAACCGGGCCGCGCCTGCATGATCGGCGAGGCGTACATATGGCTGATCCCGAGCCTGGCGAGATACGGCACCAGCGCCGTTGCGTCGCGGAAGGTGAACTCCTTGTGGAATTGCAACCGGTAGGTGGCGCGGATATCCGCGCCTTGTGCCGGGGTGTCGCTCATCGATCAGGGCTCCGGCAACGCGCGTGCGCGCGACTCGTTCATGACTTGGGCAATGCGCGCCAATGCATCGCTGCCCAGCACCTCCTCCAAGGTTCGTGAAAGTCGCCGGCGCCAGTTCGGGTGGCTGTCGGTGGTGCCGGGTAGATTGGCCTGCTCGACCTCGCCCACAACATCTTCGAGCTGAACCAGCGTCAGCCGCGACGGGGAGCGCGCGAGAAACGCCTGAATTGCTTCGCCGAGTTCGGGGCCGTATACCGGATCGCCCTGCTCCAGATAGAGCGAATACTTGTCCTGGTCGAGCAGACCTTCGCGGATGAGGGCTTCCAGCAGCAGATGGCGGTCGCGACCGCGATCTACTTCCTCCCGGGAGGCCGCGGAATCATCCGGGTAGGCGCCCAGTTTTCGTCGCCAGACGATGTCCTGCGCCAGCCAGAAGCCTCTTAAAGTTGGCAGGTCATGCGTTGCCGCCGAGGCGGCGGCCAGCGCTGGATACTCGCCGGGCGAGCGGAAGCTCCCATCCCAGCGTCGCTCAAAGGCGAAGATGCGGTAGCACAGAACGTTGGCCGCCTGCATCGTCTCCCGGAACCCGTCGGGTACCGTGCCGAGATCCTCGCCGATGACGCTGCAGCGCTGTCTCTGGCTTTCCAGCGACACCAGCCTCAGCAGATCGTGGAACGGGTAGTTCACATACGCGCCGGCGGTCGCCGGCATGCCGCTGGGTACCCAGTACAGCCGCTGCAGACTCATCACGTGGTCGATCCGCAGCACCCCTGCGTGACGCATGTTTGCGCGCAGCGACGTAACAAACGGCGCAAATCCGCGCCGCCGCATGGCCAGCGGATTCTGCGGCGCCAAACCCCAATTCTGTCCGCCGCGGCTCAGCGGGTCGGGCGGCGCTCCGATCGAGGCACCGGGCACGACCAGTTCAGGATCGACCCAGGCCGATGCGCCATGCGGGTTCGCGCCCACCGCGAGATCGCGGTAGAGGCCGATCGCCAACCCGGCCTCGCGTCCGGCGCGTGCCGCCTCACCCAGCTGGCGGTCGGCTTGCCACTGGAGAAACTGGAAGAACTCGACCCGGTCGGCATGCGCGGCGGCGAATGCAGCAACTGCGACAGACCTCGAGTCGCGCATCTCCGCCGGCCAGGCATGCCATGAGAACTCGGCGCCGGACGCCGTGAAATGCTCATGCAGGGCCTCGAACAGCGCAAATGCTGCCAGAGGCGCGCCCCATTCCTGCTTGAATGCGAGAAACTCGACGGCCTCCGGGGAGCTTGTAGCCAGATCGCGCTCGCGGAAGCGCTGGTAGAGGGCTTCGAGAACCGGTCGTTTGACGGCCGCCACCGCACCGTAATCGACGAATTCAGCGTCACGCGCGGTGGCGATGCTCGCGGCCGGCGCCAAGGCCTGTATCTCGGAATGTTCGGCAAAACCGGGCACCCGCGTCACATCGATATAGAGAAAATCGAGCCAGGCGCGGCTGGAAGGCGAATACGGGCTGAAATGGCGCGGCTCGGCGGCGAACAGCGCATGCAGCGGGTTGAGCCCGACGCTCGCCGCCCCAAGCGGCCCCACCCCCTGGCAGAGCGCAGCAAGATCGCTGAAGTCTCCGATGCCCCAATCGGTCGCGCTGCGCAAACCGTATAGCTGGGTGGTCACGCCCCAGCTGCGGGCACCGTACTGCAGGGCTGGCGGCAAATAGGCGCTGTTCGGCGCAACAATCAGCGTGATCCCGGCGATGTCGCCACCGCCGTCTAGCGTAAGCCGATGATAGCCAAGCGGCAATTCGGGAAGCTGCACTTCACCATCGTGGCAAGCGCCTCTGACTTCCCCGCCCTCTTCGAGCTGGCAGCACCAGTCGATCGCCCCGTTTCCGCTGGTGCGCAGCCGCAGGTATCGTGTGTCCTGCGTTACCACTTCCGCCGTGCCGAGGCCGAATGGTGCCGCATCGCGCTCGGCGGCGAGCGCTTCGGCGGCCTGCTGCGGATCGGTTGGCAGGCTGAAGGCGCCAATCAATGCCGCGAGCGTGTCCTCGCTTACGTCATGCCAGACGCCAAGCGCGTCTTGATGGTGCGCGCCGATCCCGACCAAACCCGCGATATGGCGCAGATCGTCGAGACGACTCATGGCACTCGCGTTGCCACCGGGATAAGGTAGATCGCCGCGCAGCCGCCCGTCAGCGTGTCGGCGGGCGGCGTTTCCGCTGTGCTGTAGAGCGGGTTTACGGAAGGCCGTGCCGCGAGCGGTGCCGGCTCGTCGGCGAAATTAGCGACGAGCAGCATTGTGGTGCCGTCGCCGAGCCGCCACTGCACCCGCACGGCCTTGTCGCCAATCACCTCGTACTGGCCGCCCGGCTGCATGCCGGCGAGGCGGGGCACGATTTCCTTGCGGCGCAGCTCGAGCAGCGACCGATAGCGCCGCAACCAAGTCGCGTGCGGTTCCCGCTGTTGCTCGCCGCGATCAAGGCGTGATGCCGCAAAGGTGCTCTCAGCGGTCGGGTCCGGGATACGCTGCTGCGCCGCCGGGTCGCTGAACTCGGGGAAATGCGCGAACTCGCGGCGGCGTCCTTGACGAACGGCGTCATCGAGCGGCGGCGCGAAATCGCAAAAGAACAGGAACGGGCTGGTCGTTGCCCATTCCTCGCCCATGAACAGCATCGGGATTTGCGGCGCCAGCAGATAGATCGCCGCCGCGGCATGCAGCAGATTCTCCGGCGCCTTCTCGGAGATGCGGGTACCGAACGGCAAGTTGCCTATCTGATCGTGGTTTTGCAGAAACGAGATAAAGGCGGTGGCCGGCAGGTCGCCCGAGGGTTCGCCGCGGCGCTCGCCGTCGCGGAACGGCGAGGGCTCGCCCTGATAGGCGAGGCCGGTTGCGAGGATACGGCCGAGATGCGCGATCGGCCTGTCGGCATAATCCTCGTAGTATCCGGGCGCTTCTCCCGTCAGCAGCACGTGAAAGGCGTGGTGGACGTCGTCATCCCACTGCGCGGTGGCGTGGATCGCCGCGCCGTCGCGGCGTGCCAGCCGGCGCGCCTCGTTCTTGTCGTTTTCGAGGATCAGATGAACCGGCTGGTCCGTCATCTGCCGGCGCACTGTTTCGGCCAGCTCCGTCACGATGTCGGGTCGGGTATCGTCGACGATCGCGTGCACGGCATCGAGCCGCAATCCGTCGAAATGGTATTCCCGCAGCCAATACAGCGCGTTGTGGATCATAAAATCGCGCACCGGGCGGCTCGCCTCGCCGTCGTAATTTACCGCGGCGCCCCATGGGGTCTCGTGGCGATCAGTGAAGAAATCCGGCGCGAGGGCCGGCAGGTAATTACCCTCCGGCCCGAAATGGTTGTAGACGACATCGAGGATGATCGCGAGCCCGCGCGCGTGACAGGCCTCGACCAGGCGCTTGAGATCGTCAGGTGTGCCATAGCAGGCGGCGGGCGCAAAAAGCTGGACGCCGTCATAACCCCAGTTGCGTTGCCCGGCGAAGGCCGCGATTGGCATAAGCTCGACCGCCGTGACACCCAGCGTCACCAGCTCGTCGAGATGCGCGATTGCCCCCCTGTAGTCACCGCTGTCGCTGAACGTGCCCAGGTGCAGTTCGTAGATGATGAATTCTTCCCAGGGCCGTCCGCGCCAGGCGTCATCCCGCCATTCATATGCACGCGGATCGATCACCTCGCTCGCGCCGTGTACGCCGTCGGGCTGAAATCGCGACGCGGGATCGGGATAGCTCTCGCTACCAACCCGGTACTTATAGCGCGCCCCCGGCCTGGCGCGATCGGTCGTTAGCTCGAACCAGCCGCCGGGTTGTGGGCGCATCGGCAAATCGGCTTCGTTGTCACCGTCGAGCGCGAGCGACACCGCGCCGGCCCGAGGCGCCCATAGCCGGAAGCGGACCCCGCCGGCAACAAGTTCGGCACCACCGGGCAGCTCATGACGCCGATGCATCGCGGCTCCCTTGTTCATGCGATGTCGGTGCCGTGGCTTGTTCGACCGGCGCCGGCTTTGCGCGGCTGCCGGGGGCCCGGTTGATGAACAGCGCGAAAGCGTACGGACGCAGGCGATAGACATCGCCCGGCTGCCACAACCGCTTGTCGGAAGCGAGCCCGGTGGGTTCGGCGGTATCGACCAGCGCCTCCCAGAGAAGCGGGGTCGCCAGCCGCGGAATACGGAAGTCGAGATCGCCGTAATAGGCGTTCATCATGACGAAAAAGCTCTCGTCGATGTCGCGCTGACCGCCGCGTGTGTAGAACTCGCCAGCAGCGCCGCCGAGGACATAACCAAGCGATAGACCGAAGGGATTGCCCCAATCATACGAGGTCGCCTCCTCTCCGGCTGGAGTGACCCACGTGATGTCCTTCAGGCCAGCCTCTGACACTACCTCGCCGCGGAAAAACCGCGGCCGCGAAAACACCCGATGACGTCGCCGGAAGTGGACCAGGTATTGCACGAAACGGCGCAGCGCCTCGTCCTCGGGCCGTATGTTGGTCCACTGCAACCAGGAGATGTCATTGTCCTGACAATACGCGTTGTTGTTGCCTCCTTGCGTGCGGCCAAACTCGTCGCCGGCCATCAGCATCGGAACCCCGAGGGACAACAGCAGGGTGGCGACAAAGTTGCGCTTCTGCCGATCGCGCAGGGCCAGGATTTCGGCATCGTCGGTCGGCCCTTCGACACCGCAGTTCCACGAATGATTTGGCTCGTGCCCGTCGCGGTTTCCCTCGCCGTTGGCTTCGTTGTGCTTTGATTCGTAGGTGACGAGGTCCTGCAGCGTGAACCCGTCATGCGCGGTGATGAAATTGATGCTGGCCCAGGGCCGGCGACCTCGATAGCCGTAAACGTCGGACGACCCGGCGAGGCGCGAGGCCATCTCGGCGACCATGCCGCGATCGCCCTTCCAGAACCGGCGTACGCCGTCACGGTACTGGCCGTTCCACTCGGCCCAGCCGGGCGGGAAATTGCCGACCTGATAGCCATAGGAGCCGACATCCCACGGCTCGGCGATAAGCTTGACGCGCGACATCTCCGGATCCTGCCGGATCGCGTCAAAAAACGCGGCACCCTGACTAAAATCACCGTTTTCGCGTGCCAGCGCGGTGCAGAGGTCGAAGCGGAAGCCGTCGACATGCATATCGGTCACCCAATAGCGCAGCGAATCCATGATCATCTGCAGGACGCGCGGATGATCGGTGTTCAGCGTGTTGCCGGTGCCGGTGACGTCGTGATAGAGGCGCCGATCGTTTTCGAGGCGGTAGTATGACAGATTGTCGATGCCGCGGAACGACAGGGTGGGTCCGAGGTGATTGCCCTCGCCGGTATGGTTGTAGACGACATCGAGGATGACCTCGATCCCGACCTCGTGCAGCCGCTGCACCGCCGTCTTGAATTCGTTGATCGAGCCGGCCGGCAGGAAGCGCGGATCGGGCGCGAAGAATCCGATCGAATTGTAACCCCACATGTTAGTAAGGTCGCGATCGGCGAGCTGCCGCTCATTGACAGCGGCGTGGATTGGCAAAAGCTCGACCGCGGTGACTCCCAGATCGACCAGGTAGTCGATCACCGCCGGCGACGCCAGTGCCCCGAAGGTGCCTCGGTCGCGCTCGGATACATCCGGGTGCCGCATTGAAAAGCCGCGCACATTCATCTCGAGGACGATCGTCTCTTCCCACGACGTACGCGGATGGCGATCGTTATTCCAGGTAAAGGCGTTCTCGACCACGCGGCCCTTGGGCACAAACCGCGCGCTGTCGCGGCGATCGAAGGCGAGGTCGTCACGTGGGCTGCCGACGCGGAACCCGTAGACAACATCGTTCCAGCGCACGTGCCCTGAGATCGCCCGTGCGTATGGATCGAGCAGCAATTTGTTGGGGTTGAAGCGATGCCCGGCCGACGGTTCGTACGGTCCATGCACGCGATAGCCGTAGAGCAGCCCGGGCCGCGCCTCCGGCAGGTAGCAGTGCCAGACCTCGTCGGTATACTCCGGCATTTCGATGCGGTCTTCCTCGTGCTGTCCGGAGCTGTCGAACAGACACAACTCGACCTTTTCGGCATGCGCCGAGAACAGGGCAAAGTTAACCCCACGCCCGTCCCAGGTCGCGCCGAGCGGATAGGGTTGACCGGGCCACACCCGGATTGACGGCATATGTTATCCTTGCTGGTCAGCCGTCAAAATGAGCACACCGAGTGGCGGCAATTGCAACCGTAATGAATAGCCGTGACCATGCGTGGGGTGCGGATCGGCATAAATTTCGCCGCCATTGCCAACGCCGCTGCCGCCATAGACGCCCGCATCGGTGTTGAC
>Ga0213875_10001521_pt1 | contig 14902 bp, 13 predicted proteins | sample BarmaccomBMRX_R8_FD_160105 | JGI IMG/M metagenome (GOLD analysis project Ga0213875, IMG submission 160105) | Root-associated microbial communities from Barbacenia macrantha in rupestrian grasslands, the National Park of Serra do Cipo, Brazil - RX_R8 | ecosystem: Host-associated > Plants > Roots... | reverse complement strand
TCGTCTCGCGGCGAATATGCACCGCCGCTTCGATGCGCCGCAGCGACCAGCCCAGCCGCCCCAGCGCGATGACCTGCTGTCTCTTCTCTTCGCTCAAGACATTGCTCACGTTGACGCAGGGTATGCCCTGCGTCTGGATCAATGTCCTGAATCAACTCCTTGTTTGGCCGCTTTTCAGCCGATTATCCTTGGCCGGTTTTGAGTGATTCCCGAGGTGCGGAACGGGCGCTGTCGTTTTCGGTGAAGGAATGGACCCGAAGCTGAAGCGCCCTGCAAGCTCGTCGAGCGAGAGTTTCCCAGGTCCAAATATCAGGATCAGCAGCGAGGCAAACAGAAACGTATAAGCATCGTCCGCATAGAATTTTCCTGGATCGGAAAAAATCGAGAACAGCGCCTCCCGGCTTGCCGTCAGATACGCGACGACCATGTCAAACGCGAGGATCAGTCCGAAAAATCGCGATCCAAATCCGACGGCAAGCATGATGCCACCGACAAACTCCATCCACGAAACCGCGACCGCGTTGATGCCCGGAGCGGGAATCCCCAAGCTGGTGAAGAAATCCGTCACTTTGCTTAGATGTTGCAGTTTGCCCCATCCTGTCTGCGCGAACTGCCATCCCCAGTAGAGCCGAACTGCAAGCAAGAAGGGCGATTGTAAAGCTGAACCTGCAGCATTCAGGCGGCGATATGCCGCAGCGATTAAATCGAATAAACGTCGAACAAGCATGTCAAGAACGTTCCCTTCAGCAATCAAATGCGGACAGGGTCAACATTTATTCCTGCCATATCTCGTGTGCAGAGCCATCCCAACTCGCCCCAGGTACGAAAGCATTCCTGAAGCATCGCGAGCTGTTCCTCACTTGAAAGCAAACTGCTCGCAAAGGCTGCGGCGATTGCCTGTTCCAGAGACTTGCCTTGTTTAATTGCAATCAGCGAATTGTATGCCTCGCGCTGGACTTCTTTGTAGAAAACGGTACCGTCTACCCTGTGCACGATCAGAAAACTGTGCCGTGGTCGTGCGGCGTAATGGCGAACTCGCTTACGCGCCATCGGAGCGCCCTCGAGCGCGCGAACTTCTAGCAGCAAATCGTCCACAGCGTGCTCAAGCGTCAACAGCCTGATACACGGCTGCAATGAGAGTGCGAGATTTTCACCTGCAGTTGTTATCTCGTCTAAGGTGAGTGGTGGTGCTGCGCCCGCGTCAAACGCTTCGATATGCGCCCATTCCAGGCGAACCATGTCGAGTGCAAGCGCATCGAACGGAGCCGCGAGTTCGCGGTTCCAAAGCAGCCATATGTGGAGCTGGGAACCCAGGTTCCTTAGCGTAAAGGAGGTGGACGGACAGTCGAATAAATATGCACGAACCAACTGCTCAAATTTGCGCGCACCCACTACTGCTTGGAGCCCCGGAAAATCTTCTGTGATGGCGGACAGAATACGCAGCCAGTATTGCTGGTGATAAATCTCGAGTCGCTCGAACGAGCTCAGTTTGCGATTCGGCTTGATCAGTCCTTCTGCTTCGCGCTTGACTACGCGCCCGTCGACTGTTCTCGCGGGTAGTGTTCCAGCCGCGCTCTGCGGCTGCATAATTAACGAGCTAAAGTGCCGCTGAATAAATCGGAGCTGGCTCATACCTTCCTCGGATATAGGCGGGTACTTCTGTTCCTTGTAGGAAGCGGTTTGCCTTCAGCGCTTCCGCATGTACTTCTTCAAAGCTCGGGACCTTGTCGTCCCATTCAAGAAGCGTTGCTGTCGGTCCGCAGCGCTCGATCGCACGCTTGTATAGCGCCCAAACCGGCTCGATCACCGGGTGGTCGTGCGTGTCCAGGATGTACTTCTCGTACTTCGAATGCCCCGCAATATGAATTTGCGCGATGCGCTCGGCCGGAACAGAGTTCACGTACGTAAATGGATCGAAATCGTGATTCTGGGAGGACACGTAGATATTGTTCACGTCGAGTAAAATGCCGCAGTCGGCGCGTTCTACAACTTCGTTTAGGAATTCCCATTCGGTCATTTCCGAAACGTGATACTCGGCGTAGCTGCTGACGTTCTCGACGGCAACCGGAATTCCAGGTTGTCCTGCACCTGGCGGATTTTCCGTGCAGTCACTTCGACCGCCTCCCAGCTATAGGGCATGGGCAATAGGTCGTGAGTGTAGCGCCCGTCGACGCTGCCCCAACAAAGATGATCGGAGAGCCACGGCGTCTTTGTCCGGCGGACCAGCGCCTTCAGTCTCCTGAGGTGTTCGCGATTCGGCGGATCAATCGAGCCGAAATACATGGAAACGCCGTGCTGAACCACTCGATACTGCTCGAGTATCTGGTCGAGCACAGCCAAAGGCCGGCCGCCGTCCACCATGTAGTTCTCCGAAATGATCTCGAACCAGTCGACGACCGGTTTTCGCTCCAGTATGTGACGATAGTGCGGTATTCGAAGTCCGATACCAATTCCGTAATCCATCCATCCGTTGAACCGATTCGCGGGCATAAACAAAGGTCTCCTAAAAAAGGATTGGGCTGGCAGGGTTACCGTTTTACGAGCCCATTCAGCGCTACGCCAAGGATGGTGGCTTGGTGCCGTCAGTCGCGCAACCACCCTTGCCCTTACAAGTGTTCTTGCCCTTGCACCCGTTGTCGCCGGTTTTACACCCGCCTTTGCCTTTACAGTCGTTCTTGCCTTTGCAAGAGTGCTTATCTTCGGCGGCGAAAGAAACTTTCGCGACCGAGATCTTTCCGGCCGAAGCCTTCGCTTGCACCGTGCTAGTTGCCTGCGTACCGCCAGTCGGCGCCGCGCTTGTCCGACCCGCCGTCCCGGTGAGTAGCCCTGCAACGGCGGCTGCCATGAGCAATGAGTTCTTCTTCAGTTCCATTTGAAATGTCTCCTTATGTTTGTTCTCACCCTTCCGGATGAGCAGTCTGTTCGACCTGCACCTGTTGAATGTCCGATGGCTCCTGCTTTATTCCCGAAGAGCATGGTTTTTCTTGGCCTGATTCACGCCAAATCTGACGGGCAGGTGCTTGCGGTCCAAACCACCTTGAAGTAAACAAACGTAGAAATTATTTGCGAATGCGTTCGCGAGGCGGGTTTTAACTCCGGACGCTCAGGAAACTGCGCACGTCTGGCGAGAGCGCCGCAGCGATTTCGTTGTTCTGACGGCTTGAGAGATCCGAGATAACATAAGCCAGATATTCACCTGCATCGAACGCCGCAATCTGGAACCGTTGCACTTCGGAGCGGTAGATCGGGATTTCGCTCTCGAGAAGAGCCTGGCCTAGTTCCGGTCTGCTTAGCTGCTCGCCGTCCTGCTTGTGCGCGATCACAAGCGAAAGCAGAGCATCGGAATTCTTAAATGTGAAGTGTACGAACTGCCGCTGCCTGTAGCTGCACCGGTGAGCCATCACAAGCTGCAGGTTTCCGGGAACTTTGCTGCGCACCGTTTGCAGTAACGGCGCAAAATCAGGACCCAGGTCCGCGATCATCTGTTGCAAGCTTTCCGGATGTTCGGGGTACTTCCTATAGACAGAACAATGGATGTGATCGCCAAGTCCTACGCGCAAGATCCGCGGCACGTATGCCGAGATTGAAGCAATATACGCATCCTGGGAAGGGCGATTGAACCGGAAAGCGCCGTGTTGGTATTCAAATGCACCGATCGCGCAAACGACCAACGCTCCGGCAGCCGTGAGCACAAACTTCCAACTTCTCGCACGCCTCGCGCCGCCAGAAGAATGGAGTGCCGCGCGGATTCTGGCCTCCATAAAAGGAGGCGGCGGCACACCTTTCACCGCGGTTTTCAGCCGGTCTTTCAGCGCGGTCTCTTGCTCGTCCATTTAGACAAGATATCCTTTCCACCGGCGAAAACGCGAAAGCTCGCCTATATGGGAATGCTGCATGACAGCGTTTCTATTCCCGTACACATAAATATCAGGCGAAAATGTCAACCTCCTCTTCTAAAACCTGTGCTTTTGCAAATGCCACCCGCGGATTATCGAAATCGGGAACCGCACCCACGCCAAACGCAATCGCAGCTGTCATGCGCGCAACCCCTATGATCGCAATCGTTTCTAGAATCTCCAGGTCGGAATAGCCGTAAGTGCGTAGCGCTTCGATGTCCGTTTGGCGCACCTCGTGGGGCGCGTGAGTGAGCCCCAAAGCAAAATTCAGCAGCGCTTTGGTTCGCATCGGCAGATCCGTCGCATTGTGATCCAGCGCGATGGTTTCCGGTTCCGGGCCCTCAATCTTCAGCATCCGAACGATCTCACAATGCAGCGTTACGCAATAGGTGTTGAGGCTCGCGGCCGCACAGACGAGAAAAACGTATTCCCTCTCTTCTCGAGCTAGCGCTCCGTCTTTAAAAAGCGCCGTGTACACGAGGTGCGCTTCCGCTTCCACCAGATCGGTGCGCAATGTCTGCGCTCGGTAGAAGTTCGGAATGAACCCGAACGCTTTCTTTATCTCGCCGAACAGTGGAAAGCTGACCTCATCATGGGGAATTTGGCGAAGATAGCTCATCTGTTTTCTCCTCTCAGCACTCTTGAGGAACGCGGGCGCGATTCGGCGCGCCGCACTAAGGCCAGGCGTTCCTGTGCGCTCCCTTCTGAATACGGTCAACGATACGTTCACTGATCAGACTGCATACGTTCTCCGGCAGCTCAAAGCAATCTGCGTCTGCAAGGATCCGAATCGTCTTTCGGGTCGAGTCTACAAGGACCGTGCAAGAACGGCAATGCGAGAGGTGCAGTTCCAGTTGCGCGCGCAGTTCTTCCGCAACGTCGCCTTCAACATAGTTCGACAGTTCAGCTAGGAAATCTGCGCAAGAAATCACGGCCGCACTCCTGCAGGTTCGTTTGCGAAATGACTGGCTAGCGATTCCCGGAGCATCAAACGCCCCCGCAATAGCCGCGCTTTCAAAGCAGGAACGCTCAGCCGGAGCGCTGCGGCCGCTTCTTCCGTGGACATGCCTTCGATGTCCCGAAGCAGGACCACCACGCGGTACTTGGCCGGCAATCGTCGAACCGCCGTTTCCACCAGAACACGCGTTTGCTGCTTTGAATAAAGTTGCTCCGGATTATCGGTCCAGCCCTGAATCTGTTTCGGCCGGAAACTCTGCCGATCTTGCACATTCTCGTCCAGAGTCTCAGTTGGGACTCGTTCACGCAGCCGCTGGATGCCGGTGTTCGTAGCAATGGTAATCATCCAGGTCGAGAATCTAGACCGCCCCTGAAATTGCTTCAGCCCTTGAAAAGCCTTCAGAAACGTGTCCTGCATGGCATCGAGGGCCTCATCCGGATCGCCGAGTACGCCTACGAGCGTCCTGTAGACTCGACGCCCATATATATGGATGAGCTCAGAGAAAGCGGTCAGATCCCCTCCTTTAGCGCGACTCACCAGATCCTCATCCGGATCCTCTAGGTGCTGCTTAGAGGGACGGGAATCCCTCATCGCAAGATGCAGCATTTTCCCAGAAGAGATTGAACCTCTGGCGATCTCATCAGGCAATCCCACACCGAAAGCAACGACTCTGAAGAACTCATACAACGAGGTGACATGGAGGGTTTCGGGTTCTCCGGCTCGAAACACCGTCTCATATGCCTTCCGCGCGGCAGCAAGGACCCCCGGTCTGCACGCTTGCGCCTGCAGCAGCTTCGGGATTCCGCGCAACCCTTGCGTTGTAGGGCCAAGTATGGCGTGCAATGGATCGCCTTCTCTATCGCTCTCTGCGGCATGTCCCACCGCTTGTACCGCAATGGGCGGAAAGTCTGGAACAGCACTGGTCTCAGCCGCTAATGTGCACACGAGCGAACCAGCGGCAGCAGAGAGCACCGCATCCAAAACAGCCTGTGGCGCCCATCCGAGCCTGACCGCCGCGCTCGACCGCGGCACGCCGTCTGTTTCGGGATCTTGCGAAAGCGCGATCGCCAAATCCATGAGCGCGGTTTGCCGCGTCGATAGGTCCGTTAGACTGTAGGCGAGCGCTCGGTCTAATTGATTGGGACGTACGCCTAGCGTCCGCAAGTTGTGAGCGTGGAACGTAACGCCGTACACACTACTGCGCGCCCGTGCCGTGACCAAACTGATGGTTTCTTTCTGAACACGAGATAGATCGCCGTCGCTGCACAGGACCGCAATCAGCAGATTTATGTGCAGTTCTAATGCTTGAGGGTTTGAGCTTAGTCCATCGAAAACACTGGGCACGAATCCAAACGCATCCCGAAGGCGCCGATACGCCTCGTGCGACGGACCGACATCGTCTTCGCAATGGCTCATTCGCTGGCCAGTCTTTTCAGTGTAGTTCGAGATTCTGCATCCTGGAGACGACTCGCCCGTCTCACTCCGCAAAGGACTATGTCGGTTGCGGACCACTGTCCGGGGAACGACGAGCGTACCGCCGCATTTGAAATGGAGGCGCTGCCGCACATGAATGACCTGTACAAAACAGCCGTCCGCCTCGTCTTTGATGGCGCAAAAGCTGCCGACGCGGTGCAGGAAACGTATCTCCTGGCGTGGAAGTCCTTTCACCGCTATGAGCGGAATACCAATTGCAAAGCTTGGCTCTTTCAGATCCTATTTAACGTGGTCAGGAAGGAACGGCGCAGCTGGATGAAGTGGCTGGTGGGCGGAGAGGAGGATATCGCAGATCAGAATTTGGTTGCGCCTGAACCGATTCCGACTATGCTGACCGATGGCGAGATATTGGCTGCACTCGATAAGGTACCCGAAGATTTCAGGAGAGTGCTGCTGCTGGTCGACGTAGAAGAGTTCTCTTACAAGGAAGTTAGCTCTATCCTCGGAATCCCGACAGGCACCGTTATGTCAAGGTTGAGCCGCGGGCGAAAACTGTTGCGAGCGCAGATACAAGCATTCGCGGCGGCCAGTGCATCTCGGCCCGGATCGGTTGCGGCGGTATAGCGGCGAGCAGGCAGACGTTCGTGAGGTGCTCGGAGCAGTTAAGAAAGCAGTTAAGAAAGGGGCAGCCCCCTAGGGTAGACCCACTTTGTAAGACCGTGGCGCAGATATCGGCCTCAACAGCCCGCCTATACCGGTCTTCTGCCCGCTTGCTCCCAACATCCCGAGTCCCGGTGCCGCTGGACGCCGCACGGCTGCTGAAAATGCCGCCGTCATTTGTCTCGACGGGTTCCTCGCGCTGTGTTTCTGGATCCAGAAGATCCTCGAGCGAGAAATCGTCGTCATCGAACTCAAAATCATGGATGGAAATATTGCCGACTGGTTCCGCGAAGCGATACCAGGCGGCTAAATCGTCTTTGTCGACGGTGGTGATCATTTGACTTCTCCCAAACGAATTAGCGCATTTTGCGCGGAAATCCGATCATGAATTACGAACCGCACCTGTCGCCCGGCACAAACTCATTGTGGAAGGCTTTCCGGATGAGCCGTCTGTTCGACCTGCACCTCTTCAATGTCCGACGGCTGCGGCTTTATTCCCGAAGAGGACGGTCTTGCTTGCGGCCTTGATTCACGAGATACGAATTATTTGTAGAGCGCTCGAAACGTCTTCGCTCGGCCGAGGGTGACAGCTGTGCTGGCTCACATGCCTTGGGGATGTGTGAAATTGTTAATGATCGATTTCAGCCGCATTCGTCGCAAACCATTCTAGAGGAAATATCATACGTGAGATCGGGCTCATTGGCGCGACAACGGATCGGAGCGTCGATCCCAAACCGCTCGCAAAAGCGACTCCTTAACACTTCACGATCCCACTCTCAAGCGGAAACACCCGGGGGATGAGATGATCGACTTCGTTCCGCGTGACCGGCAAATGGGCCGAACGCGCGAATGGACACTTTCGATCCTTGCTTTGCACCGTTCTCAATCTATAACGTGCTTCTCTAATATCACGTTCATTGGCTGACCGGCACGGTATCGAAGCGGACGAGTGTCTCGCAACCTCGAGAACTCGTATCTAAGGCGAGGCAGCGCACCATCTCTTCATTGAAGCGCTTCAGTGGGGCTGCGTGTTGATCTGCGCCGAAATCTCGCAAAGAGATTGCTTTTCGGAAAACACAAACATTCGTCGTGTCTGGACCAGCAATGCCTTTTACGAACGTGCATGGGCCGGAATTTGCGGAATCGACCAACAAATCCGTCGAAAAACGGAGTCCGTAGGCCAGATCAGCGGCCGTCGGCACCACGTACGCAGTCAGAATCGCACTGCTATTGTGGTATTCCTTTGCTCCAGGAAGTGGAATTCCCGCGAAAGTTCCAATATATGGAATCTCGACGAATGGAGGCAGTAGGGGGAAGCGGGACCTGGATTTTTGGACGAGAGCGGAGAATGAGGAAACCTCAAACATCTTCACGGAATCGACTCGGATGCGTGTTGTCGTGTCGTGCTGAGCAACCCGTGAGGTGTTGTAGGCCGGGTCATTTGCGCCGCCCCCGGTGTAAACCGGACCACCGGCAGACTCGTCCGCGTTCAACGTCACTGTTATTTCGGCCGAAGATGCCGTGCTCAGGCTACGCGGGGTGACCTGAAGGCTCAGTGCGCGCCCAATCTGGGCAAATGTCGTTTGATACTGGCCTAGCGCGCCCGCCAGCGCTTCAAAACGGTGCAGCGGGGTTGTTGAAAAAAATGCGCTCGCGAGCGGGGCCGCACTGGAACCACCGGCACCAGAGCCTGCACCCGATCCACTCGAACCCCCCGATCCTCCCGCGCTACCACCGGATCCTCCGCCTGACGAACCTCCGCCGGGGCCTCCGCCTGTCGAAGAGCCACCCGTTCCGACCAATGTATTCAAAAGCGTACTCAGCTCGGGCGCCATGCTGACGTTCAGTGAGCTTTGGGAGGTCGTTGAAACGCTAGTTGGCTGGCCAGAAATCGTTCGAACGCTCACTATGCCGTCATTGAATAACGAAGGCTTGTCGAGCCCGAATATTCGCTTTATGCAGCAACGCTCATCTTTCCTGGAGTTAAACATGATCGCGGTGCGTTGCAGATCCGCGCGAACGAACATCTGATAAGCGGTAAGATCGCGGTTGAAAGCATCCACCAGCGGATTGAGGGCCGCGTTCAAGGCGTTCGCGGTCCGCGTCAGCTCGTAAGCATCGAACTCGTGTGGATACTGCTGACTTAGCTTGTAATTAAATAAAAAGTCGGCCACAGCCGCGCGCAGCAGACCTACGGTATATGGTGGCGTATTCGTCTGGTCAACGGCTCTCATCAGCTTTGCTGCCTGTCGCGAAAAGCACGCGAGGCGGACCCTTGGTTCGCCCTCAGTGATCAAAGACCCCAAAATTCCTTCGTGATCCAAAATCATGCAGTCTGTTTTCTCTCCATCTGGGCTATTTCTAAAGGTTGACGAGTTTGCAATATCGAGGCCTAAGCTTGTCCAAAGGCTCTTGCAAGCGTCCCTCTTTTGCTGGTAGTTTTCGCCACCAGGGCCGCCGCCACACGCCCCGTCATTAGTCACGGGCTCCGCCGATCCTTGAACGGCGACGGTAGCGGCTCTCACCGCCGCAATAGGATTCTGTGCTGCAATCAGAACCAGCAGCAACTCGGTCAGGCTGGGCCTTATCCCTTTAAACAAGGTCTGATAGCCCAGACAGTACCGACCGCGGTCGCAGAGATTCAAATCATTGCGAGTTCTAGGCACTACCGGATCTTTCAATTCGGCCGAACTACTATCGAGGAACGCTTGTGCCAACTCCTGCGGCGATCTGCCGGATTTCGGCGCTTGGAATGTGTCGGCAACAAAACGATTCGAGACATACCGCGCAAAAGATTCGTTGTAGAAATCTGGAGCAGCGGCCCTCTCTTTGAGAGCTCCCCAGGCCCTTTCAATGACATATTCAAATTCGAGATTGTAATCTTCGACCGTCTTCTTCACCATTTCGGCGAATGCTCCGACCGCTTTCGGGTTTACCGAGGAGTTCTGGGTCACCCACGCACTGACGATCATTTCAGGACGCGGCAGATCGAGTTGCGCGAGTATGCGCAACCGCTCCTCGATTTGAGCGTCATCACCGGGATAGGTGTCTGAGAAGACAAGAAGATCAGGCGGATTCTGTTCTCCAGTGCCTGCGGCGACGGCAACCGATGCCATAGCCAATGGCGACAGAGTGGCTGGCGCGTTGTTCGTTGTTGCTGCCGACCCAGCGCCGCTCGGGCCTCCGGTAGTTGCTGAGGTCGTCGATTGAGAGGGTGTGCAGGCGCTCGAACTGCCGAATGCTAAGCCTGCCACCACGCACGGTGTTGTGTCGGACCAAATCTGGACGTTGCTGCCGGGTGGCTGGTTGATGGAAATGTTTGCCGAAGTGGCCGCGCCCGCCGCACCCGCTGTCGTTCCGCCGCCTGTTCCAGAACCGCCGGGGCTGGAACCGCCTCCTGAGCCTCCGCTCGAGCCGCCTCCTGTTCCGCTGGTGCCGCCGGCCGGGCTTCCGGAGCTGCCTCCTGCACTGCCGCCGGACGGAGTCGCTGGCGTCAAGGCCGAAAAAGCAGCAGCAACGTCCGAGGAAGATAAATAGAACAGTTTCGTATTCATAGATTCCGAAACCAGGTTCCATTCCAGCCGTTTCACATCTGTAAGGAAATTTGACCAGGTCAGGCAGTCCGGCGTAGTGGTTGCGGTTACGCGCACTTTGTCCCTACCGACATCCTGAATCGTGAACTGGCTGTAGTTCAACGTGTTCAGTCGCGGGGCCAAATCACCGAGGGCAAGCGCATGTGGAATCCTGAGTTCCACAGAGAATGCCTTCCCCGCCGGCGAAATGCCCAAAGAACTCATTCGTCTCCCAGTCAAGGCGGCGATGTCGTTGAAAATGCCCGTCAGAATCTGACGCTCTCGTGGGCGAATTGGCTCCCGCGTCGCGTAGATGCTAATAACAGTCGAATTTGGCGCCGTGAGCAAAAAGGGAGTCGGATTTCCGATCATGCTGACAATCGCCGGTGCATCCATGGGCTGGCTTGTCGCTGGAATTGCGGGCGGAAGTACAGCACACGACGCGGATTTATCGGCTTTCCGGCTCACCTGGATTAGAAGATCAACAGGGGCTGCGGCCGCGAAAACATCGTCCTCCGCAGCGGTCGCCCGAATGACGATCAGCCCTGGGGCGTTCGCTCGGTAGTGAACCAGATTGGTTCCGCCGACGGGCGTTGCAGAACCAGAGAGCACTCTTTGCCGAACGGGACGCCCTGAATCCGATGTAGCGCGGACGAAGAAGTCGGCACCGGGGATAACTGGATATGTAGGGTTACACTCGCTCGTTTGGGCGGGATTACAAGCGAGCGCAGCAGCGATTGTTTGGTTAATTCTCCGACCCATTTCCTCGGACGGTACACGTCTGAGTGCAGGTTCCAGTCCGCTGCAGCGGCTGACCTCACCCGCGACAACTGTACAGATGGCGTGCAAATATTTTCCGAACGGCCGATCGTCGACGGGGCGTTGCACCGCAGTAACGCCCGGTTGCCGTTCCTGAGCGAAACAAACACCAGCTAAACAGAGAAGAAAAATTACCTTCATTTCGACCTTCAGCGACATGAAACTAGAAACCTCGGCAAGCCTATTTAGTCCCTTGTATTTGGTTGGTGACGATCTTGAACAGTGCATCAGGTCCACCAGGTTTCAGCGCGTATAGCGCCCTTAGGGTTTCGAGATCGTCCATATATTTCTTCATGTCACCGGCTTTCGGTCTGGGATAAGCGAGAAGTAGAAAATACAGTGCGACAGTCGGCTGGTCGTCGTGAGTTCGATCTACCTCACCAAGCTTCGCCTTACCATCTGGACTGTTGTAGATAACATCGTCAATGATGGGCTGCGCCTTGCTCGTTAGAGCACTCTCCGTCTTGTCGCCGTCTTTCAAAGTGGTCGATTCAATCAGCCACTTCAGAAAAGCCTGGTTCTTTTGGGCCTCTTTGTACAAGTCCCGATAGTCAGGAGTCGTGATTGCGCGGAGCGCATCCGCATCAGCCAAATCAGGATCCTCCGGAAGACCTTCCGCGCGACTATGCGTTGCATAAAAGCCAAGGGCTTCTAAGCACTTGCCGACGGTTTTCTGATCCTTCCACTCCTGCGCAAGTGCCCTTTGCGTCTCAGTGGGAAGATCTGCCGACACAAGAAGGTGGACCGATAAGGCAACACAAATAAAAAAACGACTGTTCGCGTACTTCAATGCGCCTCCAAAAACCTGGATAGCTAAGTCCCGCACCAGGAATGTAATGCATTTGGTGCAAATAAGCGAGATTTTACCCTAACAGCGATCTGTTGTCGACCAGAAGTTGTGCAATTGAGCACATTGAAGCTCGCGATTCGCAGATCCGGCGCTTTCGCCGTCGTCGATCACCGAAGGTGAAGGTGCGGAAACGGATCTTACATCTAACCTAGCCAGTGGTCTGTCTTTCACTCGCGGCACGGGACGCAGCACAAAATCGCCAGAAGCGGTATAGATAAGACTGTTTTTTTTCCGCTAGCCCATTCCGCTTCTCTGTTATAATCCGGGCCTATCGTCCCAGAGAAGGTCGGTAGAGGAGAATAAGTGGCGGAACCAGAAGCCGAGGCATGGCCGCGTCTCAAGGAATTACATGATTTACTACTGGCTGGTAAGTCAGCTGAGCAGCGGCGATTGCTGCGTCTGCATGAAGAGACAGGTTTTGTCTCCTCCGATGAGCGAGAAATCCAATTCCGGAGGGAACTGGATGCGGAGCTCGCGCGCATAGCGGATGCTGAATTTCGTGCGCAATGCAATGCGCCCGGCCCCGGCTCGAATGGCGGCGCGCTTCCTTACTTTTCTGCCCTGTTGCAAGACTCGCCCGCGTTTGTTCAATATCTGAACGTCTATCTTTACTTCAGCGTAAGATTCGCGGCAGGCCGCATTTTCGCAGCATGCTCGCCCAAGCAAATCGACGAAGCTGAGTGCAATGAACCTATTGCGGCGCTGCCACCTCCGCCCGTGTGCCAAGAAGGTTGGAATAATGCGGGGGCCGTTGAAGAATTCCTGGAGCTGGCACGCACCGCTGACCTTAGAGATCCAGTAGAAAAAGCATTACGGTTCCTTGATGGCTTTACTGCGACTGGCGAAAAGTTGGAGGCGCGTAATCCGGCTGAGGGCGAAGAAACCCACTTCGAGCTTTGGCTCAAGCGCCTGTATTTCAAACACGCCGACAGCGCCGAGGAACAGAGGAAATTTCAGGAGAAGCAAGCGTATTTTGCCGATTTGGCAGACGCAATGTTGGCCTGGGCGCGGAGCCGTTACCAGTTCTACACCGCACTCGAGCGTAGGAGCCTGGCGAAGCGCAGTTGGGTGGATGAATGGGAGCGCAAGACCTCGGAGGTGTGGAAAGAAGGATTGTGGACCGTCAACAATCCAATTGCCGCGCGTTGCGCGCTTGTCGACTTTTATTGGCTCGCCAAAATCCTTCGCGCTGACGTGTCTCAAAGTGGCGAGGTGACTTATCGCGAACGCTCCTGGCTGTATCTGCTTGCAATCAGGCGAGCAATGGAACCTGACATAAAGGACGAGGCCCGAACGAAATCGAAGGCCGAAACCCTTCGTATAGAGGAAGTGCTGCGCTCTGCCTTTGGATATGCCTGCGATTTAATCCAGAACGCTGTCGAGATTGCAAACGAATGCGCCGACTGGAATGCCAATCCCGAGAAATATGCGTTCCCGCCCGCAGCAATAACCGATCCGGGGCCTAAAGAGGGCTCCTGGCGTCCCGAAGCTTGGCGCGAAGTCGAGGACCGCGAGCATATCGAGATCACCGTCCATCGCAAAGAAAGGGATCATCAATCTATCCCCGGCAGTGTCCGTATAAATGATGGCCCATGCCCCGAGAGCGAGAAACCATCCGGCTGGAGCCGACGCGTTTGGACCGGCGAACAGTTGGATAACGTAATCGGGCTGGCGTTCTCAGGTGGAGGAATTCGTAGCGCCACATTCAATCTCGGCGTGCTTCAGAAGCTACAAGAACTCGATCTACTTCGTCATATTGACTATCTTTCGACCGTTTCGGGCGGCGGGTACATCGGCTCGTGGCTCGTGGGGAACGTGCGAAGAACGCGCTATTGGCTCAGCAGGATGACCAACTGGGATGCCTCCATAGAGCATCTGAGGCGCTATTCCAACTACCTTGCTCCGCACACCGGAATCCTCAGTCCCGATACCTGGAGTATTGGTCTGACATGGGTGCGGAATGCTCTTCTCATCCAGATCACGGCCTTCGTATGGCTGGCAGTGATCCTGATGTTCACGCTCGATTTGAAGAAGCTCGTTTTCGAATGGGCGCGGGATGGTCAAACTGATCCCATGAGCGCGCCGCATTGGGCTTTGGTGGGCTCAATGGTTGTGATCCTAGCGGCGATTCTCTTCTTTCTTTCGCATGAACGGCTTCCAAGGACGCACATAGCAAGGGGGATTTTCGTCCGCGGTAATGGCTTCACAATCGGCGCGGCAAGCCTTGCGTGGTTCGGCTGTTTCCTAACGGCCGGGCTGCTGTGGGGACAGGCACGCTCACATCCAGATGAATTTACGGAGTTTTCCAAGATTCTTATAGGCAGTTTTCAGGACTGGTCCAAATGGGTGATTCTGCTCTTCTGTTCATCGATCGCTCTGATTGCGTTGTTTAGCGTGGGCAGACACAAACTGCGCAAGCCTAGCGGAGTAATAGCCGCGGCAATCTTGGTTCCCGCCGTCGCTTACCTTGCTTTGTGTGGCGAATTAAGAATTTTTGGCGCTTTGATTGAGAACGCACTCAGCCAGCAATGTCCGTACCTTGAGCGCCTCGATTGGGTTGCATTTGTAGTCGGGCCATTTATCTCGATGGTCGGGATTGCCCTGGCGATCGCGATCTTCATAGGATTAGTAGGGCGCGCCGCCCCGGATTGGACACGGGAGTGGTGGACCAGGTACGGCGCCTGGATTGCCATGATAGGCACGGTCGCGTTCA
>Ga0213875_10001520_pt1 | contig 14906 bp, 12 predicted proteins | sample BarmaccomBMRX_R8_FD_160105 | JGI IMG/M metagenome (GOLD analysis project Ga0213875, IMG submission 160105) | Root-associated microbial communities from Barbacenia macrantha in rupestrian grasslands, the National Park of Serra do Cipo, Brazil - RX_R8 | ecosystem: Host-associated > Plants > Roots... | reverse complement strand
CAGATATGGTCGAGCCGGCGGCCGCGGTCGGATGTCGCCCAGTCGCGCGCGCGATAGCTCCACCACGTGTAAAGCGGCTGCTCCGGCGGCACGAAATGCCTGACCGCATCGACAAAGCCCCCGGCCCGCTGCAAGGCCCCGAGGCGCGCGACCTCGACCGGGGTATGACTGACCACCCGAAGCAACTGCTTGTGCGACCACACGTCCTTTTCGAGCGGCGCGATATTGAGATCGCCGACCGCGATCATCGCGCGGCTGTCCTGGCGATTGGCGGCGAACCACGCCGTCAGCTCGTCGAGGAATTGCAGTTTGTGGGCGAATTTCGGATTGGCCGCGGGGTCGGGAATGTCGCCCCCGGCCGGGACGTAGATGTTGTGCAATTCGATGCCGCCGGGCAGTTCGACGATCGCGTGACGGCAATCCGCGCGGGCGCACCACGCGCGAGTGGAGGGGCCGGCCAGCGGCGCGCGCGACAGGATCGCAACCCCGTTATAGCCCTTCATGCCATGCACCAGCATGTGACGGTAGCCGAGCGCCGCGAATGCTTCGCGCGGGAACAGATCGTCCGGGGTTTTGGTCTCCTGCAGGCACAGTACGTCAGGCTGCGTCTCATCGATCAGCCGGCGCACCAGATTGATGCGCAGACGCACCGAATTGATGTTCCAGGTAATGAGGCGCAGGGTCATCGAGGCGTTGCAGACGACGACCGCGGCCCAAAATGCAATGGCGCCCGGTCGGGGGGGATGACCGGGCGCCTGCATGTCAGAAGCGTTTGGGGGAAATCGGACCCGCAGGGGAGACGGAGCCGATTTTGCGAGGGAGCCGAGGGCTCTCTCCGCTTCTGGATAGTGCAAATGGGGTTCACGCGAGCATAAAGAAGCTGCGTTTGGCGCATGGCAGGCCAGCGAAAACGCATGTCATCAGCGGGAACCAAACTGGATTTCGCTAGGCTGCCCGGCTTTCTCCGGATAGCTCCGCCGGCATCCCACGGCAGGCGCGACCGAAAGCAGCAAAGAGCGCGCGTGAAAGCGGGTTCTCCAGAGGCTTGTACTCCGGGTGCCATTGGACGCCGACGACGAAGGTCGCGTCCGGCAGGCACACCCCCTCGATTTGTCCATCCGGCGCGACCGCCTCGACCCGCAAGCCCGGCGCAGCCCGGTCGATGCCCTGCGAATGCAGCGAGTTCACCACTACCTGATCGCACCCGGCGAGACCGGCGAACAGCCCGCCGGGAGTCAGCTGCACCAGGTGGGCCGGACCGTAACGCTGATCAAGCGGCATGGGTCCTGGCGGAGAGCGATGGTTGAGCCGCCCGGGCAATTCATGTACCCGCTGATGCAGGGTGCCCCCGAGCGCCACGTTCAGCTCCTGTATGCCGCGACAGATCGCCAGGATCGGCAGGTCGCGGCGAATCGCCTCGCGAATCAAGGGCAGGGTCGTCGCGTCCCGGGCGGGATCGTGCAGCGTTCCCTCCTGGCTCGGCTCGCCGCCATAGTGACAAGGCTCGACATTCGAAGGACTGCCGGTCAGCAGCAGGCCATCAAGCGTATCGAGCAGCGCGGCGCAATCGAGCCTGGTCCCGAGTGCCGGGATCAGCAGCGGCAGGCAGCCCGCGGCGTCGGCGACGGCATTCGGGTACCGGTCCGCCGCCGTGAAAAACGGACGCTCGTTGAGGATGCGGACGCAGGTCGGGATGCCGACCAGGGGCAGCGGGCGAGCGGACATCAGCCTCAGGCTCAGTTGCTGTCGCGGCGAGCCGCGGCAAAGGGGTTTTGATATTGAAACAGCTTGGGATCTAGCGCCATCCCGAACTGCTCGTCAGACAGGGAAACGGTCGTTGTCTTGCCTTGCTGGTCGACGATGATCCATTGCCGCAGCAGCACCGGCGATTCGCTGAACACCATGGTCAGGGTGCCCATATCGGGGTCGGCGCGCTCGACGACGGTGACCCGGACCAGGTTGTTGCCGCGCTCGAAATGCGTGACGACCACGTCGGTACCGAAGCTGATCGGGTCGCGCAGCAGCAGCCAGGCGGGCGTGGATTTCAGCCCGACCTGCTGCATCTGGTTGAGGCTTTTGTCGTAATAATAGACGTAAAAGGTATCGGCAATCAGCAGGATCGGGTTCGGGGGGTTGTATTCGAAGCGCATCCGCCCGGGCCGCGACACCCATAGGGACCCGGTGCTGACGCCATTGGAGGCATATTGGGTGAAGTGCGCCGTCATCGTGCGAATGCCGTTCAGGTACGCCGCCACCCGCTGCAGCACCAAGGTGTCCTCGCTGCTTAGGGCCGCCGGCGGCGGCAGCGCGGCGGCGTACGCCAGCGACGGAAGCAAACCCAGGGCCAACGTTGCGGCCAGCAGGATGCGACGCCGCGACCATGGCAGCACGGCAAGTCGTCGCGCGGGCGGGTTTCGGATGATCATCGTGGAATCCGGCGAGTCGCCGCGGCATGCGGCGGCGACAAAATGAGCTTGCTCCCGCTTCGCTTCAATGACGTTAATCGCCGCTGCGCGCCAGCACCTCGCGCTTGCCGACATGGTTTGCACGGCTGACGACGCCCTCGGCCTCCATGCGTTCGATGATCCTGGCCGCGCGGTTGTAGCCAATCTGCAAATGTCGCTGGACAAAGCTGGTGGAAGCCTTGCGCTCGCGGCAGACCAGGGCTACGGCCTGGTCATAAAGCGAGTTGCTGGCGTCGCTTTCCTCCTCGCCGGGCAGCGGATCGGCGCCGGGCCCGCTGTCCTCGGTGATCTCGTCGATATAGTCGGGCGCCCGCCGAGTCTTCAGAAACGAGACCACCCGCTCGACTTCGTCGTCCGATACGAAGGGCCCGTGCACCCGGGTGATGCGGCCGCCGCCAGCCATGTAGAGCATATCGCCGCGGCCGAGCAATTGCTCGGCCCCGCCCTCGCCGAGGATCGTGCGGCTGTCGATTTTCGAGGTCACCTGGAAGCTGACCCGGGTCGGGAAATTGGCCTTGATCGTGCCGGTGATGACATCGACCGACGGGCGCTGCGTCGCCATGATGATGTGAATGCCGGCGGCGCGCGCCATTTGCGCAAGGCGCTGAATGGCCGCCTCGATCTCCTTGCCGGCGACCAGCATCAAATCGGCCATCTCGTCGACGACGACGATGATGAACGGCAATTCGTCGGTATCGAAAGGCTGCTCCTCGAAGATCGGCTGGCCGGTTTCGGGATCGAACCCGGTCTGCACCTTGCGCACCAGGTTCTCGCCTTTGGCCTGCGCCTCGACTAGTCGGGCATTGTAGCCTTCGATGTTGCGCACCCCGAGCTTCGACATCTTGCGGTAGCGGTTCTCCATCTCCCGCACCGTCCATTTGAGTGCCATCACCGCCTTCTTCGGGTCGGTCACGACCGGCGCAAGCAAATGCGGGATGTCGTCATAGACCGACAGTTCCAGCATCTTGGGATCGACCATGATGAATTTGCAGCGGTCGGGCGGCATCCGATACAGGATTGACAGGATCATCGTGTTGATTCCGACCGACTTGCCGGAGCCGGTAGTGCCGGCAATCAGCAGATGCGGCATGCGCGCAAGATCGGCAATGACCGGCTCGCCGCCGATATCCTTGCCGAGGATCAGCGACAGCTTGCCGCCATGGTTCTCGTAAGCCGGCGCTTCGAGCAGTTCGCGCAGATAGACGGTCTCGGCCCGGTGGTTCGGCAATTCGATGCCGATCACGTTGCGCCCTGGGACCACCGCGACGCGCACCGAGATCGCGCTCATCGAGCGCGCAATATCGTCGGCAAGACCGATGATCCGCGAGGCTTTGATCCCCGGAGCCGGCTCCAATTCGTACAGGGTCACCACCGGCCCCGGTCGCACCTGCACGATTTGCCCGCGCACCCCGAAATCCTCCAGCACCGCCTCAAGCAGACGCGCATTCCTCTCGAGCGCCTCCTCGTTGATCGTCTCGGTCTTCACCGCCGGAGGGCGCGACAGGATGTCGAGCGGCGGCAACACCGGCTGCTCGTCGGGAGTAAGATCGAGCGCGGGCTGGCGTTCCTGTTCGGCGCGCTTGCCGGGCGCCAGCGGCTTCGCGCGCGGCATCACGAAACGCACCACGCGACCTGCCCCGTCGGGTTCCCATGGCGGCTGTTCGGCAGCGGCTGGCGCAGGCGTCCCGGTCGGGACCGGCGATCCCGGGTCGAGCCGTGGTTCGCGGCGCTCGGCCAGAGACGCAACCGTCGCGCGCGGGCGCGTGTCGGGGTGACGGAGGTCGGTCGAGCGGGAATCGGGCCGGCGAGACATCCCGCCGGCGGCGCGGCCGGCCCGGCGCCGTTCGCGCCAGCGCCGGAACGAGGCCTGCCCCAGCGTGATTGCCGCGATCACCCCGCGGCCCGCAAGACGTAGGAAGCCGGCAGCCCCGCGTCCAGCGCCCTGCCCGAGCTCGCGCCAGTCGCGCCAGGACAAGCCCATGATCGACAGCAGCAGCAAACCAAGCAGCGCGGCGGCAATCATCGCGATCGGCAACGACACCCCGCCCAGCCCCAGTGTCCGCAGCAGCCGCTGCAGGCTCCAGCCGACCGTGCCCCCGGGGAGAACCGACATCGCCCCGGTATCGAGGACCGACAGCGCCAAGGTGGCGAAAAGCAGCGCCAGCGGCAGCAGCCCCAGCTTGAACGGCAGGTTTCGCAGCGGCCGATGCAGCAGCAGGCGAAAGGCCCACCCCAGCAGGATTAAGGGGATCAAATAGGCCGCCGCGCCGATCGTTTGCATCAGCAGATCGGCCAGGACCGCGCCTTCACGGCCGAGGAAATTGCGCGGAGCGGTGGCTACCGCCGTGTCGAGCGAGGGATCTCGGCGATCATAGGTCAGCAGACCGAGCAACAGCAGAAAACTCGCCAGGACCAGCGCCGCGCCGCTGCTCTCGTAGCAAAACCGCTTCAGCGTGACCCATGGCTCGCCCGAGCCGCGCGCCGCCGCGCCGATCCTGCGGCCGCCCCACTGCGCCGATCTGGCCATCCCCTCTTCCCCCCGGTCTCCGATCCGCCGCCCCCGCCTCCCCCAAGGCCGGGCGACGCCGCCGAACAACTCTGCTACAGCACCTGCCGTATCCGCGCGAAAGCGTCTTCGAGCACCTCCTCCTCGTGCACCAGCGCGAGGCGGATGTACCGGCTGCCCGGGTTGGCGCGGCCATTGGCGGCTCGCGCGGTGTAGCCGCCCGGCAATACCCGGACTGCCGCATCGCGCCATAAGGAAATCGTTGCGGCCTCGCCGTCCCCGACATCGAGCCACAGAAAGAACCCGCCTTGCGGGCGATAGAAGCCGTAGCGGTCGCCAATCAGCCGTTGCGCGATGTCGAACTTGCGCCGGTACCGATCGCGGTTTTCGACCACATGAGTCTCGTCCCGCCACAGCGCCGTCGCGGCGGCCTGGATCGGCAGCGGCACCTGGCAACCGCCATAGCTGCGCAGATGCGAAAAGCGCGCGATCAGCTCGGGGTCGCCGGCGACGAAGCCGGAGCGCAGCCCGGCGGCGCTCGACCGCTTGGACAGCGAGTGAAACACCAGCACCCGGTCAAAACCACCACCAAGAGGGGCGCAAGCTTCGAGCGCGCCGGGCGCCGGCTCCTTGTCGTAGATCTCGGCGTAGCACTCGTCGACCGCGAGCACGAAGTCGTACCGCCGCGCCAAGGCGATCGCCTGCTGCAGATAGTCGAGCCCGGCAATCGTCCCCTGCGGGTTGGCCGGCGAGCACAGATACATCAGCGCGGTGCGTTCGAGCGTCGTGGTCGGGATCGCCGCGAGATCCGGCAGAAACGCATTCTCGCGCGTCGCGTCGAGAAACACCGCTTCGGCGCCGGCCATCGTCGCCGCGCCGTTATACACGAGGTAATACGGGTTCGGACACAGCACGACCGGCCGCAACCCGCCTTTGGCGCGCGGCACCACGAGGCCGGCCAGCAGGTAGAGACCTTCCTTGGTGCCAGCCAGAGTCAGCACATTCTGGTCCGCGCTGATCGACCCTTGCGACAGGCGATAGCGCCGCGTCAGCCAGTCGGCAATCGCCGTGCGCAATTCCGGGGTGCCGGCCATCGCCGGATAGCGGTTCCACTCCTGCGCATGCGCCGCCAGGGTCTCGGTCAGCAATGCCGGGGGTTGGTGCTGCGGCTCGCCGACCGACAACACGATCGGCACCGCGTTGGTCGCAGGCGTCACCGGCGCGAGCAGCGTGCGCAATGCCTCGAACGGATAATCGGACAGGCTGTCGAGCTGCGGGTTGAGCGGCACGTCGCTACTACCGAATTCGCTTCGGGGTGACCACCTTACGCGATCAGTCCGGGCAGCGAAACCCAACCCCCGCGATTTTCGCCGTAATTGCCGGCTTCGACACGGCCATCCGTATGCGGCGCAAGATCCGCAGAGCGAGCCTGAGTACCCGACGCTACGCCGCGGCCCGGATCGCGACTTGCTTTACTTCGCTGCCGACATACGCCTCGAACTGGTCGAAATTGTGCTCGAAGCGACCCCGCAGGTTGCGCGCGGTCTCGTCGTAGGCGCGCTTGTCGGACCAGGTGCCGCGCGGATCGAGCACGTTGCTCGGGATCTCGGGGCAGCTCTCGGGCACCAGGAACCCGAAATTGGGGTCCTGGCGGACTGGCGCCTCGGCAAGGCTGCCGTCGAGCGCCGCGCGCAGCAACGCCCGGGTATGGACGATCGCCATGCGGCTGCCGACGCCGTAGATGCCGCCGGACCAGCCGGTATTCACCAGCCAGCACTGCGACCCGTACCGGGCGATGCGCTCGCCCAGCATCTTGGCGTATTCCGACGGGTGACGCGGCATGAACGGGGCCCCGAAGCAGGTCGAGAATACCGCCTTCGGCTCCTTGCCGAGCCCGACCTCGGTGCCGGCCACCTGCGCCGTATAGCCCGACAGGAAATGGTACATCGCCTGCTCGGCGGTCAGCTTGGCAAGGGGCGGCATGACCCCGAACGCGTCGGCGGTCAGCATGATCACGTTCTTCGGGTGCGGCGCCAGGCCATGTTCGGCGGCGTTCGGGATGAAGTCGATCGGGTAGCAGGCGCGGGTGTTCTCGGTCAGGCTGGCATCGTCGACATCGGGCATCCGGGTCAGCGGGTCGAGCACGACGTTTTCCAGCACTGTGCCGAACCGGGTGATCGTGGCGTAGATCTCGGGTTCGGCGGTCGGGGACAGGTTGATGACCTTGGCGTAGCAGCCGCCCTCGAAGTTGAAGATGCCCTTCGGGCTCCAGCCGTGCTCGTCGTCGCCGACCAGGGTGCGCGAATGGTCGGCCGACAAGGTGGTCTTGCCGGTGCCCGACAGGCCGAAGAAGATCGCGCAATCACCCTTGGGGCCGACATTGGCCGAACAGTGCATCGGCAGCACGTCGCGGGTCGGCAACACGAAATTCAGGTAGCCGAACACCGATTTCTTGATCTCGCCGGCATAGCGCGTGCCGCCGATCAGGACGAGCCTCTGGGCGAAGTTGACGAAGATGAAAGTCTCGGAACGGATGCCGTCGAGCTCCGGAATTGCCCGAAATTCCGGCGCGTGCAGGATCGTGAAGGCGGGCTCGAAACCTTCGAGTTCGCCGGCTGGCGGCCGGATGAACATGTTGCGGGCAAACAGGCTGTGCCAGGCGCTGGGGCTGATCACCCGGACCGGCAGGCGGTAATCCGGGTCGGCCCCGGCATAAAGGTCCTGCACAAACAGCTCGTGGCCTTGCAGGTAGGCGAGCACGCGGTGATGCAGGCTGTTGAACTGCTCGGGCTCGATCGGCTGGTTGATCGGTCCCCACCAGACATTGTCCTTCGTGCCGGCTTCGTTGACGATGTATTTGTCTCGCGGCGAGCGGCCGGTATGCGGGAGGGTGCGGGCGACAAAGCTGCCGCCGGCCCCGATTTCGCCTTCACGGCGGCGCACGGCGTGCTCGTAAAGCAGCGGTGCCGAGGAATTCCAGTGCACCGGGCCGAAATGCCGCATGCCCTGCCGATCAAGGTCGAAACGCGGCTTTATGCCTATGAGCGGGTGGTTCGCCTGGCTCAAACGTTTCCTCCTGCGAGAGAACGGGCCCGCTAAAACGGTCGCCCGCCGCCATTCTATGTACGACAAAATAGACTGCCGGCGCTGCCCCGGCAAGCTTGCGCATGACCGGTCAACTGCCGGTCGAACGCGGATCCCAGCCGGGCCTTTCAGCCGCCGCCGCGGGCGCGAGCGGCAGCCGCCAGCTCGATCAGCGCGGCACGCGCCGCGGCCGGAGTCAATACCGGGTGGGCGAAATCCAGCCTGGCGATCTCGCCATCGCGCTGCAGGTCGATCCCTTCCGGGTCGATGCCGGTCATCTTCCAGCCGTCGCCGGGGCGCCCCAGCAGGCGTCCGGCGTACAGCGCGACGGCGTCGGCGTGGTCGAGGTTCATATGCGTGACGATGTCTGCGGCCGCCGCAATCATCGGCGCGGCATCTGTCGCCCACCGCAACACGGCTGCATCCAGCCAGCGGATGCGGCCAAAGCCGGCCACCAGGTGGCCGCGCTCGACCGCCACCCGGTACAGATGAAAATCCCCGAACCCGGCGTAAGCCGCGCTTCCCGGATGGCGCATCGTGAAACGCGCGCGCTGCTGCGGATCGTTGCTGCGTACCGCTTGTCCGAGCACCGTCAGACGCGGTCCCGACAAAGGATCGTCCAAGCCCTCCGTGCCGTCGAACAGCAGCGAAACCCTCCCATCCTCGGCGACGTTCCGGGTATGTTGGGCCAGATTTGAGAGCAGCAGCAGAGGGCTGGCATCGACATCGAAGGCCGCGAGGACGAGCGACACGTAAGGGCCGCCGTGGAGACTGGTGCCGAGCGCCGCGCGACCTTGCCGCCGCATCAGCCGGCGCGCCTGGCGTCCCAGATCCGCGTCCGCCGCGTCGCTCACCGGCGGCCGATCACGACGCTCGGTGATGATCCGATCAGTCATGGCCTAAAATGAGCCGAGCGCAGAGGACTGCGTCAAGGCCCGCGGGCGCAGCCGGGCGGCGGGCCCGCCCTTCCGCTTTGTCGCCGAGCGGCCATATTAGCGCCAGCAGGTCTGCGCTCGGCAGTATTTTGGGGGTTCCGTTCGGTGCAGAACACGATCGCGCTGGTCGACGACGACCGCAACATCCTGACCTCGGTCTCGATGGCGCTGGAGGCCGAGGGCTTTGCGGTGCGCTGCTACAGCGATGGCGCGGAAGCGCTGAAGGGGATGACTGCCCAGCCGGTCGATGTTGCCGTCCTCGACATCAAGATGCCGCGGATGGACGGCATGGAATTGCTCGGCCAGTTGCGGCGGCAAGGCCACACGCCGGTCATCTTTCTAACCTCGAAGGACGACGAGGTTGACGAACTGGTCGGGCTGCGCTCCGGCGCCGACGATTATATCAAAAAGCCGTTTTCGCAGCGGCTGTTAGTCGCACGCATTCGGGCGCTGCTTCGGCGCGGCGAGCGGTCGCGCGAGCGCGAGGAGCCGCAGCAGGGCGAGCCGGCGGTGATCCGCGGCAACCTCGTTCTCGATCCGGTGCGGCACGAATGCACCTGGAACGCTGAACCGGTCGCTCTGACCGTGACCGAGTTCCTGATCCTCAAATCGCTGGCGCACCGCCCCGGCCACGTCAAGAATCGCGATCAGCTGATGGACGCCGCCTACGGCGAGCACATCTACGTCGACGACCGCACGATCGACAGCCACATCAAACGGCTGCGCAAGAAGTTCAAGGCCGTAGACGGCGAGTTCGCCCAGATTGAGACGCTTTATGGCGTCGGTTACCGATACCGCGACCGCTGAGCCGCCCGCCCCGCCCGCGCGGCTTTCCGCCGCCGGGCCGCCGGCCGGTATCGCCCAGAACCGTCCGGCGGCAGCGGAAGACCCCCGGACCCGAGGCCGCCCCGCGCGGGCGCGCCGCTGGGCGATTTCGCCGCTCACCCGGCGCATCCTCGCAGTCAACGTTTTGGCGCTGGCTCTGCTGGCGGGCGGTTTTTTGTACCTTGGCAAATACGAAGCGAGCCTGATCGGCCAGCAGATCGAATCATTGCGCACCCAGGGCGAGATTTTCGCCGCCGCTCTCGGCGAAGGCGCGGTCGATGATTCCGGCGACGAAGGCGACGTTCTGCTGCCCGATCTGGCGCGCCAGATGATGCGGCGGCTGGTCGAGCCGACCCGGACCCGCGCCCGGCTGTTCGATGCCAACGGCAAGCTGCTCGGCGACAGCCGATTGCTGCGCGGACCCGGCGATGCCATTCAGGTTCATGAACTGGCCCCGCTGCAATCCAAGGCCCTGCTCGTTCGCCTTGCCGATCGCGTTTATGACTGGACCGTCAACCACCTGCCAAGCCGGCGCGTCTTCCCCGTGTATCACGAAAGCGGCGCCGAATCGGCGGACAGCTACTCCGAGGTCGAGCGCGCGCTGCGCGGCGAGCCCGACTCCGCGGTGCGCAGCGATCCGCAAACCGGCGGGCTGGTCATCAGCGTGGCGGTCCCGGTGCAGCCGCTGAAGCAGGTGCTCGGCGCCGTCATGCTGTCGACCGGCAATGGCGAGATCGAGACCGAACTGCGCAACGTCCGACTCGAATTGCTGCGGATTTTCGGCGTCGCGCTGCTCGTGACGATAATGCTTTCCTTCTATCTCGCCGGCACGATCGCACGGCCGATCCGGCGGCTCGCTGCCGCCGCCGAGCGGGCGCGCGGCCGCGGCGCGCGGATCGAGATTCCCGATTTCACCGGCCGCGGCGACGAGATCGGCGATCTGTCCGGTTCGCTGCGCGAGATGACCGACGCCCTCTGGCAGCGGATGCGGGCCATAGAAAGCTTCGCGGCCGACGTCGCGCATGAGATCAAGAACCCGTTGTCTTCGCTGCGCAGCGCGGTCGAGACCGCGACCCGCCTCGACGACCCGGCCAAGCAGCGCCGGCTGATGGCGATCATTCTGGACGACGTCGAGCGGCTCCATCGCCTGATCACCGACATCTCCGACGCTTCCCGTCTCGATGCCGAGCTGAGCCGGCTCGAATTGTCGCCGATCGACGTCGCCGCGATGCTTCGTGCCCTTGTCGAGATGCAGCTGACCGGCACCGAAGACGAGGCCTGCGACGGCGCAGGCAGGCCGCGCCTCGCGCTCGAGTTTCCGGAGCGCGACCGCGCGCTGATCGTGCCGGGCATCGAGAGCCGCCTGTCGCAGGTCTTTGTCAACGTGATCGCCAATGCGGTGTCTTTCAGCCCGCCCGGCGGCGAGATCCGCATCCGGGCGATGCCAGCCGGGCGCGCCGTCCTGGTGACGATCGAGGACGAGGGGCCGGGGATTCCGCACGACAAGCTGACGGCGATCTTCGATCGTTTCTATACCGAGCGTCCCGCCGGCGAGAAATTCGGCACCCATTCGGGGCTCGGCCTGTCGATCTCGCAGCAGATCGTCGAGGCGCATCGCGGCCGCATCTGGGCCGAGAACCGCAAGGATGCGACCGGCCGCGTGATCGGCGCGCGATTCCTGATCCGCCTGCCCGGGGAGACGTGAGCGGCCGCCCCGTGCTCGTCCACGCGACCGCGGTCGCTCTCGGGGCCCGGGCCGTCCTGCTGCGCGGCCCCTCCGGCAGCGGCAAGTCGGATTTGGCCTTGCGGCTGATCGATGCCGGCGCCCGGCTCGTCGCCGACGATCAGACCGAGCTGTTGCGCCGCGGCGATCGCATCCTGGTGCGCGCGCCGGCAGCGATTGCCGGGCTGATCGAGGCGCGGGGTGTCGGCATCCTGCGACTTGAGGCCATCGACGAGGCGGCGCTCGTGCTGATTGCCGATCTCGTCGCTCCGGAACGGGTCGAGCGGCTACCGGAGCCGCGCCGCGAAGAATTTTTCGGCATCGCCGTCCCGGTAGTCGCGATGGCGCCTTTCGAAGCCTCGGCAGCCGCCAAACTGCGGCTGGCGGTTGCCAAGATGGCCCGCCCCCGCCCTCGCGGCACCGAGGCTTCTTAAGCCGGCTTGCGATGCTGCTCCCCCGGGCGCCATCAAGTCTGATGACGAAAGCCTCCGACAGCGCTATATCCAGCGGCAACCCTCAGTCGCGTGCCGTGCCGGATGACCGGCGGCCTGCGACCCGAATGTTTAGCTGCTGTGGCCTCTGCCCCGAGTGACCTCGCCGATCTCGTGATCGCCACCCTCTCCTGAACATGCCGATGTCGTGTCCCTGTGGACGGGATTTTGCGCTCTTATTGCCTCGACCGGCTTCGGGTTCGGGCGGCATTGCTGCGGCACCGGGGCGGCGCCGATGATCGGCATCGTGCTCGTCACCCACGGTCGGCTCGCGGCGGAGTTCGTTGCCGCGCTCGAACATGTCGTCGGCGCGCAAATCCAGATCGCCGCGGTCTGCATCGGACCCGATGACGACATGGAGCAGCGCCGCCAGGACATCCTGCGCTCGATCGCCGAAGTCGACAGAGGCGACGGTGCGGTATTGCTGACCGACATGTTTGGCGGCACCCCGTCCAACCTTGCGATTTCGGCGATGGACCGGGCCCAGATCGAGGTCATCGCCGGGGTCAATCTGCCGATGCTGATCAAGCTCGCCAGCCTGCGCCAGAGCGAAGGGCTGGCTCGAAGCGTCGCGGGAGCTCAGGAGGCCGGGCGAAAATACATCAACGTCGCTTCGCAACTGCTCGCCGACGCGCGCCGATGAGCCAGGACCCGGCCGATGGTGCCGCGCTCGGCGGTGGGGCGGTCCCCGCCGGGGTACGCCGCCTCGTCAGGATCTGCAATCAGCGCGGATTGCATGCCCGCGCCGCGGCCCGCTTCGTCAAGACGGCCGCACAATTCGAGGCCGAGATATGGGTTCGCAAGAACGGCACCTCGGTGTCGGGCCGTTCGATCATGGGGCTGATGATGCTGGCCGCCGCATCGGGTACCGTCATCGAGCTGGCCGCCGCCGGGCCACAGGCGGAGGCGGCGGTCGTCGCTCTCGCCAACCTGATCGAATGCAAGTTCGATGAGGATTGAGGAGAACCCGTCCCCGCCTCAGCACGGCCCGAACGCCGAGCACAAACTGTCGGGCATCGGGGTGTCTCCCGGGATCGCGATCGGGACCGCTTACATCGGCGACAGCGGCGAGCTGCCGGTCAGCGAGAACCATATCGCCGAACCGGAGATCGAGAGCGAGCAGGCCCGCTTCGCCGAAGCGATCGCGGCCTCGCAAAAACAGCTGCGCAAGCTGAAGACGCGCGCCGCGGCGCTCCCTGAATCGGCGGCGGAAGAGGTCGGCTACCTGCTCGATGCCCATCTCGCGATGCTGTCGAATTCGCGGCTGGTGCGCGGCGTGCACCGGCGCATCGGCGCGGCGCAGATCAATGCCGAGCGCGCGATCCAGCTCGAGATCGACGAGATCGGCAAAAGCTTCGCGGCGATGCGCGATGCCTATCTGGCAGCACGCATTGAAGACATCCGGGTGGTGGGTTCGCGCCTGATCCGCAACCTGATCAAGAAGCCGTTCGCGCGTTATTCCGCGCTCGCCGAGGGCGCGATCATTCTCGCCGACGAGCTGACCCCGGCCGATACGGCGCTGATGAATCCGCGCCAGATCGCCGGGTTCGCCACCGTATTTGGCGGCGCCGACAGCCATACCGCGATCATGGCCCGGGCGCTCGGGCTGCCGGCAGTGCTGGCGGTCGCCGGCCTGACCGAGCGAGCGCGCGACGGCGACACGGTGGTGATCGACGGAACTGCAGGGATCGTCGTCATCGATCCGTCGCAGGAGACGATCGGCACCTACGAAAAGCGGCGAGAGGTGCTGGCGCGCGAGCGGCGCTCGCTCGGCCGGTTGCGCAAATTGCCGGCCATCACCCGGGACGGCGTCGAGATCCGCCTCGAGGCCAATGTCGAACTGCCGGTCGAGCTCGAACATGCGGTCGCGGCCGGCGCCCAAGGCCTGGGGCTGGTACGAACCGAGTTTCTCTACATGAACCGCGATGACCTGCCGGGCGAGGAGGAGCAATATGCCTTCTACGGCGCCCTGGTGCGCGGCATGGCGGGCCACCCCGTCACCTTGCGCACGCTCGACGTGGGTGGCGACAAAATTGCCGAGTCGCTGTCGGGCTACATCGCTGCCGAGGCGGCCAACCCGGCGCTGGGCTTGCGTGCGATCCGCCTGTCGCTAAAGGATCGCCGGCTGCTCGATCCGCAGCTGGCGGCGATGCTGCGCGCCGCCTGCGAGGGGCCGCTGCGCATCCTGCTGCCGATGATCTCCAACGCCGGCGAGATCCGCCGCGTGCGAGAGGCGATGGAGCAGGTAGCGCGGCGACTGCGCCGGCGCGGTGTCCGCCTGCCCAAGGCTTTGCCGCCGCTCGGGGCGATGATCGAGGTGCCCGGCGCGGCGCTCGCCGCCGACTCGCTCGCTGGCGAAGCCGATTTCTTCGCGATCGGCACGAACGACCTGATCCAATACACCCTGGCGATCGATCGCAGCGACGAGCAGGTCGCGTATCTCTACAACCCGCTGCACCCCGCGGTGCTGCGCCTTATCCAGTTCGCGATCGAGGCGGCAACACGCCACCGCATCCCGATCAGCGTGTGCGGCGAGATGGCCGGCGAGCCGCGTTACGCGCCGCTTCTGCTCGGGCTGGGCCTGCGCGAACTATCGATGGCTCCGCGCAACATCCCGCGCGTAAAGCAGCGCATCCGCGCTCTCGACATGGTCGCCGCGACGCGACGCGCCCGCGCGATCATGGACCAGTCCGACAGTGAGCGCATCTCCGGCCTGCTCGACGAGTTCGCCGCGACGGGCGAGCCGCACTGATCCCTGCCGGCAGCCGGGCTTTCGACCCGGCGTCCGGGGTGCAGGCTGCGGTTCCGGCATTGCCGGTTTCGTTGTATAGGCCTGTGCGATGGATCTGGTCACCGATACGGCGGCGCTTGCCGCCT
>Ga0213875_10001519_pt1 | contig 14919 bp, 15 predicted proteins | sample BarmaccomBMRX_R8_FD_160105 | JGI IMG/M metagenome (GOLD analysis project Ga0213875, IMG submission 160105) | Root-associated microbial communities from Barbacenia macrantha in rupestrian grasslands, the National Park of Serra do Cipo, Brazil - RX_R8 | ecosystem: Host-associated > Plants > Roots... | reverse complement strand
TGCGGATTGATCGCGAGGCCAGTCTCCGCCGGCGCATTCGTGCCGGAAGCATAGAGCAGGTCGAGCTTGCCCGACGGCGAGCTGGTGTCGTTGAGAGTCGGCTCAGCCTGCCATCGGAAATGCTGAGCGACGCCGGCGTGACTGCTGCTGTTGTACGCCGAAGCAAACAGATCAAAGGGCTGAGAATCGAAGCCCGTCGAGCTGGTTGCAGTTCCCGTCGACGGCAACGCGAGTGCGCCTTGGACTTCCATGGACGCGCTGTTTTGAAACAGAATCGAATCGCCCAGATTCGCGCCGCTCGTCCACAGCGGAACAAAATTCGCTGTCCCTGTGCCTGACAACGCCGGACTAGGGCCGGTCGGAGTCACCGCCGCGATGCTCGAGTCGCCTGCCGTCGCCTGACCTTGCGGCGCCACCGTCAAGAACGCCGAAGCGGGTTTCCCGCCCAACGTATCCGCGTCCGCCGCCTTCAGTGCATACGGCACGCCGACCAGCAAAACGCGCGCTCCATTGATCGCGCCCGGCACACCCGGCTCAACCGCCAGCCACCGGGCTGCTCCGCTCGTAAACACATCGAGCGGCAATCCATTCGGATTCATTGCGCCGAGGAACACCGAATAATGCCCCTGCGCATCGGTGTTCACGACTTGCGTCTCCGTCCATAATGCCGTTCCGCCCTCTTGCTCGGCGAACAGCGAAAAGGTCACTGGTACGGCGGTTGTAACCGGCTTGCCTGCGGCGTCCTTAATGACACCGCCAAAACTTACCAACCGCGGCACACTCGAGCCGGATGTCGCCTGCTGCGCGAACATACCCGGCGCTGACACTGCACACAACAATGCACTCAAACACAAACTTCGTAGTCTCATATATCCTCCTTGGAATTCGCGCTCGACAACTGCGGAGCGTCACACGTACATGCGCCAAAGGGGACGGGAGTGGCTAAATATTTCTTGGAGTAATTAAGGAAGATCCAGATCCAGTGCGTAGATGTCGGAATTGCTGTGTCCGACGGTGGCGACGGGAACGTCGCCCGGCGCCAGAGCGCACAGGCGATAATCGGTCACATTCGCTTGCAGCAGCTGCCGTAAGCCCGCGACCCGTTCGAGTTTTCGATCGGCGATCCGTACTCGGAAAATGGGTTGATCGGGGCCTTGCAGATGGTCTTGGTAATAGAGGTACGTGCCGTCGCGCGACCAATGTGGAGAATTCACGCCGGGCCCTCTTACCAATTCTGTCCACTGCCGGCTGCGCAAGTCGAACAACATGATTTGCGAAAACGCGGAGTTGACCGCGGCAATGTAGTGTCCATCGGGCGACCAAGTCGGCTGCTGTAACCGGTCGGATCGTGGAAGACATTCGGTCTTACGGGTTGTCCAGCCCATAACGTAAAGTCCGGGCGAGTGAGGAACTCCGGCGTCCGCTTCGCGCACAAACAGTAGTGAGTTTCCATCGGCAGACCAGCTCGGGTCGCCTTCACCATCGGATTCTGAGGTGAGGCACTCGGGAGGCCTCGCGCCGGATTCGTTGACCGCGATCACGCACACTCTAAAGGGCTCGCCAGGCTGGCTTCCGTCGAAGGCGATTCGTGTACCGTCAGGCGACCAGCGTGGCGCAAGGACGCGCAAGGGCGGGAACGTGAGTTGCACCCGCTCGCTTCCATCGAGCCGGCTTCGCCAGAGAGTGCTTTCGGGCGCCACCGTGTATGCCACCCAGCGTCCATCGTGCGAATAATCGACAAAACGGCCGGCCACGCCAGGGAGGTACGGCATAAACTCACCGCGTTGCGGGTCGTAGCGTACCAATTCGCGCCTTTCCTGCCTGCCGACGAAGAACACTCGTTTGCCGTCGGGACTCGGCGCCATAGACGCGAAGTCCAGCGGGCTGGAGTAGATCTCTACGGGACGGCGGTGGGACAGCGGGAGCTGGAAGCCGCGGTCCCGTAGAGCCCAAATGGCCGAGACTTTGCCGCGGCGAGAGCGAAACAAATACCACGATCCTGACGGGAACCAGCGGCCGCTCGTCTCCCCTTCTGTCCATGCTGTGCCATTCACCCAGCCCGATAGCAGCGGATGCAGGCCGGTGCCGTCCGAGGCTGACTCCCACAACACGCGGGCTCTGGTGTTGCGCTCATACAGAGTCAAGCGCAGAACATCCGGTGCACCGGCGGGTCCCCAGCGCAGAGAGTCGGGGGCGATTTCCAAGGGCGTGTCGGCCAGCTTGCGCGGCCTCCCCGTACCGTCGGAGTTGATTCGGAACAACGCTGAAGAAGTGGCAAAAACGATCTGCCTCCGATTGCGAGACCACGATGCCGCGCGGGCGAGGATATTGCCGACCCGACGGGCAACACCCCCAACTGCCGGAACAACCCACAGGGGGCGGTCCTGCCCTTCTCCGCTTGCAACTAGTAACTGCGTATGATCGGATGTGATGTCCAATGCATCCGGCATCGTAAGGGGTGGGGCTACAAATATCGACCGCGGTATTCCGCCGTTCACGGATACTTTCGCTAACGACCAGTCGCCCGACGATCCGTGGGTAAAGTACAAGCTCGAGCCGTCTGTAACCATGCCATCACCGATCGCGACCCGGCCCGTTTGCGTTAACTGCACGATTTGCAAGACTCGCGGTGTGCGAGGGCGCAGCCAGGATTCCAGCGCAAGGCCACCGAGCAAGCTTGCAAGGATGAGTGCGCCCGCTGACACCGCGATGCGGTGACGTCGCACAAACTTGCCCGATCGATAGGCGAACGTATCCGGATGTGCAATCACCCGACGTCCTTCCAAGTGGCGCTCGATATCGCGCTCGAGGTCGCCCACGGAAGCGTAACGCCGCTCCGGCTCTTTGCGGATGGCCATGCGTACAATGTTGTCCAGGTCGCCCGCAAGCTCCGGGTTCAGCGCGGCGGGCGCGGTAGGCTCGGTCTCGCAGATCGCGGCGACAATTGCCTCAGGCGTGTAGTCGGAGATTGCCTGAGCCTTTTTTTCGGTCAGCAACTCGTACAGAATCAGGCCCAGAGCGTAGATATCCGTCGATGGAGCCGCCGGAGCGCAGCGGACTTGCTCCGGCGACGCATAGTGCGGTGTGAGGTGTTGCAGACCCGTTCGGGTTGCCGACTCGGTCCCTGCGTCCGCATCAAGCAATTTGGCAATTCCGAAATCCAGCAGCTTCGGAGTGCCGTCAGCGGTTACCAGAATATTGCTGGGCTTCAAATCGCGGTGCACCACTAAGGCGCGATGCGCGTATTCCACGGCTTCGCAAACCTGCATGAAAAGGCGCAGCCGCGCCGGCACGCTCAGGGATTGCCGGTTGCACCAATCGATGATCTGCTCACCCTCGATGAATTCCATGACGAGGTATGGAATGCCCTCGGGAGTCGAACCGCCGTCCAGCAGGCGAGCAATATTGGAATGCGAGAGACGAGCGAGAATCTGGCGCTCCTGTCTGAAGCGGCGCAAGGCTGCAGGCGACTCGGCCGCGACGCGAACTAGTTTGATCGCTACTTGCTGTTGAAACTCGGCATCATCGCGACTCGCGCGATAGACCGCGCCCATGCCGCCGTGCCCAACGATCGCTTCAAGCCGATACGGCCCCAGGCGGGTTCCGATGAACCGTGCGTCGGGATTGGTTTCGCCCGCCAGCGCCGTCGCCGCCGTTTGAATCGCCTCGCTGGCCGTTGAAAGGCCCTCGCCGAAGTGCTCGAGCAGCGATGCCACCTCGCGTCGCAGATCCGAGTTGCAGCATTGGCGCGCAAGAAAGTCTTCGCGCTGTTCGGGCGGTAACTGGACGGCGTCCACAAACAGACGCTCGACTGCCGCCCAGTCCTCCGGGTTCAGCTCAGCCACGCTGCTTTCTTGGCCGGCTTACTTGAGAGTTCGCGGCGCAGCCAAGCCTCGCCCAGCATCAAATCGTGCTTCACGGTCGCGAGAGTGAGTCCCAGCGTTTCGCCAATCTCTTCACGGCTGAGCCCGCCGAAGTACCTCAGCTCAATGACACTGGCCTTCCGCTGGTCCTGGCGCGCGAGCGCTTCGATGGCGTCGTCCACTGCCAGCAGCTCCTCCATCTGCTCGGCCGGAATGGGTATGTCTTCCTGCATCTCGACGCGATTGCCGCCGCCGCGCTTTTGGGCTTGATAACGTCTCGCGCCGGCGATGAGAAGCTGCCGCATGATGCGCGCGGCGATGCCGAAGAAATGCGCGCGGCTTTCTAAATCGGGAAGTTCGTGCTCCACAAGGTGGAGGTATGCTTCATGAACCAGGGCCGTGGGCTGAAACGTGCTACCCGGTCGCTCATGGCGCATGAACGATATCGCCACTTTTCGCAATTCGGAGTAGACAATCGGAGTCAGTGCATCCAGGGCTTGACGACTGCCGCCGCTGGATTGCCGCAGAAGAATGGTGAATTCGCCGGCGACCACGGCCCGTTTGCTCGCGTTTTCAAATTATATGACCAGCGAAGCCGTCCTGGCTGGCCCGACTGTAATTGATGTTAGAACGTTCGCCCGACCGAGAACCGGAACACAGTCCGCCTTTCATCCAGCGGCAGCGGGTACCCGTAGCTTCCGAATGCATTCAGGTACGTGGGTACGTTCGGGAAATTTCCCACCGTGTAAGGGAACGGCGCCTGTAGATTCGTGTTGACGTAACTCAAATTGTAGGCAAAATACAGTCGAAATGGCGCGTTTACAACGGGCATGAGGACTTGCAGCTCAAGACCGGTCGAGATCCGAGGCTTTTCAGTTTCAGGCACGATGACTGCTTGTTGACTGAATTTCACACCCGGGAAATACGCTTCGAGTTGTTCAATTCGCCCGGGATTGATGCCTAGCTGGTTCGGTAACAGCAAACGATCCGCGCCCGCGTCGAGAAACGGAGCTAAAGTGACGGGCCCGACGATCGGAATCCGGTACTCGTAGTTGAAAACGGCGGCCGTGTCGCCACCCGGATAGATGAGCTGATAGACGGGAATGTGTTCGGTCAACTGAACTCCGTTTATGCCGGTTGCCGCAGCGCCGCTCTTCGTGTACAGCGGAACGTAAACATCAGTCGGGATGAATGCGAACGGGCTGATCGACATAATGTCGAAGCCGCGAATATCGTCTTCACCTCCCATGTAGTAACGGCTGTACGGCGGTGGAAATCTTCCGCCATAACCGCCGATGAAACGTGCATTGAAGTGGAACCCCATCACGTTCCGTTTCCAGAAGCCGTGGCGGAAGTAGGCGACGTCGAGAGCCGGTTGCAGCGTATTCACGTTCCCGCCGATTGAGCTTCCTGAAAATCCGAAACTCACGTTCGCACGCAGGCCGCGCGACGGAATAATGGGGTGATCCACGGTGTTGTAAGCGAAGCTCGGCGTGATGGTGCTGGTTTTGATTCCGTTCAGCGAATTAGGTCCGTTGACACCTTCGAAATCCAGGTAATCAAAGTACTGGTTAGCCGCAGTGGTCAGCGGCTTCAGAGATTGAATGTTGTAGCCGTACGTCAGCCCAACGCGCGCAAAGCTCCGCTTCAACGGATGCGTCACAAACGCCGTGAACCCGCGCCCATCCGAGATGTAGTTCAGCAGATTTTGCGTGCCGAGAGCTGCAAACGCGGCGGAGAGGTTGTAACCCGCGAAGATCGAGGCTTGCTGCGCCTGGTTATAGTTGTAGCGCTGGAAATAAATCGTGAAGCCGGTCTGAATCGGCTTATCGAACAGATACGGTTCCGTGAATCCGAACGAAACGCTGTCGAGCAACGTGCCCAACTGACTGCTTAGGCTGAGCGTCTCACCGAGGCCCAAGAAGTTGTTGGTCGAATACGAGAACCCGATGAAGCTTCCGGAAATGCCCGAAACTCCGCCATTCAATTGGATAGAGTTCTTGCCGCGTTCCTTGAGCTTAAGCAGCAGATCAACGGTATTGGTCTTCGTGTCGCGCGTGATTTGGGCTGCATCTTCAGGCTTCAGCGGCTCGAAATAGCCGAGCTGATTCAAGCGCAGGATGCTCGTTTCCCAAAGATGATTGCTGAACAGGTCGCCTTCGTTGATTAGCAGCTCGCGCCGAATCACTTTGTCGCGCGTCGTCGTGTTGCCTTGGAAATCGATTCGGCGTACGAAAAACTGATGGCCCTCGTCGACATCGATAGTCAAGTCGATGCGGTCTTTTACTCCTGGAGCAGGCTCCGGATCAGGCGACGGAACGAAATCGATGTAGCCAAAATCGCCATACAACTTGCGGAGGTTGTCCAGACCTTTCTGCAGCTTCTCGGTTGAAAATACGTCACCAGCCCCCATGCCGAATACCTGTCGCGCAATCAGATCGGGCGTGCGAAACAGCTTCATTCCGACGAATTGGAAATTGCGCAGGTAATACTTATCGCCTTCCGACACGAACATCGTGACGTCGACACGCTTGCCCGGCTTCTTCGGATTGATCAGCGGGATTTTGATGCCGCGTCCGTAGACGTCGTAAATCTTTTCGGAGTGATTGATGACGCGCGCCATGAAGTATCCCTTCGACTGATACGCCATGCGGATGCGCTCGGTATCTTCATCGAGCTTCGTCGAGTCGTACGTACGCGCGAAAAGATTTTCGAAAAGTATAGAGTGCGGGATGCCGATGGGCTTTGTGTTCTTCATCGCGCGGATTACCTCTTTCGCGGTGAACGCACTGTTGCCCTGCACGAAAATGTGGCCGACCTTTACCTTCGGACCTTCGTCGATGACGAAAGTAACGTCAACTCCGCCGGGAGGCACTTGCCGCATTTGCGGCGTTACGGTCGCGTACTGATGCCCGCGTTCCGCCTCATACTCCTTGAGGATGTTGACGGCGCGCTGCACTTTCCCGGGATCGAATTGCGATTCGGGTGAGAGCGCCAGCTTGCGATCTTTGAAGCGATCGAGAATTTCGGATTTCGTGATCGATTTGTTTCCGGTGTAGTCGATCGTATGAATCGTGCGGCGTTCAGTGACGACGAAGATCAGAACGATTCCGCCGTTAGGACCTTTTTCGCGCTCAATGCGCAGATCGTCGAATCGGGCGGTGTTCCAGAGCGCCAGGAAGTCGCGATGAATTTGCTCTTCGTCGTAGACGTCTCCGACTTTTGTAGAGAGCAGCGCACGCATGAAGTCTTGCTGCACGCGATGCTGGCCGCGAAACTCGATGCGCTCGATCGTGTTCTCGTTGACCGGAGCCGGTTTGGCTTCTTGGATGTTCGATGGCGCCGGCTTTTCGTTCTCCGGAACGTTTTGAAACGGATTCGGCGGCGGCGGATTCTGCGGCTTCGCGGGCGGTTGCTGCTGCGACGGTTGCTGGCTGGGCTGCGGCTGAGGGGGAGGCTGCTGAGCCGCCAGACATCCGGCCACGAGCAAGCAAACTGGCAAGCCCAGGTTACGCTGGCGCATTAGACATATCAAATGGCGGACACTCCCCACCCCTGACGTTGTGTTTCCCACTGAGGTTTCAGAACACGCGGCGCACGGATCGGAGCCGCGACAGCCAAACTCGAACACACTAGTGTAACCAATGAATTTGCCAGGACATGCGCAAACCTTGTGCCCATCTGCCCTAGACTTGCTGAGTGGGCACACGACGCTCAAACCTCACCTGCGTTGGTGCGGTGAAAGACGTTTGCGGTGAGGGACCGCTGTGGGTGGCGAGCGAGAACGCGCTCTACTGGACGGATATCAACCACTTCCTGATTCACCGCCTAGATCCCGCCACGGGAGAGGTTCGAGACCGGCATTTCGATGAGCCGGTTACGACGCTCGCAGTGACAGATCGCGATGACACACTGCTTGTCGCGCTGGGATCGCAATTGATTTCGTGGCGCCGCGCAACGGACGAACGCGCGCCGCTCGGGTTTCAACTGCCCGGATGGCCGGGGGTGCGTCTGAACGATGGCGCGCCCGACCCGCGCGGCTCGTTTTGGGTTGGTTCCATGCAGAACAACGTTCTCGCGGACGGATCCTCGATCGACATCGTCCGATCGGAAGGCACTCTGTACCGTGTCGAAGCGGACGGTAGCGCGAAGGAATGGAAGAACAATATCGGAGTTTCGAACACGCTCGCCTGGAGTCCCGACAATAAGCTGTTCTACTTCGCCGATAGCTTGCGCAATGAAATCTACGTGTATGCATACGACGTAAGCACAGGAGACATCGCGAACGAACGAAGCTTTTTCGCGGGCTTCGAGCGCGGACTGCCCGACGGTTCGGCCATCGATAGCGAGGGATGTCTGTGGAACTGCCGCTATGGAGGAGCCTGTATCGTGCGCACTACGCCGGCGGGTGAGATTGACCGTATAGTCGAAGCTCCCACGGCGAATATCACAAACTGCGCGTTCGGCGGAGAGGATTATCGAACACTCTACATCACGACGGCATCCGCAGGTGCGCCGCAGGACGACGAATTCGCAGGCGCCCTATTTTCGGTCGTGTGCGATACGCCCGGTTTGCCGCCGAATCGCTTCTCCTTCGGAAGTTGAGCGCTGCCCTACACTGGGCTAGTGAGCAAACAATACTCGAGTCCGCCTTCAGCCGCCATCGATCAGTCGAAAAAGTACACAGCGACGTTCGACACAGCGCGTGGAAAGATCGTCGCCGATCTCTTTCCGCAGGACGCACCGAAGACCGTCAACAATTTTGTGTTCCTGGCGCGAGAAGGCTTCTACGACGGAACTGTATTCCATCGCGTGATCGCCAATTTTATGGTTCAGGGGGGCGATCCAACGGGAACCGGCCGGGGCGGCCCGGGGTACAAGTTCGACGATGAAGTAAAAAGCAATCCGCGCAAGCATCAGGCCGGAAGCTTGTCTATGGCCAACGCAGGTCCGAACACTAACGGCAGCCAGTTCTTCATCACGCATGTCGCAACCGATTGGCTAAACGGCAAACACACAGTATTCGGGCAAGTGCACTCGGGACAAGACGTCGTGAATGCGATCCGGCAAGGCGATAAATTGAATTCCGTAACGGTTGAGGAAAGCTGAGCCGCGCGGCGATGACACGCGACGAAGCCTGGAAGATCGTCTGCAAGTTCGTTCAAAACGAGAATCTGCGGCGGCACATGCTCGCGGTAGAAGCGTGCGTACTCGCGTACGCCGACAAGTTCGGGGAAAATCACCAAACGTGGGCGGTAACTGCCCTGCTGCACGATTTCGATTGGGAAATTCACCCCAACGCGCCGGACCATCCGATGAAGGGTGAACCGATTCTGATCGAGCACGGAGTGCCGGAAGAAATTCGGCGAGCGGTGTTGTCGCATGCGACGTACTCAGGCGTGCCGCGCGTGTCGCTTCTCGAGCGCGCGTTATTCGCGTGCGACGAGCTGGCCGGATTTCTTACTGCGTGCTCGTACGTAAAACCCGGCCGGAGTATTTACGAAGTCGACGTCAACTCGGTAAAGCGGAAACTCAAAGACAAAGCGTTCGCTCGCGCCGTGAACCGCGAGGACATCGTCAATGGAGCGCGCGAGCTTGGCGTTCCGCTCGAAGAACACATCGCTTTCTGTATTGAAGCGATGAAAGCCCGCGCCCCGGAATTGGGTCTTGCCGGCGCAGCCGAAGTGAGTACTTCGGCCTAGCGCCTATTAGTACCGGCGATCTCGGGCGACGCGCAGATCCCCGACATCGCGGAGCAGCATGTCCCGTGTGCTCGCCTGCAGCGTATTGTGATCGAGGATGCCCTGGATGTCGCTGATTGAGTTACCGAGGGCCTCCTTGTCGAAATGGCCTTTGGTGAGATGGCGATCAAATACGGATAGATCCTTTTGAGCCGTGCGATACCGCTTATGCGATTCCTCGCCACCGACTTCTTGATCGGCTGCAGCCCGCAGGTCGGTTTGCGTGCGATCAACAAGGCCGCGAATGTCGCCGGCATCAGGGCCGGGTTGCTGAAATGCCGCGTTCGCAACCGCTGGGTGCGCGACGGCGCCCGCGACCACTAAACCCCCAGCAAATGCCAGGCTTAATAGAAATCGATTTGTAGATTTCATACACTCCTCTGCCCGTGAGACGCGCCGGAAGGCCGAGCCGCTAATCTGAAAACGCGGCCCGGGACATTAATTTCGCTAAACAGAGCGAGCGACTAAGGCGCGCCGCGCCGGTCGACAAGGTACAGGATCAGAACGATGATCAAGAGCAGCCCTAAACCGCCGCTCGGGTAGTAACCCCAAGCGGTGCTGTACGGCCATGTCGGCAAGGCGCCCAACAGCAGCAGAAAAAGGATAATGATTAAAAGAAGACGGAGCATAGGTCGCGTACCTCTTTACGCGGCTCTGATTAAGCTATCACGAAAACCCAAGCTCAGTGTCGACGTCCATCGGTTCAAACTCAATCGCCATCCCGGAGTTTAGAAGCGCTTCTTTGAATTCCCGATCACGGCCTTCTACGATGTCGTACTCCCACACTTCAGTTCCGTAGCTGAGGAAGTCGTCATCTTCTTCGAGAATGTCGGAGGAGTGCTGCGAATCGGGACCGGTGCGCTCAACAAACGTCGCGTTTATGACGACGCCATCGTTCAACTGCGCATCAAGGAAACTAGGCGGATCGTCAGCCCTCTCGCCCGCCGGATTCGAGCGATCCCGAAACACGACTCTGTACTTCACTTAGACGCTCCGCCTTGCATGCTCGATTGCACCGACTTGATCCGGCTCAAGTGCTCTTCGAGCACCGGAAGCGTGCGCGTCGCGAAGGACTTGATGTCTGTGTCTTGCCCGTTGTTCGCTTCCTTCTGAAATTCCTTCACGTCTTCCTCATGGTCACGCACCATGTCCCGGACATATTCGTGGTCGAACGCTGGGCCTGACAGTCTCTGCAGCTTGTTGTATTCGGCTTGATCCTTTGCGTTCAGATTCGTCGGCACTGTGGCGCCCACTTTTGCGGCGGTTGATTTCAGATCGTCATTGGCTTTCGTGTGGTCGTCGACCATGTGCTGGCCAAACGCTTTCACATCCGGATTCGTACCTTTATCAGCCGCGAGCTTGCCCATTTCGACCTCGGCCATTCCGCCTTGCGCCGCTTTCATAGCAAACGTCATGTCGGCGGACTTCATCATCTTTTTCGTCCCTTCGTCCATCCTGGTGTTCGTGTCCGTTTGCGCAGCAACGCAAGTTGCGAATACAGTCAAACCGGCTACCAGCGTGGCGCGCGCGATACTTGATGCTTCCATTCCAGTTCATGCCCTCCCGCTGAATTGGATAGCATCCCGGCGGAGTGGTTACACCGCGAAGAACCGCATGCCCGAAAGAATACGAGCGCGTTTCAGGTCATTCCGTGGGCTATCGCGTAGCGAGTCATTTGCGCAGTCGAGCGGAGGCCGAGCTTTTGCATGATCACTGAGCGATGAAATTCCGCCGTGCGGACCGAGATTTTGAGCTGGCTTGCGATGTCTTTCGCCGTGTAGCCGCGCGCAATGAGGCGCAACACTTCCTGCTGGCGCGGGGTCAACTCGGCAGCGGCGCCGGCTTCGCTTGTACGGGCGAGCAGGCTATCGCCGTTTAGAACCGCGTGAATAGCTGCCAGGACCTCACTCGCAGACAACTGCTTCGACAAATACGCCTTCGCACCGATCTGCCCGGCCTGATCCACGTAACTTGTATCGGTGTGCATGGATAGAAAAACGATGGGTAGAGACGATTGCAGCTCGAGCGCTCGGCGCGCGGTCACAAACCCGTCTGACCCCGGCAAGCTTATGTCGAGAATGGCAACGTCGGGCCGGTAGCTGTCAATGGCTGACAGAAACTCCTGGCTATTGTCGACCGCGAGAACGTCGAAATGCTCTTTCATCATCTCCGTGAGCGCATCCAGCAGTAACTGGTGATCATCGGCGATGAGAACTTTCGGCCGTTCTTGTGCAGAGCCATTGCCTTCTGCAATCATTGAAAATCGTGCGAACGACCGTATTCTATCAGGGTTCAGAAGACCCGCAAATACAGCAAAATTACGGCTGAGTTATGATCGGCATTGCGCGAAATCAAGCGATGCAAGTTGCAATTATTGGCACCGGATACGTCGGCCTGACCACGGGGGTGTGCCTCGCATTTCTCGGGCATTCCGTCGCGTGCGTCGATTCCGATGCTTCTAAAATTGAAGCTCTCGCGGCGGGGCACATTCCTATTTACGAACCGTGTCTGCTCGAACTGATGGAAGAGGCTGGGCCCGCGCTGCGATTTACGACCAGTTACGCCGACGCGGTGCGGGGCGCGGATGTGGTGTTTATTGCAGTCGGTACGCCACCGACACCCTCCGGCGCCCCGAATCTCGAGTATCTGTCGCAAGCCGCGTGTTCCATCGGGCAGCAAATGAACGGCGCTTTCACGGTGGTTGTGAATAAGTCCACAGTTCCGATCGGCAGCGGGAATTGGGTCGAATCCCTGCTGCGTGAGGCGTGCGAGAACCGTCCGGACCGGCCCGCGCCGCAATTCGCGGTCGCATCCAATCCGGAATTTCTACGCGAAGGCTCGGCGCTGCACGACAGTCTGTATCCGGACCGGATCGTGATCGGGGCGGATGAGACGAGAGCGCTCGAAGTGCTGTATTCGCTGTACCGGCCGATCCTCGATCAGACGTTCAACGCACCGACCTTTCTGCCGCGGCCGGAATCAGTCGTTGCGGTGCCGCTGGTCTCGACCGATCTGGCATCGGCCGAGTTGATCAAGTATGCGGCAAACGCGTTTCTCGCGCTGAAGATCAGCTTCATTAACGAAATCGGATTGCTCGGCGAACGCGTAGGCGCAAATATCTCAGAGGTGGCGCGCGGCATTGGGCTCGACTCCCGTATCGGGCCGCGGTTTCTGAACGCTGGATTGGGTTGGGGCGGGTCGTGCTTCGGCAAGGATACGGCCGCGCTGGTGGCGACGGCCGGCGAATACGGGTTGCAGATGCCGATTGTCGAAGCCGCGCGCACCATCAATTGGCGGCAGCGCGATCGGGTAGTCGAGAAACTGCTGCATGAACTGAAGATCCTCAAGGGCCGCACGATCGGATTGCTGGGATTGGCGTTCAAGCCGAATACGGACGATTTACGCGAGGCGCCCGCGATCGAGATTGCTCAAAAGCTGATCGACCGCGGCGTGCGTGTGAAAGCGCACGACCCGATCGCGATGGCCCGCTTCGAGCGCGAGCACGCCGGCATGGCGGTGCAACTGTGCCGCAACCCGTGCGAGATGGCGGAGGCGTGCGATGCGCTAGTGCTGGTCACCGAATGGAACGAGTACCGCGAGCTGGATTGGGACTGCGTGGCGAGTAAGATGCGGCAGCCGCTTATTCTCGACGGTCGCCACGCGCTGGATCGAGAGAAGCTGGTTCGTTCGGGTTTTCGCTACGTGAGTATGAGCTAGAACCCTCGCTCTTCGGCTCCCGTTCCTTAGGCGGCGTCTTACGCGCTGCTTTGGCGCTCGAAAGGTGCTCGAGCGCGGCAATGGCGTCGTCAAGGCGTTCTTTCTCCTGCTGCAACTCGGCGATGATCCGGTGGAGGTCCATGGGCGGTTTCGACGCGGAGGAGATTTTTGTCAGTATATAGCAAGAAACCCGTCCCAATTGTGACTTGCGGCGTTGATTATTTGTCGGTGTTGATGATGCTGATTGCGCCGTTGCGCTCTAGGATCGCGTATTTGATTTTGTCCAGCGTTCTTACGCCAGTTGTCCGCGCGGCCGCCATAACGTCCATATCCTCTAACCGCATCCTCCTCATAATGTCCTTCTGCCATTGACCGTCTTTCAACACCACCAGTGGTGTCCCTTCGACGAAGTTGCCGAAAAACCGGAACCGCACTGCCAGCCAGGAAACCAGCCGGTGCATCAACCCGACCGTAATCACCGCGCAGATGGAGTTTGTTTCGGAGCGGTCATCGCCAACGGTTGTAAGAATGATCACACCGCCCATCAGGAAAATAATTACGAACTCAAACGGAGTCATCTGCGCGCCCGGCCGGCGGCTTAGAACACGCACTGCGACCAGCAGAAAGAAATAACCGATAATTGCGTGGATGACAGTCGACATGCGCGCTTCCGGGCTTACGGCATAACGAAGACTTTTGGATTAATTTGCTCAGCACCCGGCACCCGCAGATTCAGCTCATACAGGCCCGGTTTCAGCGGCTCGAGACCGAATTCGACGGCGGCAGGAACGGTTGTAACCGGAAACGTGTATGTGATTCCGCCCTGCCCGATGACGGACAGCAATGGCTGCGGAACTACGCGCTGATTCCCGAGCGACTTCAGGAAGCTCTCGCCCATCCAAAGCTGGACCTTTCCGTCGTGAATGGCGGACGGGCCGAACTCGATGCGCATGATCGAAGCCGTGCTGAAGCGTTCGATGCGTTCGTATTGAACATCCATGGTTCCGTCATTCGTTCGGATGCGTGCGTTCGCGAGCCAGCCTCGGCCGAAACAGCCTAGCAGATCGGCGATGATGAGGGCCGTGAAAAACATCCATAGGACACGGGTGAAGCGCCACCACCTTTGCTGAAATTCGAGGTCTGATCCGACGGCAAGCTCGTCATTGACTTTTGGTACCGTGTCTCGGACCGGTTCCGTTTGCGCGGTCGCCGCCATACAGCCTACGAATCCTCCGAATCTTGAATGATGCTGATCTCGCCGTTGCGCTCGAGGATCGCGTAGTCGACTTGATCCAGGCGCTTGAGACCCTGGTCGCGCGCCATCGCCATGATGTCGTCATCCTGAATGCGCATCTTACGCATGGTCTCCACTTGCCACTCGCCCTTTTTCAGCAGAACCAGCGGGGTTCCGTCTGCGATGCGGCCAATCGTCGGCCAACGCTGTTTCATCCACGCGATCGCGAAGTGGGTCACGGCGATGGTCGTGATGATAATAAGCGCGTTCACGATGGAGCGGTCGTTGCCGACCATCGGCGTAAGCGTCAGGCCGCCCATGAAGAAGATCAGAACGAACTCAAAGGGGGTGATCTGCTTTCCCG
>Ga0213875_10001518_pt1 | contig 14932 bp, 12 predicted proteins | sample BarmaccomBMRX_R8_FD_160105 | JGI IMG/M metagenome (GOLD analysis project Ga0213875, IMG submission 160105) | Root-associated microbial communities from Barbacenia macrantha in rupestrian grasslands, the National Park of Serra do Cipo, Brazil - RX_R8 | ecosystem: Host-associated > Plants > Roots... | reverse complement strand
CGACGACCTGTTCTGCCCGGTCACCAGCGTCAAGCTGCTGGCCGGCCCGGCCGAGACGATCCTGGTGACCAGGCCCGAGATCGACACCGCGGTGCCCAGCCAGCTGGCCCGGGTGGCGGCCGAGTTCCCCGGTCACCGGTGCGTGGCGGTCAAGGGCCGCTACGAGCACGTCAACTTCGTGCTCGACGCCGACCCGCCGGTGGTGCACGTGCTGGACGTGGCGCCGCCCTGGCCCGCCAAGTTCTGCGACCAGGTGGACCGGCTGCTCGAGGTGGCCGAGAGCCTGCCCCCGGTGCTGACCCGCCCGCAGGTGGTCGACCTGCAGGAGCTGGCCCGGGCCGAGCCGGCCACCCACTATCTGCTGCCGTGCCGGGGCGGCGGGGCGCGGGTACCGGGGGCCACGATCTCCTACCTGGACGAGGTGCCGCCGCCCGACCCCGGCTGGGTGCTGCTCGGCTGTGCCCGGTCCCGGGCCATCCACGACCATTTTTATCCAGAAAATGCTGCATCGCTGCGGCAGATCGACATGTGCCCGGCCCGGCTGGCGGCGGAGTCTCCGGTCCCGGCCGGGGAGGCCCGGCTGACCAAGTGCTGCCTGCTGGAGGAGCACATCGAGACCCGCGGCGACACCGTGGTGGTGCCCTGGGGAGCGTCGTTCGACCTGGTCACCGACGGGTTGCGGGCCGCCGCGGCGCTGGCCGAAACGCGAAGGGGCGCCCGGTGAACACGAGGATCACCGATTCGCTGACCTACTCCCACTTGTGGGGCACGGCCGAGCTGCGGGCGGTGTTCAGCGAAGAGGGGCGGCTGCAGGGCTGGCTCGACGTGCTGGCCGCGCTGGCCCGGGCGCAGGCCGCCCACGGCCACATCCCCGCCGACGCGGCCGCCGCGATCACCGCCGAGGCGACCGTCAGCCGGCTGGACCTGAACCGGGTGGCCGAAGGCACCCGGGTCACCGGGCACTCCACCCAGGGGCTGATCCTGGAACTGCGCCGGGTACTGTCGCCCGCCGCCGCCGAGTACGTCTACCGGGACGCCACCGTCCAGGACATCACCGACAGCTGGACCGCGCTGGCGCTGCGGACGGTGGGCGGGGTGTGCTGGCGGGACCTGCGGCGGCTGGAGGAACTGCTGCTGGCGCTGGCCGAACGGCACCGGGACACCCTCATCTGCGGCCGCACCCACGGCCAGCCGGGGGCACCGGCCACGTTCGGCTGGAAGGTGGCCACCTGGGCCGATGAGGTGCGGCGGCACCTGGACCGGCTGCGCGAGGGCGCCCCCCGCTGGCTGACCGGCCAGCTCGGCGGCGGCATCGGCACGCTGGCCGCCTACGGTCCGGCCGGCCTCGGCATCCGGGCGTCGTTCTGCGCGGAGCTGGGGCTGGCCGACCCGGTCATCTCCTGGCTGGCCACCCGCGACCGGATCGCCGAGTTCGGCGGCCTGCTGGCGATGATCGCGGGCACTCTGGCCCGGTTCGGCACCGAGGTCTACGAGCTGCAGCGGCCGGAGATCGGTGAGCTGGGCGAGCCGCGGACCAGCACCGTCATCGGCTCGATCACCATGCACCACAAGCGCAACCCGGAGGGCAGTGAGCACCTGGCCACGCTGGCCCGGCTGGTCCGGGTCAACGCCGGCGTGCTGATGGAGGGGCTGGTCGGCGAGCACGAGCGGGACGGCCGGACCTGGAAGGCCGAATGGCCCGCGCTGCCCGAGGTGTGCCTGCTGACCGGCCAGGCCCTGGAGCTGGCGGTGGCGCTGGCCGAGGGCCTCGAGGTACACACCGACCGGATGGCGGCCAACCTGGCCACGTATCTGGGGGCGACGGCCAACCCGGACGATCCGGGGGCGGCACCGGAGATCGTCGACCTGGTCGTCGGCCGGGCGCGGCGGGCGCGGGCGGACGAGCCGGAGCAATGGCCGTGACCCCAGGGCGGGTGGCGCTGGCGGTGCTGCCGACCCCGCTGACGGCGGCGCCGCGGCTGGCCGACGCCCTCGGGCTGGCCGGGCGGCTGCTGGTCAAGCGGGACGACCTGACCGGGTTCGCGGTGGCCGGCAACAAGGCCCGGCCGCTGGAGGTGCTGCTGGCCGACGCGGCCGCGGCCGGGGCCAGCGTCATCGTCACCGGCGGGGCGACCGGGTCGAACTTCGCGGCCGCGGCGGTGGCGGCGGCCGCTTACGCGGGGCTGCCCGCGGTGGTGGTGTACGCGGGGACCGAGCCCGATCGCCAGCACCCGAACCTGGCGGCCGCCCGGCACTGGGGGGCCCGGATCCAGTTCACCGGCGACCCGGCCCGCGACTCGGTCGACGCCGGGATCGCCGACGCGGCCGCCAAGCTCGAAGCGGACGGGGAGCGGCCGTTCCCGATCCCGCGCGGCGGGGCCACCGCCCGGTCGGCGGCCGGTTTCCACTGGGCGGCCGGCGAGCTGGCCGGCCAGTTGGGTGGGGCCGGGGGCCGGGGGCGGGTGACCGTGATCACTGCTACCGGTTCGGGCGGGACGCTGGCGGGGCTGGTCTCCGGGACCGTCGCGCTCGGGCGGCCCTGGCGGCTGGCGGGCGTGTCGGTGTCCCGGCCGCCGGCCGAGACCCGGGAGCGGGTGCTGGCGATGGCCGCCGGCTGTGCCCGGGAGCTGGGCACGCCGGCGCCCGGCCCCGATGACGTTGAGCTGGCGGACGGGCGCGGTCCCGGGCACGGCATTGCTTCGGCTGAGGGGCGGGCCGCCGCCGCCCTGGCGCTGGAAACCGCCGGGCTGGTGCTCGACCCCGTCTACACGGCCAAGGCCCTGGCCGCGCTGCCTGGAATCCTCGGCCAGACCGCGGCCGACCCGGATCTGACCACGATCTTCTGGCACACGGGCGGACTGCTCGATGCCGTCGATGAAATCACCGCGAAGGAGCGCTGATGCCTGCCCAAGCCCGCCTGGGACCGCCGGTCGCCGGCCCGGCCCAGGAACTGATCGACAGCGGTTTCACGCTGGAGAACGCGGACGCGCCGCTGCTGCACGGCGGGCTCAACCTGGCCGACCTGGCCCACGTCATCGACCTGCACGAGCGCCGGGTGATACCGGCCGCGGCGACCCGGGCGCTGCTGGCCGTGCTGCTGCAGGCGACCGCGACCCCGGCCGCCGAGTTCCCCTACGACCCGTCGTTCGGCGAGCCCTACAACTCCCGCGAGCGCTACTTCACCGGGCAGATCGGCGACGCGGCGGGCTGGCTGCACGCGGGCCGCCCGCGCCGGGAGGCGGTCCGGATCGCGCTGCGGCTGCACCTGCGCGGGGTGCTGACCAAGCTGATCGCGGCGGCCGCCCGGCTCGGCGTCGAGATCGCCGACCTGGCCGCCCAGCACACCCGGACCTGGCTGCCCGACCAGACCTACCTGCAGCACGCCCAGCCTTCCACCTTCGGCCACTACCTGGTCAGCTTCGCCTACCCGGTGCTGCGGGACGCCGAGCGGCTGACCGGGGAGCTGGCCGGCATCAACCTGAGCCCGGGCGGGGCCGGCTGCGTCAACGGCAGCCGCCTGCTGGACGACCGGTCGCGGGTGGCCCGCCTGCTCGGGTTCGACGGGTTCATCGAGCACACCCGGGACGCGATGTGGCAGATCGACGGCCTGATCGCGGCCATGTCGGCCGCCTCCAGCCTGCTCACCACCCAGAGCAAACTGGCCGAGGACCTGGAGATCTGGGCCAGCACCGAGTTCGACTACGTCTCGATCGCCGACGGGTACAGCCGGTCCAGCGTGCTGATGCCGCAGAAGCGCAACCCCTACTCGCTGTCGATCATCCGCGGCGCCTCGGGCACGATGATCGGCCGCCTGTCGGGGTTCCTGGCCGTCAGCAAGAGCCCGTCGGCCCGCAGCGACAACCTCATCTACGCCTACGGCGAGGTCCCCCGCGCCCTCGACCTGGCCCTGCGGACCACCCGGCTGACGGCCGGGGTGATCAGCACGCTGGAGGTCAACCAGGCCCGGATGTGGCAGGCGCTGGAGTCGGGCTACAGCCAGTCGACCGACCTGGCCGAGTTCATCATGGGCCAGTGCGGGGTCGACTACCGGACCGCCTACCAGATCGTCGGGGCGGCGGTCCGCAAGGCCAGCCGGGACGGCATCCGCGGCATCGACCTCACCGTCGGCCGCCTGCAGGAGGCGGCCGCCGAGTACAACGGCTCCCGGCTCGACCTCGACGACATCGACCTGGCGACCGTGCTCGACCCGCGCGGGATCGTGGAGACCCGGGTGCTCGACGGCGGGGCCGCTCCCCAGGTGGTGGCGGGCATGGCCGAACGCAGCCGGGAACACGGGGAACGGCTGCTGGCCGCGGCCGCCGGGCGCCAGGCCGCCGTCCGGACGGCCGAAGACGACCTTGTCCAGCTGGCCAGGACGCTGCTGGCCGACCTCAGGGCCGGATCAACCGAAGGAGAACCACGATGACCGCCGCCGCCTACGAGACCGATCACCCGGTCCGGCTGCCGGACGAGGTGTCGGTGCTGAACGCCGGCCTCCCGCTGTTCGCCCAGGCCATCGCCGACCAGGGCCGCGCGGTGGCCCAGCTCGACTGGCGCATCCCCGGCGGCGGCGACCCCGAGGTGGTGGCGGCGCTGCGGCGGCTGTCGGGCCCGCGGGCGGCCGCCGTCGACGCGGCCAACGCCGAGGTCTACCGGCGGCTGGACCGCGGCGTGCCCGAGGCGGTCGCGATCCGCCCGGCCGCCGAGGTCATCCCGGCCCTGGCGGGCGACCGGCTGATCCTGCACAGCGGCCCGGCCATCGACTACGCCGACGCCTGCGACCCGCTGCAGCGCTCGATGGGGGCGGCGGTCTGCGCCGAAGGCTGGGCCGCCGATCCCGGCCAGGCCGGCCAGCTGCTGGCGGCTGGCCAGGTGCGGACCGGCTCGGCCAACGAGCACCAGACGGTGGTACCGATGGCGACCGCGATGGGCCCGCGCACCCCGGTCTGGGTGGTGGAACTGGCCGAGGCCGGGGTCCGCGCCTACGCCCCGCTCGGCCAGGGCTCGGGCGACGTGGCCTGGTTCGGCAAGGACAGCCCGGGCGCCATCGAGCGGCTGATCCTGCTGCGGGACGCGGCCGGCCCGGTCCTGGCTGACGCGCTGGCCGCGACCGGACCGCTGAATGTGCTGTCGTTCGCGGCCCAGGCGGTCGCGATGGGCGACGACGTGCACGTGCGGACCCAGGCGGCGACCAACCTGCTGCTGCGGACGCTGCTGCCGGCGCTGGTGCGGGGCACCCACCCGCGCCGGGGCGAGGTGGCCGACTTCCTGTCGGCCAACTACCTGCTGTTCCTGAGCCTGGCGATGGCGGCCGCGCGGACCCTGACCTTGTGGGCCGGCCAGGTCGAAGGCAGCTCGGTGGTCACCGGCATGACCCGCAACGGCACCGGCTTCGCAGGCTGGCTGGCCGGGCCGGGGGCGTCGTGGCTATACGCGCCGTCCCCGCTGGTCGGCGACGCGCTCTACCAGCCGGGGCGCAGCGAGAAGGACGCCGCCCCGGACATCGGCGACAGCTCGGTGCTCGAGCTGATCGGCCTCGGCGGCGCCTGCGCGGCCGGCTCCCCGGCGGTGGCGCAGCTGGTCGGCGGCACGATGGCCGACGCCGCCCGGCTGACCGAGCAGCTCGACCTGGTCTGCGTCGGCCGCTCCACCCGGTTCACGCTGCCGGTCTGGGGCATGCGCGGATCCCCGGTCGGCGTCGACGTCCGCAAGGTGGTCGAGCTCGGCATCACCCCCAAGGTGACGACCGGGATCCTGCACAACGCCGACGGCAGCGGCCAGGTCGGCGCCGGGGTCGCGGTGGCCCCGATCGAGGTGTTCACCCAGGCCCTGCTGGACCTGGACACCCGGCTGGCGGGCGGCTAGCGGCAGCGGTCAGACGCTGTCCTGGGCCGGGGCGGGGAGCGGCTGCACCCCGGCCCGGCGGGCGGCGTCGTTCAGCCGGACCAGCGCCTGCTGCAGGTCCTGCAGCTCACCGAGCTCGACCCCGATCCGGGCGACCACCGCGGGCGGCACCCCGAGCGCCTGCTCGCGCAGGTCGCGGCCCGGGCCGGTCAGCTCGATGCGCAGCTGGCGCTCGTCCCGCGGCTCCCGGGTGCGGGTCAGCAGGCCGGCCGCCTCCAGCCGCTTGAGCAGCGGCGACAGGGTGGGCGCGTCGAGCTGGAGCATCTCCCCGAGCTCTTTCACCGACAGCGGGGACCGTCCCCACAGCGCCAGCATCACCAGGTACTGCGGGTGGGTCAGCCCCATCGGCTCGAGCAGCGGCCGGTAGATGGCGAGCACGCTGCGGGCGGCGATCGACAGGGCGAAGCACACCTGGCGCTCCAGGGCCAGCGGGTCGCCCGGGATCTCGGGCAGCTCGGTCACGTCCGCTGCGGCATCCATGTTTCCCAGGGTAGCCGGGCCCCGTCCGCCTCTTTATCCAAGATTGATCTGCACGTTCTTGTGGTGCTGGCCAGGCGGCAGCAGGTGGCGGCAGGCGATGATCGCCTGCGCGGCCGAGCTGGCCGTCTGCCCGGGGGCGGGGGTCGGCGGGGTCGGCAGGGTGACCGCGCCGCCCGGCCGGGGGGCGGGCTTGGCGGGGAAGCCGTGGCTGCGGACGCACTGTACGAACGCGTGGACCTGGCGGTAGGACGCCGACCCGGACGGCCCGGCCTGGTACGAGGTAGAGGTGTGCACGCTGCAGGCGGTGGCCAGCACGGTGACGGCGGCCCCGGCCGCCAGCGCGCCAGCCGCCCGGGCCCCCGCCCGGCGGCCGGTCTTCCGGTTCCTCATCGCAATCTCCTCCCCGGGCTGGGTGATCGTGGCCCCCCGCCGACCGTTGTACGGGAGAAGAGGTGACGGCACGGTGACCGGAACTGTGACCTGGCTGTCACCGGCCGCCTGCGATGCTGGAGAGGCGATGCGGGTACTGGTCACCGAGGACGACGAGGTGCTGGCCACGGCGGTGGCGGCCGGGCTGCGGCGGGAAGGCATGGCCGTCGACGTGGCCCTCGACGGCGACGCGGCTCTGGAGCGGCTGGCGGTCAACCGCTACGACGTGGTCGTGCTCGACCGCGACCTGCCCGGCGTGCCCGGCGACGACGTGTGCCGGGCGCTGGTCAGCGGCCGGTCGCCCAGCCGGGTGCTGATGCTGACGGCGGCCCGGTCGGTCCGTGACCGGGTCGAGGGCCTCGACCTGGGGGCCGACGACTACCTGCCCAAGCCGTTCGACTTCGCCGAGCTGATCGCCCGCATCCGCGCCCTCGGCCGCCGCGCGGCCGCCCCGCTGCCCGCCCAGCTCGAACACGGCGACCTGAGCCTGGACCCGGCCCGCCGGGTCGCGGTCCGGGCCGGCCGGCGGCTGCCGCTCACCCCCAAGGAACTCGCGGTGCTGGAGTACCTGCTGGCCGCCGACGGGCGCCCGGTCCCGGCCGAGGAGCTGCTGGAACGGGTGTGGGACGAGGCGGCCGACCCGTTCACCAGCACGGTCAAGACCACCGTCGGCCGGCTGCGGGCCAAGCTCGGCGAGCCGCCGCTGATCCAGACCGTCCGAGAGAGCGGCTACCGCATCGGAGGACCATGATGCCCATCCCCCGCCGGACCGCCCGGCTGCGGCTGACCGTCCTGTACGGCGGGGCGGTGTTCCTGGCCTGCGGTGCGACCGTGGGCGCGTTCACCTGGGCGTTCTGCACGCTGCTGGCCAAGCGCCCGCAGATCTACCTCACCAAGGACGGCAAGCAGATCCCGGTGCCGGGCCGCCACCCGCAGATTGGGGTCTCGGTGGGGGGCCTCGGGCGGCACGCCCTCGACCAGCAGCAGGTGCTGATCGTGGCCGGGATCGCGCTGGTCGTCATCGCGCTGGCGGCGGTCGCGGTCGGCTGGCTGATCGCCGGCTGGGTGCTGCGCCCGCTACGGACGATCACCGCCGCCGCCCGCCGGATCTCCGCCAGCAGCCTGCACGAACGGCTGGACCTGGCCGGGCCGGAGGACGAGCTCAAGGAACTCGGGGACACCCTGGATGACCTGTTCGCGCGGCTGGAGGCCTCGTTCGAGGCCCAGCGGCGGTTCGCCGCCAACGCCTCGCACGAGCTGCGGACCCCGCTCACCCGCGAGCGCACTCTGCTCCAGGTCACGCTGGCCGACCCGGGCAGCACGGCGAGCCGCTGGCAGGCGGTCAGCCGCGAGCTGCTGGCCTCCAACGCCGAGCAGGAGCACCTGATCGAGGCGATGCTGACGCTGGCCAGCAGCGAAGCGGGCTCCGGCGAACGCGAGCCGCTGGACCTGGCGGTGGTAACCGCCCAGGCGCTGGCGGTCCCGCGCCCGGCCATCGCCGAGCTCGGCCTGGAGGTGCAGGCCGACCTGGAGCCCGCTCTGGTGGCCGGCGACCCGCTGCTGGTCCAGCAGCTGGTGGCCAACCTGGTCGACAACGCGGTCCGCCACAACCGCGCGGGCGGAAACGTCCAGGTCAGCACGGGGACCAGCCCGGACGGGGCGATTCTGGCGGTGGCCAACTCGGGGCCGGTCATCCCGGCCGGTGAGGTCGGGCGGCTGTTCCAGCCGTTCCAGCGGTTCGGCCCGCGCCCGGCCCGCCGCGACGGCGGCCACGGCCTCGGGCTGTCCATCGTCGGCGCCATCGCCAAGGCCCACGGCGCCACCGTCACCGCCCGGACCCGGGCGGACGGCGGCTTGTCGGTCGAGGTTACTTTCGGCGGCGCCGGGTCAGCTGGGTAAGCCCTCGCCGCGGCGCCAGGTCAGGCGGGGGCGGCCGGGGATGAATATCCACAGGGTCAGGGCGGCCGCGAAGCCGATCAGGCCGCTGACGGTGATGCCGGTGGTCAGGCCGGCCACCGCGGTCGCCCCGGACAGGATGAGGGGGCCGATGCCCTGCCCGGCGTCGGACAGCTCGCGCCACAGGCCAAGGAAGGTCGGGCGGCCGATCTCGGGGGAGGCGTCGGCCGACAGCGTCATCACGATGCCGGAGCCGATCCCGTTGCCGAAGCCCATGATCATCGCGGTCAGGGTGAGGGTGACGACGGCGTGGGTGAACGGCATGACGATGAACGAGACGCCGAGCACGATCGCGCTCGGGACCGCGATCCAGCGGCGGCCGTAGGTGTCCATGACCTTGCCCGACGGGTAGAAGGTGGCCACGTCGATGAGCCCGGCGATGCCGTAGATGATCGAGTTGGCGGTGGGTGACAGCCCGATGTGGGCGGCCCACAGCGGGATGACCACCTGCCGGGTCTGCCGGATCGCCTGGATCAGGATGACGCCCAGGCCGAGGGTGGCGAACGTGCGCCAGTACTGCTTGAGGATCACCGACGAGGTCACCTCGGCCGCGGCCGCCCGGTGCTCGTCGCTCTTCTCCAGGTCGGGCACCCGGTAGACGACGGCGGCGGCGCCCGCCATCGCGGCCAGGCTGACGAAGTAGGCGCCCGGCAGCCCCCACAGCGCTTCCGCGCCCGCGCCGATGAACGGGCCCACGAACATCCCGATCCGCAGGGTGCCGCCCAGGGTCGACATGGCCCGGGCCCGCATCGGCGGCGGCACCATCTCGGTCAGGTAGGACTGGCGGGCCAGGGTGTAGACCGAGCTGGCCGCCCCCAGCAGCAGTACCCCGAGGCCGAACACCGCTAGCGACAGCGGGCCGCGGCCCAGGTTGATCAGGCACAAGATCAGGCCGACGACGGCGACGGCCGCGGCCAGCAACATCGACTTCCGCTCCCCGATGCGGGTGGCGAGGATGCCGGAGGGGATGTTGGTCACGATCGACCCGATGCCGAGCAGCGCGTTGATCAGCGCCGCGATCGCGGTGCTGGCGCCCCGGTCGATCGAGCTGAGCGCGATGACCGGGATCATCGCCCCCTCGGCCAGCCCGAACAGGGTGGCCGGCCCGAACGCCGCCACCGCGACGGAGCGAAGGCGGAATTCTTCGGGCATCTCTTCCTAGTATCGTCCCTGCCATGACCGCCATCGACAGCCTCCTCGCCGCCCTCAGCACCGGGGAGGCGCGGGTCATCGACCTCACCGCACCGCTCTCGCCGCAGACCCCGATCCTGCAGCTGCCGCCGCCGTTCGCCAACACGATCCCGCTGTCGCTGGAGAAGGTCAGCGACTTCGACGACGACGGGCCGTTCTGGGGCTGGAACAACATCCACCTCGGCGAGCACACCGGCACCCACCTGGACGCGCCCACCCACTGGGCCACCGGCCGCCACGGCACCGCGGTCGACCAGATCCCGCCGGCCCGGCTGATCGGCCCGGCCGTGGTACTCGACTTCAGCGCCGAGGTGGCCGCCAACCCCGACTTCCTGCTCGAACCGGAGCACTTCGAGGCCCACGTGGCGGCGGCCGGGCCGCTGCCGGCCGGGGCGTGGCTGCTGTTCCGGACCGGGTGGAGCCGGTTCAACCAGGACGCGGCCGCGTTCCTCAACGCCGACGACCGCGGCCCGCACACCCCCGGGGTCTCCCCGGCCGGCGCGAAGTGGCTGGCCGGCTCGCCCATCACCGGCTTCGGGGTGGAGACGGTCGGCATCGACGCCGGTCAGGCGGGCGGCATGGAACCATCGTTCCCGGCCCACAACAGTCTGCTCGGGGCGGACAAGTACGGCCTCACTCAGCTGCAGAACCTCGACCAGCTGCCGCCCGCGGGGGCGCTGGTGGTGGCCTCCCCGCTGCCGATCGTCGGCGGCACCGGGTCGCCCGCCCGGGCCCTGGCCATCGTCCCGGCATGACCGGAACCGTGGCCGGCGCGACCGGCTCGGTGCTCGCCGATCTGGGGATCGGGCACGCGTTCGGCGTCGTCGGCAGCGGCAACTTCGAGGTCACCAACGCCCTGCGGGCGGCCGGGGTCCCGTTCACGGCCGCCCGGCACGAGGGCGGGGCCGCGTCGATGGCCGACGGCTACAGCCGGCTGGCGGCCCGGCCGGCCGTGCTCACCCTGCACCAGGGGTGCGGGCTGACCAACGCGATGACCGGCATCACCGAGGCGGCCAAGAGCCGCACCCCGATGATCGTGCTGACCGCCGACACCGCCGCGGCCGCGGTCAACTCCAACTTCCGGATCGACCAGGACGCGCTGGCGGTCGCGGTCGGCGCGGTCGCCGAGCGGGTGCACGGCCCGGCGTCGGCGGTGGCCGACCTCACCCGGGCCTACCGGACGGCCGTCCACGGGCGCCGGACCGTCGTGATCAGCCTGCCGCTGGACGTCCAGGCGACTCCGCTGGCGACCCCGCTGCCGCTGGCGGCGATGGCCGCGCCGGCCCCGGCCCGGCCCGCCGCCGCGGCCGTCGAGGACCTGGCCCTGCTGCTGGCGGCGGCCGAGCGCCCGGTGTTCATCGCCGGCCGGGGCGGGCGGGGCGCCGGCCCGCCGATCACCGCCCTGGCCGAGCAGGCCGGGGCGCTGCTGGCGACCTCGGCGGTGGCCAACGGCCTCTTCGGCCGGGACCCTTTCAATCTGGGCATCTCCGGCGGCTTCGCCACTCCCCTGGCGGCCGAGCTGATCGCCGCCGCCGATCTCATCGTCGGCTGGGGCTGCGCGCTGAACATGTGGACGATGCGGCACGGCACCCTGATCGGCCCGGCCGCCAAGGTCGTGCAGGTCGACGACGACCTGGCCGCGCTGGGCGCCCACCGGCCCATCGACCTGGGCATCCTCGGCGACTGCGCGGCCACCGCGACCGACGCCCTCGACGCCCTGGGCGTGGACGCGCCCGCCCGGACCGGCTACCGGACGGACGAGGTCGCGGCCCGGCTGGCCGGGCGGCGCTGGTGGAACGACACCCCGACCGACGACCTCGGCACCGCCGACCGGATCGACCCCCGTGAGTTCAGCAAGGCGCTGGACCGGGTGCTGCCGGCGCAGCGGCTGGTGTCGGTCGACTCCGGCAACTTCATGGGCTACCCCAGCGCCTACCTGCGGGTCCCCGACCAGGACGGCTTCTGCTTCACCCAGGCGTTCCAGTCGATCGGGCTCGGGCTGGCCAGCGGCATCGGCGCGGCGCTGGCCCAGCCCGGCCGCCTGCCGGTCATCGCCACCGGGGACGGCGGCTTCCTGATGGGCGTGTCCGAGCTGGAGACGGCGGTCCGGCTCGGCCGGCCGATGGTGGTCGCGGTCTACGACGACGCCGCCTACGGCGCCGAGGTGCACCACTTCACCGGGGCCGACCACGGCGCGGTCACGTTCCCCGACCGCGACCTGGCCGCGATCGCCCGCGGCTTCGGGGCGACCGGGGTCACCGTCCGGACGGTGGACGACCTGAAGGCGGTGGCGGCCTGGGCCCGCCAGCCGGCCGGGGTGCTGGTCATCGACGCCAAGATCGTCAGCGACGGTGGCTCGTGGTGGCTGGCCGAGGCGTTCCGGGGGCACTGACCGGCGCGGGCGGGCCGCCGGGCCGGGTTACTCCTCGGCGCCGTGCTCGGGGATCTGGACCTCGGCGAAGACGGCGCGGTGGTCGCTGTGCGGGATCATGTGCACCGAGGTGGCCAGCACCGCGCAGCGCCGGTCGACCAGCACGTGGTCGAGGGTGAGGACCGGGTCTTTGCCCGGCATGCCCCAGGTCGCGACCAGCGAGTTGCCGGTCTGCAGGGCGCTGTCGGCGTAGCCGAGCTTGAGCACCTGGCGGAACTCGGCGTGGTCGAGGGTGGCGTTGAAGTCGCCGGCCACGATCCGCGGCAGCTCACCGGGCGCGGTCAGCGAACCGAGCTCGTTATGCCAGCGGGTGGCGGCGCCCCGGTGCTCGGAGGCCGGCGGGCACGGGTGCATGCAGATCAGCTCGGCCCGGTAGCCGTCCGCCAGCTCGATCACCGCGGTCGGCTGGGCGGTGTGGATCGGCGCCAGCTCGGGGCCCTCGCTGAGCGGGAACCGGGAGTAGATCCCGGAGCCGCGGGGACCGCCGCGGATCTCCTGCTGGGTGTAGGGCAGCAGGTCATCCAGCCCGGCCTGCTTGAGGCGGGTCACCGCGTCGGCCGTCAGCTCCTGCAGGAACAGCACGTCCACCTTGAGCTGGCGGACCCGGTCGACGATGACCTCGGCGTCCCCCCGGCCGAAGAACATGTTGCTGGTCAGCACCCGCAGCCGCGGCCCGCTGGCGCCCGGCTGCCACTTGGGCAGCCGACGCGAGTGCAGCACCACGCCGAGGGTGGCGGCGGCCACGGCGGCGGTCGCGGCCGCCTTGCGCCGCCCGGTCAGCCGCAGCCCGAGCGCGGCCAGCGGCGCCGCCTTGGTCACCTGGGGGGTGAACGACATCAGCAACGGCAGCACCGGGTTTTCAATCCGGTCGATCCGGTCGGCCGAGCTGACCCGGGCGGCCGCGTAGGCGGCCAGACCGCCCGCGACGATCCACGAGCTGCCCGTCAGGGCACGGGACTGGTGCGTGACTTTCGATCCGGCTGCGGCCACGTGCACAGCCTATGGCCTGGGCATAGGGCGCCGGTTCGTTCGCCATCGTGACCTCAGCAACTATCGAGGTCGTCGTTCAATTACCGCCTGACCCGCAGAAACTGCGCTCCGTGACAGATATGGCGTCCTTCGTGACCAACGTCACGCCGACCAGGACCGCGGTAACGCGGCCCGCTTGGCCACGCGACCGGCCTGCCCGGGCTTGGGTTCCGCCCCCGGCGTCAGCACGTTTTCAGAATTTTGAAATGTGTCCGAAACATGCCCGTGGCTTTGTTCATGGCCCGGAAATCAACCGGTGAATTTTGCGAAACCGCCGCTCCTGAGCCTGTCAAGCGGACGGCAAAGGAGACCTAAGTGAAGCTTGATACCGGATCGACCGCGTGGATGCTGGCCAGCACCGCGCTGGTCCTGCTGATGACGCCGGGTCTGGCCTTCTTCTACGGAGGCATGACCCGGGCCAAGACCACCCTGAACATGATGATGATGTCGTGGATCGCCATCGTCACCGTCACCATCGCCTGGGTGCTGTACGGCGACTCGCTGTCGTTCGCGAAGGGCAACTGGTTCATCGGCGGCTTCGCCTTCCTCGGTGAGCACGGGCTCGTCGGCAGCGACACCCGGGTCAACGGCATCCCCGACCTGCTCTTCTCGGCCTTCCAGCTCACGTTCGCGGTCATCACCGTCGCGCTGATCAGCGGGGCGATCGCCGACCGGACCAAGTTCGGGGCCTGGGCGGTGTTCACCGTGGCCTGGGCGACGCTGGTGTACTTCCCGGTCGCGCACTGGGTCTGGGGCGGTGGCTGGCTGTCCAGCCTGGGCATCGAGGACTTCGCGGGCGGCACCGTCGTGCACGTCAACGCCGGTTCGGCCGGTCTCGCGCTGGCGATCGTGCTCGGCAAGCGGCGCGGCTGGGGCAAGGACCCGATGCGCCCCCACAACCTGCCGCTGGTGCTGCTGGGCGCGGGCCTGCTGTGGTTCGGCTGGTTCGGCTTCAACGCGGGCTCGGAGCTGGCGGCCGACGGCACCGCCGCCCTGGCGTTCATGAACACCCAGATCGCGACGGCGGCCGCGGCCGGCGGCTGGCTGCTGGTGGAGCGTTACCGCGACGGCAAGCCGACCACCCTGGGGGTGGCCTCGGGGGCGGTGGCCGGGCTGGTCGCGATCACCCCGGCCTGCGCGTTCATCGCGCCCTGGGCGGCCATCGTGCTCGGGCTGCTGGCCGGGGCCCTCTGCTGCTTCGCGATCGGCCTCAAGCACAAGCTCGGCTTCGACGACGCGCTCGACGTGGTCGGCGTGCACCTGGTGGGCGGGGCGTTCGGCGCGATCTCGCTCGGCTTCCTGGCCGCCTACCCGATCGTGTCCAGCCAGCACAAGGGCTTGTTCTACGGCGGCGGGGTCAAGCAGCTGGGGGTGCAGGTGCTAGGGCCGGTCGCGGTCGGCTGTTACTCGTTCGCGGTGGCCTGGATCCTCGGCAAGATCATCGACAAGACGATGGGCTTCCGGGTCTCCGAAGAGGACGAGATCACCGGCGTCGACCTCGCCCAGCACGCC
>Ga0213875_10001517_pt1 | contig 14938 bp, 13 predicted proteins | sample BarmaccomBMRX_R8_FD_160105 | JGI IMG/M metagenome (GOLD analysis project Ga0213875, IMG submission 160105) | Root-associated microbial communities from Barbacenia macrantha in rupestrian grasslands, the National Park of Serra do Cipo, Brazil - RX_R8 | ecosystem: Host-associated > Plants > Roots... | reverse complement strand
TCTGACCGCCGTAGCCCGTGCCTGTTTTTCAGTTAGCCGAACGAGCGGCTGGTTCCCCCGTCGCCCCGGCTCAGACCTTGGCGCGGTAGAAGTTCAGGTAGGAGCGGGACGGTGTCGGGCCACGCTGGTCCTGGTACCGGGAGCCGTAGACGGACGATCCGTAGGGGTGCTCCGCGGGGGAACTGCAGCGGAACAGGCACAGCTGCCCGATTTTCATCCCTGGCCAGAGTTTGATGGGCAGCGTAGCCACGTTGGAGAGTTCCAGCGTTACGTGCCCGGAGAAGCCTGGATCGATCCAGCCTGCGGTGGAGTGCGTGAGAAGCCCCAGCCTTCCGAGTGAGCTCTTGCCCTCCAGCCGCCCTGCCAGATCGTCCGGCAAGGTGACGACCTCGTAGGTCGAGGCGAGTACGAACTCGCCCGGATGGAGCACAAACGGGTCGTCGCCCTCCGGCTCCACCAGCCGCGTCAGTTCGGGCTGCTCCGTCGCGGGGTCGATGTGCGGATAGCGGTGGTTCTCGAAGACGCGAAAGTACCGGTCCATCCGGACGTCGATGCTGGACGGCTGGATCAGCTCAGGCGCATACGGGTCGAGCTTGACGCGCCCGGACTCGATCTCGGCCCTGATGTCGCGATCGGAGAGCAGCACCCTGGCAACCTACCTCTTCCGGTACGATATCTGCGCGAGCACAGCGAGAACCCCCACGGTGCCGGGGCGGGACCGCGAGTGCGGGTGTAGTTCAATGGCAGAACATCAGCTTCCCAAGCTGACAGTGCGGGTTCGATTCCCGTCACCCGCTCCAAATGAGAACGTGCGCCCGCCTCACCGGCCCGGGCGTTCCCGGTGAGGCGATCTCAGCGAAATAGGTTGTGCCGCACCAGGCGACATTGCGGTCCCGGGAGCCTGCTGCGCTCTGGCCATCGCATCCGCGGTCCTGGTCGCCGCAGCCCGCTGATCAGCAGGGTTGCCTGGGGCGAGGTGGGCTATTTGGTCAGCCGAGCCGGCTGATGTCCCGGATGACTTCCCGTACCGGGCGGTCAGTGGTGAGCTGGATGTCGTCGATGACGGCACCGTCGCGGAGCCGGATGAGGCGTTCGGATCTGGCGGCGATCTGCGGGTCGTGGGAGGCGAGCACGATTGTCATGCCGTGTTCGGCGCGGAGCCTGGCGAGCAGGTCCAGGATGTCGGCGGCGTTGGCGGAGTCGAGGTTGCCGGTGGGCTCGTCGGCCAGCAGCAGGGCGGGGGTGTTGATCAGGGCGCGGGCGATGGCGATGCGCTGCTGCTCGCCGCCGGACATCCGTGCTGGCAGTGATCGTTCCCGCCCAGCCAGGCCGACGGCGGCCAGCAGCTGCCTGGCCCGGTCGCGCTTGTCCCAGCGGGTGCGGTACGGCAGGACCGGCGCGATCACGTTGTCCAGGGCGGTCAGCCCGGGCAGCAGGTTGTAGCGCTGGAAGACGAAGCCGACGGTGCGCCGGTAGTCGGCCTGGGCGGCGCCGCGCAGCGTGGTGACCTCGGTGCCGTTGGCGATGATCACTCCGGAGTCGGGCCGTTCGATCGCGCCGATCATGTGCAGCATGGTGGACTTGCCCGAGCCCGAGGCGCCGGTCAGCGCGACGAACGCGCCCGCCTCGATGGTGACGGTGAGGTTGTCGGCGGCGGTCACCTGCCCGCTCGGGCCGGTGCCGTAGCGTTTGCAGACGCCGCGCAGCTCAACCGCGCCGCCGCGGGGGACACTCGCAGCCATGCCGGTTACTCCTCTGCTAGCAGGCGCGCTAGGGGCAGGCGGCGCAGCAGCGCGGCGGGTAGCAGCGCGACCGCAGCGGTGATGAGGATCCCGGCCGCCACCGCGGCGGCCGCCAGGACCAGCAGCCGGGTGGGCAGCTGCCTGGCGAACCAGGCCGCAGCCCCGAGCCCCAGCCCGGCGCCGGTCAGCGAGCCGGTGACGCCGATGATCGCGCCCTCGGTGACCACCAGCCGGGCCAGGGCGGTGTCCCGCCAACCGAAGCTGCGGATGGCGGCGAGCTCGGCCGCCCGCTCGGTGATGTTCAGGACCACCCCGATCAGGGTGCGGCCGGGGGTGCGGGCCACGTTGAGCAGCGCCAGCGAGGTGATGCCGCGGGGCTGGTGCGCCCGGCGGACCGCGAGCACCGGCGGCCGGATCGAGCTGACCGGGTCGGCCCGGGCTGCCAGCCAGGCCGGCGCCAGGCCTCCGGCCACGGCCACCGCGATCGCGACGGGCACCGCCAGCAGCGCCCGTCCCGGCGAGGCACGCAGGTCCAGCCCGGCCGAGACCGGCACCGCGATCACCGCGGCCAGCAGCCCGGCGGCCAGCCCGATCCCGGCCAGTTCCCCGAGCACGGTGGCGAACAGCCGCGACCGGCGCCAGCCGACCGCGGCCAGCACCCCCAGCTCGCGACGCCGCCCGCGCACCGCCGCGGCCGCGGCGTTGCCGACGAACAGCACGCACACCACCAAGATCAGCGTGAACAACAGCACGCTCTTCTTATCCACCGCGTTCAGGATCGCCACCGCCACGCCCTTTTTCACCCAGCCCTCGGACAGGGTCAGCGGCGGCTGCCCGAACTTGCCCGCGGGCAGGTCAATGGTCACCGGCGACGGCGAGGAGCCGACCACGACATCCACATCCAGGCCGGTGCGCTGGGCGATCTGCTGCGCGACCGCGTTGACCCGCGCGCGCGACAGCGCGTCCGGCCCGGTGACGCCCGCGACCCGGACCCGGATGACGCTGATCGGGTCAGCGGCGGGCACGCCGGCGTAGGCCTGGCTGTTCTCCAGTTGCGGCAGCGCCGCCAAGGCGGTGATCAGGTTCACCGGCTGGCTGACCAGGCCACCCAGGTTCTGGCTGGGCAGCAGGTCACCGCCGTGCAGCATCCGGCGGCTGGCCGCGGTCCCCGGTGCCGCGACCACCGGCTGGTAGGCGCCCAGCGGCACCCGCGACAGCGGATCGAACGACTTGATCCTGGCTGGATCAAACACACCAGCGATCTTGAGCAGGGCGAGCTGGGAGCCCCCGGGCTGCGTGGTCTGCACGGTCACCTTCGCGTGCCCGGTCACCGTCCGGTACTGGCTGTCCTCGTCGTCCATGGAGACCGGAAACGGGCTGCCGGAGTACCAGACCGACGGGCGGTTGACCACCCGGCGCGGTGTCAGCGCCCCGGCCGTAGTGCGCTGGTAGGCCACCGGGCCGACCGACCAGTAGCCGGCCACGGGAGTGCCGGTGAAGGCGCCCTGAGGTAGCCGCAGTGTGTCGGTCGGCCCGCGCCCGCTGAGCACGGCGTCGTAGGCCTGCTGGGCCGTGGTGCGCACGGTGGCCACCGCGCGGCCGGCCGCCGGGGCCTGCGCGCTCGCCCAGCCAGCGTTCATGTCGGGCATCGCAGGCGGGGCCGTGAGCTGCTGCAGGGTGGTCTGCGCGTACTCGTTCATCCCGCTGGCGGAGGAGACCAGTACCGGCAGTGCCGGGCCGTTACCGCCCTTGTTCTCCTTCAGGTAACCGCCGGAGACAACCGCCTTGTTCAGCCCGTCCAGGTCCGCCTCGGCGCCCGGGTCGATGGCCGCGATCAGCACCGGGACGGTCCAGCCGACGTAGTAGCCAGCCTCGGTATGGACCCCGGGACCTGGCAGGTCGTACTGGTTCACCCGCGACCAGCACCCCGTGTGGGACTGCGCGGCCGTGCCGAACGGGTCAGTTCCCGGCGGCAGGACGACGTCCCCTGGCAGCATGCATCCGGGGCCGGTGCCGTCGGTCGGGGGAAAGCCGTTGTAGCCGCCCTTGAGTCGTAGCGGCGTCACGTACAGATAGGACGGCGGCTGCGTGATGTGGCTGGTGCCGTTGCCGCTGACATAGGTGGTGGAGATCCGGTAGAGCTGGCGGCCGGACCCGGCCAGCGCGGCTGCGGGCACCGGCTCCCATATGGCCGCCTGGAGCAGCGCGTAGCCGACCATCGCTATCGGCGCGGCGACCTGGACCCCCGGGACCTGCTGGATCTGGTGGTACTGCGCCATGGTGATTCCGCCGTAGATGCCCGACAGGAAGTCCGGCTGCACGGTGCCGGTCCGGTTCTCCACTGCGGTCCTGGCTCCATCGGGCCGGACCAGGATGTCGTAGGCGGGCACGAAGTTCGCCGACACCATGCCGGCCGTGCGCAGCCGCGCGGTCTGCGACGCCGCGGTGAGCACGGTGAACGCGGTCGCCGCGACCAGCATGCCGGCCATCAGCGCCAGCGCGCGGGCGGGGCGGAACCGCGCTTGCCACCAGGCGAGCATGCCCATCACCGCACCCCTCGCTTGCCCGTGCCTGCCCCCGGCCGGCCTGGTGCTGACCCGGGGGCTGGGACTATGCTCACTCCTTACCTAGCGACAATGCAAGGAGCCACCCGGATCGTTACCTAGCGGCAAGGTAAGGCACATGCCCCTGCATCATGCGGTACTGGCCCTGCTGTCAGCCAAGCCAGCCCACGGCTACGAGCTGAAAACCAGCTTCGAGCAGGCCGTCGGCGACCAGTGGGGCGGGCTGAACATCGGCCACCTGTACCAGATACTCGACCGGCTCTCCCGGGACGGCCTGATCGAGTCGCACCGCCAGCCGCAGCAGGTCAAGCCCGACCGCGTCATCCACCGCCTGACCCCGGCCGGCCGCGCCGAGCTCGACCGCTGGCTCGCCGGGCCAGCCATCTCCGCCCGCGGCTACCGCGACGACTTTTTCCTTAAGATCATGGCCGCCGCCCGCTCCGCCGACCCGGCCACGCTGCCCGCCGTGCTCAGCCGCCAGCGCGCCCACCTGCTGCGGCAACTGCACGCCCTGGCCGGCGCCCGGGCCGCCGCCAGCACCACAGCCGTCGAGTCGCTGCTCATCACCGCAGCCGAACTGCACACCCGCGCCGACCTCGGCGTCGTCGACGCCGCCGAGGAAACCCTCGCCACCAGCCCCGCCGCCCCCGTCAGCGAGCAGTCATCTACGGGCATGACACCACCGCAGACCGCAGCGGGCTAGCTGATCGTCGCGCGCTCATGGCTGACGGCCTGCCGGCTCCCGCGGCATGCCTGCGAGCTGAACCCGGCAGGAGCGGTCTGGCCGAACCTGAAACGAGCGCTGGCCAACCTCACCAAGCAGAACATCGAGCAGCTGGCTGCGCTGGTGAAGACCAGGCTCAGGCGGATGCAGTACCGGCCCGGCCTCCCCGACGGCTTCCTGGCCAAGACCCGGCTGCTGCAGGCGGAGCGGCGCCGCCGCGGCACACCAAAGGGGAGCACGGCGCTGACCTGCTTCTGGGAGGCGGTGCTGGCGCTACGGTGGTTCCGCGAGCGCACCAGCCCGGACGCCTTGGCCCGCGACCACGGCGTCTCGCGGGCCACCGCCTACCGGTACCTGGAGGAAGTCATCGAGGTCCTCGCCAGCCAGGCCCCCGGCCTGCGCCAAGCCCTGGAACGGGCCAAGGACGAAGGCCTCTTCCACGTGATCCTGGACGGGGCGATCATCCCTTCCGACCGGTGCAAGGAGCCGGCCATCAGCGTGAAAGGCGAGGTCATCGACCTGTGGTACTCCGGCAAGGCACACACCCACGGCGGCAGCATCCAGGCGGTGACCGCCCCCGGGCGGGTTCCCGCTGTGGGCCTCCGATGTGGAGCCCGGCTCGGTGCAGGACCTCACCGCCGCCCGCACCCCGCAACGCGATCCAGCGGTCCCTACGCTGCCTGGGCGAACGCGGGTTCACCCAGCTCACCGGCCGGTGGCGCACCCTGCAGCACATCACCGCCAGCCCCAGCAAATCGGCGGCATCGCCCGCGCCGCGCTCGTCCTGACCCATTCCGAGCACGGCTACATCACATGAATTCCGCTGAGATCACCTCAGTGACCTGCTATCGGGGGTTGCCGGGGTGGAAGTCGCTTACATTTACGGCTCATGGGCGGCGAGATACCTCGGCGAACCCGGCCCCGTCCCGCATGACGTCGACGTTCTTGTCATCGGCACCGGGGACGAAGATGACGTTTACGACATTGCACGCGAAGCTGAGGTCCGTCTGGGTCGAGAGGTGAACATCAGTGTGATCAGCCCGGAATACTGGGAAACACCTGAGCCGACTGACTCGTTTATGCGGCACGTTCGGGAACCTCCCCTCGTCAAGCTGGAGCTATCGCGATGAGATGGAACCAGGGTCGCGCGACGATTGATAAATTGATCGCCGAGGGCGAACTGCAGCGCGTTCCTCCCAGCCGCGATCATGCCGACCAGCTTCTCGTGCAGGCTCGCAAGGACTTGGCGAGCACCGAGCTGTTGCGTGACAGCAACCCCAAGCGCGCTTACGAAAGTCTCTACGATGCTGCCCGAATAGCGCTGACTGCGGTTCTAGAGAACCAGGGTCTTCGGCCCACGCGCCACGGCGGTCATGTTGCGCCGTACTCCGCCGTCGCCGCACAGCTTTATCCGCCCATGGGGGCTGTACTGAGGCCATCCGTCGCCTGCCATACTCGAGCGTTGCCGCGTGCTCGAAGAGGCAGGCGGTTCCGGCGTGCCATTAGCGTGCCATTAAGCCCGGCAACCAGTGGTCTCTCTCGGTCACTCACAGGCACCTGCACCGCAGGTCGCGCCCCTGTGGAAGCCCGGATGGCACAGCCACCCGCACAGGTGCTGTATGCCAGCCACGACCCCGTCATAATCGTCCACGCATCCGCCCTTCTCACCGGCGGAACGACCTCAGTGCTCCTCGCCGGTATGCGCGACCAGACGCCCTGCTGGCCGCCCGCCTCGACGGCCTGATCGACCTGGCAATTCCGCTAGATGAAGACTGAATCACGCTCAATTCGCTATCAGCAGTAAGTCTTGACGGCAGTCTCGGGTGTGGGTCTTCGCTCACTGGCTAAGGATCAGAGTTCGTCGCTGATTGTGACTCTGGATTAGATAAGGTGTGCCGCACTATCGCTGGCTCGGTGTGCCCGCCGATCGTGTTTCCGGCCGCGTGCCGGACAGCCGTCAACCTCTGCATACCCGCTCTCGCGCATCCGCATCCCGTTGTCGCCAGCGACCGCCGTCCCGTTTGTCATCGCCGACCATACGTCCGCGCACCACGCGGGTCAACGGGAATTCCCGCGCACCAAGCGGATGGCGGGCTGGGTTCGCCTCGCGCACGACTGCGGACCATTCCCCGCCGGCAGCCCGGGGCCACGGGGTGCAGGACGACCGGATCCGCGTGCCCCAGCAGGCTATCGCCGAGACACCGCGAGCAACGCAGATCGATCGGCGGCGATGGCGTAATTAGCCCCGGTCCACTGGAATTGGCTGACCTCGCTCTCAGGCTCCGGGAACGTCGTTCTGATAAACGTGGAATGCAAGCGACGCTTAGCTTATTTCCGGCAAGTAGCGCCCAAGACGCCGTGTGATCGCCTCTGCTACGGCATCATACTCACCACCGTTTGCGACGGCCTTGGCCGGAGCTACCTCGAATGCAGCCCTGCTCAGCGTCGCCGCGTCAGTGCCGATCACGAGACTCACCCGAATTGGTGCGGGCGCTCCACCGGCACCAGGCTGAGTGTCAATATCGAAGACATAGATCCAGTCGCTTGGCTGGGACGTCTGATCATCCAGAAGTCGCCAGGTGCCGTCTGGCTGCTCGTGGAGTTCTGGTGCGCCAAGAAAGGGTTGCCAGGAGTCCCATACTGGTTGCGGCAACGCGAGGACGCAACCGACTGACGTCTCTCGTTTGGTTACCTGGAACTTAAAGGCTATCTGATAGAATGTTCGCTTGAAGACATTAGAGATGTTCGGCCCTTCGATTTTTCGGCCCGCCCATTCGGGGTTTGCTGCGACCTGTTCAGAGAAGTTTTCCGGATGCAAATCCAGAGCGCTGGTAAGTGCCCTTACGGCATGACTGTAGCTGCCGTGCGTGTCTGTAGTCTGAAGTTCGATCACGCCGTACTTTCCTACAGTGACTGCACGATTGTTAAATCCGGTCAGGAGGCCAGCTTGGTCGCCTGGAAGGAGTTCAGCAACTGTGATGTCGAATGACAACTCTGGTGATGCTCCGGTTTTGGAGAGGCTGATCTCGCCGCCGAGTTTATCCTGGAAATAAACGAAGGCCCGGCGGCCACCGTGCAGGGCATCCAGAACCTCACGTTGGCCAGCATCGTCAGCCAGTGCGACTACCGGCCGGATCAAGACAGGATCAAGTGGTGGTATGCCGTACAGACGGCAAACCATGTCGGCCAGGAGGCCGTCATCCAAGGCCCGGTACGGGCATACCAGCCAGTCCTGCCGTGGACCGTTGCTGCTTGCGCTAATGGTGCAAACGCCGCGTGAGTTCGCGGCCTTCACACACGGTGTGCTGTGCTTCAAGGTCTGGGTTAGGAACGGGCAGCGCTCGGATTGCTGGTCGTCGATGGCCGTGCCGCCAGAGGAAACCGCAGGAAAGATCCGGTGCCCGAACCATTCGGCTATGTGAGGCCGCGACGCCACGCGGGCAAGCTGAGAAGTTCGCCTCACCTGCCGCTCAGGACTCAAGCTCGGCCCTTCTGGTCACCGTCACCTCAGACAATCCCAGCAAAACCGGGAGCCAGCTCCCCATTTGTACCAAGAAACGCTACAGGGCGGCGGCGGAACGGTGCCCACAGTCTTTCCCCGAGCTGGCCGTCGAGGCAGCGGCGGATCTCCAAGGCAATAGCTTCGGCGAGCTGCGTCGGGACGGCGTTGCCCACTTGCTCGTACTGGCTGGTCCAGACCCCTTGGAACACGAAACCGTCAGGAAAGCCCTGTAGTCTGGCCGCCTCGCGGATCGTTATCGTCCGGTCCTGCTCGGGGTGTGTGTACTCGCCCGACTTCGGGTCTCGGAAGCGTGTGATTACCGCGCGAGGTACTCCGTCCCATGTCATCCGGCGATACCGGCGGGTGTGGTCTTTCCGAAGCGCCCGCTGCATTCCTGACGGCAGCAAGTCTCGCGGCAAGTCTCGCCAGTCTTGACCAGGCTTAATATGAGCCAGCCTGGCGAGATTAGCCGCTGAGAGCCGGGCAGCATAGTGGCTAGACAGCTCACCGTTCAAGCCTGCGCGCATCATCTCCTGGTAAGGCCCCACAGGCGGCCCCACATAATGCGTCGCTTCCTCCCCAGCGGCAACAGGCGGGAGATCACTGATCGCCTCGGCGGTGGTGACGAAGCCTTCCAGTTGCCGCGATGGAATAGTGCAGTTCGGCAGCAGATCCCCGATCTCCGCTGTGCCCACGACAGGGCGCGGGAATCCGTACCCTGCGGGAATTCCCAAGTCCTTACGCCAGCCGATGATGATCAAGCGCCAGCGCATCTGCGGTGCTCCGTACTGGGCCGCAAGCAACTCAGCGCACGCCGCCTCGTATCCTGCCGCGCTAAGCCCCTCCAAGATGGCGTGCAGGTAGGCACCTCTCGCGAGAGTGACAAGGCCGGGCACGTTCTCGATGACCACGCAGCGAGGCTGCAACTCGGACGCGAGCCGTAGCACCTCCTTGAACAGGTTGTTCCGCTTGTCCCAGACAACGCGTGACCCAATGATGGAGAACCCCTGACAAGGCGGACCAGCAAAAAGCAGATCCAGTTGGCCAGGTGAGACGTCAGCCGCGCCCATCACCTTTTCCGCGTCAGCAGTGCGAAGATCTGCGGTAAGGAATTCGCCAGGTAGATTCGCCTGATGAGTCAGGCTGCAAGCTGGATCAACATCTGTAGCGAGACGAAGATCCCAGCCAGCCCGTACCAGACCGAGGGACGCGCCGCCAGCGCCGCAGAAGAGATCAACAGCAGTCGGGCTCATGAGCTCAGCTTGCCATCTACCAGTGACATCGAAGCGCATGTTCCGCGTTCCAGGCCTCGCGTGTCACGAAGATGAGGGCTCGCCGCTACAGGACTGGCGGCCCACGTCTGTCAGCGTTGCCGAGTTGAGCCGTACTGGATCCAGCTCGTGGCCACCGCGTTTAGGGCGCCCCTCGGGGCCGTCGTACGCGATCGGGCTTCTCCGCCTCTGGACCCGGGTGACGCCGTTGCTCACCAGAAGGTTCCTGCTACTGCGAGGGTGGGTGCCCGGTCAGGAACGATTCGATGAGGGAAGCGAAGCGCGTTCCTTCCTGGAACAGAAACCCATGCCCGGCGTCGGGGTAGAGCACCAGTCTTGCCCTGGGGATGAGGCGGGCGAGGATGTAGTCATTGGAGACCGGGTCGAGCTGGTCTTCGGTGCCGTCGGCGATGAGCGTGGGCGCTGAGATTCTGGCGGTCTTGGGTCCGGCTGCGTCGATGCCGTCCGACCAGTATGTTTCGGCGACCGACTGAGCCACTTTCGTGTTCGTCGGCGCCGCGGGGGCGGCTGGGTATTCCGAGATCGCTGCTTCGAACGCGTCATGGGCTTTGACCTGATTAGCGGGAAAAATGTTGCCGTGTGCCGAGGGCAGTATGCCCGCGCCGGTCCCGGGGAACGTCGCGCACAGCACCAGGCGGCGGACCTGGGCTGGGTGCAGGACCGTCAGGGCTTGGGCGATCATGCCGCCCATCGACCAGCCCAGTACGTCCGGCCTGCCGAGGCCGAGGGTGCCGATGAGGGCACTGGTCTGGTTGGCCATGGCGTCGATGGTGAGCGGTGGGGGCAGTGGCTGGGTGAGGCCGACTCCGGAGTTGTCGAACATCACAACCCGGTTGTGCTGGGCGAGGGCGTGAACCAGCCGCGGATCCCAGCCCTCCATGGTCCAGCCGTAGCCCATGATCAAGACCAGCGGAGGGCCGCTCCCGACGACCCGGTACCCGATGGCGCCGAGCTTGGTGTGAGCGATTCGCACCGGCGCCGACACCACTGAGGCCGTCCCAGGTGCCTCCCCCGGTGAGGAGTCGCACGCGCTCAGCACGAAGGAGACCAACACCGCGATCAGGCCCATGGCGATTCCTCGCCGCAACGCCCGCCAGCCGTCGGCAGCCCGCATCTGCGCAGTCACGTTCGTGGCTGTGAGGCCAGATATCCCGCCGGACCTCCAGAACGGCATTTGAATCACCGCGATCCAATCTGGACTGCGAAACTTCTCTACCCGACAGGACCAGACGAAACTAGAGATGACAGGCGGTCTCCGGGCCGGAGCCGGGACTGGCGGCCTCATGCGGCCGTGACGCACACCCGTGCAGAACGGCCGGGGATCTCTTCAGGCTAGTCACTTTCCTGTAGGTACCTACTATACCTGTGATGGTAACGTGGCCGGTCACGGGCGATACGACCCCGATAACCACCGGACCCAAGGAGCCAGGCCACATGTCCACCACCTCAGAGCCGACTGCCCGCCGCCGGGGCGCGGCAGCCGGGACACCCAAGCCGGGAGCGGCCAGCCGCCCGGGACTGATCCTGGCGTTCTTGTGCGTCGCCGGGTTCATGACCTTCCTGGACGTGTCGATCGTGAATGTTTCGCTGCCGACCATTGAGCGGGAGCTGCATATCACCCAGACCGTCCTGCAGTACGTCGTCACCACCTACGGGACGGTGCTGGGCGGGTTCTTGCTGCTCGGCGGGCGGCTCGCCGACGCGCTCGGCCGCCGCCGCATGCTGCAGGCCGGCCTGGCCGTGTTCGCGCTGGCATCGCTGGGGGCAGGCCTGGCGCACGGGCCGGTGATGCTGGTCACGGCGCGGGGCGCGCAGGGCCTGGGCTCGGCGTTCATCGCCCCGGCCGCGCTCAGCCTGCTGACGAACACGTTCGCTGAGGGCCCGGCACGCACCCGTGCGCTGGGCGTGTGGGGCGGCATCAGCGGCGTGGCCTCGGTAGCCGGGGTCATCGCGGGCGGGCTGCTCACCGAGGGTCCCGGGTGGCGGTGGATCTTCTTCATCAACGTGCCGATCGGGCTGGCTGCCGCCGCGGCCGCGCCGCTGATCGTGCCCGAAAGCCGGGACACCGCCTGGCGCCGCGGCTTCGATGTGGCCGGCGCCGTCGTCCTGACCGCTGGCCTGGTGCTGCTCATCTGGACGCTGGGCCAGGCCATCACCTGGACCTGGGCCTCGGCCAAGACCATCGGCTGCCTGATTACCGTGGCCGTCCTGCTGGCCGGGTTCGCGGCGATCGAACGGCGGGCCAGCGCGCCGCTGATCCCGTTGTCCATCTTCAGGCTGCGAGTGATGCGGACCGCGAACATGACCGCCGTGGCCATGTTCGGCACGCTGGTGACACTGTTCTTTTTCGCCAGCTTGTATATGCAGCAGGTGCTGGGCTACTCCCCGGTCCGGACGGGACTGGCCTATGTGCCGATCGCGGTCATCGTGTCCGTCGGCGCGGGCATCTCCCAGGGCCTGGTCACCAAGGTGGCGGCCAAGCCGGTGCTCATCGCCGGCCTGGTCCTGGCCGCGGCCGGGCTGGTGCTGCTGTGGCGGGTGCCGGTGCACGCCAGCTACCCGGCCGATATCCTTCCCGCGTTCCTGGCCGGCGGGCTGGGGCTGGGCCTGGCCTTCGTGCCGGTCCAGGTCGCCGCGTTCGGCGGGGTCGCCAAGTCCGACTCCGGCCTGGCTGCGGGGCTGATCAACACCAGCCAGGAAGCCGGCGGTGCGCTCGGCGTGGCCATTGCCGCGACCATCGCCTTCGCCCGCGTCCCCGCACTGACCAGGTGGGCGGGCGGCGACCCGGCCCGCATCCTGGCCGCGCGGGCCAGCGTGTTCCACGAGGCGTTCCTGGTCGGAGCCGGCTTCGCCGTGTTCGGCGTGCTCGTCGCGCTCACGCTGCCCATGCTGCGGGCATCCGGCGACGGCCCAGGACCGGCTGCGCTGTGACCGGCGCGAGGGTGCCGCTGGTCCTGCCCGCCGCCGCCGAAGACTTCCTGTCCGGCGATGCGCTGTGCGCGCTGGCGACCTGCCGCCCCGACGGCTCACCCCACGTGGCGCCGGTGCGCTTCACCTGGGACCGCGATACCGGGCTGGTACGGATCATGACAGTTGCCTCGCGGCGCAAGGCACGTCATATCGCGGCCGATCCCGCGGCGCGCGCCGCGGCCTGCCAGATGATCGGGTACCGCTGGGTCACGCTCGAAGGCCCGGCCACGGTATCTGACGACCCGGCACGGGTGGCCGAGGGCGTGCGGCAGTACACCAGGCGCTACCAGTCGCCGCCGCCCGGCCCGCCGGGACTGGTGGTGATCGAGATCGCCGTCGACCGGCTGCTCGGCCAGTACTGAAGTTCCCAGGTGCTCATCGATCGTGCTGCAACGATGATCTGCGCTCTCGCATCCCGTCGCGCCTCGCGAATGCTTTGCGGCGGACGCTAGTCGGCGAGATCCAGGCCCATGAAGGCGGGACGGCTGGAATGATCTGCGGGACAGCCGCGTATACGGAAGCCGCTCCGCGTGAGAAGATCAATGGCCGGAGGACAGCATGCCCGAGGACCCGCACGCATCCGTCATCGCCATGGACGCTGAACCAGGCACCGAGCCCCTGTCCTGGGATGAGGTGCGCCAGCGCCTGGCCGCGGAGAGATCGTACTGGGTGGCAACGACACGGCGCGACGGCCGTCCGCATGTCCGCCCGGTTCTGGCCGTCTGGGTGAGCGGCAAGATTTACTCGACCACCAGCCCGGGCGCGGCCAAGGGCCGCAACCTGGAACTTCGCCCGGAATGCTCGGTGACGGCCCGCGGCCCGGCGTTCGACATCGTGGTGGAGGGCTCCACGGCGTGGGTCGAGGACCGTCACCTGCTGGAGCAGGTCGCCTCGGCCTACGACAGCAAGTACAGCTGGCCCCTGACCATCACGAAGGAGAACATGTTCGACGCGCCCTATGGCGCGCCGACCGCAGGGCCCGCGCCGTATCGCGCCTATGAGATCACCCCCAGACTTGTTTACGCGTTCGGCACGGGTGACAACCTGGGCGTGCGGTCCACCCGCTTCACTTTCCCCGCTTATGAGCACGCGGCCAACGACGCTGCCCAGTCCAGGCGGATTTGACGAAGCGCTGACCAGAGAGGGCCGTCGCGCCTGATCTGTGCGGTGCGCGGCTGCTTGCCCGCATGGCGCCAGCGAAGCCATACGCGGCGAAGGCCGCGGCGTCAGGTGTCTTCGGCGGCGATGATTTCGGCGATGCGGTGAGCCACGCCACGCCAGCCGGTGCTCATCATGCGGTGCGCCGCCGCCTGGTACGGGTTGTCCGGGTCGAACCCGTCGTGCTCGATGAAGAGCCGGGTGCCGGTGCCCTCGGGTTCCAGCGTGAACGTGACGGTCGAATCCAGGCCGCTCAGGTCATCCGGGGCGGCGCGCCAGGCGATGCGGAGCATCTTGCCCTCGTCGTAGCCGAGAACCTCAGAGTGACCGACGCCGCCGAATCCGGCGGCCGGGATCGGGTCGGTACGGAATGTGAACTTGTGGCCGACCTCGAGCCTGAAATCGTTCGGCATCAGCCAGCGCGCCATCAGCCCTGAATCGGTGAGCGCGTGCCACACCTTCTCCGGCGGGTGCGGCAGGAACTCGTCCACCTGAATGGTTCGCACATCGTCTGTCATGGTTCCTCCTCCAGGGCGTCACGCAGCGCCCGCATGCGCTGCCGCCAGAACTTCTCGTAGGGGTTCAGCCAGTCACGCAACTCGAGCAGTGGCCGCGGCTCCAGGCTGTAGTGCCGTTCCCGGCCTGCCTTCCGCTCGCTTACCAGCCGCGCATCCCTGAGCACACGGAGATGCTCGGAAACGCTCGGGCGGCTCATGTCGAAATGGGCGGCGAGCTCGTTGACCGTGCGCGTCCCGCCGAGCAGCAGCCGCAGCAGGTCGCGCCGCACCGGGCTGGCGAGCGCGGCGAACACATCGTCCGCTGTGGCCGGTGCCTGGTCGCTCGCGCTCATGACAGGAACAATACGTAGGATATTTCCTACCTGTCAAGCGTAGGAAAAATCCTACGCGTTAAGCCCGCGCGTGACACCGACTGGGCTACGTTTGGGGATGGGGATGGGGATGGGGATGGGGATGGGGATGGGGAGG
>Ga0213875_10001516_pt1 | contig 14941 bp, 17 predicted proteins | sample BarmaccomBMRX_R8_FD_160105 | JGI IMG/M metagenome (GOLD analysis project Ga0213875, IMG submission 160105) | Root-associated microbial communities from Barbacenia macrantha in rupestrian grasslands, the National Park of Serra do Cipo, Brazil - RX_R8 | ecosystem: Host-associated > Plants > Roots... | reverse complement strand
CCACGCCAACGGCTGGGGCCGCCCGCAGGCGTCCACGATGCTCGGCACCAGGCAGATAATGGTGCGGCGCTTCGATCCTGTAACCGTTTTCCGGCTGATCGAGGAACATCGCGCCACGGACATGTGCCTCGTTCCCACCATGGCGAACGCTTTGCTCCACTGCCCTCAGCTAAGCTCCTATGATCTAACGAGCCTTCGCAATATTGTCCTTGGCGGCGCAGCCGCATCGCCTGATCTGATCGAACGCATGGAGCAGGCGTTCCACTGCGATATCTTCGCCGGTTACGGCCTTACCGAAACCGCTCCGTTGCTCACCACGTCTTCTTCCAAACCGGGAATGACCTATGCCTCAGATGCCGACCGGCATCGACGCCGCGCCACGGCTGGCTGGCCGGTAATCGGAATGGAGGCGCGGGTGGTCGACTCCGGCATGCACGACGTTCCTCGCGACATGCAGACGATTGGTGAAATCGTCACCCGCGGCGATCATGTCATGGAAGGCTACTTCCGCGAGCCGGATGTCACTCAGTCCGTCATGAGTGGGCATTGGTTTCACACCGGCGATATGGCCGTCTGGGACCAAGAGAGTTTCATCCAAATTGTCGACCGCAAAAAAGAGATTATCGTCAGCGGTGGCGAAAACATCTCGTCGATTGAAGTTGAGTCGGCCATCTGTGCTCATCCGGATGTGTTTGAGTGCGCCGTAGTGGCCGCGCCTCACGAAATTTGGGGAGAGGTTCCAGCGGCCATCATCGTTCGCAATCCCGGCTCGACGCTCACTTCCGGTGACTTGCTGCTGTTTTTACAGGAAAGGCTGGCGAAGTTTAAGCTGCCGCAAATGATTGAATTTAACGGCGAGCCTCTCCCCAAGACCGGCACTGGTAAGATTCGAAAGCTGGTGCTGCGCGAGCGTTTTTGGCAGGGCAAGGAAAAAAGGGTCCAGGGTTGATCCAGCCGGGCACCCCTCGCGCTCTACCTGTTCGGCGTGGTATTCCGTCTATAGGAGGACGCATGAAACCCGCGCTTCTGCTTGTGATCGCCACGTTCACCCTGGCCGCCCAGTTCGGACAGAATCCACCCGGAACCTATCCGCCCGGGCGCTACCCGCCCGGCGGCTCACCCGGAGGCACGGGGATACCGGGCCGTAGCTCCCGAAGATCCACACGCGAGGATCGCCAACCGGCCGCTCAAGCGCAAAGCGTCAGCGGCGTGGTGCGAAAACTGGACGCGGATTCGTTCGAGTTGGAAGCCGAAGATACGCGCTTCCTGACGATTCAATTCTCAACCGACGTACCCAAGCTCGCGGATTTGCGCGTCGGCGATGGGCTGGACGTTGAGGCGAACATGGATCGAGACGGCATGTTTCACGCTGTCAGCATCAAGCCGAACAAGGACATCGCCGCGACCATTAACGAAAATGACAGCATCGGCCCCATTCCTGAAGAAGGCAGAACGGGACCCCCACCCACCATCTTGGTGCGGCCGGGTGCTACGCCCGCCGGCGACGATGGAGGGCCGCCGAAGTTGAAGCGCGGCAAACCGGTGGAGAACGCGTCCACCCCAATTCCCGCTGATGAATCCGCAGCCACGCTTTCTCGCTCGAGATCGGTCGCCGCTCCCGAGAATCCTCATATGGCGCTGGTGGAACGCGCCCGTGAGGCAGCAGCCACGTTCCTCGAAGGCCTCCCCAACTACGTGTGCCAGGAGCAAACCACGCGCTATGTCAGCGAGACCCGGCAACCTACTTGGAACGTCGTCGATGTCGTGTCGGCCGAAGTGGTGTACGACGACCATCAGGAAAGCTATCGCAACCTGCAGATCAATGGCAGGCCCACCAAGAAAGCCCCGGAGGATTCTGGCGCCTGGTCGACGGGTGAATTCGGCACCATTCTCGGGAACCTCTTCGCGCCTCAGTCCGCCACCGATTTCAAGTACGTGCAAGAGGACACCATCGCGCATCGTCCAGCCTCCGTCTTCGACTTCAAAGTAAAACGGGTGCGTTCTAATTGGAAGATCTGGGTGCCCGGTCAATATATCCTTCCGGCGTACCGCGGTTCGGTTTGGATCGATAAACAGACTGCGCAGGTTTTGCGAATTGAAATGCAGGCCAAAGAGATTCCAGAAGCGTTTCCCGAGGTGACGGTCGAAACGGCGGTGGATTATGACAGCATCAACCTGGGGACTGCGGATAAGTTTCTATTGCCGACGCATGCCGAAGCCCTGAGCTGCTGGCGCAATTCCAACGATTGCCAGCGGAACGTGATCGAGTTCCGCAATTATCACAAGTTCGAAGGTGAGTCCATCATAAAATTCAATCAGCAGTAGCGCTGATTCCAAATAGCGGCAGGTATTTTTCGGGCAGCTTCACCGGCCGCATGCCGGGTCCCAAGAACATGTGCTTGGTCTCGCCCGCGGCGAGCGCCCGGCCACTCTGCGCGTTCCGAATCTCATACTGGAACTCGACCATGCGGCGATTCGCCTTGGCTACCCACGTTTTCACGGCGATCTCTTCGTCATAGCGCGCGGGACTCAAATAGCGGCAGTGGGCTTCGATCACCGCCAGCAGGATGCCATCGTCCACTTCCATGTCTCGATAGCGGATGCCCGCCGCCCGGCAATATTCCGCGCGGCCGAGTTCCATCCAGATCAGGTAATTGGCATAGTAAACCACGCCCATCTGATCCGTCTCGGCGTAGCGCACTCTGAGGAGCGTTTCGTGAGAACGGAGCAGGCTTTTATCCGGCAGGCGCTTGTCAGGCATTCTTATTCTTACGAAGCTGCCTTATGTCTTTCGGCGTAAACAACATGTCGCCGGGACGCGTTTTGCGCTCCCGGCAATATGCCAGATAAAGATTACCGTAACTCCGCGTGATGTAGTCGTTCCTCGAAAAGCCAAGCAGCCGCGCAGTATTATCGATCCATCGAGGACTGCCTTCAACCTCCAAAAAATTCCCGATCGGCGTTTGATCCAGCATGACCTTGCCGGTGCTCGGGGCCTTGGTGAACTCGGTGCGGAACTTCTCATACTGAAAGATCGGGCGATAGCCGAGCTCGGTGAAGATCTGCTCTATTTTGGAAGCATCCGGCAGCTCAATTTCGATTTCGTGGCGCTTCTTGTAACGGCTCTGCTCGGATGGGCCTTTGTATGTAAGAAGCGCTTGAGTGCCCACGCTACGCAAACGTATCAGCTTGCCATGGCTGCGCAGGGCGTGGTTGGAAGTATCCAGCAGCACGTTGGATTCGTGCAAGCGCCGCTTGGATACGCGAAAGCCCAGGTCGCGCAAGGCGCGCCGGATCTTAGTCAAGTTTTCCGGAAGACGCAGCTTAATTTCGATTTCGAAGTTCACGGCTTTGAACTCATATGACGACGCTCAGCATTCTATGAAAGCAGAACCAAGGCGGCTCTCACAAGCCGCAACAAATGTTCCGCCGCTATACTGGGCTTATGGCGGGTTTGGTTACACTGGCAGCTCACGAAATTGACTCGGGAATTCTGAACGCCAAGCAAGAGAAGTTGTTCTCAATTTTGGGGACGATGCGGCGCGTCATCGTGGCGTATTCCGGAGGCGCGGATTCCGCCTATTTAGCTTGGGCCGCCCACCGCGTATTGGGCGACGGAGCGCTCGCCGTCACGGCAGATTCCGCTTCCATGCCCGAATCCCACAAACGCGCCGCCGAGGATTTCGCGCGCGAGTGCGGCTTCCGCCATGAATATGTCGAGACTCGCGAGTTCGACAATCCCGATTACGTGAGGAACAGTCCCAATCGATGTTTCCACTGCAAGGACGAACTATTCACGCGCCTGGAAATTGTGGCGCGCGAACGCGGCATCGAGCATATCGCCTACGGCGTAAATGTCGACGATTTGGGCGACTACCGCCCCGGGCAACAGGCCGCCAAATTGCATCAGGCCGAAGCGCCTCTGGTTGACGCGGGACTGACGAAAGCGGAAATTCGCGAGTTGTCGCGCCTCACGGGCCTATCCACCTGGGATCGCCCCGCCTCCGCCTGCCTCAGCTCGCGGATTCCCTATGGAACACCCGTGACGCCGGAAAACGTCAAGACCGTTGAGCGAGGCGAAGAAGCCATCCGCCAATTAGGCTTTCGCCAATTTCGCGTCCGGTTCCATGAAAAACTGGTCCGCATTGAAATCGCCAAAGATGAACTCGCGAGCGCGCTCCGCCCCGAGATGGCGCAAAGATTCGTCGCAATCTTCAAGCCGCTAGGCTTCCATTACGTGACTCTCGATCTGGAAGGGTACCGGCAAGGCTCGCTCAACGCCGTCCTGACGGATTAACAGGTTCAAAGCGCACAGCGCGGGGCGCGCTCCGAGATCCAAGAGAATCATCGCGACCCGCTGCGTTGTGCGCGATCCTATGTTAGTTTCGCGTGCCGATGCTTTCAGTGCGCCCGGCCAGCGGCTTCACTATCGTTCCCCCGCATACGCCCACCCCGGTATTAAGCAGCGCATTCAGCAAATTATAAAGAACCGCGTAAACCAATTGTTCCGTTACAGCCTGTTTTCCAGGCAACCGGAACGACGCGGGCAGCTCTTTGGCGATCTGGAGCCGCACGGAATCTGGCAGAGTGCGCCCCGAGCGATCCTTTTGGTTCGCTAGCGACATCGGAGTTTGTAGTACCGCTCCGGTCTTTCCGTCGACATAAAACTGGCAGCGTGAAAACCAGCCCAGGTTGCCGGGATCGGCGGCATCGAACAGCAGCAGCGGCGCTTGGCGATCAACCGCGGAAAGGTGCAGGCACAACGATCGCTGGCTTTCCTCGATGCGGTATTCAAAACCGGCTTGCTTTGCGATGTTCGCAACGAAGTCGGGATCGAGTTCGAGCAACAGGAACTTGTGCTCGCCCGCCTGCAACACCTGCATGTGCTTATTGTATCCGGTCTATCTGTAATTTCCCCCACGTTCGGATGTGATGACTCGCGATATAATGACAAAGGAGTTTTCCCACTTGTCCATCCGAAGCTTGCTGCGCTTGAGCGCTCATATTCAAATGCTGCCCGTGCTCGAGAGCGGCGAAGAGACGCTGGTCGGCGGCCAAGCTGTCATGGAAGGCGTCATGATGCGCGCGCCTCATAGTTATTGCGTCGCCGTGCGCAAGGCGAATGGCGAAATCGTGACCGATGAGAGCCCTCTGCCGCGTGTTTCGGAAAAGTATCCGATTTTCAAGCTGCCCCTTCTGCGCGGGCTTGGAACTCTGGGCCATGCCATGTTCCTGGGCGTGAAAGCGTTGCAATTTTCCGCCAATGTGGCGCTGGGCGAAGAATCCAAGGGCGGCGAAAAGCCTCAGGAACTCAGCGGCTGGATGATGGCCGCGCCACTCGCGTTTTCTCTGCTGTTTTTCCTTTTCATGTACAAGTTCGTGCCGCTGCTCCTGGCCACCGAGCTCGGTAAAGTGGTTCCTTCTCTGCACGGCCGTTTTGCTGTGAACATGATGGATGGCCTGATCCGCCTGGTCATTTTCCTCGGGTTCCTTCTCATTCTTTCGCGCATGAAAGACATTCGCCGGATGTTTCAATACCACGGCGCGGAGCACAAAGTCGTCTTCAATTTCGAATCGGGTGAACCGGTGACGGTGGAAAACGCGCAGAAATTTGTCACCTTTCACCCTCGCTGCGGAACCAGTTTTCTGCTGCTGGTTATGGTGATCGCGATCCTGGTCTATCCGTTGCTGCCCTTCGACAATTTCGCCGCCAAGTTGATTGCGCGCATCGCGCTGCTTCCGCTGATTGTCGGCATCAGTTATGAATTGATCCGCTACGCCGCGCGCCATAAACAAGGGATGATGGCCGCGCTCACCGCGCCTGGGCTGTGGCTGCAGCGCGTGACCACGCAGCCCCCCTCCGACGAACAAGCTCGTGTTGCGATTCACGCGCTCGACGGCGCTATGCAGCTCGAAGAGGCTCAAGGCGGCGAGTTGGTGATCGCTTAACGCGAGTTTCCCGCTGGATTCTGTCATGCAATACTTGCAGAGGCTCAACGATATCGAAGCCCGGTTCGAAGCCGTGACCCGCCAGATGGCGGACCCCACGGTGATTGCCGATGGCGAAGCCTATCGCAAAATCGCCAAAACACGCTCCGAGCTCGAGGAGACCGTCGCGAAATTCCGCGACTACAAGCAGGCCAAGCGCAACTACGATGAAGCGTGTTCCATGGTGGACGATCCGGACGCCGAGTTGCGGCAAATGGCCAACGATGAGATCCAGCGGCTGGAGCCGGAGCTGGGTCGTATCGAAGAAGATTTGAAGGTGCTGCTGCTTCCCAAGGATCCGCTCGACGACAAGAACATCGTTCTCGAAATTCGCGCCGGCACCGGCGGCGATGAAGCTACACTGTTCGCGGCCGAAGTCTTCCGCATGTATACGCGCTATGCCGAATCGCAGCGTTGGCGCGTGGAGGTAACGTCGGTCAGCGAATCTGCCGTGGGCGGCTTGAAAGAAGTAATTGCACTGGTGAGCGGCAACAAGGTTTACAGCCAGCTGAAGTACGAAAGCGGCGTACATCGCGTGCAGCGCGTCCCCGCCACCGAACAGCAAGGCCGCGTGCATACTTCGGCCATCACCGTTGCCGTGCTGCCGGAAGCCGATGACGTCGAAATTAAAATCGATCCTAAGGACGTGCGCATCGATACATTCTGTTCTTCGGGGCCCGGCGGCCAATCCGTCAACACCACTTACTCGGCCGTACGTCTGACGCACCTGCCCACCGGATTGATCGTGTCCTGCCAGGATGAAAAATCGCAGATCAAGAATCGCGCCAAGGCTGAGCGCGTTCTGCGCTCGCGGCTCTACGAAATGGAGCTGGACAAGCAGCGTGAACAGATCGGGGCCGAGCGGCGTAGCATGGTTGGCTCGGGCGATCGCAGCGAAAAAATCCGCACCTACAACTTTCCGCAGAATCGCGTTACCGACCATCGCATCGGCCTGACTCTGCACCAGCTTGACCTGATCATGGAGGGCCGCTTGGAACCGCTGATCTCCGCGCTCACGGCTTACTATCAGAGCGAGAAGTTGAAAGAGCAGGGCGAAGCGGCGTAGCCCTTCAATGACCATCCAGACCGCTCTCGTCCAGGGCGCCAAGCTCCTGGAGGACGAGGCGATCGCGGCGCCACGCCTTACCGCCGAAGTTCTCCTGACTCACGCGCTGCATCGCGAACGCAGCTATCTCTACGCGCATCCAGGAGAAGAACTGAGCGAGATCGGCTGGATTCACTATGGTCGCTATCTGCACGAGCGGCTGAACGGGAAGCCGACGCAGTACATCACCGGGCGTCAGGAGTTTTACGGCCGTGAGTTCTGTGTGACGCCTGATGTCTTGATTCCGCGCCCGGAAACAGAGCATTTGGTGGAAGCGGCAATTGCCCGTATTCGCCGGGGCGATCTTGTCGTCGACGTCGGCACAGGTTCGGGAGCGATTGCAATCACTCTAGCGCTTGAAACCGGCGCCCGCCTCCTCGCCACCGACATTTCAACGGCCGCGCTGCGAGTGGCTTCCGAGAACGCGCGGCATCTCTCGGCAAGCGTCGAGCTGGTGGCTTGCGACCTGCTGGCTTGCAACCTAGTGGATGCACTCCGCGATCGCAGCATCGATGTCCTGGTTTCCAATCCGCCTTACGTGCCCCAGGTCGACGCGCCCGGTCTCCAGCGCGAGGTCCGCGATTACGAGCCGCATGTCGCGCTCTTCGGCGGTCCAACGGGCCTTGAATCTTACCAACGGCTAATCGCGGATGCCCCTCGTGTGCTGCGGCCCGGTGGCTGGCTGCTCCTCGAGCTCGGCTACAATTCTCTAGACCCGGTGCGCGCGATGCTTCAACGCGGATGGACCGATATCAATGTTATCCCCGATCTGGCCGGCTTCCCACGCGTGCTCGCCGCCCGGTTAATATGGTGAACGGCTACTTCAATCCTGGAAGAAACGTACTGCTGATTGGCGTGCTCGCTTTTCAAACGTTGCCACTAGATTCCGCAGCTAGGGCCCCGCGCTTTGAAGATTTTCCGACGAGCGAATTGTTCAGCGGTCAGCGTGCCAAGCTCAGTCTAAGCACATCAGGTGAGCGACGCTATCGAACTGTAATCACCAACGGTGTCAGAAAAGGCTGGGGAGTTGTAGACGGTACAACGGGAGCCGAAATCGCCACGCCAGGGCCGAACTTCGGCGGGCACTACGTCATCGTGACGTGGGGTTGCGGGTCACCCTGTTTAATGGCGGCGATCGTCGCCTTGAAAACAGGGCGAGTCTTCCCACCACCTTTCCATCCTAGTCCTGGTTCTGGGCACAGTTACTTCCAAGTCCCATGGAATTACCCGATGAAGCCGTTAGTTTATCGACTCGATAGTCGTCTGCTTATTGCGAATATTTGCGAGGCAGAAAAAACCCTCCAAGTTGAAGGTCGGGTGGGGTATCAAAGCCTGAAATGTGGCGCCCATTATTTCGTGATCAGCGACAGAGGACTGAAGTTAGTGCATCGCACTCTAGAAGAGTGAGGGCTACACACCACGCGATCCCGGACTTGACCGGCTTTCCGCGCGTACTCGACGCCCGTATGCTGCCCCAGTGATACTAACTACTTCAACGCCAACCTGCGCACGGGGTTTCCACCAGCGCTCCAAATCTCCTTACCGCTCCGATCGAGTAATCGGATGTAAGGCGGCGCAAAAATCAGGCCTCCTGGGCCGTTCGGCGGCAGACCCGCTGGGAATGTCGGCTGCTCAACTACAAACGTCGCTACCACCGAGCCATCCGGATTCACCAGAGCGAAACGCTGCGCCCGAATTTCCACCGGCGCGGGAACGGGCGCCTGCGCCTGCTGGGCCAGGACCGGAGCCGGAGACACGTATCGAGAAAGGACGCCACCAACCAGCCCAGCCGCCAGGGCAACAACGATTGTCATTCTGTTCATCGAAGGAACCTCCGATGTCGATCATACTGAAATGTAGAGCTTGCCTGACGCGCCTCACATGAAGACTTATTTCCACGTCGACATGGATGCATTCTTCGTCTCGGTCGAAGAGCTATTCGACCCCTCGCTCATCGGAAAGCCTGTCGTCGTTGGTGGAAAAGCTAATCAGCGCGGTGTCGTCTCGGCCGCCTCCTACGCCGCCCGGAAATTCGGAGTTCATTCCGCCATGCCGCTCCGAACCGCCTATCGCCTTTGCCCACATGCCATATTCGTCGAAGGCCACCCCTCACGCTATCGCGAGTATTCGGGCAAGGTTTATCAGGTGCTCAAGAGCTCTCGCCGCAAGTGGACATGGCGTCCGTCGACGAAGCCTATATGGATCTCACCGGCACCGAGCGTCTCCACGGGCCGCCGCTGTCAGCCGCGCATCGCCTGCACGACGCGATCAAGCGGGACACCAATCTCAACTGCTCCGTCGGCATTGCGGCGTCGCGCATGGTGGCCAAAGTCGCCTCCGATCAAGCCAAGCCCAACGGCATTCTTTGGGTGCTGCCCGGCGAAGAGGCCCGTTTTCTCGCGCCGCTCGAGGTTCGAAAGATCCCCGGCGTCGGCAAAGTGACCGAAAAGAATCTCCAGAAATGGGGTGTTCGCAAAGTCGGCGATCTCGCCGCCATCGACCAGGATTTCCTTTGCCGCCATCTTGGCCAATGGGGTTTGGCGTTGGCAGGAAAATCGCGCGGCAAGGACGCCGGCGGCTGGTTCGATGGTGAGGTGGGCGATGACAACACTCCGAAATCCATCAGCCATGAATTCACCTTCAACGAAGACACCGCCGATTCCGACGCGCTCGAATCCACGCTCGCGCGGCTCTCGGAAATGGTTGCGCGCCGTCTGCGAGAACACCAACTGCACGCGCGCACCGTGCAACTGAAACTCCGCTACTCGGATTTTTCCACCATCACGCGCGCGCATTCCCTCGATCACGGCACCGAGCTCGATACGCAAATCTACCAGCAAGTGCGCGCCCTGTTTCGCCTACATCGCAAGCCCCAGGCCACCGTCCGACTGTTGGGCGTTCAGGCCTCCGGACTCCAACCAGCCGAGGGCCAACTCAACTTGCTCGATGAACAAAACACCAACCGCTGGCGCAATGCGATGTCGGCGATCGACCGGCTGCGCGACAAGTTCGGTGAAGACAGCGTTTCGCTCGCCAACAGCCTTAGGGGCCGTTTCCGCGAGCGCGTGCATGAGAATCCGTTCGGCCTGCCGGGCAAGACCCCGCGCAAAGATTGACGTGCGCAAACTTTCATCTCTTGCGTGTCGCCTCTAGAGCTAAACTACAAACAGGCAGACCTGGAAATGAAGCAACTTATCGAAGATATCGCGAAGGCCCTGGTGGATTTGCCCGACCAGGTTACGGTCCGCGAAGTTTTGGGCGAGCAGGTCACCGTCTTGGAATTAAAAGTCGCGGCCACCGATCTGGGAAAGGTCATCGGCAAGCAGGGCCGCACCGCGCGATCCATCCGCACGCTGCTGGGCGCGGCGGGCATGAAGCTGAACCGCCGGTTCACGCTGGAAATTCTGGAATAGATCTGAAGCTCGTCACCATCGCACGTCTCGTTCGCGCGCGCGGAAACAAAGGAGAGTTGGCCGCCGTTCCGCTCACGAATCAGCCCGAACGCTTGAAAAATGTCCTAGTCAACGGCGAACCGATGGAAGTGGAGCAAACCTGGATCCACGGAGATCATCTGATCTTCAAGTTCCAAGGCGTGGACACCATCTCGGAAGCTGAGAAGCTCGCAGGCGCCGAAGTTTCCATCCCCCTCGAGCATCGCGCCGCGCTCGCTGAGGAAGAATATTACGAATCGGATCTTGTCGGTTGCCAAGTGATGGACGCGACAGGCCGCTCGCTCGGGGTGGTCAGCGATTTCACCCAAACCGGGGGCACGCCGCTACTCGAAGTGAAGACCACAGAAAATCGCGAGCTGCTCATCCCCTTTGCCAACTCAATCTGCACCAGGATCGATATCGAACATAAACAGATTGTTGTGAATCCGCCCGAGGGCCTTTTGGATTTGAATTAAGTGACCTTTCGCATCCTGACCATCTTCCCTGACTTCTTCACCGGTCCGCTCCAATACGGAGTCGTCTCGAAAGCCGCCGAATCCGGCTTGATCCAAATCCACATCCACGACCTCCGCGCCTGGACTCATGACCGCCATCGCACCGTCGACGATCGCCCGTTTGGCGGCGGCGAAGGCATGCTGCTGAAACCCGCCCCGATTTTTGAAGCAGTCGAAAGTATCTGGCCCGAACGCCAACCGAACCAGCGTCTCGTCCTACTTTCGGCGCAAGGCCAGCGGTTCACTCAGAGTACCGCTCGCCGCCTCTCGCAGTACGCCGAACTCCTTCTCATCTGCGGCCGCTACGAAGGCGTGGACGAACGCGTGGCCGAGCACTTGGCCGACGAAGAGCTTTCGATCGGCGACTTTGTCCTCAGCGGAGGCGAGCTAGCCGCCGTCCTGGTGATCGATTGCGTAGCACGGCTGCTTCCCGGCGTCCTCGGCAACGAACATTCAGCCCTGCAGGAATCCTTCAGCGAACCCGATCTGCTCGATTGCCCTCAATACACCCGCCCCGCCGAATTCCGCGGTTGGAAGGTCCCAGAAATACTACTGAGCGGCAACCACGAAGAAATCCGGAACTGGCGACGACAAGCCGCCCGTGACAAAACCGCGCGCCTGCGTTCCTGAATTATGCCGAGGCCCGACTGCGTCAGCTCCTCCAGCCCGCCATTTTGTGGAGACGCCTCATTCATATCGCAATGCCACCATGGGATCTACTCTGGATGCCCGCCGCGAGGGAATATAGGTTGCCAGAAGCGCGACCGAAACAATCAGCAAGGAAACGCTTCCGAGTGTCCACGGATCGGCGGGTTTGACACCATAAAGCAAGCTGCGCAGTAACCCGGTTAACGAGGCCGTGAGCGCCAGTCCCGCAGCAATCCCCGCCAAGGCCAGCATCATCCCCTCCCGGAGCACGAGGATTACCAGATCGCGCCGTTCGGCTCCAAGCGCCATTCGTACGCCGAACTCTCGCGTCCGTTGCGAGATTAGCTGCGACAGCACGGCATAAAGTCCTATGCCCGCAAGCAAGAGCGCCAGGCCGGCAAATGCGGCCAGAATAATCGCCCGAAGAGTGGGATAGCCGAGCAGATGCGAGACTCGCGAGCGCATCGTCTGCACTTCACCAATCGGCACGTTAGCATCGAGACCGGCAATCTCCTTTTGGATGGTATTTGCAAGATCGCCGCTCCCGCTTTGTGTCCGAAACACGAGATACATCCCCGGTGGAGGATCCTGGCTCACGGGACGATAAACGGTCGGTCTATCTTGCCAGCTCATGGCATGAAAGAAATCCTGGCCCTTTTCGTCAGCCACTACACCCACAATCGTCAACCAGGGTGCTTCGCCTTTTAGCTCCGGTAACTTGATTCGCTTACCAATCGGATTTTCGTGTGGGAAATACTTTTTGGCCAGCGCCTGGTTCACGATCGCGACGCCCGGTTCTCTCTCGCTGTCGCGGGCATCGAGTGCTCGTCCGAACTGCAGAGGCACGTCCATGACGTGAAAGTATTCTGATGAGACGGACACTCCTGTAACGTCGAAGGAAGCGGGTGTGAGTATTGGCGCTGGTCGATCTCTACCCTTAAGGCATAACGTCCTGGCCGTCCGTCGGGCGGTAAAGAACTTGCCAGCGCGGCGGAGGGTACACCAGGCAGAGCCGCGATGCGATCTAATATAGCGCGATAGAATCGCGCGCGTTGGTTGGAGCTCGAGTAAGACGAGTTCGGAAGCGTGATCGGGATGGACGCCAGAGCATCGATTCGGAATCCCAGCGGCACAGAAGCCAGACGCTGAACGCTCTGAATAAGTAGCCCGGCGCCGGCCAGCAAAGCTAGAGACAGCGCCACCTCTGAGATCACCAACCCTCGACGAAGCGTGCGCCCCGCCATACTTCCCGACGCACTGTAGGTGCTCACTCGCAGAGCATCGATCAATTCCACACGCGAGGCTCTGAACGCCGGAATAAGTCCAAACAGAACCGCCGTGATTACCGCCAGTGAGATCGTGAAGGCGAGAACGGGCAGATTCATGGTAACCGGATTTCCCGGGGGCATGGGAATTGGATTGAGAGCCCGGAAATAGTGGATCGCGACACTCGCAAGCAGGATTCCGAGGATCGCTCCGGCGACCGATAACAAGAAGCACTCGGTAAGCAATTGCCGGACCAGACGCGCTCGGCCTGCTCCCAAAGCAGCTCGAACCGACAATTCCTTTTGACGAATCACAGATTTCCCTAGCAGCAGGTTGGCTATGTTGAGGCAGCCGATGAGAAGAACAAAGCATACTGCTCCAAACAAAACCATCACGCTTAGGCGTAGGGAAGGCCCGGTCAGATAGGCGAACTGTTCATCGAGAGGGAATATCGCCGGCTTCACATGAATTCCACCGATGTCGTTTGAAGGGTCGCTTTCGTAGATAGTCTGAATTTCTCGTTGTGCACGTGCAATGGATATTCCTGGTTTGAGCAATGCAAAGACGCCCACGGCGGAAGTAGGATTGCGAGCGATGACGCTGGTCGGAGTGATTAGCGTCCACATAGCGGCTGCCTCGGGATAGAACGCGAACGCTGGCGGCATCACGCCGACGATCGTGCAGGCGTTTTCGTTCAACTCAATGTGCCTGCCAATGATATTTCTTTGCTGCCCAAATGTCTCGACCCAAAAATTATGCTTCAGTATCACGGTGCAACTTGTACGCAAATCGTCCGGCTCAAACACTCGGCCAATCTCGGGCGCGATTCCTAGCATCGGAAAAAATTCAACTCCCACGGGCACCGCGAAAACTTCGCGAGTCGGCCCCACTCCTTTTAGAATCTGGCCGTCTACCCTCCAGGTTGCGGGAGCCAGCCGCTCAAAGCTACGGCTTTCATGTTTCCAGTTTTCGAAATCGCGATATGAGTCGAAAACAGGCGGAGCATCAGGGTCGCGCACGAATTTTTCCCAAATCACCACCAGACGGCTCGCATTGGGAAAAGGCAGGGGATGCAACAGAACCGCATCCACGACACTGAAGATCGCAGTAGTGGCTCCGATTCCGAGTGCGAGAGTTAGAACCACAACAGCGGTAAACCCTGGTGTGTGAGCGAACGTCCGCAGTCCGTAAGCAGTGTCCTCTCGAAAGCGATCGAACCAAGCCCAGCCCCACGTCTCACGCGCGTTTTCTTTGATCAATTCTGTATTGCCCAGAGCGCGCTTAGCCGCATACTGAGCTTCGCCGGGCGACAAACCACCGTTCGTTAGTGCTTCGGCTTCGAGATCGAGATCCGACTGCAGTTCGCGCGCTAAATCATCCTCGCGCTGCTTGCGCCGTCGCCATTGCATTTCAGTGCTCCTCGGCCGGCCACATGATCTGAGCCACGGCGCGAGCCATCTGTTTCCACTTAGACTCCTCTTGCACCAGGCGCTTTCGTCCAGCCGCGGTAAGCCGATAGTATTTGAACTCGCGATTCCGTTCGGGCGCCGTTTCCCACTTGGAGGAGACCCATCCCTTGCGCTCCAGTCGATGAAGCGCCGGATAAAGGGACCCGTGCTGCACCTGGAGCAGATCGTCGGTAGTCCGCTGGATGTGTTTCCCAATCTGATGGCCGTGTGCGGGTCCGAACAGCAAGGTCCTTAAGATCAGCATCTCCAGCGTCCCCTGGAGTAAGTCGATTCGCCGGGTACGTTTTTCCATGGCAGACAGTCTACCATAAATTGCGATCTAATGGTAGACAATCGACCATCGGACGTTCGTAAGATCCGGTCCGGGTCGCGTGCTCCACTACTCGCTCAGTCTGCGGAATCTACACGAGCCTGGCGTATTCGGCTTGCGCCTGCTTTAGAAGAGGAATGTCATGGTCGGCGTCTTTCCAAAGCATCAGGAAATCCCGGTAAGCAGCCTGGGCCTTGATTTTGTCTCCC
>Ga0213875_10001515_pt1 | contig 14942 bp, 13 predicted proteins | sample BarmaccomBMRX_R8_FD_160105 | JGI IMG/M metagenome (GOLD analysis project Ga0213875, IMG submission 160105) | Root-associated microbial communities from Barbacenia macrantha in rupestrian grasslands, the National Park of Serra do Cipo, Brazil - RX_R8 | ecosystem: Host-associated > Plants > Roots... | reverse complement strand
GCTCCCATGATCCGCGCCGACTGGATCGCGAACAGGCCGACCGGGCCGCAGCCCCAGACGGCGACCGTGTCGCCTTCCTCAATTTCGGCATTCTCCGCGCCCATCCAGCCGGTCGGCAGAATGTCCGAAAGGAACAACACCTGATCGTCGTCGAGGTGGTCGGGAACGACGATCGGCCCGACGTCGGAATAAGGCACGCGCACATATTCGGCCTGCCCGCCGGCATAGCCGCCGGTAAGGTGCGCATAGCCGAACGCCGCGCCCATCGGATGACCCATCAGCAGCCGCGAGGCGTCCATCGTCTCAGCCGGGTTGCTGTTGTCGCAGGCGCTATATTGCTGCTTCTTGCAGAAGAAGCAGTCGCCGCAGCTGATCGTGAAGGGAACGACGACGCGCTGACCCTTCTTGAGGTTGCTCTTCGAGCCGACCTCGACAACCTCGCCCATGAATTCGTGGCCGAGCACATCGCCGGCACGGAGCGTTGGGATATAGCCGTCGTATAGGTGGAGGTCGGAGCCGCAGATCGCGGTCGAGGTAACTCGCAGGATCGCGTCCCGGGGGTTGACGATCTCGGGGTCGGGAACGGTCTCGACGCGGACGTCGTGCCGGCCGTGCCAGGTCAATGCGCGCATGTGTGTCTCCTAGATCCGGGCTTCGGTCGGGGTTTCGGACTTGCGGCCCGACGGCGAGGCGTTGGTCGCGACCTCACCCGTTTCCATCAGCGACTTGAACCGCTTGAGGTCGCGGCGCGCCTGGATCTTGGGTTCGCGCTGGAACAGCTTGGCAATGCCCTTGCCGAGAATTCCGCCGGGCGGATCATAGTGCATGATGAGGCGGACCATGGTCCCGCGACCGGGCGCAGCCGGTATGAACTCGACGCGCCCTTCGGTCGTGATCTGAGACTCCGAATCGCTGGTCCAGGCTATGGCCTGGTTCGGCCGGTCCTCCGTTACCGTCGTCACGAGCTCGACCGACGCCCCGGCCGGGGCCTTGATGGTCCACCGCGAGCGGTCACCGCCAAGGGTCTCGACGGCCTCGACATTCTCCATGAAGCCAGGGAATTTCGTGAAGTCGCGCCATTCACGATAGAGCTCTTCCGCGGAACGACCGACGGTGACGGTGTTACCGAGCACGTTCTGGTCATAGCGACTGGTCCCGCGCCGCCAGACATGGTCGGGGGCGTCGCTGATTTCCTCGACCGGAGCGCCTCCGCTGCCGGTTCGTCTGGCGAGAAGAAAGGCCGCAGTCCCGGCCGCGGCGGCCAAGCCGGCGCCGATGATTGCCAGCTGGGTATTGCTGTTCTGCCTGTCCTGCGTGTCGTTCGCGGCCATACTCACCTCCGTATGCGGGGGTGAAGCGGCCGAAACGGCGCTCAAGTTCCTACGGTTGTTGCCAGTTTTCCAGGATTTCGACGAAGCGCGTGAGCCACGCGTTGGTCTCGTGGCCGTCGACGACGCGGTGATCGATGGTCAGCGTTACATAAGCCATCGGACGGATCAGGATCGCGTCCTGTCCGCCGACTTCCCGAACGACGACCCGCTTCTGAAGCTTGCCGACGCCGAGGATCGCCGCCTGACCCTGGTGAAGGATGATCGGCGCGGCCAGCAGCGAACCGGACACGCCGTGGTTGGAGACGGTGAAACTGCCGCCGGACACGTCGGCGCGGTCGAGCTTGCCGTCGCGGGCGCGGCGGGTCAGATCGTCGAGACGTGCGCCGATCTGCTCGAGGCTGAGCGAGCCGGCGTCCTTGACGACGGGAACGACCAGTCCCTTCTCGCCGAGCGCCGTCCCGACGCCAATGTCGATGGTCGAAGAGATTGCGATGCGGTCGGCTTCCCACCGGCCATTGATCGCGGGTGCTACCGCCATCGCCTCGGCCGCCGCCTTGACGATGTAGGCGGTGTAACTGAGCTTCGCGCCCTTCGCCGCCTGCGCTGCCTTGTGCGCCGCAACCGCCGAGAAGTCGGCTTCGAACAGCGCGGTGACGTGCGGAGCCTCGGCAACCGCGCGGACCATGTTCTCGGCGATCGTGCGGCGCATGCGGTCGTGCGGGATGTCGTGGGCCGAGAACTGGCGTGGCTGGGCCGTGGCTGGCGGGCCTGCGCCGACGGTGGTTGCACGGGCTACGGCGCGGTCGACGTCCTCGCGAGTGACGCGCCCGTTGCGGCCAGTGCCCTCCAGGCGGGACGCGTCGATGCCATGCTGTTGGCAGGCGCGGCGGACCGAGGGGCTCAGGCGCCCTTCCCTGTTTCCCGGCGCAGGCCGGGGCCCAGGAGCGGCATCAGCCGCTTCAACCTGCGCAACCGCTGCTGGTGCAGCGGCCTGGGCCCCGGCCTGCGCCGGGGAACTGCTGGTTTCGATCCGCGCGAGCAACGCACCCGGCAACGCCTCGTCGTCGGTATGAAGAACAATCTCCGCGAGGACTCCTGCTCGCGGCGAAGGCACTTCCTGCGTCACCTTGTCGGTCTCGAGCTCGACCAGCGGATCATTCTCCGCAACCTCCTCCCCAACCTGCTTGAGCCAGGCGCGCACGACCGCCTTGGTGCCTTCCTGCTCGTCGGGAACGCGGACGTCGACCAACTCAGAATCCCACCAGCCGCTCGATCTCGGCGCGGATGCGTTCGACCGACGGCACCGCGCTTTCGAGCAGCCGCGGATGATGCGGGCTTGGAATGTCCGGCATCGTCACGCGGGCGATCGGCGCGTCGAGGTCGAGGAAGGCCTCATCGGCAACGACCGCCGCAATCTCGGCACCGAACCCGCCGGTGCGCAGATCCTCGTGAACGATCAGGCAGCGGCGTGTTCGGCGCACGCTGTCGAGCACCATCTCACGGTCCCAGGGTTGGAGCGTTCGCAGGTCGATGACGTCCGCGCTGACGCCCTCGGCCGCCGCCTCGCAGCGCGGCAGCATCGCGCCCCAGGTGACGATGGTGATCTTGTCTCCCTCACGCGTCTTCCGCGCCCGGCCGAACGGCAGGACATAATCGTCGCCCGGCCACGGCCGCCGCGCCCAGCTGTCGTCGAGCATCGCGCGATGTTCGAAGAACAGCACGGGATCGTTGCCGCGCAGGCTTCCACGCAACAGCCCGACCGCGTCCTCGGCGTTAGACGGTACCGCGACCTTCCAGCCGGGATTGTGCACGAACTCGACCTCGTTGGTCATCGAATGCCACGGGTCGCCGCACTTGAAGAATCCGCCCGGTACGCGAAGCACCATCGGCGCGGCGAAGCGGTTATGCGTGCGCCAGCGCATCGTCCCGCAATCGTGAATCTGCTCGGTCGCCGGCTCGGCATATTTGCGGAACTGGATTTCCGGCACGGGCATCAGGCCGGCAAGCGCCATGCCGACCGCCCGGCCGACAATCCCTTCTTCATTGAGGGAGGTATCGAACACCCGCTCGTGGCCGAACTTCTCCTGAAGGCCGAGCGTCACCGCATGAACCCCGCCCTTGGGTCCGACGTCCTCTCCGAACACCGCGACGCGTTTGTTGGCCGCGAGCTCCTGGTCGAGGACTCGGCGGATGGCAGTGACCATGTTGATGCGCTGGCCGGAGCCTGCAGGCTCGTCCGTGGAGTCCGGCGGTGTGTAGCCGCTGTTCCAGAGACCGCCGACCTGCTGCAGTTCGCCTTCGTAGAAAATGTTGCGGGTGACCTCCTCCGGAGACGAGACCCCCCGCGCCTCCGCCTCGGCCCGGGCAGCGTCGACCTGCCATGACACCTCGCGTTCGAGGTCGGCCCACTGCTCATCGCCGATCTGCACCTGCGCGACATGGGTCTTGAGCCTGGGCAGCGGGTCCCGCGCCCATTCGGCCGCAATCTGCTCCTGCGTCTTGTAGGCCTGGGTGTCCTGGGCGCTATGCCCCTCCAGCCGCGGCACGGTCAGGCGCAGGAGCACAGGCTTCTGGTGCCTGCGGACATGGCTGACCGCATGGTCGACCAAACGGGCCGCTTCCTCGGGATCGGTGCCGTCGCCGTTGAAGATCGTCAGGCCGGAGAAGCTTGCGAGATTGGCCGCGATGTCCTGCCCCGGAGTCTGGTATGTCGAGGGCACCGAGATGCCGTAGCCATTGTCCTCAACGTACATAAGCAGCGGCAACGATTGCGTCGTGGCAACGGTTAACGCGGACCAAAATCCCCCTGTCGCGCAGCTGGCGTCACCGCCGAGCACCACGGCGATACTGTCGAGTGCCCCCTCGTCGAGCACATGCTGCTTGTATTTGATTGCCTGGGCCCAGCCGACCGCGGGCGTGTATTGCGCGCCGACGCCGCCGGCCATCGGCATGGCATGGGCGCCGCCCGGGTTCGGATAGTTGAAGACGACCCCAATATCGCGGCCGTTCGAATAGCCCCCACTGAGGCCCATGCCGGACCCGAGCGCGTCGGCGAGCGGCACCCCAAGCGCCAGCAGCAATGGCCTTGACCGGTAGTAGCCGAACGCGGCGTCTCCGTCCTTGAGCTGGAGCCCAAGCAGCACCTGCGCCATGTCGTGGCCGCGGGCGCTGAATTGGTAGAGCACCTTCTTGGCCGGGACGAGCTCCTGCTCCTCCAGCCGGTCCAGCTCGCGGCTGGTAAGCACCAGCCTTGCGACCTCGCGCCAATCCACGTTTGCCGTGACTTTGCCCGGATCGCGATCGGCCATGGTCAGGCGTCCAGCGCCTCGACCACGGCGGCGATAAATCGATCGATTTGCGCGTCGCTGAGGCCGACGACATTGAAGCGGCCGCTGTCGGCCATGTAGATCGCCTTGTCGCTGCGAAGCTTAAGCACCTGATCCTTGGACAGCGGCAGCATGGAAAACATGCCGAACTGGCGACCGATGAACGCCAGGCGCGGATCGGCGGCCGCGATCCGCTGCCGGACGGCGTTGATCCGGTCGCGCATGGTTGCGACCTCGGCGAGCCACTCGCTCTTGAGCTCGGGATCCTCGAGGATGATGTGAACCGCAGCCGCTCCATGGTCCGGCGGCATGGACCACATCTGCCGGGCGATCTGGAATACGTGCGCGACGGCGGTCGCAGTGGTCTCCGCCGAGCCGGTCTTGATCCACAGCGAGCCGACGCGGTCGCGATAGACGCTGAAATTCTTGTCGCAGCTCTGCGCAACGATCACCTCGTCGCAAGCGTCGAGCATCGCCCGGACGCCGAACGCGTCCTCGTCGAGGCCGCGACCGAAGCCCTGGTAGGCGATGTCAATGAACGGGATCAGCCCACGCTCGCTGACCACCCGCACGATTTGACGCCATTGATCCTCGTCCAGGTCGGCGCCCGTGGGATTATGGCAGCAGCCGTGGACCAATGCGACGTCGCCCGGACTGGCCCCTTCCAGCGCGTTCATCATGTCCTCGAACCGGATCGCGCCCTGCCCGCGCTCGTAATAGGGATATTCGACGCCCTCCAGGCCGACTGACTGGATGATCGGCGGATGGTTGGGCCAGGTCGGCGCTCCATAGAGAACGCGCGCGCCCGGGTTGATCGCCGCAATCAACTCGAAACCCAGCCGCAGCGCGCCGCAGCCGCCTGGCGTCTGCAGGCCGGCAATCCGCTGGTCGGCCGCGTGCTGCCCAAGCAGGATCGGGCGCAGCAGCTCGGCAAAACGCTTGTCCCCGGCGCCGCCCAGGTAGGACTTCGTCTCCTGAGTATCGACGAGCCGCTGCTCGGCCTTTTTTACGGTCTTCAGGATTGGCGTGTTGCCGGCACCGTCGCGCCAGACGCCGACACCGACATCGATCTTGTCGGGCCGTGGATCGGCGTTGCACAAAGCGATGAGCTGCAGCAGCGAATCGCTCTGGACGGGTGGGAGATCGGCGAGCCCTCGGGCTCTCTCGGCAGTGGTCAGCATGGCAGCGCGATTAGCTCACTCATGCGTCGTAATCCACCGCCACGCCGTCTCCGACCGGGACTGACTGGCAGGTCAGGATATAGCCGTCGGCGACTTCCTCATCGGTAAGGCCGTAGCGGGCCGCCATTTCGACCTTGCCGCTGGTCACGCGAGCCCGGCAGGTCGCGCAGACGCCGGCCTTGCAGGCGAATGGTGCCGGTAGCCCTGCGGCTCGGGCGCTGTCGAGAATGTTACCCTCCGCGAACGGCACTCGGCGGGTGCGTCCGTCAAGGGTGACTGCGAGCGTCAGGCCTTGCGCCCGATCCTGGAGCTGGGCCATCTCCCGAGTCACAGCCTCCGGCGGCCGGTCCGCGGTGAAGCGTTCGATGTGGATGCGTTCGCTCGGGATATTGCGATCGAGGAGCGCTCCCTCGGCGGCATCCATCATGGGTCCCGGCCCGCAGATGAACCAGTCGGACACATCCGCCGCATTCGGCACCAGGTGAGCGATGGCCTCGGCGCAGCGCTCGTGGTTGAGCATGCCGTTGAAGAGGTCGATGTCCTGGTCTTCCTGGTCGAGGAAATGGTAGAGCTCGAAGCGCCCAATATACTTGTCCTTCAGGGCTGCGAGCGCCTCAAGGAAGATCACCGAGCTGCTGTCGCGATTGCCGTACAGCAAGCTGAAGCGGCTGGCCGGCTCCTCGGCGAGCAGCGACCGGATCAGCGAGATCACCGGCGTTATTCCGGACCCGCCGGCAATTCCCACCGCATGGCGCGCTCGGCCCGGATCGAACAGCGTCGTAAACGAGCCGTGCGGCGGCATCACCTCGATCGTGTCGCCAGGCTTCAACCGGTCGCCGATCCAGTTCGAGAACAGGCCGCCGCCGATGCGCTTGACCGTGACCATCCAGTCGGCGTCTGCCGGCGAAGTGCACAGCGAGTAATTGCGCCGCACGTCCTCGCCGTCGATGACAGCGCGGAGGGTGAGGTGCTGGCCTGCCCTGAAGGCAAATCGATCGCGCAGCTCGGGAGGGATTTCCAGACGGATCGAATTGGCGTCGGCGGTCTCGGCGATGACCTCGGCGACGCGCAGGGCGTGGAAATGCTCGGCCATTACCAGACGGCGTCAGGGTAGGTGCGCGGCAGGAACTGCATCACGGCCAGCAAGTGCCCCAGATGCTCGCTGTGATGCCCGCGCCGGCCGCCGAGAATCGGTCGCTGGTCAGCCGGAACCGCCAGTTGAGCTTCTGCCAACACCGCCGCAATCGCCGACCGATACTCATCCTCGAATTCGCTCGGGTCCGGCGCAATGCCTGCATCGATCGCGGCCTTCAGCGTCGCATCGACTTCAAACAGTTCCGGCACGAAGCGCCAGCACCAATCCAGCCCCTCGGCCATCCGGCGAGCGCTCCCCTCCGTGCCGTCGCCGAGCCTGATAGTCCAGTCGCTGGCGAGGTCCCGGTGGTAGGCGATTTCCTTGACGGCCTTGGCGGCGAACTCGCGCAGGAATTGGTCGCCCGATCGGGTCAGTCCCTGCAGAAACATTTTCTGCCACGTGGAATAGAGCAAATGCCGGGCGATGGTCTGGGCGAAATCGCCATTGGGCTGCTCGACCAGCAGGCAATTCTCGAAGTCGAGGACGTCGCGGTGGAACGCAAGGCGATCGCCGTCGCCAACCTCGCTCAGCAGCAGCGTCGCCTGCCCGACGAGATCGAGCGCCAGATTGGCGAGGCTGATGTCGACCTCGAGCGCCGGCCCGTGCCCACACCATTCGCCGAGCCGTTGGCCGAGGATCAGCGCGTCATCGCCAAGCCGCAGGCAAAGAGCCTGCTTCGCACTCAATTGGGGATCGCCACCCCTCGGCGCGAACGCCCCATGCGAACGCAGTCTCGCAGCGGCCGCTTCGTCTTCCGGCCTGATCGGCGGCAACGAGGGCGCCATCAGATATGCTTCACTTCGTCCGGGATGTCGTAGAAGGTCGGGTGGCGGTAAATCTTGCTTTCGGCTGGGTCGAACAGCTCGCCGGCGTGGTCAGGGTCGGACGCGACGATCTCCGCCGAGGGCACGACCCACAGGCTCACCCCCTCCATTCGCCGAGTATAGGTGTCGCGGGCATGGGCGAGCGCGAGCTCGGCATCAGGAGCATGAACACTGCCGACGTGGCGATGCGCAAGGCCGCCCTTGCTCCGGACGAAGACCTCCCAAAGCGGCCAATCGCCACTCACGCCGCCTCCCTACCCTGGCGCTTGGCCTCATGCGCGGCGGCAGCTTCCCGAACCCAGGCGCCGTTGTCCCAGGCTTCGCGGCGGGCCTTCATCCGCTCCTTGGCGAGGGGTCCTTCACCGCGAACTACTGCGTAAAATTCTTCCCAGTCGACCGCGCCGAAGTCATAGCCACCCTTGCCCTCGTTCCACTTAAGGTCGGCGTCCGGGACCGACAGACCCAGGAAATCGGCCTGCGGCACGGTGATGTCGACAAACTTCTGCCGAAGCTCGTCATTGGTCTCGCGCTTGATCCGCCAGCGCATCGATTGCGCCGTGTTCGGGCTGTCGGCGTCGGGCGGCCCGAACATCATCAGGCTTGGCCACCACCAGCGGTTGAGCGCGTCCTGCGCCATCCGCTTCTGATCGGCCGTTCCGTTAGCGAGCGCGATCATGATCTCGTAACCCTGCCGCTGGTGGAAGCTCTCTTCCTTGCACACCCGAACCATCGCGCGGGCATAGGGCCCGTAGCTCGTCCGCTGCAGCGGCACCTGGTTCATGATCGCCGCGCCGTCGACCAGCCAGCCGATCGCGCCGATGTCGGCCCAGGTCAGCGTCGGATAATTGAAGATCGTGCTGTACTTGGCTTTGCCCGAGTGAAGCGCCTCGATCATCTGCTCGCGGCTGGTCCCAAGCGTCTCCGCCGCGCAATAGAGGTAGAGCCCGTGCCCTGCCTCGTCCTGCACCTTGGCGAGCAGGATCGCCTTGCGTCGAAGCGACGGCGCCCGAGTAATCCAGTTGCCCTCGGGCAGCATGCCGACGATCTCGCTATGCGCATGCTGGCTGACCTGGCGAGTAAGCGTCCGCCGATAGGCCTCGGGCATCCAGTCCTTGGGCTCGATGAACTCGTCCGCCGCCCCGCGAGCCTCGAACGCTTCGAGCAGCTTGGGGTCCTCGAGGCTTTCGACTTTCGCGGTCTTCTGGAGCTCGGTCGTATACATGGGTGCGATGTAGCCTTTGCCGTAGCGCGGTTCAAATCGGGCGCGTAACTGGTCCCATGGCCTATGAGACGATCCTCTTTCAGCCCGGCCCCGTCGCACGGATAACGCTCAACCGCCCGGACCGGCTCAACAGTTTCACGGTGCAGATGCACGTTGAGCTGCGCGATGCGCTCGGCAAGCTCGGCGAGGCACGGGTCGTTGTGCTGACAGGCGCGGGCCGCGGCTTCTGCGCGGGGCAGGACCTCAACGACCGCGCCTCTCCCGCCGGTGAACCCGTCGACCTCGGCACCACGGTCGAGCAGCAGTGGAACCCACTGATCCGCGCTCTTGCCGCTCTGCCACAGCCAGTGATCGCCCGAGTGAATGGAGTCGCCGCCGGCGCCGGCGCAAACGTCGCTCTGGCCTGCGATATCGTCATTGCCGCTCGGTCGGCGAAGTTCATCCAGAGCTTCTCGGCGCTCGGCCTCATACCGGACAGCGGTGGTACCTGGGCGTTGCCGCGACTCATTGGCCAGGCGCGCGCACTAGGCCTGGCGCTGACTGGCGAGCCCCTTTCCGCCGACCGCGCGGCGGAATGGGGCTTGATCTGGAAGGCAGTCGACGATGACGCGCTCGACGCCGACGTCGATGCGATCGTGGCAAAGCTCGCGTCGTTGCCGCCGCTCGGGCTTGCGGCGACGAAGGAGATGATCCGGTCGAGCTGGCAGTACAGTCTCGATGAGGAACTCGACCGCCAGGCCGGAGCGATGCGCCGCCTCGGCTTCAGCGAGGACTTCCGCGAAGGCGTGGCCGCATTCCTCGAAAAGCGCGCGCCGACCTTCACAGGCCGTTAGGCGTGCAACTCCGCCGCCGCTGGACCGTTACGCTACCCCAATAACAACAAGGGAGGCGTTCGTGCTCGGCACAATCCTGATCATCCTCGTGATCCTGCTTCTGATCGGCGCTCTGCCGCGCTGGGGCCACAGCGCGAACTGGGGTTATGGACCGTCCGGAATCCTCGGCCTGATCCTCGTTGTTGTCGTGATCCTCCTCCTTCTCGGGCGGATTTAAGACCACACCCACTCGACCCGTCATTGCGGGGAGCGTAGCGACGCGAAGCTCCCGGGCTGATTGCCGCTCTTCACTCGCAATGACGGATCGACAGGATGAAAACTTCACAGCTTCTGAATTACGAGCGCGATCGCTGGACGGCGGGCGATAGCGCGCTCAGCGACATCCCGAGTGCCATCGACGGCTCGCTGGTTGCGCGTACGGGCTCCGGTGGGATCGATTTCGGCGCGATGCTGAACCACGCCCGCGAGGTCGGCGGACCCGCATTGCGCCAGCTGACCTTCCACGAGCGCGCGCGGATGCTGAAGGCGCTGGGCCAGGTGATCATGGCCCGCAAGGAGGAGCTGTACGAGCTCAACTATTTCACCGGCGCGACCCGCAAGGACGGCTGGATCGACATCGAGGGCGGCGCCGGCACACTCTTCTCCTTTTCGTCGAAGGGTCGGCGCGAGCTACCGGACGCGCACGTGCTGCTCGACGGCCAGCTTGAAGGTCTCTCGAAGCAGGGCACGTTCGTTGGCCAGCACATCTACACGCCGCTTCAGGGCGCCGCGGTGCACATCAACGCGTTCAACTTCCCCGTCTGGGGGATGCTGGAGAAGCTGGCGCCGACGATCCTCGCCGGCGTTCCGGCCATAGTAAAGCCGGCATCGGCAACCGCCTACCTTGCAGAGGCGGCGTTCCGGATCATGATCGAGGCGAACATCCTGCCGGCGGGCGCGATTCAGCTCATCGTCGGCGGCGTCGGCGACCTGTTCGACCATCTCACCGGCCAGGACATCGTCAGCTTCACGGGCTCCGCGCATACGGCGCTCAAGCTGCGGACCCATCCGACGGTAATGCGCGAATCCGTTCGCTTCGTCGCAGAGCAGGACAGCCTGAACGCCTCGCTACTCGGGCCCGATGCGGCGCCGGGAACACCGGAGTTCGACCTGTTCATCAAGGAAGTCGCGACCGAGATGACGGTCAAGGCGGGCCAGAAATGCACCGCCATCCGCCGCGCCATGGCGCCCGCGCAGTATCTCGATGCGGTCGAGCGGGCGCTGGCCGAGCGGCTCGCGCGCACCAAGGTCGGCGACCCCCGTGCCGAGGACACGCACATGGGGGCGCTGGTCAGCATCAGCCAGCGCGACGACGTCCGCGCCCGGATCCGCGAACTGGAAGCGGCCGGCGCGCGCATCGTTGCCGGGAATCCGGACGCCGAGCCGCCAATCGAAGGCGGCGCCTTCTTGCCGCCGGTGCTGCTGCGTGCCGACGATCCGTGGGGCACCGACGCGGTCCACGACTGCGAGCCGTTTGGGCCGGTGTCGACGATCATGCCCTATCGCGACATCGCCGACGCGATCGCCCTCGCCAACCGCGGGCGGGGCAGCCTGGTGCTGTCAATGTTCACCCATTCGCCCGAAGCGGCCCGTGATTTCATCCAGGGCGCCGCCGCCTATCACGGGCGGATGCTCGTGCTGAACCGCGACAACACGGCCGAGAGCACTGGTCACGGCTCTCCCCTTCCCGTCCTGGTCCACGGCGGCCCCGGCCGCGCCGGCGGAAGCGAGGAGATGGGCGGAGTACGCGGAGTCAAACATTACATGCAGCGCACTGCCATTCAGTCCACGCCAGCAATGATCGCCGCGGTTACCGAGCAATATATCCCCGGCGGCCCCAAGCACGTCATCGACGTCCACCCGTTCCGCCTGACGATGAGCGAGCTCCAAATCGGCGATACGTGGAAGACCGCCAGTCGTACGGTCACCATCGCCGACATCGAGCATTTCGCCCAATTCACTGGCGACACCTTCTACGCCCACATGGATCAGGAAGCCGCCAAGGCTTCGCCGATCTTCGAAGGCCGGGTCGCCCACGGCTACCTGATCCTGAGCTTCGCCGCCGGGCTCTTCGTCGACCCCGATCCGGGTCCTGTTCTTGCCAACACCGGACTCGAGAACCTCCGCTTCCTGACCCCGCTCTACCCGAGCGATTCGATGCGGGTGGAGCTGACCGTCCGCGCCAAGTCGATCAAGTCGGAGGAAACTGGCCAGGTCCGCTGGGCCGTTGAGGTCTTCAACCAGAAGGACGAGCTGGTCGCGACCTACGACCTCCTGACCGAGAACGTGCCCTGACGGCCGGAACGGTGCTCTCAACCGGGTCGTTTTGCGAACGGATTTTTCAAAGGTGAGCGACCATGAAAGTCTCTGACGTCATGACCAGCGACGTTCGAACCGTCCGTCCTGACCAGACCGCCCGCGAGGCGGCGCGCTTCATGCTGAGCGCCGACGCAGGCGCGATCCCGGTCACCGACGGCGACCGCCTGATGGGCATCATCACTGACCGCGACATTGCTGTCCGCGGTGTCGCCGAAGGCCATGGGCCGGACACGCCGGTGCGCGACCTGATGACCAATGACATCGTCGCCGCGCGCCTTGACGACGACACCGGGGAAGTCGCCGTCAGGATGAGCCAGGCCCAGGTTCGTCGTTTGCCCGTGATCGATGACCAGCAGCGGCTGTGCGGCATCGTCAGCCTCAGCGACCTCACCCGCAACGGCGACGGCGGCGCCGCCGAGCAGGCGCTCCAGGGCGTCAGCCAGCCGGGTGGCCGGCACCAGCAGTAAGACAGACGCTCGCGGCGCAGACCTCCCAGGCGTTCACTCGACAGTGACGCTCTTCGCGAGATTGCGCGGCTGGTCGACGTCGGTGCCCTTGAGCACCGCGGTGTGATAGGCGAGCAACTGCACCGGGACCGCATAGACGAGGGGTGCGATCAGCGGATGGACTCGGGGCATCTCGATCGTCGCCATGCAACCCTCGCCCGCTTCGGCAATGCCTTCTGCGTCGCTGATAAGGACAATCTTGCCGCCGCGCGCGCGGACCTCCTGCATGTTGCTGACGGTCTTGTCGAACAGCGGGCCTGACGGCGCAATGACGATGACCGGCACCCTGTCGTCGATCAACGCGATCGGGCCATGCTTCATCTCGCCCGCAGCATAGCCTTCAGCGTGGATGTAGCTGATTTCCTTGAGTTTTAGAGCCCCTTCCAGCGCCATCGGATAATCCGGACCCCGGCCGAGATAGAGCACGTCATGCGCAGGCGCGATGAGGTGCGCCATCGCCGCGATATCCTGGTCATGGTTGAGGGCGGCATTGAGTGCCGCCGGCGCTTCCTGAAGATGGCCGACGATATCCTGCTCGTCCGTTTCGCCGAACTGGCCTTTGGCCCGAGCAAGGTTTGACGCGAGCGCTGCAAGCACTGCCAGCTGGCAGGTGAAGGCCTTGGTCGAAGCGACCCCAATCTCGGGCCCGGCGTGGGTCGGAAGCAGGAGATCCGCCTCGCGTGCCATCGAGCTGGTCGGCACGTTCACGACAACCGCGATCCGCTGCCCCTGGCTGCGCGCATGGCGGAGCGCGGCCAGCGTATCCGCGGTCTCGCCCGACTGGCTGATGAAAAGCGCCAGCCCGCCAGGCTCGAGCACCGGCTCGCGGTAGCGGAACTCGGACGCGACATCGATGTCCACGGGGACGCGCGCGAACTGCTCGACCCAATATTTGGCGACCAGCCCGGCGTAGAAGCTCGTCCCGCAAGCGACGATGGTCAGCCGCTTGACGGACGAGAGGTCGGCATCGGCAACCGGAAGCGCGACCTTGCCTTCGAACGACCGCACATAGGTCTGCAGCGTCTGCGCGACGACGATCGGCTGCTCGAAGATCTCCTTTTGCATGTAGTGCCGGTAATTGCCCTTCTCGACCGGCGCCGATTTCGCCCCCGACTGGATGATCTCGCGCTCCGCCGGGCGGTTGGCGCGATCGAAGATGGTGATGCTGTCACGCCGGATCACGGCCCAGTCGCCCTCGTCGAGATAGGCGATCCGCTGGGTCCAGGGTGCGACGGCGAGCGCGTCGGAGCCGAGGTAATTCTCGCCCTCGCCATAGCCGACCGTCAGCGGCGCCCCCATCCGCGCGCCAATGATGAGCTCCGGGTGGTCGCGGAAGAGAAAAGCAATGGCAAAGGCGCCGTGGAGCCGGGGGAGGACAGCGGCCACGGCCTCCTCAGGCGACGCTCCACGTTCCACCTCGCGCGCGACCAGATGGCCCACGACCTCCGTGTCGGTCTCGCTTTCGAAGGTCCGCCCTTCCGCCAGCGATTCATCGCGCAGCGGCTTGAAATTCTCGATAATCCCATTGTGAACCAGCGCGACTGGCCCGACGATATGCGGGTGCGCATTGCCGACGGTCGGAGCGCCGTGCGTCGCCCAGCGGGTGTGGGCAATGCCCGTGGACCCGCGCAGCGGCTCCGCCTCCAGCACCCGCGCGAGATTGTCGAGCTTGCCTTCCGCGCGGCGTCGCACCAGCCGGCCGTCGTGGATCGTACAGATCCCGGCCGAGTCATAGCCGCGATACTCAAGGCGCTTCAGGCCATCGAACAGCCGCTGGGCAACGTCTTCGTTACCGACGATTCCGACAATTCCACACATTCAGCGACGCATCCCTCAATAAGCTTCGCCGTCACCGCTACAGCATCGTGACAAGATCGCACCAGTCGCCTTTCAGATGATCGCGCCGCCTTTCTTTCGGTCCAGCCCACGCTAGGCTCAGAAGCAAGCGAGGGATGATCGTTCATGAAATCTAGAATGCTGGGCGCGGCGGCGCTCGCCGTGACGCTGGCCGCCACCCCTGGAAAGACGGCTGCTGAGACCCGGCTCGCGGAAGTGGCAACCCGATTCCTGGTGGTGCCGCCTATGGCCGCGGGCTCGAAGCGCGTGACCAAGGGCGACAGCGCCTTCGAGTTTCCGCTTCGCTGGCAGAGTGCGGCCACTCTGTCGCGCGACCTCCAGCTGTCCGCCGGTAAGCGCGCAATCGCCATCCGACAGGGCCAGGCGCTG
>Ga0213875_10001514_pt1 | contig 14942 bp, 14 predicted proteins | sample BarmaccomBMRX_R8_FD_160105 | JGI IMG/M metagenome (GOLD analysis project Ga0213875, IMG submission 160105) | Root-associated microbial communities from Barbacenia macrantha in rupestrian grasslands, the National Park of Serra do Cipo, Brazil - RX_R8 | ecosystem: Host-associated > Plants > Roots... | reverse complement strand
ATGAGGTCCGCGACTTTGCCGATCGCAGCGTCGAGCAGGCGAGAAAGGCCTTCGGAAGCTTCGTGGGCGTCGTGAACGCCGCGATCGACAGCGGGGCACCTGATCCTTCCGACCGCGCCCATGCCTCAGCCCTCTTGTCCCGCCTCGCTCTCGATTTCGCCGAATGCAATGTGCAAGGGGCCTTCACGCTCGCCCACGACATGCTGCAGGCCACCGAGGTTTCGGAGCTTCTCGAATTGCAGCGCGAATTCCTCGAAAAGCAGATGCAGGCGCTGAAGAGCCAGATGCGGACGCTCGAAGGTTCGACCCAAGATAAGCAGCGGGACGTCTCGAGCCCAGCCGAGCCGGGTTGATCGATCGCCTCACCCGCTACACGAACGGAAGGCCAGTTGAGAATGTTGGCCGCGCTCAAAGATCCGCATACACCTTGCGGTCGGCGTTCGAATCCCACTCCTCGAACGTCGCAAACCGATCATCCATAGCGGGGCTCGCGTCCGCTTTGGACATGATCACGTGGCCATCCTCGATCGTGTAGGCGATCTCGTCTCCCGGGCGCAGGCAGAGCGCTTGACGGACGGCCTTGGGAATCGTGGTTCGTGCCTTGCTATTGATTTTGCTTGAGATCAGGCCTTTCACCCAGATCAACGCCCCAAGGTTCTGCCGGATGGCGACAAGCGCCGCTTGCCGGTATGATCGGTCCCTGCATTCCCGTTTGCTCGGCGATGAACTCAGTGAGTCAAAGCGCACCAATGACCGACATCGCCACCCGTGTCTATAACCACCAGTGGCGCATCGATCCGATCGTGCGTTCCGTGCTCGACACGGATTTCTACAAGCTCTTGATGGCGCAGACGATCTTTCGGCGCCACAAGGACACGCAGGTCACCTTCGGGATCATCAATCGAACCCAGCGCGTGCGCCTCGGGGACCTCGTCGATGAAGGAGCGCTGCGCGAGCAGCTCGACCATGTGCGCGGGCTTTCGCTCTCGCGTGGTGAATCGACCTGGCTGCGCGGCAACACCTTCTACGGCAAGCGGCAGATGTTCTCGCCCGAATTCATGGAGTGGCTCGAGCGTTTCCGCTTTCCGCCCTACACCCTGGAAAAGCGTGCCGGCCAGTATGAGCTCACTTTCGAGGGGCCATGGATCGAGACCACCATGTGGGAGATCCCCGCGCTCGCCATTCTCAACGAGCTTCGCTCGCGCGCCGTGCTCGACGGCATGGGGCGTTTCGAGCTGCAGGTACTCTATGCGCGTGCCATGACGCGTGTGTGGGAAAAGATCGAGCGCTTGCGCAAGCTCGGGCGCCCGAGCATCGCCGATTTCGGCACGCGCCGCCGGCACGGCTTCCTCTGGCAGGATTGGTGCGTGCAGGCGATGATGGAGGGGCTCGGACCCGGATTCCTCGGAACCTCGAATTGCCTCATCGCGATGCGGCGCGAGGTCGAGGCCGTCGGCACGAATGCGCATGAGCTGCCGATGGTCTATGCGGCGCTCGCAAATGACGATGCCGCGCTCGCCGATGCGCCTTACGAAGTGCTGAGAGATTGGCAGGAAGACTATGACGGCAATCTGCTTGTCCTTCTGCCGGACACCTTCGGCACCACCGGCTTCTTGCGCCACGCGCCCGCATGGGTGTCCGGCTGGACGGGCATCCGCATCGATTCGAAGGAGCCGATCACCGGAGGCGAGGAAGCGATCGCCTGGTGGCGCTCGCGCGGCGAGGATCCGCGGAACAAGCTCGCGATCTTCTCCGATGCGCTCGACGTCGATGCGATCGAGCGCGTGCACCGGCATTTCTCAGGACGCATGCGGCTCGGCTATGGCTGGGGAACGCTGCTCACCAATGATTTCCGCGGGCTTGCGGATGATGGCGTGCTCGACCCGATCTCCATCGTCTGCAAGGTGAAATCGGTGAATGGGCGGCCGGCCGTCAAGCTCTCCGACAATGCCACCAAGGCCATGGGGCCGAAAGACGAGATCGCCCGTTATCGGCGCGTCTTCGAAGCCGCGGAAGCGCCCGCCATGCCGGTGCTGGTCTAGGCAGCGCGAGCGCCCTTCCTGCGCGACCTTGGACCGTCGGCTGAAACCGAAGTCGCCGGTTGCTCGTTAGCGACTGAGCACGCTCGCTGCGCGCTCGACCGCGGGTCTGGTTTTCTTCCGATGTTACTCGGAGCTTCTTTTGCATTCATCGGCAACCGGCTATTTCTCCCCGCAATGAGACCGCGAATAGCGGACCCTCCCGCGTCATCTCCGGCGGTCGTCTGGTTTCGTGACGATTTGCGGCTCGCGGATAATCCGGCGCTCGCGGCTGCGGTCGCAAGCGGATGTCCGCTCATCTGTCTTTATGTCCATGACGAGGAGAGCGAGGGCGTACGCCCGCTCGGCGGCGCCTCGAAATGGTGGCTTCATGGTGCGCTCGGCGAGCTCGAGCAGTCGGTTCATCGCCTCGGCGGCGAACTCGTCATCATGCGCGGGAAGGCGTCGCCCATTCTGGAAGAGGTCGCGACCAGGACCAAGGCGAAATTCGTATCCTGGAACCGCCGCTATGACGGCGCGAGCCGAGCCATCGACGAGAAGCTCGAGGCAGCGCTCGAGGGACGCGGTGTCACGGTCGAAAGCTTCGGCGCCAACCTTCTGCACGAGCCGGGAACGCTCGGGACCTCGTCCGGCGAGCCTTTCCGGGTTTTCACCCCTTTCTGGCGTGCCGCGAGATCGGCAGGCGAGCCCTCGGCGCCGCTGCCGGCGCCCGGGCGCTTGCGCAGGCATGCCCTTCCCGAAACCCTCAAAGGGCTCACCTGCACGCTTGCGAACCTCGAGCTCGAGCCGCGCGCGCCGGACTGGGCGGGCGGCTTGAGGGAGGCATGGAAGCGCGGCGAGGCGGCGGGCCAGGCGCAACTCACAGCATTCGTGCAAAGGAAACTCGGCGGCTACGCGCGCGGCCGCGACCGTCCCGACAAGGCCTCGACGTCACGTCTCTCGCCCTATGTGCGCTTCGGCAACGTCTCTCCGCGTCAAGTCTGGCACGCGGCCACGACCGCCGTGTCGAGCGGCGAATCGCAAGCGAGCCAACGCGATCTCGACAAGTTCCTCGCCGAACTCGGCTGGCGGGAATTCAGCTACCATCTTCTGTTCCATAACCCTGAACTGGCGACCGAGAACTTCAACCCGCGTTTCGATGGGATGCCATGGCGCCGCGACGCCCGCGCGCTCCGCGCCTGGCAACGCGGACAAACCGGATACCCTCTCGTCGATGCGGGCATGCGCCAACTCTGGTCGACCGGCTGGATGCATAATCGTGTGCGCATGGTGACGGCCTCCTTCCTCATCAAGCATCTTCTCATCGATTGGCGGGAAGGCGAGCGCTGGTTCTGGGACAGGCTCGTCGATGCCGACCCGGCCAACAACGCCGCGAGCTGGCAATGGGTGGCGGGCTCCGGAGCCGATGCGGCTCCTTTCTTCCGGGTGTTCAACCCCGTGCTGCAAGGGCAGAAGTTCGATCCGCACGCCCGTTTCGCCAAGGAGTTCGTCCCCGAGCTTGCACGGGTCCCGTCCGATCTCATCTATCGCAAAGGGGCATCGCAGGCGGAAGAATCGCTCTTCGAGCATCCAGGTAAGTCATACGCGCTCCCGATCGTGGACCATGCGGACGGTCGTCTGCGCGCTCTGGCCGCGTTTCGATCCCTCCGCGAATAAGGAAGCCCTTTGCCCCATTCTTCACCTCGCGTGGGCGTTTCGGTTGCGCCGTCTGGCTCCTTCCCGTATAAGCTGCCCTCCTGTGCGGCAGAAGGCCGCCGAGGGTTGAACGTGACCGCATTCCGTTTCCGCGCGATGACGGACGGGGCAATTTCCCCGGCGCACGCGCGCGCCCTCCCGCTCCTTACCCTCCTTCTTAGCCGCCCCTGAGGGCCGGCCGGGCTTTTTGCCTGGGCGCTCAGGGGGTGAGGCGAAGCGAAGCATCATCGGGGGCGCCAGGGTTCCTTTCGCGCTCCGAAGCCGGGAAGGACAAGGGACATATGACCAGCGCCAGCAAGACCCAAGCGACAAAGGGCCATTCGACAAAGCCGGTGACGCACAAAAACGCGGGACGCGATGCTTCGGCGGGCGCCGCGAAGCATTCGTCCGAAAAGGATCGCGTGATCATTTTCGACACGACCTTGCGTGATGGCGAGCAATCGCCCGGCGCCACCATGACGTTCGAGGAAAAGCTCGAAGTCGCCGATCTCCTCGACGAGATGGGTGTCGACGTGATCGAGGCCGGCTTCCCGATTGCGAGCCAGGGCGATTTCGAGGCCGTGCATGCGGTGGCGAAACGCGCCAAGAACGCCGTGATCGCGGGCCTTTCCCGCGCCAACGCGAAGGACATCGACCGTTGCGCCGAGGCCGTTCGCCCGGCGCGCCGCGGGCGCATCCACACGGTGATCGCGACCTCGCCGCTCCACATGAAGGCGAAGCTGCAGATGACGCCGGAGGCGGTGCTGCAAGCCGTGATCGACAGCGTGACGCGAGCGCGAAATCATATCGATGACGTCGAATGGTCCTGCGAGGATGGCACGCGAAGCGAGGTCGATTTCCTCTGCCGTTGCGTCGAGGCGGCGATCAAGGCCGGCGCCACCACCGTCAATATCCCCGACACGGTCGGCTACGCGACGCCGGACGAATACCGCGCCTTGTTCGAGGCCGTGATCGGGCGCGTGCCGAATGCCGACAAGGCGATCTTCTCGGTGCATTGCCACAATGATCTTGGCCTTGCGGTCGCCAATTCGCTCGCCGGCTGCGTCGGCGGCGCGCGCCAGATCGAATGCGCCGTGAACGGGCTCGGCGAGCGCGCCGGCAACACCTCGCTAGAGGAGGTGGTGATGGCGATGCGGGTGCGCCCCGACGTGCTGCCTTTCCAGACGCGCATCGACACGACGAAGCTGATGCGCGCCTCGAAGCTCGTTTCCGCGGTATCCTCATTCCCGGTGCAGTACAACAAGGCGATCGTCGGCCGGAACGCTTTCGCCCATGAGAGCGGCATCCATCAGGACGGCATGCTCAAGAACCCGCTCACTTACGAGATCATGACGCCCGAAAGTGTCGGCGTCTCGAAGACCTCCCTGGTGATGGGCAAGCATTCGGGCCGCAACGCCTTCCGCACCAAGCTCGGCGAGCTCGGCTACAAGCTCGCCGACAATCAGCTCGAGGATGCGTTCCTGCGCTTCAAGGATCTCGCCGACCGCAAGAAGATCGTCTACGACGAAGACATCGAGGCGCTGGTCGACGAGAACATCGCGACCGCGCAAGACAACATCAAGCTCGTTTCGCTCTCCGTGATCGCCGGCACGCGCGGGCCGCAGCGCGCCACCATGCGTTTGTCGATCGACGGGCGCGCCATCACCGAGGAGGTGGAAGGCAACGGGCCGGTGGACGCGACCTTCAACGCCATCAAGGCGATCGTGCCGCATGAGGCGGTGCTCGAGCTTTATCAGGTGCACGCCGTGACCGAAGGCACGGACGCGCAGGCGGAAGTCTCGGTCCGCCTCGCCGAGGAAGGCAAGGCGGTGACGGCGCGCGCCGCCGATCCGGACACGCTCGTTGCCTCCGCGAAGGCCTATCTCGGCGCGCTGAACCGCCTCATGGTGAAGCGCAAGCGCGGCAAGCCCGAAGCGATGAGCGCGGCGGAATAGATCCGCGCCATTCGCAAGGCCATCCTGCTCCGGTGTGGAGGGCGGTTCTCGAAGCCGCCCGGAAAGGCTGTTCGGGCTTGCGCGTCGAAGCGATCGGCTCAGCGCCGCGCCATGTAGGATGGCGCCTCGCCGCTCAGAAAGTCCTCACGGACCGGCGCAAAGAAGTCGATCACTTCCGAATCTTCGAAAAAACGGGCCTCGTGCTCGATCCCCCCTGGTATCACCACAATGTCCCCGGGCTTCACCACGCGCTTTTCGCTGCCGAGGCGAAATTCCATGGAGCCCTTGATCATCCACGCAAATTGTTCGTGCGGGTGCTGATGAGCGGCGGCGTGCGCGCCGGCTTTCATTCGCCAATAGACGAGTGTGCCTTGCGTGCCGGATATGACACGACGGCCGATCATGTCGGTGATCCGCTCTTCGGGCACCGCGTCCAGCTTATCGAACCCCGCGATGATCGGCATTTCGTTTCCTCCTCGGAACTTGCTCGACGCTCACTCGAAGCATGCATGATTCGCCGGCGTGATCAAAAAACGGCGAAGGACGATGCGGGCATTGACGCATGCTTGTGCCATGCCCTAGCTTGGTCTCGACGGTGCCCTCACGGGTGAAACGGGAACGCGGTTCGATGCCGCGGCTGCCCCCGCAACTGTAAGCGAGACAAGCGCGCCGAACGCCACTGGAGCGATCCGGGAAGGCGGCGCGGACGAGGCGATCTGCGTTCACGCCGTTCGCCTCGCTCCCCTCGCGAGCCAGGAGACCGGCCGTCAAATTCGTCGACGCGTGCAAACGCCAAGCCGGGGTGTGCTGGCGGATGTGCCCAAAGGCCGTTTGGCCCTTCGGTCCTCGCCCGCGCCGGCTCGACGACAGCGAGGACTGAAATGAAATCCGTCTTGAGGCACGTTCTGAACGACACCGGCACCGACCAGCGCGCCAAGGTGACCGGCATTTACGGTCTGTTGGGCTCCGTTAATGTCGCGATCTGGATTTGGGCGGTCATCGCCTTGTCGGATCGCCCCGCGCTTTTGGGCACGGCCTTCCTGGCCTATGTGCTCGGCCTGCGCCATGCCGTCGATCCCGATCACATCGCGGCAATCGACAATGTCGTGCGCAAACTGATGCAAGAGGGCAAGCGCCCTCACGCGGTCGGCTTCTTCTTCGCGCTAGGTCATTCGCTGGCGGTTGGCCTCGCGGCAGCCGCCATCGCGGCGACCGCCGCCGCGGTCGAGACGCGCTTCGACGCCCTCAAATCGGTCGGGGCCGTGGTGGGCACCACCGTCTCCGCCTTCTTCCTTCTCGCCATCGCGCTCAGCAATGTCGTGATCCTGCGCGGCGTCTGGCAGAGCTTCACGAAAGCGCGCCGCGGCGAGCCCGTGCTCGAGGACGAATTGAACATGCTGCTCGCCGGGCGCGGATTCCTCGCCCGCATCTTCCGCCCCTTGTTCCGCATGGTGACGCGGAGCTGGCACATGTTTCCGGTCGGATTCCTGTTCGGTCTCGGCTTCGATACCGCGACCGAGATCAGCCTCTTCGCGGTCGCTGCGAGCCAGGCCTCGGGCGGCATGTCGCTCTCGACCGTGATGATCTTCCCGGCGCTTTTCACCGCCGGCATGACGCTTCTCGACACCACGGACAGCGTGCTCATGGTCGGCGCCTATGGCTGGGCTTTCCTCAATCCGGTCCGCAAGCTCTGGTACAACCTCACGATCACCTCGGTCTCGGTGCTCGTGGCGCTCCTCATCGGCGGCATCGAGGCATTGGGATTGATCGCCGATCAGCTCTCGCTCGACACGGGCTTCTGGAAGATCGTCGGCGACCTCGATGACGGGCTCGCGAATTTCGGCTTCGTCATCATCGGCATCTTCGTCGCCGCCTGGCTTATCTCCTTCGCGATCTACAAGCTGCGCCGCCTCGATGAGCGCCCGGCCTCGGTGTGAACGGGCGGACTCGCGAGCGGGAGAGACTTAGCCGAAATCGAACCCTCCGAAACCGCGAGCCGGCTCGACGGACGCCCGGCATTGACACAAACCTGTCAACGAAGTGTGATACTTCGCCCGCTTGCGCGAACTCGTCGCCGCGAGCGCGCTTGGACACATTCCCAGGGACGCTCGAGGACAATCATGAAACATAAGATCTCACTTCTCACGACCGTTGCCGCCTTGACGTTTTTGGCATCCACGGGGCTCGCGTCGGCGCAGGCGCCCGACGATCTCGTCGCGGCCGCGAAAAAGGAGGGGCAGCTTTCCGTGATCGCGCTGCCGCGCGACTGGTGCGGCTATGGTGAGATCATCGACGGGTTCAAGGCCAAATACGGACTGCAGGTGAACGAGCTCAATCCGGATGCCGGCTCCGGAGACGAGGTCGAGGCGATCAAGGCGAACAAGGGCAATGCCGGACCGCAGGCGCCGGACGTCATCGATGTCGGGCTCGCCTTCGGCCCTTCGGCTAAGAAGGATGGTCTCGTCCAGCCCTACAAGGTCGCGACCTGGTCTACCATTCCCGACAGCGCCAAGGACGCGGATGGTTCCTGGTACGGCGATTATTACGGTGTGCTCACTTTCGAGGTGAACAAAGATATCATCAAGAAGTCACCGACCGACTGGCCGGATCTGCTCGGGGCCGACTACAAGAACGCGGTGGCGCTTGCGGGCGACCCGCGTGTTTCGGCGCAAGCGATCCAGGGCGTGCTCGCCGCTGGACTTTCGGCTGCCGGTGGCGACATGGCCAAGGCGCCCGATGCCGGCCTCAAATTCTTTGCCGACCTCAACAAGAAGGGCAATTTCGTTCCGGTCATTGGGAAGGCGAGCTCGGTGGCGCAAGGCTCGACGCCCCTGCTCATCCGCTGGGACTACAACGCGCTCGGCGATCGCGACACGCTCAAGGGCAATCCGCCCATCGATGTCGTGGTGCCGAAGTCGGGCGTGCTCGCGGGCGTCTATGTCCAGGCGATCAGCGCCTTCGCTCCGCACCCCAACGCGGCCAAGCTGTGGATGGAGTGGCTCTACTCGGATGACGGCCAGACCGGCTTCTTGAAGGGCTATTGCCATCCGATCCGCTTCCAGAACCTCGTCGACAGCAAGAAAGTGCCGGCCGATCTTTTGTCCAAGCTGCCGCCGGCGGAAAGCTACGCCAAGGCGGTGTTCCCGACGCTCGACCAGCTCGCCGTCTCGAATCCGGCGATCACCAAGCAGTGGGACAGCGTCGTCGGCGCCAACGTCAAGTGATCCTGCTCGAGCGCGCCGCTTTGCGCTGAGAGCAAAGTGGCGCCCTTCGCACCTGAGATCATCGGAGCGGGAGACGCGATCCGGCTCCGCATGCCGCCTGCGGGCGGTGCGCCGACCCCCATACCTCGTCTCCTGACACGCCTGCCGACGATCCGGAAAGCTTAGATGGCGCAGATGCAACTCGAGGCCGCCGCCCTGCCGCTCGCGCAGCCGCGGCGCATGTCGCTTGCCTTCGTCGGCGTCGTCCCGTTCTTCGTCTTCGCCGTCATGTTCCTCCTTTGGCCGACGGCTTTCCTGATGATCGGCTCCTTCCAGGACGCGGAAGGGCACTTCACCCTCGAGAACATCTACCGGCTCAGCGAGCCGACGATTCTCAACGCCTATAAGATCAGCATCGAGATCAGCATCGCCTCGGCGCTGCTCGGCGCGCTGTTCGGCTTCTTCCTCGCCGCGGCCGTCGTGCTCGGCGGCTTGCCGCGCTGGCTTCGCCCGACGCTCATGACGTTTTGCGGCGTTGCCTCGAATTTCGCTGGCTTGCCGCTCGCCTTCGCGTTTCTGGCGACGCTCGGGCGCACGGGGCTCGTGACGATGATCCTGCGCGACTATGTCGGCTTCGACCTTTACGCGACGGGCTTCAATGTCCTGAGCTTCACCGGGCTCACCCTCACCTATCTCTATTTTCAGATCCCGCTGATGGTGCTGATCCTCACGCCGGCTCTCGATGCCCTGAAGCGCGAATGGCGGGAAGCCGCCGAGGTGCTCGGCGCGACGAGCTGGCAGTACTGGCGCCATGTCGCGATCCCGGTCCTGTGGCCGAGCTTTCTCGGCACGACCCTCCTTCTCTTCGCGAACTCCTTCGGCGCGGTAGCGACCGCCTACGGGCTTACCGGCTCGTCGCTCAACATCGTTCCCATCCTGCTCTATGCGCAGTCTCGGGGCGATGTGCTGCACAACCCCAATCTCGGCTATGCGCTAGCGCTCGGCATGATCGTGATCACGGGCCTTTCGAACGGCGCCTATATCTGGCTGCGCGGGCGCAGCGAGAGGTGGCTGAAATGAAGAGCTCCCGCCTCGGGCCATGGCTCGCCATCGCCATCGGCACCGCCTACTTTCTTATTCCGCTCCTCGCTACATTCGAGTTCTCGTTACGCATGCGGCGCGGCGAATATTCGTTCGAGGCCTATCGCGTCGTGCTCGCCGATCCACGCTTCCAGGCGAGCTTCGGCTATTCCACCTTGATCGCCATCGCTACCATCGTTCTCGGCGTGCTGCTCATCGTGCCCACCGCTTATTGGATCGAGCTCAAGCTTCGCAAGATCCGCCCGCTTGTCGAGTTCATCACGCTCCTGCCCCTCGTGATCCCCGCGATCGTGATCGTCTTCGGCTATCTGCACACCTACAACTCGTCGTCCTGGATACCTCTCATCGCGACGCCGCGCGGCACGGACCTCCTTCTCACCTTCGGCTACATGACGCTCGCGCTGCCTTACATGTATCGCGCCGTCGACACTGGGCTTCGCTCGATCGACGTGCGCACGCTCACGGAAGCGGCGGAAAGCCTCGGCGCCGGCTGGGGCACCATCCTGTTCAAGGTGATTTTCCCGAATGTCCGCGTTGCCGTGCTCTCCGGCGCCTTCCTCACCTTCGCGATCGTGATCGGCGAGTTCACGCTTGCGAGCCTTCTCGATCGCCCGGCCTTCGGCCCGTATCTTCAGCTTGTCGGCGCGAACCGCGCCTATGAACCCTCGGCGCTCGCCATCGTCGCTTTCATCGTCACCTGGGCCTGCATGGGGCTCATCCAGATCTTCGGGCGCGATCGACGCGCCACGATGGCGGGCCGCTGATCACCCAAGAGCTTCGGAGCGTGCATGAAATTCCTCGAGATCGAGAACCTCCGGAAGGTTTACGGCGCCCAGATCGGCGTGCAGCATTTCGACATCGCGGTCGAGCGCGGCGAGTTCATCTCGTTCCTCGGGCCTTCCGGATGCGGCAAGACCACGACCTTGCGCATGGTCGCGGGCTTCGAGCAGCCGAGCGGCGGCTCGATCCGCATCGACGGGCGCGACGTCGTGGGCCTGCGGCCGAACCAGCGCAATATCGGCATGGTGTTCCAATCCTACGCGCTCTTCCCCAACATGACGGTCGCGCAGAATGTGGCCTTCGGGCTGAAGATCGCGAAGCGTCCGGAGGCGGAGATCAAGCCGCGCGTTGCCGAGATGCTGCAGATGATCAAGCTGCCGCAACTCGGCGACCGCTACCCCTACCAGCTCTCGGGCGGCCAGCAGCAGCGCGTGGCGCTGGCGCGCGCGCTTGCCGGAAGCCCGCAACTCCTCCTGCTCGACGAGCCGCTCTCGGCGCTCGACGCGAAAATCCGCGCCTCGTTGCGCAGCGAAATCCGCGACCTGCAACGCAAGCTCGGCATCACCACGATCTATGTCACGCATGATCAGGAAGAAGCGCTCGCGATGTCCGACCGCATCGTGGTGATGAGCGAGGGGCGCATCGAGCAGCTCGGCACGCCCTTCGAGATTTACAACCGTCCGCGCACGCGCTTCGTTGCCTCCTTCGTCGGCACGCTGAACATCTTGCGCGGCCATGTGATCGATCCGGCAAAGGGCGTCGTCCGCGTGGACGAGCAGGACATCAGGCTCGATCAGCAGATCCCGAACGCCGCCCGTGGCGAGGCTCGCGCCATCGCCTTGCGGCCCGAAGCCGTGACGCTCGGCGAAGCGGGTCCGGATCGCAATGCGATGAAAGGCACGATCGAAGAGGTGAGCTTCCTCGGCGCCATCGTGCGCGTCCGCGTGCGCTTCAAGGACAATCTCATCTCGCTCGACACCTTCAACAGCTCCGCCGCGCCCCCGCCTAGGCGCGGCGACAGTGTTACCGTCACTTTCGCTCCCGCCGATCTTCAGGTGCTCGAGGGCGTCGAGGCGTAGGGCGTGTTTGCTGCGTCAGCCCGGCCTCGTGCCGGCGTTCAGGCGCCGCCCCAACCAGGGCATAAACGGGACCGAGCCGATCGTACTCCTTCTTCACCTCGGGGGTTTTCAGAAGGCGTTCTCTGAGCTTCGCGATGGTAGCCATTTTTAATCTCCTTCATGCGCATCTCGGGCCTTCAAGGGGCGGAAGCGCGGGACCCGCTCCAAATCAAGCAAAGCCGATCCGAACCCGCCGGTTGTGGCGCCCCTTGTTGTCGATTTTTAGAATGCGGATGCGGTTTTCACCGCGCGTCGAGGAAAGATGCGTGCCACCGCAGGCCTGGCGGTCGAGCCCTTCGATCTCGACGATGCGGATCATGCCGTCGGCGGTCGGCGGGGGCGCCACTGAGCGCGTGCGGATCAGGCCCGCCTCGCTTTGCGCCTGAGCCATCGGCACATAGCTCGTGCCGACGCGCAAATCTTCCTCGATGGCGGCGTTGATCGGCGCCTCGAGCGCGCGAAGCTTCTCGTTGTCGGCATCGGGAAGATCGAAATCCATCCGCGCCGTGCCGTCATCGTTCATCTGTACGCCCGTGACGAGCGCGCCGTTGAAGCTGCGATACACGCAGGCATTGAGGATGTGCGTGTAGGTGTGCATCTGCGTCATCATCCGCCGGAACGGCGCATCGACGGCGGCTTCGATTTTGCCGTGCACCTCCTGCTCATTGGCAAGGAGCGCCCACACCTTCCCGTCGACGCGCTCGAAGCCTGTGACGGGCGCCTCGCCTTTCGCAAAGCGGATCACGCCGCGATCGGCGAGCTGACCCCCGCCGCCCGGAAAGAATGGAGACGCCGCAAGCAGGATCCGCCCGGGACGGCTCTCGACCACCTCGGTCTCGAGCGTCATGACTTCAGGGTGCTCATGATAAAAGGCCAGGTCCATCTTGCTTTCTCCCAAGGGTGCGGAAGCGCTGGATCGCTCAAAAAGGCCGGCTGAGCTTATCTCCTTGGCGAAGGGCCCTGCTTTGCGTCCGGCGGCGCTTCACTCTAAGGATGGCGTGCGCGGGACGGCCGCGCCGCAAAACCATATTGCTTTTTCCCGGCCATGTTCTAGCCGATCGCGCAAGGAGGCGGAAATGAGCCTGACACAATCGAAGCTCGCCACGCCGAAAGGCGAAGCCCATTTCGATTGGTCCGATCCGTTCGAGCTCGAACACCAGCTCGGCGAGGATGAGCGGATGGTGCGCGATACGGCCCGCGATTACGCGCAGGGCAAGCTTTTGCCGCGCGTCACTTCCGCCTATCTCGAGGAACGCTTCGATCGCGAGATCATGCAGGAGATGGGCTCGCTCGGGCTTCTCGGCTCGACCCTCCCGGAGGCGTATGGCGGCGCCTCGCTCGGCTATGTCTCATACGGGCTCGCAGCGCGCGAGGTCGAGCGCGTCGATAGCGGCTATCGCTCGGCGATGAGCGTGCAATCCTCGCTCGTCATGTATCCGATCTACGCCTATGGCGACGAGAGCCAGCGCAAGAAATATCTGCCGAAGCTCGCGACCGGGGAATGGATCGGCTGCTTCGGGCTCACTGAGCCGGAGGCCGGCTCGGACCCCGGTTCGATGCGCGCGCGCGCCGAGAAGACCTCTGGCGGCTATCGCCTCACCGGCTCGAAGATGTGGATCACCAATGCACCGATCGCCGACATCGCGGTGGTTTGGGCGAAGTCGGCCGCGCATGACGACAAGATCCGCGGCTTCATTCTCGAACGCGGCATGAAAGGGCTTTCGACCCCGAAGATCGAGAAGAAGCTCTCGTTGCGCGCTTCCATCACCGGCGAGCTGGTGATGGAAGGCGTCGAGGTGCCGGAAGACAATCTCTTGCCGAACGTGTCGGGGCTCAAAGGACCTTTCGGCTGCCTCAACCGCGCCCGTTACGGCATCGCCTGGGGCTCCATGGGCGCGGCCGAGGCCTGTTTCCACGCGGCACGCGACTACACCTTGAACCGCAAGCAGTTCGGGCGTCCCCTCGCTGCCAATCAGCTCGTCCAGAAGAAACTTGCCGACATGCAGACCGAGATTTCGCTCGGCCTTCAGGCCGCGCTCAGGGCCGGCCGCATGTTCGACGAAGGCAAGCTCTCGCCGGAAACGATCTCGCTCATCAAGCGCAACAATTGCGGCAAGGCGCTCGACATCGCGCGCGCGGCGCGCGACATGCACGGCGGCAACGGCATCTCGGCGGAATTCCACGTGATGCGCCACCTCACCAATCTCGAGACCGTCAATACTTATGAGGGCGCCCATGACGTGCACGCCCTCATTCTCGGGCGCGCCATCACCGGAATACAGGCTTTCTCGTAAGATGAACAAAGATCCAGGCAAGATGCTGAAGAACGCCGTCGCCGACGCAGTGGAATTCCCGCGCACGGGCGGGCAAATCCTCGTCGATCAGCTTCTCATTCAAGGCGTGGACCGCGCCACTTGTGTGCCGGGTGAAAGCTATCTCGCGGTTCTCGACGCGCTGCACGACGCGGCGATCGACGTGCTCATCTGCCGTCAGGAGGGAGGCGCGGCGATGATGGCCGACGCCTATGCGAGGCTCACCGGCCGGCCCGGCATCTGCTTCGTCACGCGAGGACCTGGCGCCGCGAACGCGTCGCCGGGCATTCACATCGCGATGCAGGATTCCTCGCCGATGATCGTCTTCGTCGGTCAGGTCGAGCGCAGCATGCGCGAACGCGAAGCGTTCCAGGAGCTCGACTACAAGGCGGTGTTCGGCACGATGGCAAAATGGGCCGTCGAGATCGATGCGGCCACGCGTATCCCCGAGATCGTGGCGCGCGCCTTCCGTGTCGCGACGCAGGGACGGCCGGGCCCGGTGGTCATCTCGCTGCCAGAGGATGTGCTCACCGAGATGGCGACCGTCAAGGATGTGCCGCGCATCGAGCCCGTCGAGCCCTTTCCGGGCGAAGCCGAGATGGGAAAGCTGCAGGCGCTTCTCGCCGCGGCCGAGCGTCCGCTCGTCATCCTCGGCGGCTCGCGCTGGACACAAAAGGCGCATGACGCCTTTCTGCGCTTTGCCGAACGCTTCGATCTCCCGGTAACGACGAGCTTTCGTCGCTCCTCGCTCTTTCCGGCC
>Ga0213875_10001513_pt1 | contig 14957 bp, 18 predicted proteins | sample BarmaccomBMRX_R8_FD_160105 | JGI IMG/M metagenome (GOLD analysis project Ga0213875, IMG submission 160105) | Root-associated microbial communities from Barbacenia macrantha in rupestrian grasslands, the National Park of Serra do Cipo, Brazil - RX_R8 | ecosystem: Host-associated > Plants > Roots... | reverse complement strand
GGCCGCCGCCCGGTCACCGGCTCCCCGGGGGCCCGGGCCGCCGCCCGGTCACCGGCTCCCCGGGGGCCCGGGCCGCCGCCCGGTCACCGGCTCCCCGGGGGCCCGGGCCGCCGCCCGGTCACCGGCCGCCCAGCGTGGTCGCCTGCTGGCGCAGCGTGCGCCGGACCTCGGCCCGTTCGGCGCGGTCGAGCCCGTCGATGAACAGCTCGCCGCGCAGGTGGTCGGTCTCGTGCTGCAGGCAGCGGGCCAGCTCACCGCCGCCGCTGACGGTGACCGGGCGGCCGTCCAGGTCGACGCCGGTGACGGTGACGCGGGCGGCCCGCCGCCGGACCGCGCCGATGCCGGGGATGCTCAGGCAGGCTTCCAGGCCTTCCTGCTCGCCGCTGGTGGCGGCCACGACCGGGTTGATCACGTAGCCGAGCATGCCGTCGACGTTGTAGGCGAACACGGCCAGGCCGGCCCCGATCTGGTTGGCGGCCAGCCCGGCCCGACCCGGTTCGTGGACCGTGTCCATCAGGTCGTCCACCAGCCGGGCGAGGGCGGGGCCGAAGTCGGTCACCGGGTCACAGGCCGTGCGGAGGACCGGGTCGCCCAGCCGCCGGATCGGCCGGACGGTCACGACGCCGCCCCCCGCCCGGCCCCGGCGACCCCGCGCCCCGGCCCAGCGGCCGGCCCGGCCGCCGCCAGCTTGCCCGCCCGGTCCAGCACCAGCCGGTGCCAGGCCAGTTCGGCGTCGATCCGCAGCCGGGCGTGCTCGACGACCAGGTCGTCGGCGGCGGTCTGGCCGGGCCAGGCCCGCTCGCCCGGCCGGATGTGCCGGGCCGCCTGCGCCTCCAGCGCCCGGATCCGGTCCTCGATGTAGCCGCGCAGCACGTCCTCGTCCAGGTCGCCGCTCATGACCAGGGCCAGGTCGACCGGGTCGGGCCGCCGCCCGACCTCACTGAGTGCCTCGGCCCGCAACGTGCGCAGCTCACGCCGGCCCTCGGTGGTGATCGCGTACACGGTCCTGGCCGGCCGGTGGCCGGCCTGCTCGGTCCGCACCGGCTCGATCAGCCCCTCGGCCGCCAGCCGGTGCAGCGCCCCGTACAGCGAACCGGGCCGGACATCGGACCACAGGTCGGCCCGGTCCATCCGGGCGTCCCGCCGGATCTGGTGCCCGTACATCGGCCCGTGCCGGGCCAGCGCACCCAGCACGAACAGCCTGGTGGGATTCATCGCACTAGTAAAACACGACTACTCAAATTTGAGTAATAGCAGTGATTGGGGACCCGGGCCGGCCGGCCCGGTCTCTGCTGGCCCCGGCCCAGCAGAGACCGGCGTTCAGCTCGACCCCAGCGTGGTCATGACCACCAGCACGATCGTGACGATGGCGAGGAGGCCGTGGCCGACGACGACCGGCAGCGGGAAGTTCCGTTCCGGCGGCACCGTCTTCTTGCCGGCCAGCGACGGGCCCGGCTTGGCGAACCGCCGGTACACGCCCAGCCAGCGGGCCGCCATCGTCAGCCCGAGGATCGCGACCACCGCCAGGATGGCGATCGAGACCCAGGCCAGCCGGTCCTGATCGACCAGGATGTAGACGAACCAGATGGCCAGGCCGACCAGCCCCAGCAGCGCGTGCCCGGAGATGACCGGCACCGGCAGCCGGGTCGCCACCGTGGTCTGGAACTCGCGGTCGTACTCGATGATCCAGATCATCAGCAGGATCAGCCCGCCGAAGACCGTGAGCACCCAGGCGAACAGGGCGGCGACATTCATCTCGCGCTGCATCCTCCTTGACCGGCGAGCCCGCTCCACTGCGGTAGTTACTACGGCCCACCTGCCCGTTGGGATTGCTTGGCGGGTTAGCCTGCGGCGATGGAGCTCCGGCGCATCCAGTACTTCGTGGCGGTGGCCGAGGAGGCCCACTTCGGCCGGGCCGCCGAGCGGCTGCAGATGGCCCAGCCGCCGCTGTCGCAGCAGATCAAGGCGCTCGAGGCCGAGATGGGGGTGGTGCTGTTCCGGCGCACCACCCGCAAGGTCGAGCTGACCGCGGCCGGCCAGCGGTTCCTGGAGCGGGCCCGGGCCATCCTGGCCGCCGTCGACGACGCCGTGGCCGAGGCCGGCCAGGTGGCGGCCGGTACGGTCGGCCGGATCGCGATCGGGTTCACCGGCTCGGCCACCTACGATCTGCTGCCCGCGCTGGTCCGGGTGCTGCGGGCCGACCTGCCCGGCATCGAGCTCGACATCCACGGCGAGATGCTGACCCCCGACCAGGTCACCGCGCTGACCGAGGGATCGCTGGACCTGGGGCTGCTGCGCCCGCCGGTCCGCAACGCGGCCGTCGACGTCCAGGTGCTGCGGCGCGAACCGCTGATCGCGGTGCTGCCCGAACACCACCCGCTGGCCACCCGCGACCGGGTCCGGCTGGCCGACCTGCGGGACGACCCGTTCATCACCTACCCGTCAAATCATCGCTCGGTGGTCTACGAGGCGGTCATCGACGCCTGCCAGCGGGCCGGCTTCGCCCCCGCCAACGTGCACGAGGTGGCCGAGACCTCCACCATGGTGTCGTTCGTGGCGGCCGGCCTGGGGGTCGCGCTGGTGCCCGCGTCCGTCCAGCACCTGCGGATCACCGGGGCGACCTACCTGCCGCTGGCGGGGACGACCCGCGAGGTCGAGCTGGCCCTGGCCACCCGCGCGGGCGAGACCTCCCCGCACGTGGCCCGGGTCCGCGCCCGGGCCGAGGCCCTCATCGGCGGCGGCCGCCCCCTCCACCCGGCCCGCTGAGCCCTCACCGCCCCGCGCCCTCGCCCCGCCCAGCCACGCGGCCCACCCGCCAAGCCCAAGGCCCCTCGAGCCCTATCCGCCCGAAGCCCTCTCACACCCCACCTAGCCCTTCAGCCTCACGCGGCCCCCCAAGTCACCACCCCGCCCATTCAGACGGCGAGCGTCTCAATCGCGACTTTTTCTGTATTTCACAGGCCCCTATCGGCGGGGTGACACTCGTCCCACGGGCTGGTCACCGAGGACCAGCCCCGCCGAAGGGTCAGCCGATGACACCGTTCATGCACAGCGTCCAGGACCGGCTGGACGGCGAGCCCGCGCCCGCGGTCGCGACCGTGCCGAGCGCCCCCGGGCCGATCCCGGCCGCCACCGACACCCAGGTCATCGTCCGCTCGCTGGCCGAGCAGCTGGTCAGCGAGGCCAACGCCGTACTCCGCGACCGCGGTGAGGTGATCCGGCTGGACGACGAGGTCGGCCCGGGCGGCCTCACCTTCACCCTCGGCTACCGGGACCGCAGCGCCCGCGTCCAGACCGCCATGTCCGGCCGGACCGCGCTGGTGCGCCTGGTCGTCGACGGCCGGGACGACGACCAGCCCCGCCAGCTGTCCAGCGAGGACGAGCTCCAGGCCCTGGTCCTCAGCCTCATCGCCGATTAGGAGCCAGCCGTGCAGTATGAGTTGCGCTACCAGGTCATCGAGCCCAAACGGAACAGCTACCAGAACGTCATCGACCGCCTCGGGGATCAGCCCGCCACCCGCTACCAGGAAGCCACCCTCGACGTCGAGCCGCGGGAGAACTTCCACTACCGCCCGACCTGGATCGCCGGCCGCGAGCTGTACGACCCGCGCTACTCGGCGCTCCGGCTGACCGACCCCTACACGTTCGCCGACCCCCGCGGCTTCTACTACACCCCCTACGTCACCAACCGGGCGGCGCTGCACGACGAGTTCGGCAAGACCCTCGGCTACCTCGAGGACCGCGACCTGCTGGCCAAGCTGCCGGACGCCTGGCGCGGGGTGCTGGCCTCGGTGGTGATCCCGCTGCGGCACTACGAGTCCGGGGCCCAGCTGGTCAGCGTGGCCGGCGCCCGGTTCGCGCACGGCACCTCGGTCGAGCAGTGCTGCACGTTCGCCGCCTTCGACCGCATCGGCAACGCCCAGATGCTGTCCCGGGTCGGCATCGCCCTCGGCGGCGGCACCGGCGACGTGCTCACCACCGCCAAGCAGGAGTGGCTGGACGGGGCGCACCTGCAGCCGCTGCGGCGGCTGACCGAGGAGATCATGGTCGTCGACGACTGGGCCGAGGGGCTGCTGGCCATCGACCAGGTCGACGCGCTGCTGTACCCGCTGCTCTACGCCGGGCTGGACGAGCGCGCGCTGCTGGGCGGGGCCGGGCCCTACAGCCTGTTCGCCCAGCACCTGACCCGCTGGTTCGCCGACCAGCGCAAGTGGCTGGACGCGCTGGTGACCAGCTGGCGCGAGGACCCCGAGCACGGGGCGGCCAACACCGGGCACCTGGACCGCATCACCCAGACCTGGGCGCCGCGCGCCCAGGAAGCGGCCGCCGCCCTGTCGGCGGTCGTCGACGACCGCCTGAACGGAGCCACCCCATGAGCGAGCAGGCCACCTCCGGCCCGCAGGCCACCCCCAGCCCGCAGGCCACCCCCAGCACCCGGCGGCAGGTCGGCATCGACCTGCAGGACGCCGAGGAGAACCGGGCCCTGGTCGACGCGATCCGGGCCGACAACCCCGAGCTGACCATCCGCCACCTGCCCGGGCTGCTCAAGCTGCAGGCGGCCGGCCGGATGGTGATCAACCGGGAGACGGTCGAGGGCAAGCTCGGCCGCGAGTGGGACACCGGGGAGTTCCAGCTCGCGCTGGTCTCCTACGCCGGCAACTTCTCCGAGTGGGACGACGACCAGATCATCGTCAGTTGGGAGCACTGATGACCCAGGCCATGCCGCGGAAGCGGAAGCTCCCGCTCAAGGAACGCTACGCGCTGCTCACCCGGGACCTGGACTGGCAGCCCAGCTACGTCGGCAAGGAGCAGCTGTACCCGTACACGTCCTACGAGGGCATCAAGGTCCACGACTGGGACGGCTGGAGCGACCCGTTCCGGCTGACGGTCGACGCCTACTACAAGTACCAGGCGGAAAAGGACAAGCGGCTGTACGCGGTGCTCGACAGCTTCGCCCAGAGCCAGGGCCACCTGGCCCTGTCCGACGCCAGCTACCTGAACGCGATCAAGCTGTTCATCCAGGGCGTCACCCCGCTGGAGTACGCCGCCCACCGGCACTTCGCCTACCTGGCCCGCTACCTGGAGGGCCCGGCCCCCCGGTTCGCGGCCCTGTGCCAGAGCGTGGACGAGCTGCGGCACGCGCAGACCCAGATCCACACGATCAGCAACTACAACAAGTACTACGGCGGCTTCCACAGCTGGTCGAAGATGCACGACCGGGTCTGGTACCTGTCGGTGCCCAAGTCGCTGTTCGACGACGCGATGAGCGCCGGGCCGTTCGAGTTCCTGATCTCGATCTCGTTCAGCTTCGAGTACCTGCTCACCAACCTGCTGTTCGTGCCGTTCATGTCCGGCGCCAGCTTCAACGGGGACATGCCGACGATGTCGTTCGGGTTCTCGGCCCAGTCCGACGAGAGCCGCCACATGACCCTCGGCCTGGAGGCGATCAAGTTCCTGCTCGAGCAGGACGAGGCCAACGTGCCGATCATCCAGGGCTGGATCGACAAGTGGTTCTGGCGCGCGTACCGGATGTCGGCGCTGGTGGCCGGCATGATGGATTACATGCTCCCCAAGCCGGTGATGAGCTGGAAGGAAGCATTCGAGCTGTACTTCGAGGACCAGATGCTCGGGGGTCTTTTCCCCGACCTGGACTTCTACGGCATCAAGCCGCCCCGGCACGTCGGCGACGCGATCGCCGAGAAGGACCATCTGTCGCACCAGGTCTACAAGATCCTGCACAACTTCAGCTTCGCGGCCGCGTTCACCACCTCGACCCCGACCGAGGAGCACTCGCGCTGGCTGGCCAGCCAGTACCCGGACACCTACCAGCAGCTGTACCAGCCGGTCTGGGACCGGCACCGGCGGATCGAGGCGGCCGGCGGCCGGGTCTTCTTCCAGGGCCTGCCCCAGCTGTGCCAGGTGTGCCAGATCCCGATGGCGTTCACCGAGACCGACGACCCGGCCCGGATCTCGTTCCGGCGCTCCGACTACCGCGGCGAGACGTTCCACACCTGCAGCAACGGCTGCCAGTGGGTGTTCGAGCGCGAGCCCGAGAAGTACGTGCAGGCCTGGCTGCCGGTCCACCAGATCTACCAGGGTCACTGCGGCGGCCCCACCGTCCCCGACGTCCTGGCGTGGTACGGCATCCAGGACGGCGACAACGGCGAGTACCAGGGTTCGCCCGACGCCCGGTCGTGGGCCGACTGGCACGCATCGAACCCGTCACCCGCACCGGAGAGGTGAGCCATGCCGGTCAAGGCCCTTTATGAATATGAATTCCCCTCCGCCGACCGAGCCGAGCTGTTCGGGGACGACCAGCTGGTCTACGTGCACTGGGACGGCAACCCGCTGTTCTGCTCGGCCGCCTGCTTCCGGGTCCCCCAGGCGATGCCGTTCGGCGAGTTCGTGGCCCAGATCGTGGCCCCCTGGGCCGGGTCCGATCCCGACTTCGACCCGGCCGCCGTCCGCGACTGGCGCCTGTTCGACGAACCGCTGGCCGCCGACGACATCCGCTCCCTCCACGACCTCGGGATCGGGCACAAGGCGCTCCTGCACTTCTCGGCCTGACGCCTGAACGGAGCCGGCCGATGCAGACCTACACCGTCACCGTCGAACCGCTCGGCGCCGAGATCGAGTGCCGCGAGGACCAGACCGTGCTCGACGCCTGCCTGCGCGACGGCGTCTGGCTGCCGCACGCCTGCACCCACGGCACCTGCGGCACCTGCAAGGCCCAGGTGCTGGACGGCGACCTCGACCTCGGCGACGCCTCCCCGTACGCGCTGCTGGAAAGCGAACGCGAGGAGGGCGCGGCCCTGCTGTGCGTGGCCCGGCCGCGCGGCGACGTGACCGTCGAGGGCGAGGTCGACGTCGAGGAGGGGGTCGACGTACACCCGGTCCGCGACTACACCGGCACCGTCACCGAGGTGACCGAGGTCGCCCCCCGGGTCCGGCGGCTGGTGCTCGAGCTGGACCGGCCGCTGGCGTTCAACGCCGGCCAGTACGTCCAGCTGCAGACGCCGGGCGGCCAGACCCGGCCGTACTCGGTGGCCAGCGCCCCCGGCGACGGGTCGCGGATCGAGCTGCACGTCAAGCTGTCGGCCGACGGGGCGGCGACGGCCGGCTGGATCTTCCGGGACCTGGCGGCCGGCCACCAGGTGCCGGTGTCCGGCCCGTACGGGCAGTTCTCGTTCCGGCCGGCCCGGGAGCAGCCGGTGCTGCTGCTGGCGGGCGGGACCGGGCTGGCCCCGATGAAGTCGATCATCCAGCACGTCGACCGGACCGGCGGCGGCCACCAGGTGGTGCTCTACCACGGGGTGTCGACCGCCGCCGACCTGTACGAGCACGCCTGGCTGGAGCAGTTCGCGGCCGGCCACGACTGGTTCTCCTACCGCCCGGCCGTCTCCCGCGAGGAGCACGGTGGCCGCCAGGGCCGGGTGCCGGTGCTGCTGGCCGAGGACTACCCGCGGGCGGCCGGGAACGTGGCCTACATCTGCGGCAGCCCCGAGTTCGTCACCGACACCATGAAGGCGCTGATGAAGGCCCGGCTGTTCCCGCGCGACATCTACCGGGAGGACTTCTTCGATTCCGCCGACCGGGCGGCCGGGACCAACGTGGTCCGCAGCCCGCTGATCCGCCGCTGACCCGGAAGGGCCCGGAAAGGCAACGATGAAGATCACCAAGATCGAGGCGATCCCGTTCACGATCCCGTACCGCAAACCGCTGCGGTTCGCGTCCGGCGAGGTCACCGAGGCCGAGCACGTGCTGGTGCGGGTGCACACGGACGAGGGCCTGACCGGCACCGCCGAGGCGCCGCCGCGGCCCTACACCTACGGCGAGACCCAGGCCTCGATCCTGGCCGTCATCGGCACCGTGTTCGCGCCCCAGGTGACCGGGCTGTCCCCGCTCGAACGCGAGCAGCTCCGGGTCCGGCTCGATCGCACCGTGGGCAACCCGACCGCCAAGGCCGCCCTCGACATGGCGGTCTGGGACATCGTCGGCCAGGCGACCGGCCTGCCGGTGACCGAGCTGCTGGGCGGCTACGGCAACCGGATGCGGGTCGCCCACATGGTCGGGTTCGCCGAGCCGGCCGAGATGGTGGCCGAGGCCCACCGGGTCGGCGAGCTGTACGGCATCAGCACGTTCAAGGTCAAGGTCGGGCGGCGCCCGGCCGACCTCGACATCGCCGCCTGCCGGGCGCTGCGGGAGGCGCTCGGCCCCGGTGCCGAGCTCTACATCGACGGCAACCGGGGCTGGACGGCGGCCGAGGCCGCCCGCGCGCTGCGGGCCCTGGCCGACCTCGACCTCCAGTTCGCCGAGGAACTGTGCCCGGCCGACGACGTGCTCGGCCGCCGCTGGCTGGCCCGCCAGAGCCAGATCCCGCTGTTCGCCGACGAGAGCGTGCCCACCCCCGGCGACGTGACCCGCGAACTGCTGGGCGGCGCCGCCCACGGCGTCAGCATCAAGACCGCCCGCACCGGCTTCACCGGGTCGCACCGCATCCTCGCCCAGTGCGAGGGGCTCGGGGCCGACGTGGTGCTCGGCAACCAGATCGACGGCCAGCTCGGCTCGCTGTGCAGCCTGGCGTTCGGGGCCGCGTTCGCCGCCACGTCGCGCCGGGCCGGCGAGCTGTCGAACTTCCTCGACATGCGCGACGACCTGCTGGCCGAGCCGCTGCAGATCCGCGACGGCGTGCTCCGGGTCCGCGAGGCGCCCGGCCTCGGCGCCGTCATCGACGAGGACAAGCTCACGTACTACCGCACCGACTGAAGGGAACCCCGCCATGACCTCGACCGAAGAGAAGGCGACGGCGGCCGCGACCGGCGCCTCCGCCACCGAGCGCTTCCGCACCGACAAGCAGCACACCGCCGACACCTCGCCCGAGCGGGTCAGCCTGCTGGCCCGCGAACTGCTGGAAGCGGTGCACGGCATCATCCGCAAGCACGACGTCACCTACCCCGAGTACGACGCGCTCAAGGCCTGGCTGATCCAGGTCGGGGCGGACGGCGAGTGGCCGCTGTTCCTCGACGTGTTCGTCGAGCACGTGGTCGAGGAGGTGGCCAGCGCCACCCGCGAGGGCAGCAAGGGCACGATCGAGGGCCCGTTCTACGCGCCCGGTTCCCCCGAGTTCGGGGCCGAGGCGACGCTGCCGATGCGGGACGGCGAGCCGGGTACCCCGCTGGTGTTCCACGGCCAGGTCCGGGCGGTCGACGGCACCCCGCTGGGCGGGGCCGAGGTCGACATCTGGCACTGCGACGACGCCGGCTACTACGCCCAGTTCGCCCCCGGCCTCCCCGAGTGGAACCTGCGCGGCCGGATCACCGCCGACGCCGACGGCCGGTTCCGCATCCACACCATCCAGCCCGCGCCCTACCAGATCCCGACCGACGGCGCGACCGGCGCGCTCATCCGGTCGGCCGGCTGGCACGCCTGGCGGCCCGCCCACCTGCACATGAAGGTCTCGGCCGCCGGCTACCAGCTGATCACCACCCAGCTCTACTTCCCCGGCGACCCGCACAACGACGACGACATCGCCTCGGCGGTCAAGCCCGAGCTGATGCTCGACCCCCGGCCCGCCGCCGACGGCCACGGCGTCGACGTGGAGTATGACTACGTACTCGACCCCGCCTGACTCTTTGTGGGAGGCCCCGTGCTGTTCGCGGTCACGATGGAAGTGCACCTGCCGCCCGACCTCGATCCTGGCTTCCGGGCCGATCTGCTGGCCCGGGAGAAGGCCTACAGCCACGAGTGGCAGCGGGCGGGCAAGTGGCCGCACATCTGGCGCCGGTCCGGCCAGTTCGCCAACCTCAGCATCCTCGACGTCGACAGCCACGAGGAGCTGCAAGACATCCTCTGGAACCTGCCGCTGTTTCCCTACATGCAGATCGAGGTGACGCCGCTGTCCCAGCACCCCTCGGACATCGCGCTCAGCTGACCGAACCGGACCCGCCCCAGTGGGCGGGTCCCGGCGGGCCGGCGTCGACCGCGTCCGCCAGTTCGGCGGCCCGGTCCGGTCCCACGACCGCCCCCAGCCAGGCCCTGAGCTGGGTCTTGTCGGGGGCCGGGAAGCGCTGGGTGCCGTACAGGTCCTCGCCGCCGCCCGGCCCCGGCAGCAGGATCTTCCAGGTCGCGGGCTCGTTGGGGTCGGCCGTGTAGGTCAGCACGGCCGCCAGCCGGGCCTCGTCGTGCAGCTCGTACCGGGTCTGGTGACCCGAGTGCGTTCGTTCGACGCTCATCGGTGCCTCCTCAGTGCTGCGGGTGCAGCCAGGGTGAGTCCTCGCGGCCGCTCCGGCGGCTCACGGCGGCACCCGCGACGATAGTGGCCAGCGCCAGCGCCAGCGGGATGAAGGCCTCGGTGTGGCGGACCAGCACCGCGCCGACGGCGGCGCCCGCCAGCATGGCCGCGATCGACACCAGCCGCCGGCCGGCCTTGGCGTCGGGCCCACCGGCCAGCCTGCTGTCGGCCGCGATCCCGGTCAGCGTCAAGGTGAGCACGGTGGTGGTGAGGTCGGGGACCGCCAGCGTGCGGGCCGACGCGTTCTGGATGCCCATCGAGATCCCGAGCACCACGATCAGCGCGTACCGGTAACCGGGGGCGGGCGTGCCCCCGCTGGCCGCGGCCAGGACCAGCCCGGCCGCGACGAACACCGCCTGGGCGAGCGCGGCGGTGCTGTGCAGCCGGGCCCGGTGCTCGCGGTGCCGGGTGCCGAGCCGCCCGCCCAGCAGCGCCCCGGCCGCGAACGCGACCATCGCCACCAGCGAGGCGGTGATCGAGAAACCGGGCGCGCCTGCCAGCGCGAAGCCCAGGAACACCACGTTGCCGGTCATGTTGGCCACGAACACGTGGCCCAGCACCAGGTAGCTGAAGCTGTCGACCAGCCCGGTGACCAGCGTCATGCTGACCAGCAGGGGCGGCAGCGGTCCGTGGCGGCCGGTGCGATCGGGCCGGAACGTGTCGCGGATGTCGGCCAGGACCGGGGTCAGGCCAGGTGTCCCGCAAGGCGAAGACTGCGTTCCGTTCATGCCTCCAGCATCGGCGCGGCCTACCATCGTGTCCAACGATCACTTTTAATAAATAGCATCAATTTTTTAGATGACCACCGCGCTGCGGGCTTAGCCTGGCCCGGTGGAGATCCGCGACCTGGACTACTTCCTGGTCTGCTGCCGGACCGGCAGCTTCACCGCCGCCGCCCGCGAGGTGCACATCGTCCAGTCGGCCATGTCCAGCGCCATCGCCCGGCTCGAGCACGAGCTCGGGGTGCCGCTGTTCGACCGGTCGGTCACCCCGGTCACCGTCACCGAGCACGGCCGCGCCCTGCAGGCCGGTGCCCAGCGGATCGTCGCCGCCGTCCAGGCCGCCCGCGACGAGGTCGCCGCGGTGTCGGGGGTGGTCGCGGGCACCGTGGTGCTCGGTTGCACGCTGCACACCGGGCCACTCGACCTGGCCGCGGTGCTCACCTCCCTGCGCGAGCGGCATGCGGGGGTGGTGGTGCAGCTCCGCCAGTCGATCACCGGCTCGTCCGGCAACCTGCAAGCGGTCGCCGACGGCACCATGGACATCGCTCTGACGGGCGGCCAGCCCAGCTCGCCGCACGAGCCCCACCGGACCGGCCCAAGCGGCGAGTCCCACCAGCCCGGCCTACCCCTTAAGTCCCACCAATCTGGCTCACCACTTGAGCCCCACCAGCCTGGCCCACCCCGCCAGCCCCGTGGGCCCCGAAGCATCCAGCTCACCCCCCTGGTCACCGAGCCGCTGGTGCTCGTCTGCCCCGACGGCCACCCGCTCGCCCGCCGCCCGCAGGTAACCACTGCCGAGCTGACCAGCGAGAATATCCTCCGCTTCCCGCCCGGCTGGGGCATCCGCACCACCGTCGAAGCCGTCCTCGGCCCCAGCCCGGCCGCCACCGAGGTCGCCGACTACACGCTGATGCTCAAGCTCATCGAGGCGGGCTTCGGCACCACCCTGCTCCCCGCCTCCGCCCTGGCCCACGGCCACCGCGGCCTCCGCGCGATTCCGACCGACGACCCCCGCCTCGCCTGGCACCTGTCCGCCGCCGTCAGCGCCAGTCGGCCACCCACCGCCGCCACCAGCGCCCTGCTGGCCGCGCTGACCGAGTCGGCGCCCCGACCGACTCGCCCGCCCTGACCGAGCCGACTGCCCTGGCCGAGCCGACTGCCCTGACCGAGCCGGCGTCCTGCCTAAGCCGGCCGAGCTGCGGCCTCACTCAGCTCGCAGATCACACGGACCACACCAGTCTCAGAACTGAGTGTGCACTTCGGACGCTGCCATGGAAATGGATCATGGAACTCACGGGGCTGGCCGAGGAGCCGGGACCCTACGACTTGTTCGTAGACGCGTCCTTATCAGTTCAAGCGCTCCACCGAATTCCCGGAACCTTGCTGTTGGTGCGACTGAAACTGGCGAGTCTCCCGAGGCGCGGGCAGAGCCAGGCCCTCCATCTCAGAGCCCGCGGGCCTCCGCCGGGGGCCTTACTTCCCGCTCAGGGAGCCAGGAACGGCCGACACCGAATCGGTACGACGCTGTTTGGCCGCGCCATCGGCGGTTAGGGAACGGCAATTAGCCGGTTACCGAAAGCGCAGACCGGGCGGCGCAGTTTGAGCGCCGGACCCGCCCTGCCGTGCGGAAGGGAAGCGGCCGGTGCCCACTCTGTTGCTCATCTGCCTCAAGGCGATCGACGGTGGCTTGTTCGTGGCCTTGTTCGCCGTCCTCGGTGAAATGCTGCAGCCCAAGCGGTTCGCAGGCATCTTCGGCGCGTCCCCCGCGGTGGCGCTGGCCAACCTCCTCGTGATTGCCCTGGTGAAGGGAGACGTCATGGCCCGCGACGCTGCCACCGGGATGATCGCCGGCGCGGTCGCGCTGGCCGTCGCGTGCGCGGCCGCGATTCCGGCCGTGCGCCGTTGGGGTGCCATACGGGGCTCGGCCCTCCTCTGGGGGGTCTGGATGCTGGTGGGCGCGGCGGTCGCCGTTCCGGTGGCGGGCGGCGCGAGCGCCATGTCCGGGGGCGGCTTGCCCGTCGGCCACCGGGCCCGCCGCCGGGCGAAGACCGGAGATGCCTCCGGCCCGGACGGCTCCGGGGCAGGCCACCTGTTCGCTGTCGACTTCGGGGTGCTGCGGGAGATCCGCCCCGGCGCTCTCGGCGTACGTTTCTTCTTTGGCGCGGCCGTGTCTGTCGTCGCTGGGCTGGTCGGGGTGGTGGCCGGGCAGCGCGCCGGGGGCGTGATGCTGGCCGCGCCGGCCGTCCTGCCGGCCACCCTCACGATCATCGAGAAAGAGGAGGGCCGCGGGCCGGCCGTGACCGAGGTGCAGGGGGCGGTGCCCGGTGCCGTCGCGCTCACCGGGTTCGCCGTGGTCGCCGCGGCCAGTACGGCGAAGCTGCCGCTGGCCGCGGCCCTGCTGTGCGCCCTCGCAGCCTGGGTCCTTGTCGCCATCGGCGGGTACCTGGCCCAGGCCGCCATCCTGCCCGTCTGGCGTCAGGACGTGCGCGGCCTGGCCTTCCAGCGTCGCCGGGCCGCCCAGGACGACCGCCGGGCCCGCCGCGGCGCACACCTGCCGTCTGGATCGGCTCCGGGCTGAGCTGATGGCTGCCGAGCTGATAGCTCCGGGCTGATCGGCCCGAGCTGACGGCGGGACGTCCGCGCGGCCCGTGGGACCGATCGCACGCGGCCCGTCAACTGCCGGTGATCTGCTGGATCAGGTAGATGATGCTCAGCACGGTGATAAAAGCCCGTGACGAACCAGCCGGCGACCCAGAGATCACCACGGACCGCGTCCGCGCCCATCAACCGGGTGTCGCTGCTGCACCGCAACGACGTGGCCGGTCGTTGCCATCAGCCCCGGCGGTAGGACCCGGTGCCGGTCTCGATGATGGTGGCGTTGAAGGTGAGCCGGTCGACGATGGGGCCGTTGCCTACATGTCATCTGACGCATCGGCCGGGCCGCCCAGGAGCCGCATGTACCGCGCGATCCCGGCTTCGTCCTCCGGGGCGTCCAGCGGACCCCGCTCCTCGGCCAGCTGATCGAGCAGGTCCGCCAGTGCCCACTACCGGTCGGCCGATCCCTCGTCCCGCTGCATGGCGTCAGGGCTTGGCCACGTTGCCCTGGAGGGTCCACCCCACCAGGGCGTTGGCGTGGCCGTGGCCCATCCCGTGCTCGGACTTCAGGTAGCCGACGATCGCCATGTGCTTGTCCCGGCCGCAGCCGGCGATGACCTGCTGCCATTCCGCGATCGAGCGCCCGTACTTCTGCTCGATCGAAGGGAAGTAGGACGCGGGTCCCTGCTTGGGCCAGGGCGGCGACTGTTCGGTCATCGGCGACGCTCCTCGTCGGGACCCGGCCGCGGTGGGCCGGGCCGGAGCGTCCATTGTCATCACAAGGGTGCGGTCCCGGCCAGCAGATCGGCCAGCGAGCGCGGCGGCCGCCCGGTCAGATCGGCGATCGTGCCGGTGACCTGGGCGGCGTATCCGTCCCGGCCTGAGCGCCGGTAGTCCTGATACAGGCCGATCAGCGCGTCGGCGAACCACGCGGTCAGCCCGGCGCCCAGCAGCGCCTGACGGACCGCGTCGTCGGGCACGTCCACGTAGCTGACCGGGCGGCCCAGCGATTCGGCCAGCTGGGCGGCGACGTCGGCGTAGGACAGCGCCTCCGGCCCGGTCACGTCGTAGCCCGCGCCGGCGTGGCCGGGCTCGGTGAGGACGACCGCGGCCACCGCCGCCACGTCGCCGGTGTCCACCATGCTGATCCGGGCCTCCCCGGCGTCGCCGTAGAAGGCGCCGTCCGCGCCGATCGACGGGATCGTCGACTCCGGGATGTTCTGCAGAAAGAGGTTGGGCCGCACGATGACGAACGGCAGCCCGGACTTCTCCAGGTAGCGGTCGCACTCGGTGTGGGCGTTGATGAAGTCGGCCGGCGACCCCCGGTCGGCGCCGAGGATCGAGCTGCG
>Ga0213875_10001512_pt1 | contig 14966 bp, 18 predicted proteins | sample BarmaccomBMRX_R8_FD_160105 | JGI IMG/M metagenome (GOLD analysis project Ga0213875, IMG submission 160105) | Root-associated microbial communities from Barbacenia macrantha in rupestrian grasslands, the National Park of Serra do Cipo, Brazil - RX_R8 | ecosystem: Host-associated > Plants > Roots... | reverse complement strand
GCCGCGTCGCTTGGCGGTTCCGGGGGCGTGAGGTCGACCACCGAGATGCCGGTGGCTTGGCGGGCGTGTGGATCGGCGCGGCCGTCGACCTGGAGTGCGGCGGCCCGCTCGCGCAGCATGCGTCGCTCGGGCAGGTTTCGGCTCAGGGCGGCGGCGCGCTCGAGCTCGGTGCGCGCCTCGTTGGTCCGTCCGAGCTTGACCAGGAGGTCGGCCCGGACGCTGGGGAGCAGGTGCGACGGAGTCATGCGCGGGTCGTCGTGCAGCGCGTCGAGCACCTGCAGGCCGTGCTCGGCGCCGTGCGCGCGGCCGACGGCGACCGCGCGGTTGAGCTCGACGACGGGTGAGGGCGCCAGCTGGGCCAGGCCGTCGTAGAGCGCGGCGATCCGGACCCAGTCGGTGTCTTGGGCGCGGGCGGCCTCGGCGTGGCAGGCGGCGATCGCCGCCTGGATCCCGTACGGCCCCAGGCCCGCCCCCAATGCGGCGGCGTGTCGCAGCTGCTCAAGTCCGCGGGCGATCAGCAGCCGGTCCCAGCGGGAGCGGTCCTGGTCTGCCAGCAGCACCGGCTGGCCGTCAGGCCCCGTCCGCGCGCGGGTGCGTGAGGCCTGCAGCTCGAGCAGCGCGGCCAGCCCATGGACCTCGGGCTCCTCGGGCTCAAGCCGCGCCAGGATCCGGGCCAGGCGCAGCGCGTCCTCGCACAGCGCCGGGCGCATCCAGGCCCGGCCGGCAGTCGCCGCGTAGCCCTCGTTGAAGATCAGGTAGACGACCTCCAGCACCGAGGCCAGGCGCTCCTGGCGTCCGGCGCCCGGACCCGGGATCTCAAACGGCACCCTCGCCTCGGTGAGTGTCCGCTTCGCGCGCGAGATCCGCTGGGCGACCGTCGGGACCGAGACGAGAAACGCGCGGGCGATCTCTTCGGTCGTCAGACCGCCGAAGAGCCGCAGGGTCAGCGCGATCCGGCTCTCGGTCGACAGGATCGGATGACAGGTGAGAAAGGCCAGGCGCAGCAGGTCATCACCCATGTCCTCGGGGTCGGGCAGCTCCTCGGGCGCCGCGCGCGTGGCCTCCACGACCAGCGTGGCGTGCGCGTGCTCGCCGACCCGGCGGCGGCGCAGAGCGTCGATCGCCCTGCGCTTCGCCGCCGTCATCAGCCAGGCGCCCGGAACGTCGGGCACGCCCGTCCGCGGCCAGGTCTCCAGCGCGGCCAGCAGAGCATCCTGAGCGAGATCCTCGGCCAGGCCGACATCCCCGACCATGCGGGTGAGTGCGGCCACGAGCTTGGGCGACTCGATCCGCCACAGGGCATCCGACGCACTCACGCTGGCGCTACTCGCTCGTCGTGGTCTGGGCGGGCGGCGCCTTGGACAGCCGGCCGGCGTCCTGCACCGCCTCGGGCATGTCCGCCATCTCCCAGATCTCGCGGACCTCGACCTGCGGACCCGGGCCCAGCGGCACCCGCTTGGCCCACTCCGTGGCCTCGTCCAGGTCACGAGCCTGGATGATCCAGTAGCCCCCGACCACCTCCTTGGCCTCGGCGAACGGTCCGTCGGTGACGACCTTCTCGCCGCCGTCCACGCGAATCCGGCGGCCGCGCTCGGGCGGGTGCAGGCCATCAAGCGCCAACAGCACGCCGGCGTCGGTCAGCTGCTGGTTAAACCGGCTCATCGCCTCGACGGCCTCCACGGTGGGGCCTTCGGCGTACTCCTGCGGCGTGATGCCGGGAAGCATGAAGAGCATGAATCGGGGCATGGCGGCGTCCTCCTTGGGGTCGTTGGTGCCGTCTGCCAAACACGACGATCTCACAGCATCAGTTTCGACAACAGCCCACACCTCGCGCAGGATCCTGCGTGGATGGGTGGTGGGCGTCTGGTTGACGGTGCGCCACGTAGGGTCTAGGCTCAACCAGATGGTTGAGGATCCATGGGTGATGGACGCCGTGTTTCACGCCCTCGCGCACGGCGCCCGCCGCGAGATGGTCGCGCGGTTGTCCGATAAGCCGCTGACGATAGGCGAGCTGGCCGAGCCTCTGGCGATGTCCCTGGCGGCCGCCTCCAAGCACGTCAAGGTGCTTGAGCGCGCCGGCCTGGTCAGACGCACGGTGCGCGGGCGTCGTCACGTGTGCCGTCTGGATCCCGCGCCGCTGACCTCAGCCTCGGCCTGGCTTGAGTTCTATGAGCGCCATTGGCAGCAAAGTCTGGACGCGCTGGAGGCGATGTTCGGCGCCGAGCAAACACCCCAGGAGCAGGAGGGATGAGGACGATGACGCAAGACCAGACCACCGTTGCGCTGACGCGCACGATCCCCGCACCCCCGCCGCGCGTCGACCGGGCGTGGCTTGCGCCCGAGTTGCTGCAGCGCTGGCTGGCGGCGGGGAGTATGCGTGTGACGCCGGGGTCGAGCTCGGTGCTGGACCGGCTCGCCACCAAGCTCGCGGATGCATGATGCCCGAAGCCGCCCAGATCCCGACCCTCTTCGTCTGCCACGGCGATGACGGCGGTCCGCGCGTTCATCCCTGTCGCCGCGTCCAGGAGGCGATGCGCGCCAACGGCATCCAGTACAACAAAGTGATCGCCGGCCACGGCAGCCCATTGCCATTCCTGCGTAAGGGTTCACGCGACGAGCTGCGTCAGGCAACCGGAGACACCAAACTACCCGCCCTCAAGCTGCCCGACGGGACCGTCATCACCCACTCCCGCGCAATCCTGCGCTGGATTCGCACCTAGATCACGTCGCAGGCGCTGCGTAGGGCCGCCCGCCGGCAGCCGGATCGCACCGCATCCAATACGGATCCGTCAGAGGGCAGGCCTGGGCCCGGATCCGGCCCGCTTGGCGGAACTTCCTTATCCTCGCGGACCATGGCGCCGATCACCGCCAGCACCGAGGTCGCGCGACCCGCGGAGGAAGCGTTCGCCTATGTCATAGATCCGAGTACCATGCCCGAGTGGCAGCAGGGCTGCGTGAGGGGGCACATGGACGGTCGCATGACCCGCGTCGGTTCCAAGTGCACGACGGTCCGGAAGATCGGGGGCCGTGAGCGCGAGGTACTCACCGAGATCACCGAGTACGATCCTCCACGGCGGTGGGCCGATCGAGGCATCAGCGGCCCAATTCGGGCCATCGTCACCGTCACTGTCGAGCCACTCGCCGACGGGTCGCGGTCGAGGGTGACGATCGGGGTGGACTTCACCGGCCACGGGATCGGGAAGCTGTTGGTTGCGCTCATCGTCCGTCGCCAGGCGGCCAGCGAGATGCCCGAGAACATGAAGCGACTCAAGCAACGGCTCGAGGCCGGACCGTAGATTCCTCCGGAACGGGCTCTGGGTGCTCGAGCTTCCACAGGGTCGGGTGCACGATGAACCTGGTCTCACGCGTGGCACCGACCACCACCCGCTGGTCGGCAAACGGCAACAGGTAGTGGTCGTCGCCCACGGTTGGACGACCGGCATCGTCGTGGTGTCCTGGCTGACGCCGAGATGCAGGATCTGACCCCGCTGCGGTGCCACCGCGACCCTGACCCCTGCCGAGGCGAGTAGCTGCGCAGACCACGTCCCGGCCGCGACGAGCACCTCACTGGCACCGATCCGCCGCCCATCGACCGTGACCGCCTCGACCCCGCCAGCCCCGCAAGCCCAGCTCGGCCCGCCCGGCCATGATCTCAGCACCAGCCGCCAGCGCGGCGTCCACCAGACGGTCCCGGACCGCGTCGCCCTCCACGCGGGCCGTGGTGCCGACGTGCAGGGCCGCCAGACCCGGCGCCAGGTACGGAAACGCCGCGTGCGTTGCTCGCCCCTCACGGGCCTCGTCGACGAGCATGACCTCGACCCCGCCTCGGCGAGATGAAAGGCCGCAGACGCCCGATCCCGCCGCCGACAACTACCACTCCTCGCCCGCTCGTCATTGGTGGTCAGGTGCGCAGTGCCCGGTGGGCCTGTTTGTGTGCGGCACCTCGACCGCGTGCCCGACGGGATGGGCGTAGAAATGGTTGATCAGGACACGCTCGTGCATGGCTTGGTGCAGGCTACGGGGATCCGCGACCAGAGCCTGAGACGGCTGGCCCCGACGTTGACCGAGTAGCTGGTCAGTCAAGCCGCAGATCAAGCGGTAGCCCGAATCGCGGCAGCAGCTCGGGGCTCCCGAACCGGGTCACACGGGCGATTCGGTGGCCGTCGAGCACGAGTGCGAACACGCCAAGTCCGAGCGCGATGCCGCTGCCCGGCTCTTGCTCCATGTAGTGGCCGAACGCGGGCGCGGCGTTGGCGCGGGTCGGCACGAGGCGGACGCGGGCGCCGGGCGGGCGGAACGCCTGCCCATGCGCCAGGAACTCCGCGATCGCGGCATGGCCTTGGTACTCAAGCGGTTCGGGCGGCATCGTCACCCAAGCGTCCTCGGAGAGCAGCGAGACGACCCGGTCCATGTCACCGAGTTCGAACGCGTCGGCGAACTCCTCGGCCAGTTTGCGCTCCTCGGGAGAGTCTGGGACCGGCGCTCGTTCGCGAGCGGCCGGCATCCGAGTCGCGAGCGCTGAGCGCGCCCGCTGGAGGGCGCTGTTGACTGTCGCTTCGGTCGTGTCGAGCATGTTCGCGACCTCTGATGATTTGAAGCCGAGCACATCGCGCAGGACCAGCACCGTGCGTTGAGTGACCGGCAGGCGCTGAAGCGCCGTGATGAACGCAAGCCCAACCGCCTCCTTGAGCTCGTAGCGCGATTCTGGCTCGGGCTCGGTGTCCGGAAGCAGATCGTCGGGGTAAGGCTCAAGCCACGTCACCTCGTCTGTCCGGCTCGGTGGCGGGGGGACGAACGGCAGGCGTCCAGATGGCCGGCGGCGGTGGTCGCGGATCATGTTCAGGCAGCGGTTGGTGGCGATGCGGTACAGCCAGGCGCGCAAAGACGACTTCTCCTGAAAGCGTTCGATTCCGCGCCAGGCGGACACCAGCGTCTCCTGAACGGCGTCCTCGGCGTCTTGGAGCGAGCCGAGCATCCTGTAGCAGTGCAGCTGAAGCTCGCGGTGATAGGGCTCGACGAGCTCGCTAAATGCCTGTTCGTCATGCATATCGATACGAACCCGGCCGCGGTCGAAATTCATCGCTCAATTTCCGCACCGACCGGTGTCTGGACGGACATGATTACCACCACTCACGCCTCTCCCCGCTGGACGATCGGCCTAACGTCGATCGCCTTTTTCATGGTGACACTCGATGCGCTGGTCGTCACGACCGCGCTGCCTGCGATCGGTCATGACCTGAAGGTCGGCGTGCAGACGCTCGACTGGACCGTCAACGCCTACGCGCTCACGTATGCGTCCGGGATCGTCACCGCCGCCGCGCTCGGCGACCGGCTCGGTCGCCGCCGCGTCTTCTGCACCGGCTTGGCCCTGTTCACCGCGGCGTCGGCGGCGTGCGCGCTGGCCCCAACCGCCGGACTCCTGCTCGCCGCGCGGGCCGTACAGGGCCTCGGCGCCGCAGCGGTGATGCCGCTTTCGCTGACGATCCTCACCGCCGCCTTCCCACCCGAGCGCCGCGGCGCAATCGTCGGAATCTGGGGCGGCGTCGCCGGGCTGGGAGTCGCCTCAGGACCTGTGATCGGCGGCGCGATCACCCAAGGTGTCGACTGGCACTGGATCTTCTGGGTCAACGTGCCGATCGGCGTGACCGCGGCGCTCCTCTCTCGCGCGCGCCTCGCGGAGTCGCGCGGGCCTCGCGTCCGCCTGGACCTGCCTGGGCTGGTGCTCTTGAGCGGCGGCGCGGTCGCACTCGTGTGGGCGCTCGTACGGTCGGGAGCCGCAGGCTGGGGGAGCGCCGAGGTGCTGATCGCACTGGCCGCCGGCGGCGCCCTGCTGGCCGGGTTCGTTCGCTGGGAGCGGCGCGCCGAGACGCCGATCCTACCGCCGGCGCTGTTTGAGAGCCGCACGTTCTCCGCGGCCAACGCCACTGCGTTCCTGATGACCGCCGCGATCATGGGTGCCGCCTTCCTCGTCACCCAGTACTTCCAGATCGCGCTTGGCGACTCGCCGCTTCAGACCGGGCTGCGGCTGCTGCCGTGGACCGCGACGCCGCTGCTCGTATCGCCCGCGGCGGGAGCGCTCTCTGACCGCATCGGCACGCGGCCACTGATGGCATCCGGACTAGCGCTCCAGGCGACGGGGCTCGGCTGGTTCGTCCTTCAGGCGACGGGCCAGCCAAGCTATGGGAAGCTCGTTCTGCCGCTGATCGTGGCCGGAGTCGGGATCTCGATGGCGCTTCCGACCGTGTCCGCCGCGGCGCTGGGAGCCGTCCAGCCAGCGGACCTCGGCAAAGCCTCCGGCGCCAACACGACGCTCCAGCGCTTTGGCGGCGCATTCGGCGTGGCCATCGTGACCGCGGTGTTCACCGCCAACGGTCGCCTCGGCCTGCCAGCCGCGTTCCAGGCCGGCTTCCGCCCGGCGCTGGCGGTCGCGGCCGGACTGTCGCTCGCCGGGGCGGCGATCGCGCTCCTCGTCTCGCGACGCCGGACGGCACTGATGGCGACGCAGCCGGCGACCGCCTGAGATCAGCACGCAAGGGCCGCCCGCAGACGCCGGGCGGCCCCATTCGCCGGACGCCTCGGACAGCTCGCGAACCGATCGTCGCCGGCGCTGGATGCCGCGCTTGCTATCGCGTCGCGAGCGATCAGGGCCGAGGCCGCCGCCCGGTTCGCCGAGCTGGATGTCGGTTCCGCATCTGCTGCGGAGCCGCCGAGACCGTCTGCAGCGTCGTCCGCTCGCTTCGCTATGCGCGGTCGGCACGCCGCGCATGCGTGTGGGGGGCGACAAAGAGAGCCAGCCCGCCACCGGCCGCGAGCCAAACCGACCGGCCGGACAGCACCGATCCAGCGTCAGCCTCTCACTGAGCGACGAGGAGGAAAGACTTCGCGCGGGCCACGTGTCCCGCTTGCACCTCACGGCGTGACTTCTGACCAACTCGCGCGCCGACTCTTGGACCGGGTCGAGAGCGGCAGCACCGGCGACGGGTGCCGCTGGGCGACCGAGCGCTTCGAGGTGAAGTCCGGGACGATGAGGTTCAAGCTGGGCGTCAAGCCGATCACCGCCGGCCCGGGCGAGACCGTCGGGTCCCCCCCGCGCGCCGCACTCGCCCGCTGGCGTGGCCGTGCAGAGCGCTACCGCCCGTCCGGTGCCGACGGTCGGTTATCCCGCCCTGGCCGGCGCGTAACCGCCGTGGGCCTATCACGGGACTGGCCGGATAGGTCCACTCGAGCAGAGCGAGAGATACCCGGCCTTTCGACGACCGTTGCAGTCGTTCGCCGCTGTCGTGTAGGCACCCACTGCTACATCCTGCCTGGGTCACGCCGCGCCATAGCCCGCTAACCGCTCGCTTGCCCGCCACAGTCGCTGCGCGAGATCCTCATCATGCGTTGGCGGGCCCGTCGAGATCTCACGACTACGCTTGAAGTAGCGGCCCGTGGCGTCGGCGAGCGAGGGGTCGCTTGCCGCCCACACCACGGTCTCCGCGCCCTTCTCCATCGAGGCCATCAACGGCCACATGAGCGTCCCCAGGACCCTGTAGCCGATGGGCAGGGTGCGACCGATGGCGGTGCCACGGACGAACCCTGGGTCAACGGCGTTCGCGGTGACGCCGCTGCCCGCCAGTCGGCGAGCCAGCTCGTATGTGAACAGCACCAGTGCCAGCTTCGAGTTGTTGTAGGCGCGCTGGCCGCTGAAGCGGCGCTCGCTCTGGAGATCATCGAAGTCGAGCTTTCCTCCTCTGTATCCGCTCGACGCCACGTTCAGGACCCGGGCGGGACTGCTGGCACGCATCAGCCCGCGCAGCCCGTTGGTCAGCAGGAAAGGCGCCATGTAGTTGACGGCGAAGGTCAGCTCCAAGCCGTCGGCCGTGACCACTCGTCTGCCGACGTCGATGCCGGCGTTGTTGATCAGCACATCGAGCCGATCGAACCGGGCCGCCACCTCACGGGCCATCTCGAGCACCGCGGAACGCGATGACAGGTCTGCGACCACTGCGTGCACGTCTTCGTTGAGGGCCGACACCCGACGTCGAGCCTGCTCGGCTCGCTCTTCGGTGCGTGCGCCGAGAATCGTCCTGGCGCCCTTGTTCGCGAGCGCCTCGGCGGTGACCAGCCCGATACCGGATGTCGCCCCTGTCACCAGGACGGTCTTACCAGCCAGCGCACCGCCCGCGGCTGTCACCCGGCCAGCCTAACGTTTGGAACCCGCGCGGCGGCCCGGGGGTCCACTCGTCGGTTAGCTCACGTCGAGGCGACCGGCGGCCACGGCTCATTCATCGACAGCGGCGCCATCAGCCCCCGACGTACCAGCATGCCGAATCGCCATCACACGGCCGCGGTGATGATCGGGGCCGCGACGCGGCGGAGAGTGCTGTGTATCGCGTACGCTGCGTCCCCGATCGCTGGAGGACGCCGATCGCGCTGCCAACGGCGGCACGCCGATCCCGCCGATGGTCACGACGATCGTCAGCACCACGCCCGAGCCTCGCCGGCCCGCTCCACGCTGACCAGGTGCTGGGATGAACGTGCCGCCCGAGCCGCGCACCGAGCGGCTCGGACACTGCCACCCACAGCGACGGGGCGATGAAGTAGAGCCCTGCAGACAGCGGCGCAAGCCCGCTGACCCGCCGCGGATGCAGGCTTGCCGCGAAGACGGTCCCCGCGTAGGCGACGTTGGACATCGCGCCGACCGCGGGCCCAAGAACATACGGACACGCTATCGTCGGTGCGCCAGCCCCAGGTTCCGCCCTGATCGGCCAGGATGCTCACAGCAGCGACGCAGCCGCCGATCAGTCCAGTGCCGATGAGTCCGGGCGGCGCGCGGCATGCGGTTCTTGCGAGTCGCTCATCGTCGCAGTCGCTACCACGAGCGCACCCGCACATACCGGGGTCAGCAGCGAGAAGATCCACCGCCGGCCAGGGCCGCCGGCCGGACTTCCGCCGACGAACGGGCCGAGAACGGTACCGAGGTTCGCGATCGCGAATACCAGGCCGAGGGCACGGGCCCGCTTTGTATCCGGATACGGGTTGCTGATCGCGGCTATCCCGACCGGGAAGATGACCGCCGCCCCCGCGCCCTGCAGGACCCGGAGCGCCACCAGCGGTGCCGCCCGCCCGACGGCCAATGATCGCCTGGCGATGGTGCTGCATACTCCCACGTCGTGACACGACGAAACTCCATCGTGAGCACCGCAGATTCCTCCACCGCCAGCGATCCGCTCGCGGATTTCTTTCTCGACAGCCCGGCGAAGCTCGACGATCCATTCGCCGACCTGGCGTGGCTTCGTGAGCACCGTCCCGTGCATTGGCACGAGCCGATTCGGCAGTGGTTCGTGTTTCGGTACGACGACGTGCGCGGGCTGTTCGCTGATCGACGCCTGAGCGCCAACAGGATGGCGGGCTTCGTGGACGCGGCGCCGCCATCCGTGCGCGACGAGCTTCGTAGCCTGGTCCCGTACCTTGAGAAGTGGCTGCTGATGACGGACGGGGCCACCCACGCACAGCTTCGCAGCGTGCTGCACAGAGGTTTCAACACCACGGCAATCGAAGCAATGCGAGCGCCGATCGAGCGGGCGGCCCAGGCTCTGCTCGACCGACACATCCATGAAGATCGGATCGATGTCGCGTCGAAGTTCGCATTCCTGTTGCCTGCGTATGTGCTGTCCGACTTCATGGGCATCCGGCCCGAGGACCGCGACCGCGTCGTGCAGTGGTCGGTCGACTTCGTCGATTTCTTCAACGTGATCCCGATCACCGAGGACACCACCAGGCGCATGGTCCGCAGCGCGATCGAGATGACCGCGTATACGCGCGAGCTTCTGATGGCCCGGCACCACGCAGCGTTTGAGGACGACGACTTCCTTGGCCTGATGGCGGCCGCGGTCCGCGCCGGTGAGATCAGCGATGACGAAATCCTGGGAAACACGCTGCTCTTGTTAATTGCCGGGCATGTCGCCGTCCGAAATGTCATCGGCAACGTGGTCTGGCTGTTGATAGGGCATCCCCGCGAGTTCCAGCGCCTGCGCGAGGAGCCCAGGCTGCTGCGAAGCGTCGTCGAGGAGTCGCTGCGTGTGGAGCCTCCGATCACGTTGATCCCGCGAATTGCCGTGGAGCCGATCGAGCTCCGCGGACAGAGGATCCGTCCCGGCGACATCGTCCAGTTGTCGATTGCGGCCGCCAACCGGGACCCCGAACGCTTTCCGGACCCCGACCGCTTCGACGCCTCGCGCAACCCACGTGGCGTGCTCAGTTTTGGCCATGGCCCGCACGGCTGTTTGGGCGCGAGACTGGCGATCGAGGTGTCGCTGATCGCGCTTGACACGCTCTTCAAGCGCGTCGGCACGAACATCAGCGTGGCCGAAGAGGCACAGGTCCGCTCGTACCGAAACGCGGGTAACCGGGGGCCGGAGGAGCTGATCATCGCCTTCGGCGAGCGGCGTTAGCGACTCGGTCTCGGGGTCAGGGACAGCGGGTGCGGGCGTAACCGGCAGGCGACCACGGGGGGTTGTTCGACGGGATGCCCGGCGGCGACCGAGGCCGCCAGTCGGATGAACTGGGCGTGCGACCAGGCGAGCGGCATCGCGGACGTGGTCGGAGTCCCCGGCGCGGAGCCCGGCCGGCTCGCCGGCGGGTTCCGATCGCTACCCAGGGTGCCGACCGGGACGGTGTCCTGATCTCGCATCCGGCTTTGATGGAGTTGGGCCGGCGGCAGCGAGGGCGGGCTTGTAGCGGCGGCGCAGTGCCAAACCGTCCAGGTACGAACCGGTCTCCGAGGCGAAGACCAGGTCGTCGCCGCCGGTCCAATGCTCGCGGCGGCCGAGCTGGGCAAGCGCGGTCGCCAGTAGCACGGCGGACCTTGCCGGACCTCGGGGTGGTCAGAACGCCGCCGGACCACGAGCCCCGCACGCGGATCGTCGCGCCGGCGAAGTCGACGTCGCGCCAGTGCAGCGCCAGCAGCTCGCCGAGGCGCAGGCCGGTGAACGCCGCGGTCAGGAAGATCGCGCCGTCAAGCTCCAGCGCGGCGGTCCGGACGAGCGCCCGGACCTCCTCGGGCGAGAAGACCTGGATGTCGCCGCTGGAGCGCATCGGTGCTTCTCGACGCGCGCGAGCGGGTTGGCGCCGACGCCCCACACCGTCTGTGCCCGGCGGAAGATGCCGTGCAGCTAAATCAGGAGCTTGTTCTTCGACCGGTTCGAGAGGCCGACGAGCGAGCGGCGCACTGCTCGATGTCCTTCGGCGTGATCGCCTTGAGCGGGCGGTCGCCGAACGCGGGCAGCGGCCGGGTCGGAGCACGTTGCGGGGCGTTCACGCGTGTGTCTCCGTCGCCCAGCGAAAGCCGGTGACGTCGGGGCGCGGTGCTAGCGGGCTGGCGGGCAGCTCGCCCTGTGGGTCGTCCTCGTTGTAGGCACTCGGCGCGACGTCGTTGGGCGCATTGGCGTGGAACAGTGCTGCGAGGAGCTCGATTTGCCCGCGGCCGACGCCCAGCTCGCCCATCCCACCCCCGTACATCGGCCGCTGCTCGCATCCACAGCGAGCGTAGACCTCAAGCAGCTCGCGCAGGCTGCCGATGCGCGACGGCTTGACGTTGACCACGCGGGCGGCCAGGGGCGTCGCGCCGATGGCGCCGGAGCTTCGGATCGGCGCGTCGTAGGACACGCGCGCGAGGTGGTCGCCAAGGCGCTGCGCGATCTCGGGCCGGTCGTGCGGGTCCTCCAGATAGGCCTCCGGGAACGCGGCGAGCACGTGGTCGTAAAGCGCACCTAGCGCGTCCGGATCCTTGACCTCGAAGCCGTACTGGCCCTTGAAGTCGATCGTGTCGACCGCGCCGGTCGCCGCGACCTCCTCGACCAGCTCGGGTGGCCAGCTCGCCTCCGCGTCGAGCTTGAAGCGCACACCGGGTGAGCGAGTCAGCCGCCGGTGCACCGGCTCGATCGAGGGCTCCTTTCCCAGGCCGAGCGAGTTGACGAACCGCACCGGCCGCGGCTCCAGCCCGAGCACGTCATGCAGGGCACGGCCGGCCTGGCGGAGCGCGAGGTCGAGCGCCGCGGACTCGAACGCCCACTGGCGGAAGCGCAGCGCCCCCTCGTACTCCGGCGGCTGCCGCCAGAGCTCGAGCGTCGCGAGATGCTCACAGAAGCCGGCCAGCGTCCATTCTCCCTCGAGTGGCAGCGCCGGTCGGGTCTCATGCAGCGCGGTGCCGTCCTCCCGGAACACCGAGACGTCCTCACCCAGGCCGTCAACGCCAGCACCGACGAGCCGCAAGTGCGTTGTGATCCGCTCGAACTCGTGGGCGAGGACCGCGTGCAGGCGCTCGTACTCGCAGGCCGCGATGACGAGCGGCAGCCCCGCGAGTCGCGGCCACAGCGACTCGCCGTTTATCGCTGTGCTCCCCGCATCATCACCACTGTCGTCTCACGCACGCGTGATCCACCAGCACTGACTGGGGGCACCTGTGTCGCGCGCGTCACGTCGCATACCGCGGGCATCCCGCCGGACGGTAGACCTGGAGCGTTATGCCCTTCGGGAACGCTCGGGAGTCGACGAGGTCAAGCGCGATGTCGGGGCCGGTGTCGGGGAACAGCCGCGTGCCCTCGCCAACGACCACGGGGCAGACCAATAGGGCGATCTCGTCAGCGAGGTTGTTCTCGATCAGCCACCGGGCGAAGGAGACGCTGCCGTGCACCTGCAACTCACCCTCCTTTTTGGCCTTGAGCTCACCGATGGCCGCGGCGACGTCACCGGAGATGACGGTCGTCTCTGCCCAGCGCCCTTCTGTGAGCGTGTTCGATGCCACGTACTTGGGCTTGGTGTTCAAAGCATCTGTAATGGGGCTGTCCGGGTTCTTCATCGCGCCCCAGTAGTCGGCGAACAACTCGTACGTCCGCCGGCCGAACAGGAACGCGTCGGCGCGATCGTAGAACTCGTTGACGAACGTCATGGCCTCGCTATCAAATAGCGGCCTGGCCCACCCGCCACGCCTGAACCCGCGGCGGAGGTCCTCCTCCTCCGGCCCGCCGTTCCCCTGGGCTACTCCGTCGACTGAGACCTGCATGTTGATCGTCAGTTTCATGGGTCGTTCTTTCTCTCGTGGTGGTCTGTCTGGTCATGGCGGCACCGACTGGACCGGCCTTCCTACCACCAGGTGGTTGTAGGTTTTCGCCGCTAACCTACCACCAAATGGTTGTAGGTGAGCTAACTGAGGATGCGGTTGACGGGCTGTTCCACGCCCTCGCCGATCCGACCCGTCGCGACATCCTTCGCCGCTGCGCCGCCGACGAGCCTTCGGTGTCGCGCCTCGCGCGGGCTTATCCGATGAGCTTCGCGGCCGTGCAGAAGCATGTGGCCGTGCTCGAGCGGGCCGGCCTGGTCACCAAGGAGTCCCGCGGGCGCGAGCAGCTCGTGCGCACCGATGTCGGCGCTGTCGGCCGCGCGCGGCTGGCTCTCGACGACCTCGAGAGCACCTGGCGCGGGCGCGTCGACCGAATGTCCGCCCTGCTCGCCGCGGGCACTGAGCCCGAACGGAAGACCTCAACGATTAGGGGAACGGGATGAGCGTCACCAGCGTCGACGCCGACTACGACAACCTGACCATCACCCTGATCGCCGACTTTGACGCTTCGATCGAACGGGTGTGGGACCTTTGGTCGGATCCACGCAAACTCGAACGCTGGTGGGGCCCGCCGACCCATCCCGCGACCTTCGAGACATACGACCTCACCGCGGGCGGCGAGGCCACCTACTACATGACCGGCCCGGAGGGTCCCATGCGGGGCGCCTGGCGTATCAACGCCGTCGTTCCACCGACGTCGCTTGAATTCATCAACGCCTACGCCGACCCGGACGGGACGCCGGTCGCGCACATGCCGATCTTCACGGTCAGCGTGCTGCTTACCGAGCGCGACGGCGGCACACGGATGGAGATGCGCTCGCGGTTCGAATCGCGCGAAGACATGGAGAGGATGGTGGACCTGGGCACGGTCGACGGCTTGCAACAGGCCGTCGGCCAAATCGACGGCCTCCTCGTGTAACAGCGACTCTCGGCGCCAGTCGCGCTCAGCGCGCTGCGAGCGTCGTCGAAACCGCCGACATGGAGTAGCGCGATTTGATGAAAGCGGGGCGCGCCTCACCAGTGCCCCGCAAAATTCGAGAGCGCGTCTGTGCTCTGTTTGAGGCACGGACCCTCCGACGCGCGGAAAGAGGGACGGCGGGATCGGCGACCGTTGCCCCGAGTGCTTATGCACGGACGGCCTTGACCGTCGCCGGCGCTGGATGCCGCGCTTGCTATCGCGTGAGAGCGATCAGGGCCGAGGCTGCCGCCCGGCCCACCTAGCTAAGCTAGATGTCTGATTCCGCATCTCGTGCGGAGCCTCCGAGGACGCAAGGGCGCGATCGCTTTCGCCTTCGACCTGGAGCGCCACTCACGAGTGCTTCGGCGACGGCGCGCTCGCCTGACGCTACGGGACGAGCGCGTAACGGACCTGCGCTTCGTCGGATGGTCTCCGCAATCGAGACTTGCGAGAACTGACGGCAACCGGCCCGTGAGCGCGCCGAAGGATCCCGAGCCAGCTTGAGCCGGTGCCGCCTGGCGTTCGCCGACGGCTCCTCGGCTACGTCTGCGAGGACCGCAGCGCAAGCCGCAAGTAGTTAGGCCGAGATGACCTCGGCGGCGTGCCGCGGCGCCGGGAGCGACTGCGATCGATCGTGCAGATCCTCGGTGTAGGCCTCGAACGCCTCGTGGATGCGATCGGCGGCCTCTTGACGAGTGGCGCCGAGAGCGACGACGCCGGGCAGGTCAGGGATGTAGGCACCCCAGGCACCGTCCTCGGCCTGCTCGTAGATCACGACGTACTCGCTCATCGAAGGTGCTCCAGACCGCCTGCCTTGCGGATGCTACCCAGGGTGCCGACCGGGACCGTGTCGCTGTTCTTGCCGGCGACGACGACGCGCGCGTCATGGTCGGGATGCGCCCAGAC
>Ga0213875_10001511_pt1 | contig 14975 bp, 13 predicted proteins | sample BarmaccomBMRX_R8_FD_160105 | JGI IMG/M metagenome (GOLD analysis project Ga0213875, IMG submission 160105) | Root-associated microbial communities from Barbacenia macrantha in rupestrian grasslands, the National Park of Serra do Cipo, Brazil - RX_R8 | ecosystem: Host-associated > Plants > Roots... | reverse complement strand
TGGCACATCGACCAGATCCGCACCCCGATGCTGGTCATCCACGGCAACCAGGACTTCCGGGTCCCGGTCAGCGAGGCGCTGCGGCTGTGGTGGGACCTGAACCGGATCGGGGCCGAGGCCAAGTTCCTGTACTTCCCGGACGAGAACCACTGGATCCTCACCCCCGGGCACGCCACCGTCTGGTACGAGACCGTGTTCGCGTTCCTGGCCCAGCACGTCCTCGGCCAGCCCTGGCGCCGGCCCGAACTGCTGTGAGCGAGTGGAGGCGCGCCGTGCCGTCTGGACTGAGGAGCGACGACCGAGGGACGAGGAAGGAGCGACGAGGGAAGACGGCACGTTCAGGCGCGCCGGAGCGAGCGGGAAACGCTGTGAGCGGGACTGGCCCTAGGCTGAGGGACATGCCCCGCGCTGACCTCGACAAGCGCCCCGGTGAAGTCGCCGCGATGTTCGACGAGCTCGCCGGACGCTACGACCTGCTCAACGACCTGCTCTCGGCCGGCCAGGTCCGGCTCTGGCGCCGGGTGGTGGCCCGCGCGGTGGGCGCCCGCCCCGGCGAGCGGATCCTCGACCTGGCGGCCGGCACCGGCACCTCCACCGTCACGTTCGCGACGACCGGCGCCGAGTGCGTGGCCTGCGACTTCTCCATCGGCATGCTGCGGGCCGGCATCAAGCGGGTGCGAGCCGACGTCAACGGCCCGCAGCCCGCGTTCGTGGGCGGCGACGCGCTGAAGCTGCCCTTCGCCGACGGTGTCTTCGACGCGGTGACGATCTCGTTCGGCCTCCGCAACGTCGCCGACACCGAGCGCGCCCTGGCCGAGCTGCTCCGGGTGACCCGCCCGGGCGGCAAGCTCGTGATCTGCGAGTTCTCCCAGCTGACGATCAAGCCGCTGCGGGTGCTGTACGAGCGCTACCTGGCCCGGGCCCTGCCGGCGGTGGCCCGCCGGGTATCGCGGAACCCGGCCGCCTACGACTACCTGGCCGAGTCGATCGTCGACTGGCCCGGCCAGGCCGAGCTGGGACGGAAGCTGCACGCGGCCGGCTGGTCCGGGGTCGAATGGCGCAATCTGACCGGCGGGATCGTGGCCGTTCACGTAGGCCGCCGCCCCGTCTGAGGCCTGCCTCCGGCGGTGCTGGCAGTGGCTCTGGTGGTTCGGGGCGGGTCGTGGGTGGCAAAGGTGCTGGCGGGTAGTGGACCACCGCAATGGTGCCGCCCAAGCTGCCCCGTTCGCACCGTGTGTCCCGGTGAGGGGGCGAGCCCGGATGTGCGGGCTGGACCACGGCCCGTTAAGGTGCCAGGTGGCCCGGCTGGACAGATGGGGCCGTGGTACAGCGCGCAGGGCGGCCGGCTACGTTTCCCAGTACCGGACAGGCGTAAACTAATGGCAAAGAACTTGTGAAGAGGTTCACAAGCGCACGATGGCGCGAACCTCTACCACGAATACCTCGTACATCCCCAGCCGCCGGCGAACCGGCGAGCAAAAGCCAGAGTCAGGAACGCATCCCGTGACCAAGCAGGCTTCTCCCCAGGCCTCCGCTGGTCTTGCCCAATCGACACCCCCGGGCGCGGCCGGCGAGGCAGACGTCATCGTGGTCGGTGCCGGCCCTTCGGGGGCATCGACCGCGTACTACCTCGCCCAGGCGGGGCTGGACGTGCTGGTGCTGGAGAAGAGCCGGTTCCCGCGCGAGAAGGTCTGCGGCGACGGTCTCACCCCCCGCGCGGTCAAGGCGCTGGTGGGCATGGGTATCCCGATCAGCGAAGAAGACGGCTGGCTGCGCAACCAGGGCCTGCGCGTCATCGGGGCCGGTATGCGCCTGGAGCTGCCCTGGCCCGAGCTGACCAGCTACCCCGGCTACGGCCTGGTCCGCACCCGGCTGGACTTCGACCAGCGGCTGGCCGAGCGGGCTCGCGAGGCCGGCGCGCGGCTGATCGAGGGCGTCACCGTGACCGGGCCGGTGCGGGACGAGCGGACCGGCCGCATCGTCGGGGTCACCGCCCGGTCCGAGGGTGGCGAACAGCAGGTGTACCGGGCCCGGCTGGTGATCGCCGCGGACGGGAATTCTTCCCGGCTGTCGGTGGCGATGGGGCTGACCAAGCGGGACGACCGGCCGATCGGCGTGGCGGTCCGGGCCTACTACACCAGCCCCCGGCACGATGACGACTGGCTCGAGTCCTGGCTCGACCTGTGGGACGGCGACCGGCAGCTACCCGGCTACGGCTGGATCTTCGGCATGGGCGACGGCACCAGCAACATCGGGCTGGGCCTACTGAACACCTCGGGCGCGTTCGGCAACACCGACTACCGGGCGCTGCTCAAGCGCTGGCTGGCCGGAATGCCTGCTGAGTGGGGCTTCACCGAGGAGAACCGGGTCGGCCCGGTCCGCGGCGCCGCGCTGCCGATGGCGTTCAACCGGACCCCGGCCTACGCCGACGGCCTGCTGCTGGTGGGCGACGCGGCCGGGATGGTCAACCCGTTCAACGGCGAGGGCATCGCCTACGCGATGGAATCCGGCGAGATCGCCGCCCGGCTGGTGACCCAGGCGCTGGCGTGGCCGGACGCGGCCGGCGCGGAACGGGTGCTGCATGGTTACCCCCGCGTGCTCGCGGACGCCTACGGGGGCTACTACGCTCTCGGGCGGGCGTTCGTGAAAGCGATCGGCCGGCCTGAGCTGATGCGCTTCGCCACGCGGCACGCCATGTCGCGCCCGGCGCTGATGCGCTTCGCCCTCAAACTGCTCGCCAACCTGACCGACCCGCGCGGCGATGCCTCCGACCGGCTGATCAGTGCCATGACCAAGCTGGCGCCCGCGCGCTAGCACGCCTTTGAGAAGCGAATGTGGATACCGTGCCTAACGTGAAATCGCAGAGAGGAACCGGGGACCAATGAGCGGTTACGTACCCATCCTCGTCCTGGGCATCCTGGCGCTCGTGTTCGCGGCCTTCTCGGTCGTCATCGGCACGCTGACCGGTCCCAAACGCTGGAACCGGGCCAAGCTGCAGGCCTACGAGAGCGGCATCGAGCCGACGCCTCAGCCACCGGGCGGCGGCCGCTTCCCGGTCAAGTACTACCTGACCGCGATGTTGTTCATCCTGTTCGACATCGAGATCGTCTTCCTCTATCCGTGGGCGGTCACGTTCAACAAGCTCGGGGCCTTCGGCCTCATCGAGATGGTTACGTTCGTCGTTACGGTGCTGATCGCGTACGCCTACATCTGGCGGCGCGGCGGCCTGGAGTGGGATTAGTCATGGGTCTTGAAGAAATGCTGCCGAGCGGCGTCCTGCTCGACTCGGTCGAAAGGGTCGCCGGCTGGGCCCGGCGCAGTTCGCTGTGGCCGGCCACGTTCGGCCTCGCCTGCTGCGCGATCGAGCTGATGCAGACCGGTGCCCCCCGCCACGACCTGGCCCGGTTCGGCATGGAGCGGGCGTCCAACACCCCCCGGCAGGCCGACCTGATGATCGTGGCCGGCCGGGTCAGCCAGAAGATGGCCCCGGTCATGCGCCAGATCTACGACCAGATGGCCGACCCCAAGTGGGTCATCTCGATGGGGGTCTGCGCCTCCAGCGGCGGGATGTTCAACAACTACGCGATCGTCCAGGGCTGCGACCACATCGTGCCGGTCGACATCTACCTGCCGGGCTGCCCGCCGCGGCCGGAGATGCTGCTCGACGCGATCATCAAGCTGCACGACCGGATCGAGAACATGAAGCTCGGCAAGAACCGCGAGCGCCAGATCGACGAGCTGGAGGCGGCCCGGCTGGCCCGGCTGCCGCTGCACACCCAGGCGCTGCCCACCCAGCAGCTGCTCCAGCTGGGCGAGCGGCCCGCGCTGCCCGGCCACGAGCAGCACGAGCACCACCACCACCACGAGCACGGCATTACCGAGGCCGAGGCGGAGGCGCGCCGATGAGCGACAGCACCGGCGCCAGCGAGCCTGAGGGCACCGAAGAGAGCGCCAACCTGCCCGCCCAGGCCGGCCAGCAGCGGCTGAGCGAGCCGGTCGCCCGGCAGGGTCTGTTCGGGGTCACGACCTCCGGCGACACCTCCGGCTACGGCGGCCTGCTGGTCCGGGTGCCGCCCGAGGTGTCCAGCCCGCGGCCCTACGGCGGCTACTTCGACGAGCTGAGCGACGAACTGGCCCGGGTCCTGGAGGCCGACGGCACCGGCTTCGGCGACGCGATCGAGCGGGTCATCGCCGACCGCGGCGAGCTGACCTTCCACGTGCGCCGGGAGCGGCTGATCGAGGTCGCGACCAAGCTCCGGGACGAGCCCAACCTGTCCTTCGAGCTCTGCACCGGGGTGTCGGGGGTGCACTACCCGGCCGAGCCCGGGCGCGAGCTGCGGGCCGTCTACCACCTGCTGTCGATCACCAAGAACCGCCGGGTGCGGCTGGAGGTGGCGACCGCCGACAGCGACCGGCACATCCCGTCGCTGGTCGACGTCTACCCCGCGCTTGACTGGCACGAGCGCGAGACCTGGGACTTCTTCGGCATCATCTTCGACGGGCACCCGTCGCTGACCCGGATCGAGATGCCGGACGACTGGAAGGGTCACCCGCAGCGCAAGGACTACCCACTCGGCGGCATCCCCGTCGAGTACCGCGGCACCAAGGTGCCGCCGCCCGATGAGCGGAGGTCGTACGCATGACGAGCCAATCGGCGCCCCCGCGCGCCTCGGGGCTGGATGACGGAACCGCCGAAGGCCGCGTCTACAACGTGTCCGGCCAGGACTGGGACCAGCTGGTGGCGGCGGCCGACGAGATCGCCGACTCCCCGGGCACCGGGCACATGGTCATCAACATGGGTCCTCAGCACCCGTCCACTCACGGCGTGCTGCGGCTGATCCTGACCCTGGACGGCGAGACCGTCACCGAGTGCCGGGTGGGTATCGGCTATCTGCACACCGGCATCGAGAAGAACATGGAGTACCGGACCTGGACGCAGGGCGTGACGTTCTGCACCCGGGCGGACTACCTGATGCCGATCTTCAACGAGATGTCGTACTGCCTGTCGGTGGAGCGGCTGCTCGGCATCGAGGACCGGATCCCGGACCGCGCCCAGATCATCCGGGTGCTGATGATGGAGCTGAACCGGGTCGGCTCCCACCTCGGCGGGCTGGGGCCGTTCGGGCTCGAGCTGGGCGCGACCACGATCTTCCTGCAGGCCATGCGCATGCGGGAGAACGTGCTCGACCTGATGGAGCTGATCACCGGGCTGCGGATGAACCACGCCTTCATCCGGCCCGGCGGCGTCGCCCAGGACCTGCCGCCGGGGGCGCTGGAGAAGATCCGCGAGTTCCTCCGCCAGGCGCCGGCCTGGACGTCTGACCTGCACAAGCTGATGGACTCGAACCCGGTCTTCGTCGGCCGGACCAAGAACATCGCCTACCTCGACCTCGAGGGCTGCATGGCGCTGGCGGTGACCGGGCCGCTCCTGCGCAGCGCCGGGCTGCCCTGGGACCTGCGCAAGAGCCAGCCCTACTGCGGGTACGAGACCTACGACTTCGAGGTGCCCACCCGGACCAGCTGCGACACCTACGGCCGCTACCTGATCCGGATGGACGAGGTCGACCAGAGCTTGCGGCTGATCGAGCAGTGCGTGGACCGGCTGGCGGGCAAGCGCCCGGACGACGACCCCTGGATGATCCCGGACGCCAAGGTCGGCTGGCCGGCCCGGCTGTCGCTCGGCCCGGACGGGATGGGCCCGTCGCCCGAGCACATCGCGCACATCATGGGCCAGTCCATGGAGGCCCTGATCCATCACTTCAAGCTGGTCACCGAGGGCTTCCGGGTGCCCGCGGGCCAGGCTTACGTGCCGATCGAGTCGCCCAAGGGCGAGCTCGGCTGCCACGTCGTCTCCGACGGCGGCACCCGGCCCTACCGGGCGCACCTGCGCGACCCTTCGTTCCATCATCTGCAGGCGCTGGCGGCGCTGTGCGAAGGCGCGCTGCTCGCGGACGTCATCCCGGCCATCGCCAGTATTGACCCGGTCATCGGAGGGGTGGACAGGTAATGCCGTTCAGCGAGGAGGACCGGGCGCGGCTGGAGCCGCAGGTGGCGGAGATCATCGGCCGCTACCCCAAGCCCCGTTCGTCCCTGATGCCGCTGCTGCACCTGCTGCAGTCGGAGGAGGGCTACATCTCCAACGACGCGATCCGGTACGTCGCCGACCGCCTGGGGGTGACCGAGACCGAGGTCACCGGGGTGGCCAGCTTCTACTCGATGTACAAGCGGCACCCGGTCGGCGAGTACCACGTCGGCGTCTGCACCAACACGCTGTGCGCGATCATGGGCGGCGACCAGATCCTGGCCACCCTGGAGGAGCACCTCGGGGTGGAAGTGGACGAGCCGACCGCGGACGGCAAGGTCAGCATCGAGCACGTCGAGTGCAACGCGGCCTGCGACTACGCGCCGGTGGTCATGGTCAACTGGGAGTTCTTCGACAACCAGACCCCCGAGTCGGCCACCCAGCTGGTGGACGACCTGCGGGCCGGGATCCCGGTCAAGCCGACCCGCGGCCCGGACCGGCTGTGCACCTGGCGGCAGGCGTCGCGGGTGCTGGCCGGCTTCAACGACGGCCTGGCCGGAGAGGGCCCGGCGGCCGGGCCCGCCAGCCTGGTCGGCCTGAACATCGCCAAGGAAAACGGCTGGACGGCACCGCAACCGCCGGATGAGCCGAAGAGCAGCCCGGCCAGCAAGGGAGCGTCGCGTTGACCGACACGCTGACCCCCGTCCTCAGCGCCCACTGGGATGAGGCGGACGGCTTCACGCTCGAGGGGTACCGCCGGACCGGCGGCTACCGGGCGCTGCCGCAGGCGCTGAACACGCCCCAGGACGACCTGATCACGGCGGTCAAGGAGGCGGGCCTGCGCGGCCGCGGCGGGGCGGGCTTCCCGACCGGGCTGAAGTGGAGCTTCATCCCCCAGGGCGACGGCAAGCCGCACTACCTGGTCGTCAACGCGGACGAGTCCGAGCCCGGCACCTGCAAAGACGTCCCGCTGATGATGGCCAACCCGCACACGCTGGTGGAAGGCGTGATCATCGCCGCCTACGCCATCCGCGCCCGGCAGGCCTTCATCTACGTGCGCGGCGAGGTCGTGCACGTGGTCCGGCGGGTCCAGCAGGCGGTGGCCGACGCTTACGCGGCCGGCTACATCGGCCTCGACATCCTCGGCTCCGGTTACGACCTCGACGTGGTCGTGCACGCGGGCGCGGGCGCCTACATCTGCGGCGAGGAAACCGCGCTGCTCGACTCGCTCGAAGGCTTCCGCGGCCTGCCGCGGCTGAAGCCGCCGTTCCCGGCCGTGGCCGGCCTGTACGCCAGCCCGACCGTCATCAACAACGTCGAGTCGATCGCCAGCGTCCCGTCGATCGTGGCCAACAGCGCCAACTGGTTCGCCGACCTGGGCACCGAGAAGTCCAAGGGCTACGGCATCTTCTCGCTGTCCGGGCACGTCACCACCCCCGGCCAGTACGAGGCGCCGCTCGGCATCACCCTGCGCGAGCTGCTGGAGCTGGCGGGCGGCATCCGGGCCGGGCACCGGCTGAAGTTCTGGACCCCGGGCGGGTCGTCGGTGCCGCTGCTGACCGACGAGCACCTGGACGTGCCGCTCGACTTCGAGTCGGTCCAGGCGGCCGGCTCCCAGCTCGGCACCCGGGCCCTGCAGATGTTCGACGACACCACCTGCGTGGTGCGCGCGGTGCTGCGCTGGAACCAGTTCTACCAGCACGAATCCTGCGGCAAGTGCACCCCGTGCCGCGAGGGCACCTACTGGATGACCCAGGTGCTGCGGCGGCTGGAGAACGGCCAGGGTACCGACGAGGACCTGGACAAGCTGCTGGACATCTGCGACAACATCCTCGGCCGCGCGTTCTGCGCCCTCGGGGACGGTGCCACCAGCCCGATCACCTCGTCGATCCAGTACTTCCGGGACGAGTACATCGAACACCAGAAGCGCGGCGGCTGCCCCTTCGACCCGGCCGCGTCGACCCTGTTCGGGAGCCGATAACCCATGACCGTGCAGGCCTCCAGCGAACCCGGCGCGCCCGCGCCGGCCGAGACCGTCAACGTCACCATCGACAGCTTCGAGATTGCCGTGCCCAAGGGCACGCTGGTCATCCGGGCGGCCGAGCTGCTCGGGATCCAGATCCCGCGGTTCTGTGACCACCCGCTGCTGGACCCGATCGGCGCCTGCCGCCAGTGCCTGGTGGACGTCGAGGGCCAGCGCAAGCCGCTCGCCTCCTGCACCACCGTGTGCACCGAGGGCATGGTGGTGCGCACCCAGCTCAGCTCGCCGGTGGCCGAAAAGGCCCAGCGCGGCGTGATGGAGCTGCTGCTGGTCAACCACCCGCTCGACTGCCCCATGTGCGACAAGGGCGGCGAGTGCCCGCTGCAGAACCAGGCGATGACGACCGGCCAGGGCGAGACCCGCTTCACCGACGAGAAGCGCACGTTCGAGAAGCCGGTCCCGATCTCGACCGAGGTGCTGCTGGACCGCGAGCGCTGCATCTCCTGCACCCGCTGCACCCGGTTCTCCGAGGAGATCGCGGGCGACCCGTTCATCGAGTTCGTCGAGCGCGGTCCCGCGCAGTTCATCGGCACCGCCGCGGGCGAGCCGTTCAACTCCTACTTCTCCGGCAACACGGTGCAGATCTGCCCGGTCGGGGCGCTCACCGGGGCGCCCTACCGGTTCCGGGCCCGCCCGTTCGACCTGGTGTCGACGCCGAGCGTGTGCGAGCACTGCGCGGCCGGCTGCCGTCAGCGGACCGACCACCGGCGTGGCCGGGTCACCCGGCGGCTGGCGGCCGACGACCCCAAGGTCAACGAGGAGTGGAACTGTGACAAGGGCCGGTGGGCGTTCACCTACGCCACCGAGCCCGACCGGCTGACCACCCCGCTGGTCCGCAACGAGGACGGGATCCTGGTCCCGGCCTCGTGGCCGGAGGCGATCCGGGCTGCCGCCCAGGGCCTGCTGGCCGCCCGCCGCGGCCCGCTGCTGGCCGACGCCGGACCGGTTAGCGGGGGCGGGCCGGCCGAGTTGGAGGCCGGGGCCTCGCGCGGCGCCGCGGTGCTGACCGGCGGCCGCCTGACGCTGGAAGAGTCCTACGCCTACGCCAAGTTCGCCCGGGTCGCGCTGGGCACCAACGACATCGACATGCGGGCCCGGGCGCACTCGGCCGAGGAGGCCCGGTTCCTGTCGGCGGTCGTGGCCGGCCAGGGCATCCAGGTCAGCTACGACGACCTCGAGCAGGCGTCCACGGTGCTGCTGGCCGGCCTCGAGCCCGAGGACGAGTCGCCGATCGTCGAGCTGCGGCTGCGCAAGGCGATGCGGCGGGGCGGGACCAGCGTCTACGCCATCGCCCCGTTCGCCTCGCGCGGGCTGACCAAGACGGCCGGCGTGCTGCTGGCCACCTCTCCCGGCGAGGAGGCGCGGGCGCTGACCCGGCTGGCCGACCCGGCCCCGACCCGGTCCCGGTCGGCCCGGGCCCAGGCCCCCGACCCCGACGCCCAGCTCTGGCAGGACGCGGCCACCGCGCTGTCCGGGGCGGGCGCGATCATCCTGGTCGGCGAGCGGCTGGCGGAGACGCCGGGCGCGCTGTCGGCCGCCGCCCGGCTGGCCGAGACGACCGGGGCCCGGCTGGCCTGGATTCCGCGCCGGGCCGGCGAGCGGGGCGCGATCGAAGCCGGCGCGCTGCCCGGCCTGCTGCCGGTCGGGCGCCCGGTGAGCGACGCCGGCGCCCGGGCCGAGGTGGCCCGGGCCTGGGGCGTCGCCTCGCTGCCGGCCGAGCCCGGCCGCGACACCAGCGCCATCCTGGCCGCGGCGGCCGCCGGTGAGCTGGGCGCGCTGGTCATCGCCGGGGTCGACCCGGCCGACCTGCCCGACCCGGAGGCGGCGCTGGCGGCGCTGGCCGCCACCCCGTTCATCGTCAGCCTGGAGATCCGGGTCAGCGCGGTGACCGACCGGGCCGACGTGGTCCTGCCGGTCGCGGCGGTGGCCGAGAAGGCCGGCACGTTCGTCAACTGGGAAGGCCGCGGCGGCACGTTCGCCGCGGTCATCGAGGAGCCCGGCATCCGCACCGAGCTGTACGCGCTCGGTGAGATCGCCGACGAGATGGACGTCCACCTCGGGCTGCCCGACCCCGAGTCGGCCCGGGCCGAGATCGCCCGGATCGGCACCTGGCGGGGCGCCCGCGAGACCGCGCCGGTCGTCCCGGCCGAGGTCCAGATGGGGCCGGAGGCGGGCGAGGCGGTCCTCGCCACCTGGAGCCAGCTGCTGGACAACGGGCGGCTGCAGGACGGCGAGCCCTACCTGGCCGGAACGGCCCGGCCGGCCCGGGCCCGGATGTCAGCGGGGACCGCGGCTGAGGCCCGGGTGTCCGACGGCGATAAGGTCACCGTGGCCACCGAACGCGGATCGCTGACGCTTCCCGTCGAAGTGACCGAAATGCCCGACCGGGTGGTGTGGCTGCCCGCCAACTCCGCCGGTAGCGCGGTTCGCGCGCAACTGGTGGCGGGGCACGGCACCCGGGTCACGCTGAGGAGTCCACAATGAGCAACCTGGCTGCGGGCGCGGTGTCCGCGGCGGACCCCACGCTGTCGAGCTTCACCCCGCTGGTCTGGTGGATCATCATCATCAAGGTGCTGGTGATCTTCCTGTTCCTGCTGCTGTTCCAGATCCTGATGATCTGGGCCGAGCGGCGGATCATCGGGCGCATGCAGCGGCGGCCCGGCCCCAACCGCTGGGGACCGTTCGGGCTCCTGCAGCCGGTGGCGGACGCGCTCAAGCTGCCGCTCAAGGAAGACATCGTGCCCCGGCAGGTCGACAAGGTCCTGTTCACCCTGGCCCCGATCCTGTCGGCCGCCCCGGCGCTGGTGAGCTTCGCGATCATTCCCTGGGGGCCGGAGGTGTCGATCTTCGGCACCAGGACCCCGCTGCAGCTGACCGACTTCCCGGTCGCGGTGCTGCTGGTGCTGGCGATGAGCTCGATCAGCATCTACGGCATCGTGCTGGCCGGCTGGGCCTCGGAGGGCCCCTACTCGCTGCTCGGCGCGCTGCGGTCCTCGGCCCAGCTGATCAGCTACGAGATCGCCATGGGGCTGTCGTTCGTGGCGGTGTTCCTGTACGCGGGCACGCTGTCCACCACCGGCATCGTCAACGCCCAGGCGCACGGCTGGTACGTGTGGGAGCTGCTGCCCTCGTTCCTGATCTACGTGATCACCATGGTCGGGGAGACCAACCGGCTGCCGTTCGACCTGCCGGAAGGCGAAGGCGAACTGGTCGCGGGCTACCACACCGAGTACTCCTCGATGAAGTTCACGCTGTTCTACCTGGCCGAGTACGTGAACATGACCACGGTGTCGGCCCTCGCCACCACGCTGTTCCTGGGTGGCTGGCGGGCCCCGTGGCCGATCTCGCTGTGGGCCGGCTCCAACCACGGCTGGTACCCGATCATCTGGTTCCTGATCAAGATCGCGCTGTTCGAGTTCCTGTTCATCTGGCTGCGCGGCTCGCTGCCGCGGGTCCGTTACGACCAGCTGATGAGCCTGGGCTGGAAGGTCCTGATCCCGATCTCGATCGTCTGGCTGCTGCTGATCGCCACCGTCCAGGCCTGGCGGCTCGACAAGCACAGCTCGGCGGTCTACGTGGCCGGCGGCATCGTGCTCGCGATCATCATCGTCATCGCCGTCTCCTGGGACATCGCCGCCGAACGGCGGGCCCGGGAGTCGGCCGACGCCGACGCGGCGGTCGCCCAGGCCGCCACGGAGGCGGGCGCGACCACCCCGGCTGCCCGCGGCGGCCGGGTCGCCTTCCGGGTCCCGCCGCTGGACCTGCCCCACTACCACGGCGCTGGCGTCGGTACCCCCGCGGGCACTGTCGCCGGCCGCACCGACGACAGCACCGACGCGAACGGCACCAAGGAGGTCACCGGTGCTTGACTTCCTCAACCCCATCAAGGGGTTCGGGGTCACCTTCCACGAGATGTTCCGGAAGGTCGACACCGTCCAGTACCCAGAGGAGAGACGGCCGACCGCGCCCCGGTTCCACGGCCACCACCAGCTCAACCGGTGGCCGGACGGGCTGGAGAAGTGCATCGGCTGCGAGCTGTGCGCCTGGGCCTGCCCGGCCGACGCCATCTACGTCGAGGGCCGCGACAACACGGCCGACGAGCGGTACTCCCCGGGTGAGCGCTACGGCGCCGTCTACCAGATCAACTACCTGCGCTGCATCTTGTGCGGGCTGTGCATCGAGGCGTGCCCGACCCGGGCGCTGACGATGACCAACGAGTACGAGCTGGCCGACGACAGCCGCGAGAACCTCATCTGGACCAAGGAGCAGCTGCTGGCGCCGCTGCAGACCGGGATGGAGGCGCCGCCCCACGCGATGCGGCTCGGCAACGACGAGAAGGACTACTACCTGCTCGGCGCGGCCGGGATCGCCCCCACCTGGGAGCCGGTGGACACGGCCGAGGCGGCCCCCACCACGCCCGCCGATCCCGGCGGTGAGGCGGCCGGCCAGTCGCGCTGGACCGGCGGCGGGGAGACCCCGCTGGCCACCAGCCCGGAGGACGACGAGGCGGCCGCCGCCACCCACCGCGGGGAGGAGGGGGTACGGTGACCCACGTACTCGCCAGCGCCGGCAGCACCGCCGCCGCTACCACCCAGTCGATCATCTTCTGGCTGCTGGCCGTGGTCTCGGTCGGCTCCGCGATCGGCATGGTGCTGGCCCGCCGGGTCGTGCACTGCGCGCTGTTCCTGGCCGCGATCATGCTCTCGATCGCCGTCTACTACGCGATGCAGAGCGCCCCGTTCCTGGCCTTCGTCCAGGTCATCGTCTACACCGGCGCCGTCCTGATGCTGTTCCTGTTCGTGATGATGCTGATCGGCGTCAGCTCGCGGGAATCGCTGGTGGAGACGATCCGCGGCCAGCGGCTGGCGGCCGCGATCGCCGGCATCGCGCTGGTGGTGCTGCTGATCCTCGGCATCGGCCACGCCGCCCTCGGCCCCGCCACCCAGAGCGTCGCCAACGGCAGCAGCGGCAACGTGACCGGGATCGCCACGCTGATCTTCACCACCTACGTGTTCCCGTTCGAAGTGACCAGCGCCCTGCTCATCACCGCCGCCCTCGGCGCGATGGTGCTGGCCCACCGCGAGCGGACCAGCCCCAAGCCGACCCAGCGCGAGCTGGCCAAGCGCCGGGTGGCCAGCGGACGGCCGACCCCGCTGCCGTCGCCGGGCGTGTTCGCCCTGCACAACGCCGTCGACATGCCGGCCCTGCTGCCGGACGGCAGCCCGTCCGAGCTGTCGGTCAGCGCGCTGCTGACCCGGCGGGACCTCGACGAGGACAGCACCCCGGCCCTGCCGGTGGTGCCCGGCGAGCCGGAGTACGACAACCCGTCCGGCCGGACCGACGGCTCGGTCGAGGACAACGCCGAGCGGTCCGAAACCGCCGAACCGACCGAGATGGCCCGGCAGGGAGGGACGGACTCATGAGCCCGTCGGCGTACGTGACGCTTTCCATCATCTTGTTCGCGATCGGCGGCATCGGCGTGCTCGTGCGGCGCAACGCCATCATCGTGTTCATGTGCATCGAGCTGATGCTCAACGCCTGCAACCTGGCGTTCGTGGCGTTCTCCCGCATGCACGGCAACCTGGACGGCCAGGTAATCGCGTTCTTCGTCATGGTGGTAGCGGCCGCTGAGGTCGTGGTGGGCCTGGCCATCCTGATGGCGATCTTCCGGACCCGCAGGTCGACGTCGGTGGACGACGCCAGCCTGCTGAAGAACTAGAAGGGGTGGAGGGGTGACCAGCTCAGCGGCTGCTGGCGTGCACACGACCGCCGCGACCATGACCACCGTGCCCGCGGTCGGCTTCCAGCACTACGCCTGGCTGATGCTGGCGTTCCCGGTGTTCGGCGCCCTGGTGCTGATCTTCGGCGGCCGCCGCACCGACAAGTGGGGGCACCTGCTCGGCACGCTGATGCCGATCGGCTCGTTCGTGGTCGGCCTGATCGCGTTCTTCGACCTGCTCGGGTACTCCGACCGCAGTCGTGACGTGCACATGTTCACCTGGATCCCGGCGGGCGACTTCCACGTCAACGTGGGCCTGCTGCTGGACCCGCTGTCGATGACGTTCGTCATCCTGATCACCGGTGTGGGCTCACTGATCCACATCTACTCGATCGGGTACATGGCGCACGACCCGGACCGGCGCCGGTTCTTCGGCTACCTGAACCTGTTCATCGCGTCGATGCTGCTGCTCGTGCTGGCCGACAACTACCTGGTCCTGTACGTCGGCTGGGAAGGCGTGGGCCTGGCGTCCTACCTGCTGATCGGGTTCTGGCAGTACAAGCCGTCGGCGGCGGTCGCCGCCAAGAAGGCGTTCATCGTGAACCGGGTCGGTGACACCGGCCTGACGATCGCGATCTTCCTGATGTTCACCACGTTCGGCACGGTCAGCTTCACCGGCGTGTTCGGCGGCACCAAGGCGGCCGGCACCGGCGTGGACACCGCGCTCGGCCTGCTGCTACTGCTCGGCGCCTGCGGCAAGTCGGCCCAGGTGCCGCTGCAGTCCTGGCTGCTGGACGCGATGGAGGGCCCGACCCCGGTGTCGGCCCTGATCCACGCGGCGACGATGGTCACCGCCGGCGTCTACCTGCTGGTGCGGTCCAACCCGATCCTGTTCTACTCCTCGACCGCCCGGCTGGGAGTCACCGTGGTCGGCGCGGTCACCCTGCTGTTCGGCGCGATCATCGGCTGCGCCAAGGACGACATCAAGAAGTCCCTGGCCGGATCCACGATGAGCCAGATCGGCTACATGACGCTGGGGGCCGGCCTCGGCCCGGTCGGCTACGTGTTCGCGATCGCCCACCTGGTCGCGCACGGCTTCTTCAAGGCCGACCTGTTCCTGTCGGCCGGGTCGATCATGCACGGCATGAACGACGAGGTGAACATGCGCCGCTACGGTGCGCTCCGCAAGTTCA
>Ga0213875_10001510_pt1 | contig 14977 bp, 15 predicted proteins | sample BarmaccomBMRX_R8_FD_160105 | JGI IMG/M metagenome (GOLD analysis project Ga0213875, IMG submission 160105) | Root-associated microbial communities from Barbacenia macrantha in rupestrian grasslands, the National Park of Serra do Cipo, Brazil - RX_R8 | ecosystem: Host-associated > Plants > Roots... | reverse complement strand
CCGCTTCAGCGAGAAAACGCAACCGGTATATCGCCGCGTATGCAATGGGCTTCGCAACGGCAGGCGGAACTTGTAGCACGCGCTTGTGAAGCGCCGGCCATCCGAAGGTCACGCTAGCGTGGCTGAGCGCCGCGTTTACGTTGCTGAAACTCCATAAGAGCACGAACCCGACCAGCAGCAAATATGGTGACCATGCCCGCGCCATTTCGGCGAGCGAATATTCCGCCTTCACGCGCACAGTTTCTCGCGGCCGCCAGATGCGCAACAGGACAATGAGCGACAGGACAGAAGCAAGGGAACTCAGGATATCCGTCAGATAAGGCCCAATGTAGTTCGAGACCAGAAACTGCAAAATCGCGAAGCTGAAACCGCACGCGAGCGCCGCTGGCCACACGCGTGCCAGTCCGCGAACTCCGCCCATCACCAGGACCATGTAGCTCGGGATCAGAGACGATACCGGAGCACACAGCCTGCCGACCGTCCCACTCAGACGAGCGAGCGGAAGTCCGGTGGTCGCCGCGAGCGTAACCAGCGGAATTCCGATCGCGCCGAACGCCACGGGCGCGGTATCCGCCAACAAGCACAACGCCGCCGCCTCAAACGGCGAAAAACCCAACCCGGAGAGAATCGCCGCGCCGACCGCGACCGTAGTTCCGAACCCCGCCGCGCCTTCGAGAAACGCTCCAAACGCAAACGCGACGAACAGCACTTGCAGCGTGCGATCGGGCGTCAAATGTCCGATTGAATTCTTAAGAACCTCGAATTTTCCGGTATCGACCGTAAGCCGGTACAGCACGATCGCCCAATACACCACCCAAAAAATCGGAAACGCGCCGAACGCAGCTCCATACAGCGCGGAGCTGACCACCAACGGGGCCGGCATTCGATATCCGAATAACGCAACGAGCGCCGCTGCCAACAGGCCAATCAGCGATGCCTTCCACGCCGTCACGCGCCGGATCCCGATCGCGTACAGAAGCGCCACCACCGGGAGCGCAGCTACCAGCGATGACCATCCGAGGCTATTTGCAACGGGCGCGTAATTCTGTTGCCACATCAGTTGAGGGTGATGCGGCCAGCCCCTGCAGCAGGTGTGCAATCGTAGAAGACCGGCTTCACTGCGTAACGGTCTTCGTACGCCGCGCCGATGCGAGTGCGAAATTCCCCAACAGCCGAGGGAGCCACGAGATTCACGGTACAGCCGCCAAATCCTCCGCCCGTCATTCGCGCGCCGTAAACGCCGGGAATCTCGATTGCCGTGTCTACCAGAAAATCGATCTCTTCAGCGCTGACCTCATAATCGTGTTGCATGCTGCGATGCGACTCGACGAACAAACGGCCCATCTGCGGCAAGTCGCCCGCCCGCGCCGCCCGCGCGAAATCGAGGACCCGCTGATCTTCCGAAATCACGTGCCGTGCGCGCCGCCGCGGCACTTCGGGAATGCGATCTTGAATCGACCCAAAAAAATCGAGACTGACGTCGCGCAGGCTTTCGACCCTCGCATCGAATTTCTTGATCTCGCGAACCGCCGCCTGGCACTCAGCCACCCGATCCCGGTACGCCGAAGCACCCAATTCGTGCTTCACCATGGAATTCACTGCAATGATGCTCGCCTCGCGCGGCATCTCGACGTACTCGTGTTCCAAACTGCGGCAATCGATCTGAATCGCGGCGCCCTCGCGGCCAAACACCGACGCGTACTGGTCCATGACGCCGCTCGGAATCCCGACAAACTGCGTCTCCGCGCGATGCCCAATCTGCACGATCTCAGGTAATGCAAGCTGGCGCGAACCGAGCAACGCAAAAGCCGACGCGATTTCAATCGCGGCCGAAGAGCTGAGGCCCGATCCCACAGGCACATCGCTCGCAATATATAGGTCCGCGCTCTCGACGGTAACGCCAGATCGTTCCAACTGCTGAGCGACCCCGACGACATAGTCAGTCCATTTATCGCGCCGGCTTGCCCCGGCAATGTCGCCGATTCCGATCTCAAATCCGTCCTTGATCTCGCGCGAATACAGCCGCAGCTTCCCGTGCTTTGCGCCCGATACCCCGATGTAGCAGGCCATCTCGAGAGCAATCGGAAACACAAATCCCAAGTTGTAGTCTGTGTGTTCGCCGATCAAGTTCACGCGGCCGGGCGCGCGATACACATCGGGCGCAGAGTCGCCACCGAAGCGCTCTCGAAACGCGCTTACGATTTCGCGCGGCGCGACAGCCACAGCAGACATAAGCCGAAAACCAGCAGCGTCAAGCCGACCCACAGGTTCACGTTGACGCCGGGATCAAGCGCAGCGCGACTCGCGGGCCGAATCATCGCGTATACCAGAACAACTACGCCCAAAAGGGAGAAAAATAACCCGGTTGGGCGGCGCAAATCGTCCATCGTTTTCCTACCAGAAAATCAGATTCAGGATCACTAGCAACACAATCACAATCCACGCGAGCGGTGCCGGCCGCTTGTACCACGGCGCGCCCTCTTCCCTTGGGAGATCCGTCACGCCATAGACAAGATTGTGAAGCTCGCTTTCGGTTTTCGGTTTTGTCACCAGGCTTACCAGAAGCGTAACTATTAGGCAAACCGTCCAGGATATGATCGCGATCCAAAAATTCTGCGCCATCTGCGACGGGAACTGGTGCACGTGCGCGATCCAGCCCCCTTTGTTCTCGGCAACTGTTAGCGAAAGTGTTGCCGCTCCCGCGATCAAACCCGACAGTAGCCCCCAAAATGCTCCGTCGGCCGACGTCCGCTTCCAAAACATCCCAAGCAGGAAAGTTGCAAACAGCGGCGCATTGACGAATGCAAACACGAGTTGCAGAAAGTCCATGATGTTGTTGAAATACGTCGCCAGATACGCCGTGCCGACCGATAACACCACCCCCGCAACCGTCGTGATGCGTCCAACCGTCAAGTAATGACGGTCGGGAGCATTCGGGCGCATATAACTTTGATACAGGTCATACGTGAACACGGTATTGAACGCGGTCACGTTGCCTGCCATGCCGGACATAAACGATGCCATCAACGCCGTCAGCCCCACTCCGAGCGTTCCCGACGGGTAAAACTTCGCCATCAAAGTCGTAAGTACCTGGTCGTAGTCGTAGCCGCCTGACGCCTTCAAAGGCAGCGTGTAACCCGACTTCATGCTCATTAACGCGAGCGCCGCGATACCCGGAAGGATGACGACAAAAGGCATGAACATCTTTGGAAACGCGGCAAAAAGGGGTGTCTGGCGTGCTCCATGCATGCTGTCCGCTGCCATCGCGCGTTGCACAACCAGGAAGTTCGTGCACCAATACCCGAACGAAAGAACGAAACCGAGACCCGCAATTAGCCCGAGCGGTGCAACGCCCATCGGGTTTTCGCTCGCGTGTCCCGCGTAACGCCAAGCATGCGTCATCACAGGCTGCAGGCGCGAGGAGATGCCTTGCCATCCTCCGGCTTTTGATAACGCCAGGATCGAAAGCGGCGCAAACCCGAGCACGATCAGAAAGAATTGCACTACTTCGTTGTAAATCGCGCTTGTAAGTCCTCCCAGCAACGTATATATGAGGACGATAACGGCCGATAACAATACGGATTGCGTGAAACTCCAGCCGAGCACCAACTCGAACAGCAATCCAAGCGCGTACATACTGATGCCCGACGAGAAAATCGTCATCACCGCGAACGTCAGCGCATTCAACCCGCGCGTTTTTTCATCGAAACGGAGCTTTAGATATTCGGGGACACTTCTCGCGCGGCTGCCGTAATAAAACGGCATCATGAACACACCTACAAACACCATGGCCGGAACCGCGCCCAACCAGTAAAAGTGCACCGTCATGATGCCGTACTTGGCGCCCGACGCGCACATCCCGATCATTTCCTGCGCGCCCAAGTTCGCCGCGATAAACGCGAGACTCGTGATCCACACCGGCACCGAGTGACGCGACGTCAAAAAGTCTTCGCTTGTTGCGATGCGCCGTTTGGCCATCCAGCCGATGCCTAGGACGAATGCAAAATAGAGGGCCAGGATCAGGTAATCGACCGGTGTAAGTGTCACTCGAAGTGTCGCAATCCTCGCGGGCATTGTATCGTAGCGGCTGGGCAGATAATGATAAGGGGAACGGCAGATGACGAATGAACAGCTGTACCTCGCGATCGGCGTCCCGTCGCTGATCAACGTCGGGCTTATCACGTTCCTTTACATTGCCCAGACGCGACAGATGGACACCCTGAAGGAGCTGTGGCGTTCAGAATTGCGGCGGGTCGAAGAGGTGCTCGACGCCAGGTTGAAACACATAGAAGAGACGCACCGCTAGGCGCGATTGTGATGCAATATCGACATGCGTTCTTCACGCCTGCTGTGCCTTTCCTCAATCCTGTTTATTGCCGCCCCGGCCTGGTGCGATAAGCAGCCCATCGTTCAGACAGATCTCCTCAAAATCGGCCGGGTCACAGAGGTCGCGATCACGCGCGATGGCGCGCTCGCCGTCTACGCCGTGCAGACGATCCACACCGATCCGGCGAGCACTCCCGGCGGAGATCCCGTCTACAGCTATCGCGTGAATTTATGGATGGCGGATTTGCGCGATCCATCGTCCCGGCCTGCGCAGCTTACGTTCGGCGCTCGGCACGACGGCAGTATCGCGATCAGCCCCGACGGCCGGCAACTGGCGTTTGTGCGCGTAGACGATGAGCCTCCGGCCGCCGGCTCGGCGCAAGGCGATAACAAGAAGAAGCCCCATCCGCAGATTTGGATTTTGCCGCTTCGCGGAGCCGGTGAGCCGCACGTCGTCACACATCTCGAGTTCGGCGCGACCGCGCCGCATTGGCGCGAAGACGGAAAGGCCTTGCTGGTATCGAGCGAGGTCCCCATTTCCAAGCTTCCCGGCAAGCCGACCTTCGACATCGAACGTCCTGGGCGAGAGTGGTGGGATTTCGACCGTCCAGCCGCGAAAGACGCCAAGCCTCAGACCGGCAGTCCCGATGGCGACCTGCGGTCCATCCGCGACTGGCTTGAGCACAACGCGGCAGAGAACGACCCGGTCGATATCACACGCTTGGCCTTCCTCGGCGAGTTGTCGCTGAACGACGAGATGACCTTTTCGGAACTCTTCCGCATCGATCTCGACACGCAAAAAGCCACCCAGCTCACTTCGACTTACCGCGACCATGACGGTGCTGCTTTCTCGCCTAATGGTGATCGCATTCTGTTCTCTGCCGAACCTGCCTCGCATCTGCATCCCGATCGTATTGAAGAGCGGTCCAACGTCTGGCAGATGGGAGTTGATGGCTTGGATGAGCATTCGATCATGGGCGACGAACAATACAGCTTCTTTGCGCCGCAGTTCACAAAAGACGGGAAGCACCTGGTTGTGGTCGGCCGGCAGACGGACGATCCGGCTTACCGCCAGACCCGCCTTGCAATCGCGAATCCCGACGGCTCTCATGTGGAATGGCTCACCCCGGACGGAGATTCGAGCGCGCAGAATCCCCGTATCGCGGATGACGGCGGCATCTACTACACGGTCGAGTATCAAGGGGGCGAGCCGCTGCGGCGCGTCAGCATGGAAACGCGGCATGTTGACGACGTTATAGCCGGCCCCGTGGGCGTCAACGCATTCGCGACCGGAGGCGGAAAAGTCGTCTACGCGCAGATCAGCGCCCAAAATCCGAATGAGCTGTACGTTATGGCAGATGGACTGCGGAAAGGCGCCGATCCTGCTCGGCGGCGGCTGACCGACATCAACGCCGCCTGGTTAGAGGAGAAGTCGATCTCGCTCCCCGAAGAGCACTGGATCACACGGCCGGACGGAACGCGCGTCCAATATTGGGTGATGAAGCCGCTGCCGAACAGAGCACTCGAACCTGGGAAGAAGTATCCCTGGGTGCTCGATATGCACGGCGGGCCATCCGCCATGTGGGGCCCCGGCGAGTTCACGATGTGGCACGAATTTCAAATCTTCTGCGCGTTCGGCTATGGCGTCGTGTATTCAAACCCGCGCGGATCGGGCGGCTATGGCTACGCTTTCGAGCGCGCGAATTTTAAGAACTGGGGCGAGGCTCCGATGGGCGACGTCATGGGTGCTTTGGATGACGCCATTGCTAAGTACCCGATGATCGACGCGGACCGGCTATTCGTCACCGGCGGCTCGTACGCCGGGTATCTGACCGCTTGGATCGTCGGCCACACTGATCGCTTCAAAGCTGCGGCAGCTCTGCGCGGCGTCTACGATCTTTCAACGTTCTTCGGCGAGGGGAACGCATACCGTCTCGTGCCTAATGAATTTGGAGGATATCCCTGGGAGCCGCAGACGCGCCGTTTGCTCGACGAGGAATCCCCGATCACCTATGTCGAGAACATCCACACACCCTTACTGATCATTCATGGCAGCCAAGACAATCGCACCGGCGTAGTCCAGGGCCAGATGCTGTTCCGCGCGCTAAAACAGATGAACCGTCCGGTCGAGTACGTCCGCTACCCGGGAATCGGCCACGAGATCACCCGTTCGGGGCCGCCCAATCAGCGCATGGATCACATGCTGCGCATAATAGAGTTTTTCGAGCGCTACTCGGGCAATGCCGCGCCTCCTCCGACGCTTTCTGCAGGCGCGAAAGCCACGAGCGCTCAGTGATTTGGGCGCGGAACTTATGGCTTGTCCCGTGCATCTTATTGTTAGGAAGATAACGCCCGCTGCGCCAGAGCGACAGCGAGGCGAGGAGTAAAGAAAAAAACATTATGGAACGCGGATGGCGCACAACATCAAAAGTCCTCGCAGGACTTGTTTTCACAGCCATGTACGCGATGCCCCAGGGCTATACGATTTCGGCAAGGCCCGGAGCAGTCAACTACATCGAAGGGAACGCCTTTATCGATGGGCGTCCCATTTCACAGAAGACCTTAGGTCAAACGTTTCTGAATGCGAACGACACGCTGTCGACCGATATCGGCAAAGCCGAGATCGCGCTAACGCCGGGCGTGTGGCTGCGCATCGGCAACAACAGTGCGGTTCGCCTTGTTTCGCCGTCACTCACCGACACGCAGGTTCAACTCGATCGCGGTGAGGCGATGGTGGAAGTGGCGGAACTGGTCAAAGACAACCACCTTCAGGTCCTGGATCAGGGTGGGACAATTACGCTGCAAAAGACTGGCTTATACAAGTTCACGGCCGACAATCCTCCCACGGCGGCAGTGATCGAGGGCAAAGCCGACGTCACACTCGGTGATCGGAATATCGAGCTTGGCAAGGGTCACGAGACGACTCTTGCGGCGAATCTCAAAAAGGAGAACTTCGACACCAAAAAAGAAGACGATCTGTATGCTTGGAGCAACGTGCGGAGCGAGTATGACGCCGCGGCGAGCTACCAGACAGCACGCAACGTCACGGTCAATAACTACGGAGGCTTCGGCGGGTTCGGCTACTATGGCTGGGATTACGGCATGGGCTTTTCGCCGGGCTGGTATTACAACGGCCTGTGGGATAGCTGGGCCTGGCTGCCCGGTGAAGGCGCTTTCTTCAGCCCGTTCGGCTGGGGTTTCTATTCGCCGGGGATGATCGCATACGCGCCGGTAGTTTACCTTCCGGTGCGCGGTACCGGCACGACGGCTGGACGGACGAGAGCAGCCGCAGTCCCGGTGGATCCTGCTCGTCCGCCTGCTATCGGCACGACAGCTTCATCGCCGCGCGCCTATGAGGCAGCTCGCGCGCAGACCGCCCGATCATTTGCAAAAGTGGGCGGATTTGCGACAGCAAGCGGCGGCCGAGTCGCCGTTGGCGGAGGCGGCTTCAGCGCAGCCCGAGCAAGCGGCTTCAGCGGCGGCCACGCCGGTGGATTCTCCTCCGGACATATGGGCGGCGGCGCTCACCGCTAATACCAAACCATAAATCGAGCAAGAAATGGCCAAGCTTCGGCTTGGCCTTTTTTTGTGTCCAGTTCGCATCGCACTCGCGACGGCCCGTAGGCACAGGACAAGCGTGGGAGCGCATTCATGCTTCGCGCTTTTTCATTTCGCGTGCCGTTTGCCGAAGAATGGGCAGCACTGCGGCCAAGTCGCCGACGAGGATAAACTCGGCGCCGCTTTGATGCAATGCCGTCAAGCAGGCGGCGAACTTACTTTCTTGCATTCAGCTCGCGGATTTTCAGGATTTGAGAGGTGCGCTCCTCGATGAAGACCAGGCGCTCAGCGGGTGTGAGGGATAGGAACCAGCGAATCACGGTGAGGTCGACGCCATCCGGGCTGTAGTCCGGCAGCGTTGCGGGGTCTTGTTCTTCCGCCGCGTGTTCCAGCATGAGAAAAGGATATCGGAACGACACAGCCGTTGATCGATCCTCGATGCACGTCGGTTTGTAAGATAATCCGCACATGCCCTATTTGCTGAAGACGGAGCCTGAGGCGTATTCTTTCGAGAATCTGGAGCGTGATGGCGAGACCTTGTGGGACGGCGTCAAGAATCCAGTTGCAGTGCGGCATCTCAGCGAGATGAAACCGGGCGACAAGCTGATCCTCTATCACACGGGTGACGAGCGCCGGGCTGTCGGGACAGCAAGTGTTGTAAGCGTCGACACGAAAGACGCGAAAACGCCGCTCGTGAGAGTCAAGGCAGGAAAAGCCATCGCAACGCCCCGCACGCTCGCCGAAATCAAGCAGCACAAGTTGTTTGCGGATTCGCCACTCGTGACGCAGGGGAGGTTGTCGGTCGTTCCTCTAACGGCGGCACAGTACGAATGGCTCACCCACTACTGAGCGCTTCGTGAACGCGTGCCAAGCCCTCCCGAAGTATATTTGTTTCGCCGCCCAGGCCGATACGCACACGATCGGGAGCGTCAAAGAACTTGCCCGGCGTGATGATCGTGTCGTAGCGCTCCCGCAGGAGAGCGCAGAGCTGGCCGACATCACGATTCACGCGTGGAAAAAGAACCGTACCGACCGCAATCGGATCGCAATCCACTTCCGGCGTCGACGCAACGAACTCATTTGCAACGGCGCGATTCGCCGCGAGCAGCTCTCGCGACCACTGGCCGATTTCGTTCAGCTTCGCGAGCGCGATGCAGCTCAATTGATCTGTCACGTACGGATTATTCACACCAAATAGATCGTTGAGACGGTAGATGCGTCGAATCAAATCCGGTTCAGCTAGGATCCACCCGCACCTCAACCCGCTCAGCCCATACACTTTTGTAAGACTGTTTGTTACGACGAATTCGGATCCGAGTTTGTAAGCTGTCTGCGGTGCGTTTTCAAATAGTAGATCGAGATACACCTCGTCGACGAGCACGCGCGCTTTCAGCGATGCTGCAATGCTTCCGATGCGGCGCAGAGTCGATTCGTCCGTATAGGCGCAGCTCGGATTGTGCAGGTTCGTAATAACGATTAATCGAGTTTTCGGAGTAACGGCGCGCTCGAGTGCTTCGACATCGATTGCGAACCCATCCTCGACTCGGCGGTCAAAATACTTGATCTCGGCGCGCAAGTATTCCGCCGTCTCCTGCAGAAGCGGATACCCGGGCCGCTCAATCAGAACTTCATCGCCCGGTTCGACCAGCGCCGCCATCGCCAGATGATTCGCCATCGACGTTCCCTGCGCAGTTGCGACGCAGTCGGGCGAAACGCCACACTTGCGTGCGAGCGCTTCGACCAGCGGCCGATAGCCGTATGCGCCGGGCCCGCACAACTCGAGCGAGTTCAAATCGGCTTGCAACGCCGCGAGCGGATAGTTCTTCACTCCGCTGTTTGCGAGATTGAAGGCCACACCGGTTTGGGTTTTCACCCATTCCATGTATGCCGACCCGATCACGCGCGCTGCCTTCTCGCCCAGAATAAGTAAACGGGCAATCCAAGCGACAGGAGACCGAGCGCGACAAAACTGTGCGCTGGGTACTTAACAAACGTCGCAAGCACAACGGACCAGCACGCCACGACGAAGAAGATAGTGGTGAATGGATGACCGGGCGTGCGGTGATCCGTCGCGCCACCGGTTCGACGCCGATAGATGAACAAACTCGCGCCGGTCAATCCAAAGAAGATGAAGTCGATGGAGACGACATAATTCAGGATCTGCTCGTAGCGGCCGGAAAGTGCAATGATGGCGGCCAGAATGCCCTGCAGCGCGATCGCTGCGACCGGCGCTTTCGTGCTTTCAAGCACCCAGGCAATGGAGCGAAAAAAGAGACCGTCGTTCGCCATCGCGAAATAGACGCGCGGAGCTGTAAGCATGCTCTGACTCAGAAATCCGAGCGTTGAGATCGCGATGGCATAGGCCATGAACAGCGCGCCTCGGCTTCCAATCGCCTTCTGCATGACGGTGTACGCTGGCGCTGTCGTCGCCGCCAGCCCTTGCGCGCCCAGCGCCCGCACGCACACGGCGTTCACTGACAGGTAAATGACCGTCACGCCGATGACTCCGAAGAGCACAGCACGCGCAAGATCGCGCCGGGGAGTCCGCATCTCACCGGTCATGAAACTTGCCGTCTGCCAGCCCCCATAAGCAAAGAGAACCGGTGTTACCGCCGCGCCGAATTGCACGATCGATGCCCGTGCGACGGTTGCGTGTTGCGCATGAGCAGGCGTGGCCCTCAGTCCCGCGATGATCAGCACCGCAATCGCGCCGATCTTCAAAATCATGAGCGTGTTCTGCACGACGCTGCCGGAGCGCACGCCGAGACAGTTGACCGCGGTCAAGGCAGCCAGCACCAACACGGCAATGAGACCGTCGGACAACGGCGTGCTGACGATCTCTCTCGCATAGTGCGCGAACGTCACGGCAACCGCAGCCATTCCACCCGTCTGGATCACGACCAGCAATGCCCAACCGTACAGGAACGCCACCGCGGGATGATACGCTTCGCGCAAATACGCGTACTGGCCGCCTAAATTCGGTCGGAGCACGGCCAGTTCGGCATAAATAAAGGCTCCGGCGAGAGCCGTCGCGCCGCCGACCATCCAGGCCGCTAATATCAGCGTTGACGTGTGAACCTGACGTGCAACTACGTACGGATTCACGAAGATACCCGACCCGATAATGCCGCCCATGACGATCATGGTCGCGTCGAACAGTCCCAGTCGTCTCGCGAGAGGCGAAGCCTCGGCCGCGCCGTTCGTCATTTCGCCGAGCTTGCTGCTTCGGATCTGGCCAAGTCAGGCTTGAAGCGCGCGATAAAGCGCTGCATGCCCCACTCATTGAAATGTATGCCGTACTTCTTGGCTTCGGCGAGCGCGCGTTGGTTGTCCCAATGATCATGTTCGATGCGATAGCAGGCGATCACCGTTCCGGTGCGGTCGCGCCCCTCGTGGCAGTGAACGTAAACTCTTTCGGATTCGTTTGCATCGAGCAGCGCTAAGGCGCGATCGACATCTTCTTTCGATGGCGCCGAAAACGGACGAAGGGGGATGTTCACGTACTTCATCCCGAGCGCTTCTACTTTTTGCTTTTCTACCTCGGTAATGCGGCCCGGCGGGCGCAGATCGATCACAGTCGTCACGTGCATCGCCGCGAGCTGCTGCAGCGCAACTGTCGAAGGCGCCGACCCTCGATACACATGATTGTTCACCTGCCCAAAATTATGGATCCGCGGCGGCTTGAGATCGGCAGCAACTGCGCAGTGAATTATGCACCCGACCAGAAGCAGTCGATGCGCGCGCATCCTACTTCGGTGGCTTGGGTGTTTGCGGATTCGCTCCGTTGACTTCTCCGCCGTAAGTGATCGTTGTCTGGCTCCCAAACTTCTTGTAGTGATCGTACTTGATCACCACCTTGATCCGTTGCGACGAGTCTTTGAAGTTCAGCGTATCGTCGGCATAAGTATAGGTCGGGAACCAATATTTACCGTCAATCTGTTCGCGGTAGGTTTCAAATTTCGGGAACTGCTGATCCTCGTTCCTGTGCAGATATCCCGTCGATTTTCCGTACGTCTTCACGATCTGCAAATCCTGATCGTCCACCCAAATCTGGCCGTCGAAGTAGCGCTTGCGATCTTTGGTCAGTTCTTTCGGAGCCACGGAAAAGACGTAGCAGGAAACCTCGTCGACTTGCTGACGGCCGACGAAATTCACGTTGTATCCTTCGCGAGTGTCGTTCGTCATTACGAAAGGCATCACGTTGCGATAATCCTCTTCGTCTTCCGGGGTCATGACGATGTGCTCGAGCGACGCCACTGGCGCGCTAGTGACGTGTTCGATCCGGCGATGCCGGTCATCGAAGGTGACATCTTCAACCATTTGATAAGAGCCGCCGGGCGGATCGGTTTCCTGGATCTTGATCGACTGCCGGTAGATGTAATTGTCGCGTGCGGTGGCGAATTCTGTCTCCTTCTGGACGAATTTCTGGATGATGTTCTGTATTTCTTCGGGCGTCGGATTCGGCTTTGTATCAGCCGCGCCGAGCAACGCTGTCGAGCCGGTAAGCGCGACGAAGATCGCGCAGGTTGTAAAAAACTTCATCTGAGGGCCTTTTTTTTATAGACGGCAAAAACTCCAGCTACCGTTACCCCTACTTCACCGTGTCCAGCAATGCCTTGGCTATCGTCACGCGTTGCATGTTGCTGGTTCCCTCGTAGATTCTGCCTATTTTTGCGTCCCGGTAGAACTTCTCGACCGGATAGTCTTTGGTAAATCCGACGCCCGCGAAGATCTCGACGGCCTTCGACGCGACCTCTTCGGCAATCGTCGAGCAGAAGTATTTTGCCATGGCAGCTTGTGTGACGAACGGCTGCCCGGCGTCGCGCAAACGCGCGGCGTTGTAAACCATCAGCCGGCCGGCTTCGATGCGCGTCGCCATCTCGGCCAACTCGAACTGCACGCCCTGAAATTCTCCGATCGGCTTTCCGAATTGTTTGCGTTCCTTCGCATACCGAAGCGAATGGTCAAGCGCACCTTGCGCCAAGCCAAGCATCTGCGCCGCGATCCCGATTCGCCCCTCATTCAACGTTTCGATCGCAACCTTGTAGCCTTTACCGACTTCGCCCATGACCTGCTCGTGGCCGACACGCACATCGTCGAGGATCAATTCGCAGGTGGAGGATGCACGAATGCCGAGCTTATCTTCCTTTTTCCCTACCTGGAATCCGGGCATGCTGCGCTCGATCAAAAAGCATGTAATGCCGCGATATCCGGCCGACGGATCGACCGTGGCGAATACCAGAAACACTTCCGCTTCGCCTGCGTTCGTGATCCACAGCTTGCGTCCGGAGATTCGGTAGCCGTCGCCGTCTTCGATCGCCCTTGTCCCGAGCCCGAACGCGTCGGAACCCGATTGCCCCTCCGACAATGCGTATGCGCCGACGCTTCTCGTTGCGAGCTGTGACAAATACTTCTGCTTTTGGGCTGCATTCGCCCAGCGCTCGACCGCGTTTGTAACAAGGGTGTTTTGCACGTCGATGATGACGGAAGCAGAGGGATCGACCTTCGCAAGTTCCTCGATTGCGAGCACCGATTGAAAGAATGTGCCGCCCTGGCCTCCGTACTGCTCTTTGATGTCGATGCCCATCAATCCGAGATCGAACATCTCGCGCAGCAGATCGGACCGGAACTTGCCCTCTTCATCCATTGCGCGTACGTGCGGCAGGAGCCGTTCTTTTGCAAACTGTCGAACGGAAGCTTGGAATAGCCGCTCCTCTTCGTTGAGGATGGTCAGCGGTGCGGCGGCAGAGAGTTCAGCGGTTTGCATCATAACGGCACTATTTTATCGAGCTTCGACCATTTCACCGCGAACGGGAATCTCCGGTTTCAGTTCGTTCCAGAGCCGGCGCAGCAGATCGCGGCTATAGAAAAGGTGATGCCGGTCGGGAGTGAAGACCTCGAGCGTGATCGTGCCGTCATACCGGCACTTGTGCAGGGCCTGAATGCTGCGGCGCAAATCCACGGTTCCCGTGCCCAGCGGCAAGTGCAAATCCGCGTGCCCGCCTCTGTTGTCGTGCAGATGCACATGCCGCAGCCGCTTTCCGTGCGCCCCGAGGATTTCTTCCGTTGTATTGTACGGAACTTGCAAGTTGGCGTGTCCGATATCGAGGTGCAGGCCGAGTTCGGGAAGCGGATCGAGCAAGTCCGCGAGCTGCGGCGCGGAGTTGTAGTCGCCGGGCAGGTTCTCGATCATCAGACCCACGCCATACTTCTCGACATCGGACTCCAAGTCGCGTAGCGTAGCCAAATTTGTATTGATGTAGAAGCGGCGGTCGTGCCACGGCGTGTGGCGATCGGGGTGAATGTTCATCCATTTCGCGCCCATCTCACCGAAGCGCTGGAGACAACGCCGCAGTTCCTCGACGGCGGCTTTGCGGATCTCGGGAATGGCGCTCGCCATCGGCAGATACCACGCAGTGTGACCGACCACCTGCATTCGGTTGCGCTCGAGCGCCGCGCGAATGCCCTGAGTGTCCACATTCCAAGACGCCGCAGCAGGCGGCTCCAAAGTCAGATCAACAAACTCGAATCCGGCATCCGCCATCCAGGCGATCTCCTCAAGCGGATTTCGCTCCGGATGATTCATCGTGCCGATTAACATCTCAATTGCCTCACGATTCCTTTATATTCCCGGTCCGTGTTTTCTCATCGACCGTGGGCGTGAACCACGGGCGCGAATCGAGTAAAGGCGCACGGCGAAGCGCCACTTCTTCGCAGCTTCCGGACGGCAGCACATCGGAATTGAATTCGTTCCACAACCATCCTGGTAATTGCGCGGCACGGTCCGGACACAGCCATCTAAAGACGGAGAGCAGGCCGAAAAGCAGCGGCCGGTCCTCGGCTGTCCGCTCGAGCAGACGCCGCCAATCGAGATCGGCGCCAATCATGTACAGCATGCTCAAAGAATCCGGCCAGTCGCAACGGTCACGCTGCACAATGTAGAGCTTGCTCCAGACCGCTTCTTCGCGACGCAACAACCGGAGTCGAATGCCTCCGACGTCGATTTCCGGCCCTGAAAGCCACTCTTCATCAACCTGCGCGCGCTGATTCGCCATCGCCCAGATGATGTCGACGATGATGTCGCCGCGATAGG
>Ga0213875_10001509_pt1 | contig 14980 bp, 14 predicted proteins | sample BarmaccomBMRX_R8_FD_160105 | JGI IMG/M metagenome (GOLD analysis project Ga0213875, IMG submission 160105) | Root-associated microbial communities from Barbacenia macrantha in rupestrian grasslands, the National Park of Serra do Cipo, Brazil - RX_R8 | ecosystem: Host-associated > Plants > Roots... | reverse complement strand
TGTGCCCCAAGGTCTTCGGCGCGCTTGCGCTTGGTCTCGTCCCGGCTGGTGGCGAAGACGCGCAGGCCGGCCGCCTTGCCGAGGACGATCGCGGCGGTGGCGACCCCGCCGCCGGCGCCCTGGACGAGCACCGAATCCCCAGGCCGGACCCCGGCATTGGTGAAGAGCATGCGATAGGCGGTCAGCCATGCCGTCGGCAGGCACGCCGCCTCCTCGAAGGAGAGCTCCTTCGGCTTGCGCAGCACGTTCCACGCCGGGACCGCCACGCGTTCGGCGAATGTGCCCTGGTAACGCTCCGTCAGGATGGAGCGTCGTTCGTGCGGCCCGACACCGTGCCCGGATTCGCCGATCACGGAGTGCAGCACCACCTCGTTGCCGTCCTCGTCGATCCCCGCGGCATCGCAGCCGAGGATCATCGGCAGGCTTTCCTCGGCCAAGCCCACACCCTGAAGGGACCACAGGTCGTGGTGGTTGAGCGAGGCCGCCTTGACAGTGACGGCCGTCCATCCGGGTGCCACCGCCGGTGCGGGGCGCTCCCCCAGTTCCAGCCCGTTCAGCGGCTCTTCCCGGTCGATCCGTGCAGCGTAAGCGGCAAACATGTCCTTGAAACTAGACCCACGGGACGGACACCACCAGTCCACCGGGCATGAACGGGCATGAAACGGTGCGCATCACCCGGGATCCGGCTGCCGCGTGTGCGAAAATAGCTGAACGGGCGATCCCCGGCATCCCATCGGGCCGGTACCCAAGGCCGGACCACGCAGTGACATCAGCTGACTTAAGCCATTAAGTCAGCGGGGACATCAGCCTCCCCCTGCCCCTCCCCTTGTCACAGCAGGCGAACAGGGCTGCGGGGCTTTATCGACTCGTCAGCGGATCACTCTTCCGGTAGAACGGATCCTTCACCTTCGTCCCGGGGCCCAGCCCCGCCTTCTCCAGCGGAGGCCGCGACATCAACTGCTGGCGCGGTGGGCCGGGAGAGGCACTCTCAGCACTCAATTCTGACAAAGGGGTCGTAAAGTGGCAGCGGAGATCGTCAACCCTCTCAGCGAGACGGAGGACACGGACATCATCGATCCTGTCTTCGCGCTCCACCGTGGCGGCAAAATGGAAATCTCCGCCACCGTGCCGGTGCGCGACCGCGAAGACCTGTCCCTCGCCTACACGCCAGGGGTCGCTCAGGTGTGTACGGCGATCGCCGAGCAGCCCGAGCTTGTCAACGATTACACATGGAAATCGCAGCTCGTCGCGGTGGTCACGGATGGCACCGCGGTGCTCGGGCTCGGCAACATCGGCCCCGAGGCGTCGCTGCCGGTGATGGAGGGCAAGGCGATCCTGTTCAAGCAGTTCGGCGGGGTGAATGCGGTGCCGATCGCGCTGGCCACCACCGATGTGGACGAAATCGTCGAGACCGTCGTCCGACTCGCGCCGTCCTTCGGAGGGGTGAACTTGGAGGACATCTCCGCCCCTCGCTGCTTCGAGATCGAGCGCAAGCTCCAAGAGCACCTCGACATCCCCATCTTCCACGACGACCAGCACGGCACGGCGATCGTCACCCTCGCCGCCTTGCGCAATGCCTGCCGCCTGACCGGCCGCTCCCTGGGCGACCTGCGCGCGGTGATCTCGGGTGCGGGCGCGGCAGGCATCGCGATCGCCAAGATCCTGGTGGGTACGGGCATTGGCGACGTGGCTGTGAGCGACCGCAAGGGTGTGGTGCATGCCGACCGCGAGGATCTCACCGCCGTCAAGCGTGAGCTCGCCTCGTTCACCAATAAGGCGGGTCTTACCGGTTCGCTGGAGGAGGCGCTCGAGGGAGCGGACGTCTTCATCGGCGTCTCGGGCGGCACGGTGCCGGAGACAGCGGTGTCGAAGATGGCCGACCGCGCGTTCATCTTCGCCATGGCCAACCCGACCCCGGAAATCCACCCGGATATCGCGCACAAGTACGCAGCAGTGGTGGCCACCGGCCGCAGCGACTACCCCAACCAGATCAACAATGTCCTTGCCTTCCCTGGCATCTTCGCCGGCGCCCTCCAGGTACGGGCGACGACTATCACCGAGGGCATGAAGATCGCCGCAGCCGAGGCGCTCGCCGCGGTGGTGGACGGTGAGCTCAGCGCGGACAAGGTCATCCCCTCCCCCTTCGACGATCGCGTCGCCCCGGCGGTCACCCAGGCCGTCGCAGCCGCGGCCCGCGCCGAGGGCGTGGCCCGCAGGTAATTTCCCCTATACAGCTACAGCGTTTCCCATGACGCAGCGTTTCCCTCACGCAGCGCACACTGAAGGCGGTGCGGCCCGATTCCCCAGGCCCGCACCGCCTTCACTGCATCCACCATCCGTAATACCCTTATCCCCATCAGGTCTATTACGAAGACCAGCCCGCACCGGAGCAAGGCCAAAAAGCAAGGACTGGGAGCAAGGACCGGGAGTAAGAACCACAAGTGGAACTGGCTCAGTACTCGGACTACGCCGTGCGGCTCGTCAACACCGAGCAACCCGAGCGCGGCACGGACACCCTCACCTCCGTCGAGGCCGTCCGTGACCTGTGCGGCGAATCTTCCCGGATCGGCCGCCGTGCCAACGAAGCCGACGTGACCCGGCTGCGTGGCGTACGCAACCGGCTGCGGGCAGTCTTCGAGGCCGCTGACGTGGGCGACGAGGTACGAGCGGTCGACCTGCTCAACGCGCTGCTGCTCGAATATCCGGTGAGCCCCCAACTCTCCGGCCACGGCCGCCTCGGCGCCCAAGGCCGCCCGCAGTGGCACATGCACCTCTCCGATCACGCCACTAACACCACCGTCGGCTACACCGCGACCGCCTGCATGGGCCTGGCCTGCCACCTCATCGAGTTCGGCGTCGACTGCCTCGGCATCTGCCAGACACCCCCGTGCCGCAACGCATACGTCGACACCTCGACCAACCGCGCCCGCCGCTACTGCTCCAACCGCTGCGCCACTCGCGCCAACGTGGCTGCGTACCGCGCACGCCAACGTCAACAGACGCCGATGTAAGAAGAGTTGAGAAGAGTTACGACCGCTCCGAGCGCACCGGCCGCAGCGAGGACACCGGCCGCAGCGAGGACACCGCCCACCCGAGCACCGCCCACAGCGACCCCTGCGACCGCACCTCACGCGGCGGCCGGAACCTGCCGAGCACCCGGGCAAGCACCATCGCTTCCGGAACCGTGCCGAACATCCGGCTGTCGGACTCGGCGAACACATTGTCCCCCAGCACCCACCATCCGCCCTCGCGCCGCTCCACCGTCCGCTTGACGATGAGCAAGTCCTGCTGGAACGGATGGCGCAACACCACCACGTGGCCCGGCCGGATCTGCGCTCCGTACCGGACCAACAGCTGATCCCCGTGGTACAGCGTCGGCACCATCGAGGCTCCGATCACCTCGGCGAGTCCGTACGGCAGCCTGGCCCCCTGCTCGCGCATCCTGCGCCTCCTGTCAGATTCTCCACCGGCACCTCTCCGCCGGCACCAGAGTGGCCGGGCTTTCGCTCCAAGCACCAGAAGACGCCCGAGAAAAGGAGCCCGACAAGGAGTAACGTCCCAAGTGCACAGACGATCAAGAGGAAGGACAGCCATGTTCTCTCGCCTGTTCGCGCCGAAAGTAAAGGTCAGCGCCCACTGCGACCTTCCCTGTGGGGTCTACGACCCAGCTCAGGCCCGCATCGAGGCCGAGTCGGTCAAGGCCATTCAGGAGAAGTACCAAGCCGCCGAAGAGGGCTCCGACATCCGCTGGCGCTGCGTCCTCATCAAGGAACAGCGCGCCGAGCTCGCCAAGCACCACGTCTCGGTCCTGTGGAGCGACTACTTCAAGCCCCCGCACTTCGAGAAGTACCCCCAGCTGCACCAGTTGGTCAACGACACCCTCAAGGCCCTGAGCGCAGCCAAGGCCTCCAACGACCCGAAGACCGGCCAGCACGCCCTCGATCTCATCGCCGAGATCGACAGGATCTTCTGGGAGACCAAGAAGGCCTGATCTTGGCCTAGGCCACTTGACCTGCGGTCTCCTTCTCCGCAGAGGCCTTCTGTCCGCACCCGGTCCGCAAGCCGCCGCTCACGGCGTCGACGACGGACCGGGTGCGGTCGTTTTACCGTCGATGCCCCGGTCGGCCAGGGCGCGGGGCATTCCTCCAGGCAGGGTAGTAACCATTCGCAGGGATCCAGCAATGGAGCGCGTCGCCGAGCTATACGGCACTTCTCCTACTACCTTCCATAACCGTAGGGAGCCGGTCGACTACTGACCGCATCCGATCAACTAACGGAGAAGTAATGCGCAAGCTTCAAAAGACCGTCGTGGTGGCCGCAGTACTCGGCAGCGTCAGCTTCATCGGTGCCGGCACCGCTTCCGCCAACTCCGGCGCGCAGGGAACCGCTTCGAACTCGCCCGGCGTCCTCTCCGGCAACAACGTGCAGGTCCCGGTCCACGTGCCGGTCAACGTCTCCGGGAACACCGTGAACGTCATCGGCCTGCTCAACCCCGCGACCGGGAACAGCGCCTCCAATAGCTGACGCGCACACCACGCGCCCACGCGGTCCGTATGCGACCAGCGGCCCCGGAGGCACCGCCGCCGGGGCCAGCCCCTTTCCCAGACACATCCTCACCTGCGGCGCACTCACCGCCGTACCTTGCTCAGCGCTGTCATCACGGCCCTGTGCGATCGTCTTCTTGGTTTCCTGCCGCCAGGCGTATGGTGCGGGCTGCCTTCTTCCAGCGCGCGTGAGCGCGGGGATGGCCTCACCCGGCGGTGGTAGCGACCAGCCGCCGAGTGAGGAGTGAGCACGTAGAGCACTTCTTGTTCTAGCTCGTTCTAGCTCGTTCTAGCTCGTCACCCCCGCTGCCCTCGCTGTGCCCCTCACGTGCCGCCGCCGGAGGTGTTGCCGCCACCGCCACTGCCACCGCCACCGCCGCCGTTGCTGCCGCCACCGGGTGCGTGACCGATGCCGAGGCAGAGGACGTCCAGGTAGACGGCTACGCCTCCCGAGGGCAGCGAGGCCCCATCGCTAGCGGTGAGGGTCACGGTGGGCTGGCCACCGTTGTAGCTCAGTGGCCCCACGAGCACAGTAAGGGCCGGGTTCGAGAGGCTGGGGGACCCTGGATCCACCGACACAGCAATCGGTTGGTAGCCCGTCGGGCACGTCAACGGGTACTGGGAAGCACCCGTTGCAGTCACCTGAACGCGAGTCATCCCACTCCAGACCTTCAGCACGGGCTTGCCGCGCTTCCGTCCATGCCACCAATGCCCGCCGTGGGGGTGCCACTGCTTGTGGTAGGACGGATCATCCCCATGATGAGCCGGTGCAGCCGCAACTGCGGCGGTCGAGCCTGCGAGCACGGAAATCACGCTCAACGAGGCCGCAGTTACCGCAGTAGCGGCCTTCATGCGTGTTCGAATCGGTTGACGGATCACGTAGGACCCTCCTTCAGGGAGGTTTCGGCTGTGCGAATCGGCAGCATCGGTCATACGGCTACCGCGTCGTCCGGTGGGCGACTTCACACGATTCCCACGCCTGTCAGATGAATTAACCAGTCGTCAGCCAAGTAGCAGACTCGCGTCGAACATTCGGGGCACCCAGCTTGCGGAACAATTGTTTGAGCACTATTACCTTGCGCTCGGCACCGATCGTCTCCCGCACCAGCCGCCGGTACATGGCGTCCGCCGACTCCCCCGTGAGCTCACCGACCCCGCCGAGCCGCTCCCGCACCGCGTTCCGGCGCCGTTCAAACACTCTGCGCAGCCGATCCGCCAGCGGCGGCAGCAGCGCGTTGCCGGGCTCCGCAAGGCGCCGCCTCAGCAACTCCTCGGCCGCCCGCGAGGAAGAGCAGCAGATCGCGGGAGGGGAACGGCCCGCCTCGCTGGGTCGTCAGCGCCGGGAGACCGGGCACCTCGTGATGTGTTCCTTCGTGATGCGTTCCTTCGAGCCCGGCGAGAGCCGGCGCTGGTGCTACGTCGATCAGCGGCTCACCTGATTCTTCCCCGCTTGTCAGACCCTCCGGTTAGCCTTGAGAGCATGATTCGCGCCACAACCGCAGCCGACGTCCCGGCGATCCATGCCGTGATCCGCGAACTGGCCACCTCTGCCACGTTCGCATCATCGGTCCCCGCTGTACCGCCGGTATCGCCGCCGGCCAACGCCGCGATATCTCTTTCGAATTGACAGCACAAACCCCTGCCACGTCGTGTAATCATGGTCTTACCATGAGTGACAACAGCAGGGGGTTCTGAGCTCCGGTTCCTTGGCGGGAAGGCTGTGCTTGTTCCGGGCGACACCGGGGCACAGATCGCGATAGCGTCACTGGCGGTTCGTGTCGGCTCCGGTCACCCGAAGCTTGCGGACTGCAATGACGTGCTGGTCCACCGCCGCCCCGCGGCGGACCGGGCAGACAATCCAGCTCAATCACCATGTCCACCTTGGAGGTGAGGGTGTCCCAGATCGCAGGCGAGCCCGGGTCGAAGGACTTCGTGGAGGTCCGGCTGCCCGCGGCGGGGGCCTACCTCTCGGTACTGCGAACGGCCACAGCCGGACTCGCAGCCCGTTTGGACTTCACCCTCGACGAGATCGAAGACTTGCGCATCGCCGTGGACGAAGCCTGCGCCATCCTGCTGCAGCAGGCGGTTCCCGGAAATGTGCTGTCGTGCGTCTTCCAGCTGGTCGAAGACGCCCTGTGGGTGACCGTATCGGCCCCGACCACTGACGGCCGCGCGCCCGAGCGCGACACCTTCGCCTGGACAGTGCTCTCCGCACTCGCCGGCGAGGTGAACTCCTCTGTGGCCAAGGACAACACGGTCAGCATCAGCCTGCATAAGAAGCGCGGCGCCGGCCCCGGACACTCGTGAGGTCGCATATGACGGCAACCCGCAGTTCCGGGCTTCGCTGGAGTCGGCGCATCCCGGCCCGACAGCGGATCGGTAACGCTACAACCGTGCACGGATCGGGGGACCGCCGTGAGTACTGAATCTCCTCGGGAGCTGACGCCCGGTGTACCAGTCGAGAACGCCGGCACACACACCGGTCCCGCCGAGCGCGGCGCCGCCGTGCCCTCTCAGCCCGACCGGGCCGCGTTCACGGGCCCAAGGCATCAGGCACGCCACCACCCCGTGCCGCGCATCGGCGGAACGGACCACGCGAAGCAGGCCGACCCCATGGACCAGCACGAGCAGCACGACCCGCACGACCGGGCCGGCGCCCGAGCGCTCTTCATCGAGCTGAGCAAGCTCCCTGAGGACTCCCCCGCCCGCGCTGAGCTGCGCAATCAGCTGGTGCAGATGCACCTGCCGCTGGTCGAGCACCTGGCCCGCCGCTTCCGCAACCGTGGTGAGCCGCTTGACGATCTCACGCAAGTCGCGACCATCGGCCTGATCAAGTCAGTAAACCGTTTTGACCCCGAACGTGGTGTCGAGTTCTCCACCTACGCCACCCCCACGGTGGTGGGTGAGATCAAGCGGCACTTCCGGGACAAGGGCTGGGCGGTCCGTGTCCCGAGACGGCTGCAGGAGCTGCGGCTCGCGCTGACGACGGCCACCGGAGAGCTGTCGCAAGAGCACGGTCGTGCGCCCACGGTCCATGAGCTGGCCGAGCATCTGAAGATCTCCGAGGAGGAGGTCCTCGAAGGGCTGGAGTCGGCGAACGCCTACAGCACACTCTCCCTCGACGTCCCCGACACCGACGACGAGTCCCCGGCGGTCGCCGACACCCTAGGCGCCGAGGACGACGCGCTGGAGGGCGTGGAGTACCGCGAATCACTCAAACCGCTACTCGAGCAGCTGCCGCCGCGTGAGAAGAAGATCCTTCTGCTGCGTTTCTTCGGCAACATGACCCAGTCGCAGATCGCCCAGGAGGTCGGAATCTCCCAGATGCACGTCTCCCGGCTGCTCGCCCGCACCCTCGCCCAGCTCCGCGACCGGCTCCTCGTCGAGGAGTAAACCGAATCGAGGAGTGAACCAAAGAGTAAGAGGAGCAAAGGGAGCGGGAAGTAAAAGGAGTAAAGAGTCGGGGAGTGAAGGGAGAGGCAAGGAAAGGCAAAGAGGGGCGTCAGCCCTCCGCGGCGCGGCGGATGCCCAGTGCCTCCGTCGCCGCCGGGTGGACGAGCAGCACAAGCTCGGCGACGGCGACGATGTCGAGCGCCACAGCCGCGGCGAGCATCGCGCCGCCATTTTGTGCCATGGTCCAGGCGACGGGCAAAGCGATGAGTTCAATGATGAGCACCGGCCCGCGGCTCCAACGCCGGGCGTGCCACAGCCCGTACGCCGCGACCAGCGGCAGTGCGGCCATCGCGAGCACGGTGAGGCCGCCCATTTCGGCCTCCTGGACGCTCATCGGCCGCCCGAAGAGCGGCATCGCCATCATGTACACGCCCCCAAGAGCCAGCACCATCCCCTGCAGGGCAGCGAGTGCGGCTGCAACGGTCAGCCTGCATGGCCGCCGCGCGGTGTCGTCGTTCACGGCGTGAGGCGCGGTCTTCTGCTGGGAGCTCACACCAGCAGAGTAGCCCGCCGCTGCTCGGCGTCCTCGCAGCACCCCGGGCAGGGCCGGGGTGTCGGCGGGATAGGTACGCTTCGTCTCATGCGCGCGCTTCTCGTGGTCAATCCGAAGGCCACCACCACCAGTGCGCGGACCCGTGACGTACTCATCCATGCGCTCGCCAGCGATTTGAAGCTGGACGTGGTCACCACCCAATACCGCGGGCACGCCCGGGACGCCGCGCGCCACGCCGCCGAGAGCGGCGAGATCGCCCTTGTAGTGGCCCTCGGCGGCGACGGCACTGTCAACGAGGTGGTCAACGGCCTGCTTCATAATGGCCCTTCCCCGGAGGAGCTCCCCCGTCTGGCAGTGGTCCCGGGCGGCAGCACCAATGTCTTCGCGCGCGCCCTCGGCCTGCCCAATGACGCCGTGGAGGCAACCGGCGCCCTGTTGGACGCGCTGCACAAGGGCAGCGAACGCACGGTCGGTCTGGGCAAGGTCAGTGGTACTCCCGGCACCGAGGACGAAGGCGTGCCATCCCGCTGGTTCACTTTCTGTGCGGGATTCGGCTTCGACGCGGGCGTGGTCGGCCAAGTCGAACAGCAGCGGCAGTGCGGCAAACGCTCGACACACGCTCTTTATGTGCGTCAGGTCGTGCGGCAGTTCCTCGGTGAGCAGCACAGGCGCCATGGAAGGATCACATTGAACACACCCGATGAAGATCCAGTCGGCAAGATCGACAAGCTGGTGTTCGCCATAGTGTGCAATACCTCCCCCTGGACCTTTCTCGGAAACCGGCCTGTCTACGCCGCTCCTGATGCCTCGTTCGACACGGCACTCGACGTGGTCGCACTCACCAAGCTGTCACTACTGCCGACCGTCCGTCATGTGGCACAACTGCTCCGTTCCACCGCGGAACGCGGACTGAGGGGTAAGCACGTGGTGTCACTCCACGACCTCACGGCGTTCACCTTGCAATCCCAGGCGCCACTGCCGTTTCAGGTGGACGGCGACCACCTGGGGCTGCGTGTCAGCGCAACCTTCACAGGTATACGCCGTGCACTGCGTGTGATTGTGTGAGCGGCAGGAAGCAAAGTCCTTTCACTCGAACGTTTACCCTCACCTGCACCCCATGGAAGTACGGCTGTGACTGAGGCGACACCGAGGAATCAAAAAAAACTTCCTGGAAGGGGTTGTATCCGCCGCCGAGGTTTGCGAATCTCTTCTTGGCGATCGGAAGGGTCCTTACCCCGGAGTCCCTTGAGAGCCCGAACCCTCCTCTTCTTTCCGCGGTCCGCGCCAGGAGACTGGCTGTCGGCCTGTTGCTTCGGGAGGATTCGTGAAAGCGTTCACATTCACAAGCAACTGACAGCACCACACCAGAAGTTGGAGCAGACATGGACTGGCGTCATCGCGCCATTTGCCGCGAGGAAGACCCGGAGCTCTTCTTCCCGATCGGCAATACCGGTCCTGCGCTGCTGCAGATCGAGGAAGCCAAGGCCGTCTGTCGTCGCTGCCCCGTCATGGAGCAGTGTCTGCAGTGGGCGCTGGAGTCCGGTCAGGACGCCGGCGTTTGGGGGGGCCTCAGTGAGGACGAGCGCCGCGCAATGAAGCGTCGCGCCGCTCGCAACCGGGCGCGCAACGTCAGCGCCTGACGCCCACCTTTCCGTGCCCGAACGTCACAGCGCGGCCGTACAAGACACGTACGGAACGCAGTGATCGTCCCCGAGCCGCAGCGCGCAGAGCCGTGAATCGCACAGCGCAGTAGGCAACAGCCCCGGTCACCCCTGACCGGGGCTTGATGCTTTCCGGGGCTGAAGAGCCCGGGGCTCCGGGTGGAAGGGCCTCGGGGCGGGCGTGCTCCGGGCTCGGTTCCGCGCGGCCTCTCAGCGAAGTTAAAGCTCCGGAGCGGTGAGAGGGATATTCAACGTCACCTGCGTCCCGCCGGATGGGGCAGGGGTCATGTCAAACGTCCCGTTCAACTCACCGACCACCAGTGTGCGGACGATCTGGAGACCCAAATTCCCGGCGCGTTGCGGGTCGAAGCCCTCGGGCAGGCCGCGGCCGTCGTCCTCGATGGTGATCAGCAGGCTGTCGATGCCACGTGTGGCACACACCTCGACCTTGCCATGGCACGCCGGGCCGAAGCCGTGTTCCAGGGCATTTTGCAAAAGCTCCGTCAGCACCATCGACAGCGGCGTCGCCGTCTCCGCCGTGAGGATGCCGAAGCGGCCGTTGCGGGACGCCGTCACCCGGCCCGGAGAGAGCTCCGAGACCATCGCGATGACCCGGTCGGCGATATCGTCGAACTCGACCCGCTCGTCGAGGTTCTGCGACAGCGTCTCGTGAACGATGGCGATCGAGCCGACCCGCCGCACCGCCTCCTCCAGCGCGCCGCGCGCCTTGTCGGAATCCATCCGCCGGGCTTGGAGCCGCAACAGCGCCGCCACCGTCTGCAGGTTGTTCTTCACCCGGTGGTGGATCTCCCGGATGGTGGCGTCCTTGGTGATCAACTCGCGTTCACGACGGCGCAGTTCGGTCACGTCGCGTAGCAGCACCAGCGAACCGCTCCGCGTCCCCTTGGGCTTGAGCGGAATCGCGCGCAGCTGGATCACTCCGTCACCGCCCTCCACCTCGGTCTCGCGGGGCGCCCAGCCGCTGGCCAGCTTGACCAGCGCCTCGTCGACCGGTCCGCGGGACGGCGCAAGCTCCATGGTGATCTTGCCGAGGTGGAGGCCCACGAGGTCGGCGGAGAGCCCGAGCCGATGATAGGCGGAGAGCGCGTTGGGGCTCGCGTACTGCACCACACCCTCTGCGTCGAGCCTGATCAGCCCGTCGCCGGCGCGCGGCGAGGCATCCATGTCGACCTGTTCAGCCGGGAAGGGAAACGATCCTGCGGCGATCATCTGCGCAAGGTCGGATGCGCTTTGCAGGTAGGTGAGCTCCAGGCGGCTCGGTGTGCGCACCGTGAGCAGATTGGTGTTGCGTGCAATCACGCCGAGCACCCGGCCCCCACGGCGTACGGGGATGGACTCGACCCGTACCGGAACCTCCTCGCGCCACTCGGGGTCGCCTTCGCGGACGATCCGCCCCTCGTCGAGCGCCATGTCGAGCATGGGACGCCGACCACGCGGGACCAGATGACCGACCATGTCGTCCTGATAGGAGGTGGGGCCGGTATTGGGCCGCATCTGTGCGACGGAGACGTAACGCGTCCCGTCGCGCGTCGGCACCCACAGCACAAGGTCGGCGAAGGAGAGGTCGGAGAGCAGCTGCCACTCCGAGACCAGCAGGTGGAGCCATTCGAGGTCTTCAGCGTCGAGTGCGGTGTGCTGGCGTACGAGGTCGTTCATGGAGGGCACACCGCGAGCCTACTTGCGACCTGTGCAGAGCGGCCTCTTCGCCCGCGATGACTTCCGCGGCTGCGCGCCCGCAGACGCGGGCAGCACCGTGTGTCGCGATGTGCAGCGCTCCGGACGGGGGCGCCTGCGGTACGCCCATCTCAACGACAACCGAGTCGGGTCGTGCGGCGAGCAGGGCATGCAACGCGGTCTCCATCCACCCATGACGGTGAATGTCGCGGACCACGATGACGATCCTACGATGAGCAGCCGACCGAAGCATATGTGCGATAAATACGGTCAAATCACCCCGCTGAACGTCGGATTCACGGCATATGGTGGTCCTGCTGCCGGGCAGGAGGCGCTCCAGTTCGGCACCCACTCCCCACGGAGTGGTATCGCCGACGGCGATGTTGGCCACGGGGGTGAAGGCCGCCACGTACACCGGCCCGGAGGGCGGATCGTACGGGCGTCCGTCGCACGTCACTCGCAGCGCCCGTCGTGCGGCGACCAACCCGAGGTCGTCAGAGCCGGACCTGCCGCATTGATCCAGATGGCATTGATCCAGGTGACGTTGATTCAAGCAAGGCTCCCCCGCGCCCGGCCGCTGCGCACTCTGCGCACCTTGCGCAGCGGTGCGTGCCCACGCGCCGAGCGCTCTGACCCGTGCCGCGGCTTGCGCCAACCGTTCCTCGGCCAGCTCACCTTCCCGTACGGCGCGTACCAGCGCGTCCCGCAACCGCAGCACGATCTCCTCGTCGGCGAGGCCACCGCCCACGCAGATGGCGTCGGCGCCGGCGGTGAGCGCGAGCACGGCGCCCTGCTCGATGCCGTACGTCGCGGAGATGGCGCGCATCTCGATGGCGTCGGTGGCGATCACCCCGTCGTAGCCGAGCCCGCCTTCGTTCACCGGTGAGCGCAGCAGGCCGGTGAGGGCTGCAGGGCTGAGGGTGGCGGGCAGCGAGCGGTCGACCGCAGGCAACAGGATGTGGGCGCTCATGATGGCCTTGGTGCCCGCAGCGAGCGCAGCCCGGAACGGCACCAGCTCGCGGGCGTAAAGCGTCGTCAGGTTGACTTCGTTGTATGGCAATTCGAGGTGGGAGTCGACCGCAGTGTCACCGTGCCCGGGGAAGTGCTTGGTGCATGCGGCGACTCCGGCCTGCTGCAGCCCTTTAACGTACGCGGCGGTGTGCCGGGCGACCAGCTCCGGGTCGTCGCCGAAGGAGCGCACCCCGATGACGGGGTTGTCGGGGTTGGAGTTGACGTCGGCGCATGGCGCCCAGTTGAGGTTGACTCCGCAGGTGGCAAGGCGTCGCCCCAGCTCGTGGGCGACAGCCCGGGTCAAAGCGGTGTCGTCGACGGCACCGAGGGCATGGTTGCCGGGAAAGGAAGATCCGCTGCACGCCTCGAGACGGGTGACGTCGCCGCCCTCCTCGTCGGCTGCGACGATCACGTCGGGCGCCTCGGCCCGCAACCGGGCGGTGAGTGCGGCGAGTTGTTCCGGAGTTTCGATATTGCGGGAGAAGAGTGCGACTGAGCCGAGCCCTTCGCCGAGTCTGCGGAGCAGCCAGTCGGGCGCGGTGGTGCCGGTGAAACCGGGCTGGAGGACAGTGAGCGCGTCGCGGGTCCGGGTATCCGTGGTCACCATGGTCGTCCTTTCACCGCGGTTTACGACCTGGGGAGCAATAAGAGCAATAAGAGTAATAGAAGCAATAGGGAGTGGATCAGCACTCGGAGCTTGACCTGGACCATTAGAGGTGTCAAGGAGAAGCGCCAAGGGTATACAAGAGCGGCAATCGAATCCGTTACCTTACGGACACCTGAGCAGAGATAGCGAAGATGTCGACATACGGCTGTTCGAACGGGAGAGAGCGTGCCACCATGTGAGCCGCCACGAGACGACTGAGGAGCCGACGACGGCAGCTGAGAGGGGAGCGGGAGCACACCCCATGGAGACTGAACCAGGCGCCGCGGCATCACCTGCGGACAGGCCGCAGGGAACGCAAGAGCCCGAAGAGCCGGAGGGCCCCAGAGACGGCACCGAGGACGGCAAGGGAACCGGAACCGGCATCCGCACCACGCGTGTACCGAAGTACTATCAGCTGAAACGACACCTGCTCGACATCACGCAGACCATGCCGCCCGGCACTCCCGTACCGCCGGAACGCACCCTCGCTACCGAATTCGAAACTTCGCGCACCACCGTGCGCCAGGCGCTGCAAGAACTCGTCATCGAGGGCCGCCTCGAACGCATCCAAGGCAAGGGCACCTTCGTCGCCAAGCCCAAAGTCGCCCAAGCCCTACAACTCACCTCGTACACCGAGGACATGCAGTTGCAAGGTCTTGAGCCGACGTCCCAACTGCTCGACATCGGCTACATCACCGCCAACGACCGGCTCGCCGAACTGCTCGACACCAAGCCGGGCGGCCGCGTGCTGCGCATCGAGCGACTGCGCCTTGCCAACGGCGAGCCGATGGCGATAGAGACCACCCATCTGCCGGCCAAACGCTTCCCCGGACTGCGCCGCAACCTTGCCAAGTACACGTCGCTGTACGCCGCGCTGGCCGGGGTGTACGACGTCCACCTGGCCGAGGCCGAGGAGACGATCGAGACCTCGCTCGCCACCCCGCGCGAGGCCAGTCTGCTCAGTACCGATGTCGGGCTGCCGATGCTGCTGCTCGCCCGTCATTCGTTGAACACGACGGGCGAACCCGTCGAATGGGTACGTTCGGTCTATCGCGGCGATCGCTACAAATTCGTCACGCGCCTGCAGCGGCCCTCCGCTTGAGGATCGTTTTGTATCCATACCAATATGCGGACAGGTAGTGACGAGGCGCTCAACAGTAGCTAGATTGCCTGCACATTGCTCAGAACAGGTCCAGCCACATAGCGAATTATTCGGGGAGCCGCCACCATGGCTGTGGAGTCGGGGTCCAAGCCCTTGCAGGCCAGACAGATACCAGTGGTGACCGCTGCCCGTGCCGGGGCTGCGGTGTGCCTGGTCCTTCCACTGATTGCGATGGTGTGGGTGAATTCATACGCGCGATTGACGCCTGCGTTCATCGGGATCCCGTTCTTCTACTGGTACCAGATCTCCTGGGTGGTGCTCACCTGTGCGCTCACAGCGATCGCCTACGGGCTGATCCGCCATGATGAACGCGCC
>Ga0213875_10001508_pt1 | contig 14983 bp, 12 predicted proteins | sample BarmaccomBMRX_R8_FD_160105 | JGI IMG/M metagenome (GOLD analysis project Ga0213875, IMG submission 160105) | Root-associated microbial communities from Barbacenia macrantha in rupestrian grasslands, the National Park of Serra do Cipo, Brazil - RX_R8 | ecosystem: Host-associated > Plants > Roots... | reverse complement strand
GGCGGAGAGGCGTGTCGTCGTCGGCCCCAGGGAAGCACTTGCCGTGGCCGCCGCGCAGCTGATCGACTTGAACGCGCTCGGTCCGACGTCGGGACCACTCGCCGTAAAGGTCCGCTCCATGGCGCGCCCGACGCCTGCGCGGCTCGCCGGCGACACCGTCCGCTTCGCCGTGCCCGAATATGGAGTCGCCCCCGGCCAGGCAGCCGTGCTCTACGATGGGACGCGCGTCGTCGGCGGTGGCTGGATCGTCGCGACCCAGCCCGCGCTAAGCGAGCCCGCCGCCGCGTAACCGGCTTTCTTCTCCAGAGCACCTATCCGGGTAGATCGGCGTTCGCGCCTGAGCTGCCGCCTAGCTTCGTTCCCAGCCGAAGAAGCGAACCGACTTACGCGGTCGCTGCTTTGTCGCCCTTGTACTTCCGGTAGGCCGCGAAGCCGCCGAGCGCGAGCAGCGCAGGCAGGCTCAGCCGCTTGGCGAGCGCGGCTGCGACCGCGCCGGTGAGCGCGCCCTTCACGCCGTCCCCGCCATGCTCCTTCGCGATCTTCTCGCCGACGAGCGCACCGATGATCTTGCCGAGCATATTCGATCTCCTTTTCGCGCTTTTCGACGCGCGAGGAGGGCTCGGGGTTCCCGTGGAACGACGCGGACCCTATCTGGCGGAGGTTCAGCGGCGAGGGAGCGCGCAATGATCGAGCTGCATTATTGGCCGACGCCCAACGGTCACAAGATCACCCTCTTCCTCGAGGAAGCGGGCATCGACTACCGCATCGTGCCGGTGAACATCGGCAAGGGCGAGCAATTCCAGCCCGATTTTCTCAAGATAGCGCCCAACAACCGTATGCCCGCGATTATCGACCTCGCGCCGGCCGACGGCGGTGCGCCGATCTCGCTGTTCGAATCGGGCGCGATCCTGCTGTACCTCGCCGACAAGCATCAGGCGTTCATCCCGCAGGCTATCCGCGGCCGCGCTGAGGTGCTGCAGTGGCTGTTCTGGCAGATTGGCGGGCTCGGCCCGATGGCCGGACAGAACCACCATTTCCGGAATTACGCGCCGGAGAAGCTTCCCTACGCGATCGATCGCTACGTCAGCGAGACCAATCGGCACTACGGCGTGCTCGATCGCCGGCTCGCCGATCGCGCATTCGTTGCCGGCGAGAGCTACTCGATCGCCGACATGGCGATCTACCCCTGGGTCGTACCGTATGAGGCACAGGGTCAATCGCTCGATGAGTTCGCGCACATCAAGCGCTGGTTCGAAAGCGTGAAGACGCGGCCTGGCACCGAGCGCGCCTATGCCAAGGGACAGGAGGTCAACCCGAACCAGGCGGGCATCCGCACCGATGAAGAGCGGAAAATCCTGTTCGGCCAAACCGCGAAGAGCACGGCGACGCAGAGCTGACGCGCCCGCGCGCCCCTCCCGCGTGAACTCGGGCAGGGCGGAAGGAGATCCTACCCCTCCGACCGGCGCTCGATGTCCGCGCCGACCGCCGAGAGCTTCTCCTCGAGTCGTTCGTAGCCGCGATCGAGATGATAGACGCGATGGACGCGTGTCTCGCCTTCGGCGGCGAGGCCGGCGAGCACGAGGCTCATCGAAGCGCGCAGGTCCGTCGCCATCACCTCGGCACCGACGAGCCGATCGACACCGCGCACCACCGCCGTGCGCCCGCGGACCTGGATGTCGGCGCCCATGCGGCCGAGCTCGGGCACGTGCATGTAGCGGTTCTCGAAAATCGTCTCGGTGAGCACGCTGGCACCGTCAGCCAGGCACAGCATCGCCATGAACTGCGCCTGCATGTCGGTCGGGAAGGCAGGGTAGGGCGCAGTGGAGATCGTCAGCGGCCGGAGCTTGCCGTTCGCCTTCACATCGAGGCCTTCGTTCGTCTCGGTGATCGCGACGCCTGCCTCGGCGAAGCTCTCGATCACGGCGTGGAGATCGGCCGCACGGGCACCGACGAGCGTCAGTTCGCCGCCCGTGATCGCCGCCGCGCATGCATAGCTACCCGCCTCGATCCGATCCGGCATCACGCGATACTCGGCGCCGTTGAGCGCGGATCGGCCCTGGATCGCGATCCGGTCGCTGCCGATGCCATCGATCATCGAGCCCATCGCGATCAGGCAGTGGCAGAGATCGATGATCTCGGGCTCTCGCGCGGCGTTCTCGATCACGCTTTCGCCCTTGGCGAGCGCGGCCGCCATCAGCGCGTTCTCGGTCGCGCCGACCGACGGGAACGGCAGCACGACGCGCCCACCGACAAGCCCGCCTTTCGGCGCGGTCGCCTTCACATAGCCGGCCGCGAGTTCGATCGTCGCGCCGAGCGCTTCGAGCGCCTTCAGGTGAAAGTCGATCGGGCGATTGCCGATCGCGCAGCCACCGGGCAGCGACACCGTCGCTTCGCCGGCGCGCGCGAGCAGAGGGCCGAGCACGACGATCGAGGCGCGCATCTTGCGGACCATCTCATAGGGCGCGACGGTCGAGGCGATATCGGCGGCGTTGAGCGTGATCACCCGCCCCGGCTCCTCGGCGCGGCCTCGCTCGAGCTTGGTCGAGACGCCGAGCTCGTTGAGAAGATGGCCGAATCCTTCGACGTCGGCGAGGCGCGGGAGGTTGCGCAGCGTCAACGGCTGATCGCTCAGCAGCGCGCAGGGCAGCAGCGTCAGCGCCGCGTTCTTTGCGCCCGAAATGGGCACGCGCCCGGAGAGCCGGTTGCCGCCCCGGATGATGATCTGATCCATGACAACGCCTTATCGCGCGCTCGCGGTCGCGCAAGCGGGCCTTCGCACGCTCACGCCGGGCAACCTTGATCGTTGTTAGAGCAGGACGAGACCGAATGTGGCTAAGCCGTTGGGCGGGCTGAAGGATCGCGAAAACGGGGTCGTCGTTGTCGGGGAGTTGTTTTGGGGAGCGGTTGCGCCACTATCTGGCGCTCACGCCCGCCGAAGAAGATGCGCTTGCGAGGCTCGAGGAGCATGAGCGCAAGCTGCCGCGCGGCGCGGTCGTGCGCCGCGAGCATGATCGCGCGCGCGAGCTGTTCGTGCTGCGCAAAGGCTGGATATACAGCTCGGTCGGCCTCGACGACGGCAGCCGCCAGATCCTCAAGCTGAGCTTTCCCGGCGATCTGCTCGGTCACTCCGTGATCGCCTTCAGCGACGCGCCGGACACGCTGTGCGCGCTCACTGACGTGACGATCTGTCCTTTCGACAGGCTGGAGTTGCGTAACCTGTTCGAGCGGCACCCGCGGCTGGCGGCGCTGATCATGGCGGTGATGCAGGCCGAGCAGGTCGCGCTCACCGATCGGCTCGCGTCGCTCGGCCGCACCTCCGCGCGAGCGCGGGTCGCCGCGCTGCTTCTCGATATTCTCACCCGGCTGCGGCTGATGAAGCCCGATCAGCATCGTGACAGCTTTCCGCTCACGCTCACCCAGGAACAGATCGGCGATGCCACCGGGCTCACCGCGGTTCATGTCAACCGCATGATCCGCAGCCTCGAGGAGGAAGGCCTGATCCGGCGCGGCGGCGGCGCGATGCGCATTCTCGACGAGCAACGGCTGACGGGCCTCGCCAACTATATCGATCGTTCTGCCGAGATCGACACGAGCTGGCTGCCGAATTCCACAGCCTAGCTGCCGAAGCGGGTTCCTTCCTGGCCGCCGGCGCGATAGGTTCGCGCTAGAAACCAGGAGATGAGAGGTGCCCGAAATCGCATCCGAAAAGGAGCTTCATGACGAGGTCGATCTGATCGGCCTGCGCGCCCACGCGACCGCGGTGGGGCTGGTCCAGTTGTGCAACGAGCTGTGCCACGCCGGCATCCTCGACAAGGATGCGATCGGTCGGATCAAGACCGCGATCGCCAAGGAGATCTCGCTGACCCGGCCGCGATCGGCGGCGCGAGGCGAATATGAAAAGGCGCTGCGCAAGCGGCTCGACGCGCTGTTCGCGGGCAAGATGCACTTCACCGAGGGCGATCCGCGCACCGTGAACTGATCGAGCGCCGCGCCGCTTGCCCGTCATCGCTGCGACGCTAAACCAAATTAGCCCTCGCCGGCGATAAGGGGGATCTGCATGACCAATCCGAACGCGGGCGCGGCGCTGTTCACAGATCAGGGAATCGGGCGCAACTCGGTGCTGTGGCTGGCGGTTGCGGCGAGCCTGATCCTCATATTCCTGGCGCGCTATCATCCGCATGCCGCCTGGGGCCTCGCCGTCACGCTGCCGATCCTTGGCGTCACGCTGATCGACTTCTTCCAGAGCGAGCACAGCCTGCGCCGCAACTTCCCGGGCGCGGCACGGATACGCTGGTTCTTCGAATGGCTGCGCCCGTTCCTGCGCGCCTATGTCGTCGAGGGCGATCTCGAGGGGCGGCCGTTCAGCGTCGACGAGCGCTCGGTCATCTACGCGCGCGCGAAGGGCGACATCGATTCCCATCCGTTCGGCACCGAACTCGACGTCTACTCTGGCGAATATGAGTGGCTCGCTCACTCGATGGTCCCCAACAAGGACGCACCCAAGGAGACGCGCGTTCCGGTCGGCATCGAGACCTGCGCCAAGCCCTATCATGCCGCACGGCTCAACATCTCGGCGATGAGCTTCGGCTCGCTCGGGCAGAACGCGATCGAAGCGCTCAACAAGGGCGCCCGGATCGGCGGTTTCTATCACGATACTGGCGAGGGCAGCATCTCGCCCTATCACCTCAAGCATGGCGGCGACATCGTCTGGGAGCTCGGCTCGGGCTATTTCGGCTGTCGCGACAAGGACGGCCGCTTCGATCCCGCGCATTTCCGCGATCGCGCGCAGCTCGACAACGTAGTGATGACCGAGATCAAGCTCAGCCAGGGCGCCAAGCCGGGCCACGGCGGCGTGTTGCCCGCACCCAAGGTGACGCAGGAAATCTCCCGAACGCGCGACATCGAGATGGGGAAAGACTGCATTTCGCCGCCCGCACACAGCGCCTTTTCGACACCCAAGCAACTCGTCGAATTCGCCGTGAAGATGCGTGAGCTTTCCGGCGGGAAGCCGGTCGGCATCAAGCTCTGCGTCGGCTTCCCGCACGAGCTCTATGCGATCATCAAGGCGATGTTGGCGCTCGGCACGACGCTCGACTTCATCGTGATCGATGGCGCCGAGGGCGGCACCGGCGCGGCGCCGGCCGAACTCTCCGATCGCGTCGGCATGCCCCTTCGAGAAGGGCTGATCATCGCGCGCAACGGTCTGGTCGGCGCGGGGCTCAAGGACAAGGTGAAGCTCGCAGCCTCCGGCAAGGTCGCCTCCGGCGCGGCGATCGCCATGAACGCCGCGCTGGGAGCGGACTGGTGCAACGCCGCGCGCGCCTTCATGTTCTCGCTCGGCTGCGTCCAGTCGATGCGCTGTCACACCGACACCTGCCCGACCGGGGTCGCGACGCAATCGCCGGCCCGGCAGCGCGGCTTGGTCGTCGACGACAAGGCCGAGCGTGTGGCGCGGTTCCAGAAGTCGACGCTGCACGCGCTGCACGACATCGTCGTCGCTGCCGGCCTCAACTCGCCCGACGATTTCCGGCCCTCGCATCTCCGGCAGCGAATCAACGTCGCCGAGATGCGCCAGATGGATGAGATCTATCCCTTCGTGCAGCCGGGCGAACTGATCGCGGGCACCGAACATGACACGCTGCGCCGCTGGTGGGATGCCGCCGATGCCGATAGCTTCCGCCGCCGCGAACCCGCCTGATCCGAGCCCGCCGCCGAAGCCGCGCCGCCTTAATATTGTCGCCCCATCTCTCACGGTGAAAGCCGGCAAGATGGAAATGCACGAGCCCGGACCTAAATGGCCGACATGCGAGTCTTCACCATCGGCTATGAGGGCGCGGCGCAGGCGGACGTCGTCGCGGCGCTTGCGACCGCGGGGGTGAAACTGCTTGCCGACGTCCGTGCGGTGCCGCTCTCCCGTCGCCCCGGCTTTTCGAAGAACGTGCTGGCGGCCGGGCTGCGCGAGGCCGGAATCGACTATGTCGGGCTCAAGGCGCTTGGCACGCCACCGGAGGGTCGCGAGGCCGCGCGCAAGCACGACCATGCGCGGCTCGCGAAAGTCTATGCGGGGCAACTGCGCCTGCCGGAGGCGCTGGCGCAGATGGCGCAGCTTCGCGCACTGGTGGCGGAGCGGCCAACGCGTTGCTGTGCTTCGAGCGCGAGCCGAGCGGTTGTCACCGCTCGCTGCTGGCGAAGGCAGCGCTCCCCGAAGCCGAGGTGGTCGATCTGTTCGCGTAATTCGCAGCAACTGCGCGCCGGCGAGCGGGGGGACCCACTCACCAGGACTGATAGGCCACGGCTAACGGTGGGCCGTGCCGCTCACCCGCCATACGACGTTGCCGACATCGTCTGCAATGAGCAGCGCCCCGGTGCGATCGAGCGTGACGCCGACCGGCCGACCGCGTACTGTCTTGTGGCCGGGCGCGAGGAAGTCGGTCACGACCGGTATCGGCGCGCCGCTGGGGCGCCCGTTCACGAACGGCACGAAAATGACCTGATAGCCGTTCAGCGGATCGCGATCCCAGCTGCCATGCTCGCCGACGAACGCGCCGTCGGCAAATTGCGGCGATAGCGTCTCGCCCTGGCTGAAGGTGACGCCGAGCGCCGCGACGTGGGAGCTGAGCCCGTAATCCGGCTTGATCGCCTTCGCGACCATCTCCGGCTTCTGCGGATGGACGCGCACGTCGACATGCTGGCCCCAATAGCTATAGGGCCAGCCGTAGAAGCCGCCGTCCTTGATCGAGGAAAGATAATCGGGAACGAGATCCGGCCCGATTTCGTCGCGCTCGTTGACCACGGCGAACAATTGGCCAGTGCCGGGCTGGATCGCGAGGTTGGTCGGATTGCGCGTTCCGCTCGCATAGATCCGCTTGGCACCGGTCAGTCGATCGACCTCGTAGATCGCCGCGCGTCCCTCCTCGACGTCCATCCCGTTCTCGGTGATGTTGCTGTTCGAACCGACGCCGACATAGAGCTTGGAGCCGTCGGGGCTCGCGACCATCGCCTTGGTCCAGTGGTGATCGATCGGGCCCGCAGGCAGATCGGTCAGCTTCGTTCCGGGTGCCGTGATTTGTGTCTGCCCCGGCGTGAAGGGGAAGGCGAGGATCGCATCGGTATTCGCGACATAGAGCGTGCCTGCCACCCAGGCGACGCCGTAAGGCGAATGCAGATGGTCGAGCAGCACGGTCTTCAGTTCCGGCACGCCGTCGCCGTCGGCATCGCGCAGCAGCGTGATGCGATTGCCGCCCTTGGCGGCCGCGCCCGCGCGCGCCTTCACCTTGCCCTGGATATAATCCTTCGGCCGGAAGGGCTTCGATCCGGGGCTGTTGCTCTCGACGACGAGGATGTCGCCGTTCGGCAGGGTGTAGACGATCCGGGGGTGCATCAGGCCGGTCGCCATGGCCTGGATGCGCATTCCGGCCGGCACCGTCGGCGCTTCGCCGGATTTCCAGCCGACCACCTTCGGCACGCTCATCGGCGGCAAGAGATATTGATGCGGTTCCGGGAGCATCGGATCCGGACCATATTGCCGCGCGGGATCGCCGCCCTGGCCGCTGCAGGCGGCGACGAGCGCCAGGACGAGCGGCGCGGCCGCCGCGCGAAGCCTCGTGCCGTTCATGCCCGTTCTCCCGGTGCGGGAACCCGGGTCGCGGTCACCCGCCAGCCGCGCAGACCGGCGGGAAGCAGCAGGATCGTCACGATCAGCGAAAGCGTGATCCCGGTTGGCATGACCGTCGTCCAGGCATCGCGGGTGTGGACGAAGACGTTGACCAGCGAGAGGATGGCGGCGACGCCGACGAGCGCGAAATCGAGCCAGCGGATCAGCCGCGCCCTGCCGATCGCGAAGTCGATGAGGAGGACGATCACGGCGATCAGCGCGAGCACCAGCCCGCCCGTGATCAGCCACGCTGAGAAGTTCGACCACTGCATCAGCGCATTGCTGGAGTACATATAGTCGGTGAACAGCGCCGCCATCAGCAGCGCGCCGCCCAGTCCGATGAAAAACGGATGGAACGGCCCCGGCACTCCGTCCGGGCCGACCGGCCTTGCCATGCGATCCTCCTGGATTGTCGCCGGTGGAACGCAGTGCGTTCCCACAAGTTGCCCGCCGCGCGAATGAAACCGGCTGGGTTAGAGTGCCTGCCCTGCCGCCCAGCCGCTCGCCCACGCCCATTGGAAATTGTAGCCACCGAGCCAGCCGGTGACGTCCACCGCTTCGCCGATGACGTAGAGGCCGGGAACGGATGTCGCCGCCATCGTGCGCGAGGACAGGTCCGCCGTACTGACGCCACCGACCGTGACCTCAGCCTTGGCGAAGCCCTCGGTGCCGCTCGGGCGAAAGCGCCACGCGGCTAAGGTCCGCTCAGCCGTGTCCAATGCCGTGTCGGTGAGGTTCGCGATCTCGCCTGAGAGCGCCAGCCGTTCGGCCAATGCCGCCGCAAGCCGATCGGGCAGCGCGGCGGCGAGCAACCGCGCGATCGTCGCGCGCGGGGTGGCGCGCTTCGCATCCGTGAGCCAGCCGGCGGCGCGACCGGGCAGGAAATCGACCGCGAGCGTGTCGCCATGCCGCCAGTAGGAGGAAATCTGGAGGATGGCCGGGCCGGACAGGCCGCGGTGCGTGAACAGCGCCGCTTCGCGAAAGCTGGTATCGGCATGTCGCACCTCCACCGGCGCTGAAACACCTGCGAGCGAGCGGAACAGCAGATCGGCGCCGGAAAGCGTGAGCGGCACCAGCGCGGGGCGCGGCTCGACCACCTTGAGCCCGAAGCGGCGCGCAAGATCATAGGCAAGCCCGGTGCCGCCGATTTTGGGGATCGACGGCCCACCGGTCGCGATCACCAGCGCGGGCGCCGTCGCGATCCTGTCCGCGATGCGCACGCGGTAAACACCGTCGGCATGATCGACGTCTGCGATCCGATGGCCGAGCGCCAGCTCGACCATGTCGCCGGGACATTCTGCGATCAGCATGTCGACGATCTGCCGCGCCGAGCCGTCGCAGAAGAGCTGGCCCAGCGTCTTCTCATGCCAGGCGATGTCGTGTCGCTCCACGAGCGCGAGAAAGTCGGCAGGGGTGTAGCGCGCCAGCGCCGATCGGGCGAAGTGCGGGTTGGCCGACAGGAAGCGTTCGGGCGTCGTGCCGAGGTTGGTGAAGTTGCAGCGGCCGCCGCCCGATATCAGGATCTTCCGACCGGGCCGGTCGCCATGGTCGACGACCAGCACGCGCCGTCCGCGCTGCCCGGCGACGCCGGCGCACATCAGACCCGCCGCGCCTGCGCCGAGCACGATCGCGTCGAAGCGTTCGGCCATGTCGCTCGTCTCGCGACTCACGCCGTCAGCGCGAGCGATACCGCTTCCGCGACCTTGATCCCGTCGATCGCGGCCGAGAGAATACCTCCCGCATAACCGGCGCCTTCACCGGCCGGATACAGTCCTGCGGTGTTGAGACTCTGGAAATCCTTGCCGCGCGTGATGCGGACGGGGGAGGACGTCCGCGTCTCCACACCGGTCATGACCGCTTCCGGATCGTCGTAGCGCGCAATCTGCCGGCCGAAGACGGGCAGCGCCTCACGGAATGCCTCGATCACGAACGGCGGCAGGCACTGGCCGAGATCGGTCGGCCTGACGCCCGGCTTGTACGAGGGCCGGACTTCACCGAAGGCGGTGGACGCGTGGCCGGCAAGGAGATTGCCGACCGTCTGACCGGGCGCCGAATAGTCCGAACCGCCTGCGACGAAGGCGGCCGCCTCGAGCTCGCGCTGCAAGGCGATGCCGGCGAGCGGACCGCCGGGATAGTCGCGCTCCGGGTCGATGCCGACGACCAAGCCCGAATTGGCGTTGAACTCCGCGCGCGAATATTGGCTCATGCCGTTCGTGACGACGCGTCCCGGCTCGGAGGTGGCGGCGACGACGCGTCCGCCCGGGCACATGCAGAAGCTGTAGACGGTCCGCCCGTTTCGGCAGTGGTGCGACAGCGTGTAGGCGGCTGCGCCGAGGTCGGGATGGCCGGCGCAGGCGCCGAACCGCGCGCGATCGATCCAGCTTTGCGGATGCTCGATGCGGACGCCGATCGAGAACGGCTTGGCCTCGATATGGACGCCGCGCCGGTGGAGCATCGCGAAGGTGTCGCGCGCGCTGTGGCCGACCGCCATGACGACGTTCCGGGTCTCGATCGTCGTCCCGTCGTGGAGGCGAAGCCCGACGAGGCGGCGCGTCCCGTCCGGCCGCGTCTCCACCTCGAGATCCTCGACGCGCGAGCCGAAGCGATATTCGCCGCCGAGCGCCTCGATCGTGCGGCGGATATGCTCGACCATGCTTACCAGACGGAAGGTGCCGATGTGCGGATGCGCCTCCGTCAGGATCTCGGGTGGCGCGCCGGCGGCGACGAACTCTTCCAGCACCTTGCGGCCGAGATGGCGGGGATCCTTGATCTGGCTCCAGAGCTTGCCGTCCGAGAAGGTCCCCGCGCCGCCCTCACCAAATTGCACGTTCGACTCCGGCTCGAGCACCCCGCGTCGCCACAGCCCCCAGGTGTCCTTCGTCCGCTCGCGCACGACCTTGCCGCGATCCAGGATGATCGGCCGGAAGCCCGCCTGAGCGAGGATCAGCGCTGCGAACAGTCCGCAGGGCCCGGCGCCGATCACGATCGGGCGCGCCGCGCCGGATGCGGCGCGGGCCACGAAGCGATAATCGGTATCGGGCGTTCGCCGGACATGCGGATCGTTCGGGAATCGCGCGAGCACGCCGGGTTCGTCGCGCAAGGCGACGTCGATGCTGTAGACGGCGAGGATCGCCGATTTGCGGCGCGCGTCGTGCGCCCGCCGCGCGATGCTGTGGCTCAGCAGCTCGGATGGATCGATGGCCAGACGTTCGGCGACGGCGGTCGCGATCGCCGATGGCGCATGGCCGAGCGGCAGCTTGAGTTCGGATAAACGAAGCATGGCCGCGTCCTAGGCGCGGCGCCACCTGCCGCCAAGTTCGCCCGACGCTGTCGTCATAGCCAAGCCCACTTGTCGCGCTCGCAAAATTCCGATCGGCGCGGCGATGGTGTCGCGATCCTCGGTAGGTGCGCGGAGCAATGGGATACGCTTCACCCCATTACTGCGAAAGGGGCGGGGGGCGGAACGGCGATCGACGCCTTTCCAATATCGAGCAGGTCAACGGCATCATCGGCCCTGCCGCTGACATAAGCCGCTCGGACTCTCGGTAGCGATCAAAAAATGGTGCCCAGAAGAGAAACCACATCTGCGTTCGTCATAGATCGCATTGGTCCGCTAAATCCCTATGAAGCAAAGAAACTCTGTTTCAATGGGTTCGCCGCGGTTCATTGACGACCACGCACATTCACTACATAGTGTGGGAACGAGTGAGGGTACGACATGGGCAGATTGACGGCCTTACAGATCAAGACCGCGAAGCCGGGTCGGCATGGGGACGGAGACGGCTTATACCTTCTCGTGAAACCCAGCGGCAGCAGATCTTGGCTCTTGCGCGTGCAAGTGGATGGCAAAAGGCGCGATATAGGTCTCGGTGCCGTCGACCTATCACCAACCGCTTCGGATGAAACCATCGACATTCCGTTGCTCCATCGCAGGCGGCTTTCGTTGAGCGCGGCACGCGCAAAATGCGCAATTCTGCGCCGCGCTGCCGAGGCTGGGCTCGATCCCAAAGTGGAGCGCGATAAGGACAGGAAAGGGGTTCCGAGCTTCCGGGAGGCCGCTGAGGCCTGCCATGCGGCGCTCCAAGGTAATTGGGCGCCGCGACAGCAGGCTTCGTTTTTGTCGTCGCTCGAACGTCACGCGTATCCCGCTTTCGGAGACCGCCGCGTGGATCAGATCGAGGCGCACGATATCCGCGATATGCTGGCGGCGATTTGGACCGAAATTCCCGACATGGCTCGGAAGGTACGCCAGCGAGTAGGAATGGTGTTGAACTTCGCCCGGTCCAAGAATTGGCGGAAGGAGGAGGCGCCAGGCAAGTCGGTAACGATGGGCCTCTCCAAACCGGCGAGGGGAGGCAATTATGCTGCGATGCCCTATGCCGAGGTGCCAGGCTTCGTCGCGGCCTTAAGCGCCAAGTCGGACACACCCGGACGGCTGGCCTTGCTCTTTACCATCTTCACCGCAGCGCGTTCCGGTGAGGTGCGCAATGCACGTTGGTCGCATATTGATCTGGCGCAGCGCCTTTGGTCCCGCCCTGCGGAGCTCATGAAGGCAAGAGTCTCTCACGTCGTCACCCTGAATCAGCAGGCTCTTTCGATTCTTAAGCGAGCAGCGCTGCTGCGCACGAGGGAAACACGCGACGCACTTGTCTTCCCCAGTTCGAAGGCGACGCCGCTTTCAGACATGACGCTATCGAAGATCATGCGGGACGGGGATACGCCCTTCACTGTTCACGGTTTTCGATCCTCTTTCCGTGACTGGGCGGCCGAGAAGATGCCAATGATTCCGGAGGCCGTTGCCGAAGCAGCGCTTGCGCATGCCGTTCCCGACAAAACGGTCCGTGCCTACAAGCGGACCACATTCATCGAGATGCGGCGTGAGCTGCTCGACGCCTGGGGCCGATTTGCCGGCGAGACCGTGCCGGAGTGCCCACTCGACCTGGGCGATGGCGAACAGCTGAGCCCGTTGATGACTTATGACAATTCTGCGGAAGAAGTGCCATGAGTTTGACGGCCGAAGCTGGACCGGCAGCTATCGCTGGCGCGCAAAACGGTGGGGCGGCAGGAATCCCACTCAGCTATTTCTGACGCAGCCATTTCGTCGCGCTGACCAGTTTGGTGCTGTCGAACGTGAAGAACGCTCTCTAAGCGATTTCAGGTCGTCCTGAGCGCCGGCGCGATCGCGATGTCTCCTATGATCGTCACCAGGATGCGGGCCAATGAAGAGCCAGCTAGTGGAGCAGCGGGCGGAAATTGTAGCCGACCGCCGCGAGGACGGCATTCGCGGTCAACGAACGAGGCGGGCAGACTGTAGAGCGGTGGAGAAAAGTTGCTGGAGCGCCGTCGTGATGTTGGCATCGGCGGTGACGGCTTGCACCAGCGGCGACCCATTATTGCCGGGGGAGGCGCAGGTTTGCAGGGCAGTCAACACCTGGTCCGAGCTCCCTGCGTTGCCGACAGGATAGGGAGAGGGCGGAGCCGGCAGAAAAGGAGCTACGTTCGACTGCGACCAAGAGTCGCCTGAAAGGGCCTGGGGAAGATACTGGGTATAGAGAATTGCGATCTTAATACCGCGCGCCTTTATCGCCGAACAGGTCGACAGGTCGCTAGAACGGAGGGGACCGAAATATCGACCGCCGCCGCTCGGCTGATCCGCCATGCCGTCCGTGACGATGAACAAGATTTTCTGCGGTGTTGCGCCGGGTGCGCCAGATCCCGGATTGGGGATAATCCCGTTCATCGTCGTCAGCATGTTGGTGATCTCTGAACCCTGATCATTGTTGTTGGTGCTGCTGGAAGGCATGCTATTCTGCCACCAATAATCATCGGGGGGGAACAGGCTCGCTGCCGAGAAGCCGCTGCCATAGGCAGCGACATTAGTAAGATTGTTGAGCGTCTTGACAGGTGACGATCCGCCGCTCCGCGTCCAGTCGAACGAAAACATTTGCGCCTGATATGTCACTTGGTAAGTGGAGGCCTGGGTGGCCGCGTAAGGGATGAGTTGTGTAGCGGCCGAGACGACATCATCCTTCCGAAGAGAGATGCTTGCTGGGCTCCCGAAGGCGAGCCCATAGTTGTGAGTCAGCCAATAGCCATCGGCCCAAAATCCGGTGTCATAGGTTGTTGACGTAGAGCTGTGGCCGGTTGTCTTTGTCTGGGTGATCGTAACCGGGCCACTTGAGCTGTCGGTTATAGAGTAGGTCTTGTTCCCTTGGTTCATCCCGTGCTGATTGCTATCGTAGAGGACACTCGCAACCGGGTCGTACAGGTAGTACACACCCTGCTGAGGCGATCCCGAGGTGTAATAAGCCGTTGAGAGAAGAACCTGATAGTTGCTTGCGTTGGTAACCGGCTTTATTGGGCTAGGCTCATTGTGAGGCATCTGCTCGTGACAAGCGAACGCGCAAGTGGTGACCGCCTGGACCTTTGTGATCCCATCAGAGGTGGACGGAATGAGCATGGATGGAGAGTCGTCCATTGCTAGATAAAAGTCGACGTTCGGCGGCTGCTCAGCGCTCGCAGACGAAGTCCCACTGATCGTGAGCGTCGGCGCACCGAGTATTTTACCAAACATGTTGATGGACTGAGCCGTATAGGTGACGGTGGCCTTTCGAAGGTATCCCAATGAACCGGTGCCGCCGGATACGCTGTCGACAATCGTGGGCGTCATATTCAGATTGCGAAAGCCGCTCACTAACACGGCCTGCGAGTTGAACATGTTGGTCGCAGCAGCAGATGATGCAGCGTCCGATTGCAAAATCATCGCGGGATCAACGGCCGCAAGCGCAGCAGCATCGGCGGCAGCGTTCAGCTGAGTCTCGATCCGCATCGCTCGCGCGTAATCGATGCCAAAGCCTACAGCGAACGTCAGGGGAATGACTGCAAAGCCCATCGTAATAAGGACGCCGCCCTTACGATCAGCCTTCAGGCGGGCAAGTAGCCTTGCCATTCCTTTGCACGGATGACGATGACCGGCCTGCATGGCTCTCAACACCTTAGTATAGCCGTGGCGTCATGTAGATGGTATCTACCATGGTCTTGCTCGGAAATAGCCTGTAGCTAAGGCTGGATGTATAACTATAGATAAACTGACCTCTAAAAAGCCAGCCGCCGGCAGTCCCGACTTGAGTCTTGTTGTTATTTCCCGGAGCAAGGTTTCCGCACACATTTGAACCGTCTGGGGAGGTGGGAATCACTGGGGAAGTCACCATGTTGGCCGGTATCGCAATCACGTTGGCTGCTTTCTGCGGCTGGTTTGCCGGCAGCGTGCCTGGCGTCTCGTTTGGCGTTGTCGACGTGATCGTACTGCCGTCTGCACTCTGCGTTTGC
>Ga0213875_10001507_pt1 | contig 14986 bp, 13 predicted proteins | sample BarmaccomBMRX_R8_FD_160105 | JGI IMG/M metagenome (GOLD analysis project Ga0213875, IMG submission 160105) | Root-associated microbial communities from Barbacenia macrantha in rupestrian grasslands, the National Park of Serra do Cipo, Brazil - RX_R8 | ecosystem: Host-associated > Plants > Roots... | reverse complement strand
ACAAAATGTCGTTGGACCTGAGTGGCAAGTCCGCAGCTTTACCGGCCATCAGTTTTTTCAGATCGACCGCTATTTCGGTGCGGCTCGATTGCCCTGGGACCGCCCGCATAATCTTTGCCTTCTCCGGCGCAGCCGTCTTGTCGAGCCCTTCGGCGAGCGATAGCACCTGCAGCGCCGAAATCGATTCATCCTGGCCCAGCACAAAGCCGCCGGGCTTACGCACGGAGCCGACCACGTACACCAAATCAGCTTTCGAAACCGAGATGACATCTTCCGGCTTGACCGTGATGTTTTCGGCTGGACTGCTCGCATCCATAATGCTCTTGACGCTGACGGACGCGACGCTGAATTGGCCGGTGGAATCCGTCTTCGCGCCGGGCAGCGGGATCGGCCCCCACTCGATTTTGCGCGTGATTCTTACGATGCTGCCCGCATCCGGCCGCAGCCCACCTGCGAGCGACAACACTTCGAACAGCGTCTTGCGGCCCTCAAGCTGATGGACGCCGGGCGTGGTCACAGCGCCCAGCACTGAAATGGGCTGGCTGCGAAACTCCGTAATGCTGACGACAACGTCGGGTTTCTTGAAATATTTCTTCAGCCGCGATTCGATCTCGGTTTCGAGCTGATCGGCCGTAAGGCCAGCCGCGTGGATGCGACCCGCCATCGGCAAATTGATATCGCCGCGCATATCGATGCGCATCGGCTTGCCGCTGATCTCTTCGGCATCCGCAACGTAAAGCGTAATCTGATCGTCCGGTCCGAGCGCATAGTTGGCGGGCATTCCCTGCGCGCGCATGTGCCCGTGCTGGCCGGAATCGTCCGGCGTGGTCGCATCATTACGATCGCGCGCGGCCCAAGCGGCGGCGGCAACGAAGAGCGCAACCGAAACGAGGAGAACTCGATTCTTCATGGTTAACCTCCTATTCGCCGACGCGCACTGCTGAAACCTTCAACTCCGGTCGCGCCGGTGCGACGGTGGACTGATGCTGATTGATCTTTTTGATCTCGAGGGCCAGCATGTGCAGCCGCCCTTCCAGCTCAGAAACGCGCACCTCCAACGCTCCCTCGGGAACCCGATCGGGCTCCTTCAGCAGCATGTTGATAGCGGCGCGCGCCATCTCCGAGACGCTGCGGATGCCGTGGTTAAAGCACAGCTCCCGGAAGCGCGTGTATTCTTCCGCAGTCAGGCGGAAACTGATCATTCGACTGCGCGATTCAGTATGCATGGATTTCGAAGTGTTTGCCCGCGGGCAGGAGAGAGAAGTAGAGGAGAGAGATTTAAATTGTGCTGATCCAATCCCGATCGATTTCGACCGAGATGGATCGCTGCAGCATGGTCACCGACACAACCATCCGCCATTCTGTTTTTTTCTTCAGCAGCACGCCTTCGACGTTTTCGAGCGCGCCGCGATTGATGCGAACACGTTGGCCTTCGCGGAGGAATGGGCATGGCTCGGCCGGCAAGCCGGAGTGCAGGACAGTTTGAATAGCCTCGACTTCGTGATCCGCGATCGCAGCCGGCTCAGAGCCGAACCCGACGATCGAGACCACGCCTGAAGTCGTGATGATCGGTAGCCGCTGCTTCGCGTCAAAGCGGCAGAACACGTATCCCGGGAAGAGCGGCTGTTGCGTCTCTACAACGCGATCCCAGCGGCGCTTGCGCCCGCGATACAGGGGCAGGTATTGCTCGTAGCCTTTGCTCTCAAGTACTGCGGATGCGAGCTTTTCACAGTTCGATTTGGTGCGAAGCCCGTACCAGGGCAGGTGAGGCGCCGCCACAACGGGCGGCTGAGACATCGGGCAGACAGCGGATGGTAACAACAAACCTCTTCTCCGGAGCGGTCGCGATCAGATTCGAGACAGGCTACCGCCCCTTTCAGACTCGGCTCCTATTTACGAACAAGAGGCGAAGCTGAACCGTTACTACCTGAGCGGGATGTATTACGTAGTACCACGTTCCGGCACGTGAAGGGAAGTAAATTTTAGGGTCAACAACGTATGACAAGTACTAGAAGCGATCCAAGTCGCTGATTCATCGACCAATTGCCGGAAATTCTGAGAGGTACTATGCCCACTCCTAGGGATAGTGCCTAGGCGTTTACGAATTCTCTGCCTAGTTCGCTTTTTTTAGCTCTTCGGCAAGTCCGTAAATACCGCGGCGACGATAAACTTCCGCGAGCTTCTGTTGTTCAGGCGAAGTGGCCAGTGCGCGCCGCAAAACCGGATCGGGGGTCGCTTCCTGGATATCGCGCCGCGATGGAATCCACAGATTCCCGTCGGTAAACTCGACATTGTTGACGAAGGCCATGACTGCGCCGATCAGCATCGGTTGACCGGTGGGATGGGAAAACCGCAGCGTGCCCGGCTCTGTCATACGGCCGGTTTCGATTGGACGGAGCGGGATAGATGCGGGCGTCGATCCGGCGACAAAATCGCGACCGCGCTCGTCGCGCACGATCCATCCGAGCTCGACCGTGCGGACGGTCTTCCGCGATGTGTTGCGCAGGTCGACCTCCGGCATTCGCACCTCGTTTCCCGCCACGCGGGCCGCGCCAGCAACCGGCCGCACGGGCGAGCTTGGAAACGATACCGTTCCGACGGCCATGGGCTGCTCGTGCCGCGAGCCCATTCGAGGCTCGTGAAGCAATTCGAGGCCGATTTGCTGCGGGGTGATGTCCTCCAGTCCGAAGTTCAGTTCTTCGCGCAGCTCGGCAAGCTGGCCGGTGTGCAGCAGAGCCGCGAGATATTGACGATCGCGCCGCGCCTCCATCTCATAGACAGCCAGCGCGCGCCGCGAGCCCAACTTGTCGGGCCCATATGAGGTCAAATCGCTGAACAGCGCGCAATCGAGCGAAACCTGTACGATCGACTCCTCGTTCCGCCCTACGTTCACCGGCCGCAGCAATTGCATATCGATGTTCACAGGGAAGACTTCGCCCGGCGCAACATCCAGGCTCGGCAGCGTCACTGAGCCTTTGCCCGATGGCGTCAACTCCTGCGCTTCCACTCGCAGTGTCAATCCCGAAATGGGCTTAGCTCCGGTGTTCCGCAGTTCCAAAGACGCATGCAGATCGAGCGCGAGCGATGCTCCGCGGAGCCGTCCCGTTGTCGGGCCGAGACTCGATGAAACCATAAGGACCGGCGAATCGCGCGGGAATTGAACGTTGATCCAGCGCGCGCTGCTGTCTTGGGCGTAGGTTGCAATCGGGGCGACCGCGGCGCACACGGCGGCCACGGTCAAACGCGAAAAACTACTGCCCATATACGTTGGCGATGGTCACCTGCCCGGTCTGCTGGTCGACGTAGCGCGCCGCGACACCCGAGGCGCCGGCGATGGACACAACAGCCGAAGGCGGATGCATGATGGTCAACGTGCCGCCTTGCGCGCGCACCGCAATCCCGTCGGGAGTAGTCTCCACAATGGTTCCGAGCGGCTGCCGCGCCTCGCCGCCCATGATGCGGCTGAGCGATTCCGCCAAGTGCTTCGTCTGGTCGCGCGGAATATGCGTAAACCAGCCGACAACGAACAGGAACGCGAGCGCAATGCCGGCGAGGGCACCGGGCGAAAGCAGCCAGCGGCGGGCGTGAACGTTCTCGATACAGCGCGCAGCGGCGATTCCGACACCGATATTGCCCAACATCTCGCGCTCGAGCCGCGACCAATCAGCGATGGCTTCGAAAGCGGTCAACGTCTGCTCGCGCGCTTCGCGCTTCAATTCGGTTTCCGCCGCCCGGAACAACGCCACTTGCCGCTCGCACGCTTCGCATTCACGCACATGCTTGCGCGTTCGCCAACGGACGGAGAGCGGCAGGTCGCCTCGCGAGTACAGCGCGAGCGTTTGGAGCGTAGGATGGGGTTTGCGGTTCGAATTCGGCGTCATGTGCGCTTCCTCGCCTCGAGATACCGCTTGAATTTGACGCGCGCATTCGCGATGTGCGAGCGCACCGTCGCCATCGAGCATTTCATTTCGATAGCCACCTGCTCCGCCGGAATATCCTCGACGTCGCGCAACAGCAGCGCCATGCGCTCGCGCTCAGTCAACGTGGCAAGGCCCCCGTCCAAGTGCAGTTTGCGCTCGCCCCTGAGCAGCATCTGCTCGGGCGTATCGGCGATGCTCAGCCGGCCTTCCGAAAGCTCGTTGACGTTGCCAAAAACTAGTTTCTTACTCCGCCGCAAGTAATCGATCGCCGTGTTGCTTGCGATCCGCAACAGCCATTGCGTCGACTTCTCGAGATCCTTCAGCTGCGAGTGCCGCTGAAGCGCTTTAATGAACGTCTCTTGCGTGAGATCCTGAGCGTCATCGACATTGCCGACGATCCGGTAGATCAGCAGAAACACGCGACGCAGATTCTGCTGGACAAAGCGCGTCTGCGCGTCGGATTCGGCAGCGAGCGAATCGGAAATCGGGGGCAGAGGATCGCTCACGGCAACCCCTGTGCGGTCAGAAACGCGCCATTGCGCGGAAAATTGGCGCTCCCGGGCTTCGCTGCCGCTGATTCGAGGCATGCTCGTACATAAACATGACGAACTGCCTCAAAAAACGTGCAGGACGGCCGGGCCATCAACGTTATCTTAACTGTATATGAGATCAGTGGCGGTTGTAGGCATTGGGAAAACGGCGTTCGGCGCATTTCCGGACCGGGATTTGCGATCGCTCGCGGTCGAGGCGGTGACTCACGCCGTCGAAGACGCAAATGTCCCGACCGAGCGCGTCGAGGCGTTCTATTTGGGCAATTTCGCCGGACCCTCGTTTGTCGGGCAGAACCACTTAGCACCCTACGTCGGAACCGCGGCCGGGTTCAATTCCATCCCCTGCACGCGTATTGAGGACGCCTGCGCCTCGAGCGGCTCAGCGTTCTTTCACGCCTGGCAAAGCGTGGCAGCGGGTGTGTATGACGTGGTCGTCGCGGCGGGCGTTGAAAAGATGACTTCGCAAACCACGCCGCGAGTAACGGAGATCCTAGCGGGAGCGGGCGACATGGCGGGTGAAGGCCGCGCGGGCGCCACGTTTCCGGCGCTGTTTGCCATGATTGCGCGCCGCCATATGCATCAATACGGCACCACGCGCGAGCAGATGGCCGCCGTGGCGGTGAAGAACCATGCGAACGGCGCGAAGAATCCGCAGGCGCACATGCGCAAGGTGATTACCATTGAGCAGGCGCTTGCGGGCAAGCCGATTTCGGAGCCCCTCACCGTCTACGATTGCTCGCTGATTAGCGATGGCGCGGCGGCCGTCGTTCTAGTTCCCCTCGAAATGGCGGCGCGCTTCAATTCGCGATTCGCGCGCGTACTTGCGGTCGCGCAGACGTCCGACTACGTGGCGCTCGATCAAAAGGACGACATCACCGTTTTCCCGTCGGTCAAATCCGCCGGCGAAAAGGCGTACAAGATGGCAGGCCTGGGTCCGCGTGATGTAGAAGTTGCCGAGCTGCACGATTGCTTCACGATCGCCGAGATTGTCGCGAGCGAAGATCTAGGATTCGTCGAAAAGGGCAAGGGCGGACCATTCGCCGCCGAAGCTTGCAGCGCGATCACTGGGCCGCTGCCGATCAACACCAGCGGCGGTCTGAAGTCTAAGGGTCATCCCGTTGGCGCAACCGGCGTGGGACAAATTTGCGATATCACCATGCAGCTACGCGGCGATGCGGGCGAGCGGCAGGTGCGGCGGCATCGCATCGGCTTGGCTCAGAACTTGGGGGGATCGGGCGCCACCTGCGTGGTCAGCATTTTGGGAGCAGCATAATGCCGGATTCAATCGAAAGCTCAGCTTCGCAAGGCGGCACGGTTTATACCGAGACCGTGATTTTTTCGCCACCCGAGCAGTACGCCGCCGATGCGCCTTACCAAATCGCGATTATCGATATCGAGGGAGGAGGCCGGCACACCGTCAGGGTGCTCGGCAAACAGGAATCGGACCGCGCGCGCATCGGCGATCGCGTCACCTTTGTGGAGGAGCGCGACGGAGTGCGCTACTATCGCAAAGCCGCAACCTAGCCGCCTCCGTGTTCGTCGATCAGCAAGGCCGGTCGCATGGCTAGACAGGTCTTCAAAGCATCCATTCTGGCGAACGCCGCCATTCTGCCGCTTCTCGCCTATTCCCAGCAGAGCCCCATCAGCAGCACGCCGGCCGATCAAAAGTGCGCCGTCGAAGGACGCGTCACCAATATCCAAACCGGCGACCCCCTGAAGAAGGTGCAGGTGCGCCTAACTAAGGTGAGCAATTCGACTTACAAAGTCGCGGTAAACATGTATTCGACGACGTCCAACGCCGATGGTAGCTTTCGTCTCCCAGATGTCGAACCGGGTAGCTACGAGCTATCGGGCGAACGTACTGGTTACCTGCTGACGCAATACGGCGCGCAGACGCCGGATGGTTCAGGAACGGTTCTGACCCTCACCGCGGGTCAGCGCATTGCCGACTTAAGCCTGAGACTGTTCCCGCAGGGCGTCATCTCAGGTAAGGTTCTGGACGAGGACGGAGATCCCGCGGAGAGCGCTACCGTCTCCCTCATGGCACGCACATGGGTGTCCGGGAAAGCACGCTACATAATGCGCGGCACTGCGACGACGAACGATTTGGGCGAATTTCGATTCAGCGATCTCGAGCCCGGCACTTACTATGTGGATGCGAAGGCGGAGCAGGTCCCGAAAAGCTCGGACGAAGTCTCGATGCCCGCGGCCAAGCCGCAGGTCGAGCCGGTTCGAACGTTCTATCCCGAAGCGACGACGCTCGATTCGGCAACACCGATTAAGGTACGGCCTGGCCAGGAAGTCCCCGGCATCAACATTCGTCTGCACAGCGGGCCAACCTACCACGTCCGCGGCAGAGTCACGGGAATGCAGCCTGATGATCAGGACGAGCGCCTGATGCTGACGATCACTCGGCATAGTGACGCATTTGGTCCGATGACGCTTTTCTCCGATGGCCGCTCGGCGCTCAAGGCCGACGGCACCTTCGACCTCGACGGCATCACTCCCGGGTCGTATAGCCTGTTGGTGACGAAAATCAGCGGGCGTATGCGCGTGGTTGGAATTCAGCCGGTCGACGTTACGGCGGCAGATCTTAACGACGTGGTGGTGAACATTGTTCCGCCGGGGTCCTTGCAAGGCCACTTTCGCGTGGAAAGCAATTCGGATACGAACACCGCGGTGCCGAACTTCTCCAATATTCGGGTGTCGCTCAACCCGTCGGAGTCGTCGTGGGGCGGTCGCACCCGTGCGACGGTCGCTGCGGACGGCTCATTCTTTGTTGACGGTATCAGTGCGGGCAAATACATCTTTAGAATCGCGTCCTTGCCAGCCGGAATGTATGTGAAGTCGGTTTTGCTAGGCGGGCAGGATGTGCTCGGGAAAGAAGTGGATTTTAGTCAGGGCGGATCGGGACGAATCGAAATCGTGCTGCGATCCGGCGCCGCGGAGGTGGATGGAAAGCTGCAAGCCGCATCGAGCCCGAGCGACGTGAGCGCGCACCCCTTATCTGGCGCGCTGGTCGCGATCATTTCCGATGAGTCATATCTCGACGGCTCAGGCGTGTATTCATCGAGCGTCGATCAGAACGGTAACTTCTCAGTCCGGCAACTTCCCCCAGGACATTACCACGCCTATGCGTTCGCGCAAGCCGATGTGTCTACGCTGCAGGTCGCCGAGGTGGAAAGGGAGATTCAGACGCTAGGCGTTGATGTCGAAGTTAAAGAGAACGATCGCAAGCAGATTCAGCTTCCGGTGATATCGGCTGACGATTTCCGGCAGATGCTTGCGCGGGTGGGCATGGACGCTCAGTAATTCACCGTGAGACGCTGCTTACTCGCGCTGTTGGCCGTAGCAAGTGTCGGAGCGGCTCAAATCCAGTTTCCTTCACTTACACCGCCCCCAACTAACACGCCGCCTGAGCAGAGATGTGTGGTTCAAGGGCGAGTTACTAGTCTCGTTAGCGGCGAACCTGTCAAAAAAGCGCACGTGCAACTTATCCGCCTGGACCATGATGACGGTTACTCAACCATTTCAGCTACGGACGGGGCGTTTCGGTTCGAGGGTGTCGAGCCGGGCACCTACACCCTGCAGGGAACGCGATCGGGATATATTTCTACGAATTACGGCGCAAATGCGAGCAGGCGGACGCAGAAGGGGCGTGCTCTTATACTTCATGCGGCACAGCAGCTCACGGACGTTGATTTTAGGTTGATCCCGCAGGGTGTGATCAGCGGTAAGATTTTTGATCCGGAAGGAGATCCGGCGAGTGACATTGGTGTTGAGGCTATTCGGAGAACATGGGAATCCGGCAAATTGCAACCCACTGTCGTCGGTAGCGGTTCGACCGATGACCGGGGCGACTTTGGTATCAGAGGTTTAGAACCGGGCCGATACTATCTTCGCGCCGAACCGCAAATGACTGCCGAATTGATCGCGAGCAGTTCCGGCAAATCCGGCGTTCGACCAGTGCGCACGTACTTTCCAGGTGCAGCAAACCTGCAAGGCGCCTCAGTAATTCAGGTTAATCCGGGTCAGGAGGTCTCGGATACAAATATTCAGTTGCAAGCCGCGCCGGCCTTTCACGTGCGCGGGAAAGTAGCTGGGGATGCATCGGCAGGGGTTTGGGTGAGCCTTCAGCCAGCGCTTGACCCCTCCTATCAGGGAGGCCTCTTCGACGGCATGACAGTTCTTTCGAGGAACGGCAGCTTCGATATAGCAGCGATAACTCCAGGATCTTACGTTGCCGTGGCATATAACGTGAGCGGGCTTACGCGTCAGATGGGAAGCCAAGCAGTCGAGGTAGTATCGAGCGACGTGAACGACCTTGTTATTAACGTTCTGCGACCGTCCTCTATTCTTGGCCAAGTCCGTATTGAGGGGAGTGGGGCCTCGGCGGGTGTGAAGCCGGATTTCAGGAACTCGCAGGTGAATCTTCTTCCTCACGGCTTCGCGGGGTTTGCAGCGGGAAGCGTTCGGCCGGATGGGACGTTTGAAGTTGAAAATGTGGGCACCGTTTCATATAACGTGAACCTAAGTCCGCTGCCCAGCGGCACCTATTTAGCCTCAGTGCTGTTCGGAGGACGCCAGGTTCAGGGAAACGAAGTTGATTTGAGCCATGGTGTTTCAGGAAAGCTCGATATTGTCTTACGCTTTGGGGTGGCCGAAGTACATGGCGCCATTCAAACGAGCAGCAACAAGTCCGATGACCAGGCCTCATCGGCAAAATCCGGTTTCGCCTTCTTGGTACCGGAAGCCGCCGGGGGTGCTTGGCTGTGGGAAGGCCGCATCGCGCAGGACGGCACGTTCACAGTGAAGGACGTTCCGCCCGGCCGCTATAGAGCGTATGCATTCGCCGAAGTCAACGACGAAATACTACACAGTCCCGAGGTTTTGAATGCCATTCACGACCGTGGGGTGGATGTTGAGCTGAAAGAAAACGACAAGAAACAAATTCAACTCTCGCTCATTTCCGCTGACGATTTCGACCAGATCCTCGCTCGGCTCGGCATAGACGAGCAATAAACACGAGCGCGCTGCCGAAATTACTTTCGCGTGCGCGGCAGATCGCGCCAGCTTCCCTCGTGCACGTCCACATTGAACTTAGTCGCCGCACGTTTAATTCGGCCCCAGGCTTGGTCGCGTTCTTCATCCGTCACGCCTTCGACCTGATCGAACCGCGCGATCGCATTGCGGACGTGTGCGGCGTCGTGGATCGGCTCCTTTCGCTGCTTGGGAAATGCGAACTCCTCGTTAGGGATGTGGCTTCTTTGCTCTTCGTCGATTTTGCTCACCGGAGTGTTCTCCAATCTGATACAGAATACCGGAGGTTTAAGAGAGTTCGTTGACGGCGCGGAAGGCTTGGTCGATCGCCACGTCGGTGTACGCGGTGGCGCCGGAGTCGGTGTTCGCGATCGAGATGTTGCCGAACTTTTGACGGCCGATGACGTGCGGGCGCTCCGCTTCCGGCCAATCGGGGTCGAAGAGGGGATTGTATTCGTAGCCGTAGCCGTGCGCCCAGCGATTCACCGTGACTGCCTCGATGTCGCGGGCGGGATCGAAGCCGCCGTTGCCGAGCATGCGCGCGAGCTGGCTGCGGATGTTGCGCTCGAACGTTGCGAACGGCGTTGAGTACAGCTCGTAGCGACCAGCCTTTTGCTGCTCGCGAACGGGAAGGCCGGGTTTGCACGGCGTTCGCACCAGGAAGAGCAGCATCGGATCATCTGCTGTTTTGGGAGTTTTGTAATCGCCGATGTTGACAACCCAATTCAGGCGGGTAGAAGAGAAATACGAGCCGGGCGAGTAAATGCTTTCGACACCGAGCTTCGTGAATGCTCGCCAGTTTCCGAGCGCGACGCTCGTATAGACCAGCGGGACTTTCACTAAATAGTGAAGCGCGGCTTTTTGCTTCTCGGGCAACTCGGGGCACAGATACGGGATCATCGTGTTCCAACACGCAAGCACGCAAGCTTTCGCGTGAACGGTCTTCAGCCCACCCTGCTGGACATATGTCGCTTCGACGGCGCCGCCGCTTGCGTTGCGAACACGGACGACAGTGCTGTTGAGTCGGATGCGAATAGGCGATGCGGGTTCATCCAGGCGCGCGTAAACCACTTTCGATGTGACGACGTCCTCGGCAGTGTGCCCGGGAACTGCTTGTGGGATTAGATCGCGAAGGAGCAGGCGAGCGATCGACGCATTTCCATCCGGGAAATGAAACCGATCTGATCCGCCGTTCGCGTAGCCCGCGGCAGAGTAGCTCATGCGCGGAGCCGCGCCGGCCTCGAGATTGAGTCCTTGGAATCCGGGCAGACCGATCGCCCAGCAATCGAGCGCCGGTTCGGCATCGATGCCGACGCCCCATTCGTCGTGCGTTCGCGTTTGGTAGAACGGCACGACGCCGGGATCGACTTTCGCGACCTTCAATAGAAAGTCTTTGTAGCTGATTCGCGAAAGACGATCTTTCTTCTCCGCCGAGCTGAGTCCGGGGAGGTAATCGATATTTGATTCTTCGACGCGCGCGACGTCCCGCTGGACGGTTACGGAAAGCGGCGTTCGGGCCAGGAATTCCGACCAGGAGGCAGGCGATTCGGCAGTTGGAACGCCGGTCACGAGGCGGTCCGCGCCGAACGTTTCGCGATCGAAGAACACGGCGGGACGAAGACCGAGCGACGGGTAGAAAGCTGGATCGGCAAATTGTTTTTGAAAGCGCGGAGGATCGATGCCGAGCTGTTTGATAAGGCCCTCGGCTTGCGCGCTGTAGGGCGTCGGGCTGTCGATCAATTCAGTGCCGCCGTTCAGCAACTGAAGACCGCAGCGCACATGAAACTCGTTGCGCCGCGCATGGCCGCCGAAGTCGTCGTGGTTGTCGAGAATCAGGATGCGCGCTGAAGCTCCGGCTCGATGGCGGTAGAAATGCGCCGCCGCGAGCCCGCTGATTCCCGCCCCTACGACGATCAGATCGTAAGCTTGGTGCGTATCGGTCGCGGAAGGTGCGTTCTGCCAAAAGGCGCCGTCGCGGAGTGCATGCGCGATTTCGAACGAACCGGGTTGACTGCCACGCATTCCCGTTAGAGTTGGCGGGTACGAGCCCTGCTTCGGCGGTGTTAGTGATGCACCTATGGCGAGCGCAATACCATCCAGAAAGTCGCGCCGCGTGATGGGGCGCGACATGCCGAGATCGCGATCGTCAGGGTGCACCGGCTGTTAAGAACGCACGCGCGAGACGGGCGCGGCGCTCCAGCCCGCCACCCAAAGGCGGTAGGCGTTCATCTCCTGTTTGGCGGCTCGCGTCCGCGTCCATTGCGCTCATTATAATGGCGGGTTGCACGACGATCGGAACTGCTCGCAACCAGATCGCGCACTCGGAATGCACCGGCGCATCACGCGCCGCGATTTCTTGAATGGAGCTAAATTGGGCGCGGCTGGTTTGCTCGGCGCGCCGTTTCTGTTTGAGCTCGAAGCGGAGGACCTGTCCAGAGGTTCGCAAGACGCCGCAGGATATTACCCGCCTGCGTTGACCGGAATGCGCGGCAGCCATGACGGATCGTTCGAGGCCGCGCATGCTCTGCGTGACGGCACGTATTTGAAAACGGCGCCGCAGGCTGTCGATACGCGCGAGAAATACGATCTTGTGATTGTCGGCGCAGGCATGAGCGGGCTCGCGGCGGCGTATTTTTATCGGGCGCGAGCCGGCAGTGCGGCCCGCATCTTGATCCTCGACAATCACGACGATTTCGGCGGGCACGCGAAGCGCAACGAATTTCGTCCCGGCGGACGCTTGCTGCTGGCGAACGGCGGGACATGGGCCATTGAATCGCCGACCCCTTACAGCAAGCAGGCGAAAGGCCTGATGACAGCGCTCGGGATCGATCCAGCAGCACTCGAAGAGAAGTGCGCGCGGGAACATGCCTATAAGGGGCTGGGATCGGCCGTCTTCTTCAGCAAGGAGAATTTCGGGACCGACCGGCTGGTCACCGGATTGCCGAGCGGCGAATTCGACCGGCCGTCTGCCGAAAATCCAACGACGTGGGAGGGCTTTCTTCGCAAGACACCGTTTTCAGAGACTGCGCAGCGCGATATTGCACGGCTGCAAACGGCGAACGTCGATTACATGCCCGGCTTGTCGCAGGCGGAGAAGAAGGCGCGGCTGGCGAAGACGAGCTACAAGGATTTCTTGCTCCAGTTCGTGAAGGTCAGCCCCGAGGTGATCCCGTTTTACCAGGCCCGAACGCACGGGCTGTATGGGGTTGGAATTGATGCCGTTTGTGCGCTCGATTGCTGGGCCTACGAGTATCCGGGCTTCGAGGGCATGAATCTCGATCGCGTGCCTTCGAAGGGCCTGGGCTACACAGCGACAGGCGAAGTGACCGAGCGGGAGCCGTATTATTTCCATTTTCCCGATGGAAACGCGTCGATCGCGCGGATGTTAGTCCGGTCGCTCATTCCCGCATCGACGCCCGGTCACACGGCGGAAGACATCGTGACCGCAAAACTCGATTACACACAGTTAGACCGCCCGAGTTCTCCGGTGCGGATTCGGCTGAACAGCACAGCTATGCAAGTGAAGCACGCAGGGAATCCGCGATCGGCGAAACAGGTTGAAATTCTATATTCGCGGCAAAATCGCTTGTATCGAGTTGAAGCCGGCGGCGTGGTGCTTGCGTGCTGGAACATGATGATTCCGTATCTTTGTCCCGAGTTGTCTGCCGAACAAAAGGAAGCGCTGAAGTATGGGGTTAAGGTGCCGCTGGTTTATACGTCAGTCGCGATTCGGAACTGGACTGCGTTTCAGAAGCTCGGGGTGCAGCGGGTTGCAACGCCCGGGATGTATCACGATGGCTTGAATCTCGACGCGGCCGTCGATATAGGCGACTACAGATCTCCCATGTCGCCGGATGACCCGATTCTAGTGCGCATGGAACGCACGCCGTGCAAGCCTGGATTACCGGAGCGCGCGCAGCACCGCATCGGCCGCGTCGATTTACTAACGACGCCGTTTTCGACGTTCGAGCGGAACATCCGGGATCAACTTGGGCGCGTGTTAAGCGGCGGCGGATTCGATCCGGCGCACGATATAGATGCGATCACGGTGAATCGCTGGCCGCACGGATATGCGTACGAATACAACGCCCTTTTCGATCCCGACTGGCCAGCCGGAGAACGCCCATGCGACCGGGCGCGGAGACCGTTCGGGCGCATTACTATCGCGAACTCGGATGCGGGTGCGGCCGCCTATACCGACGTCGCGATGGATGAGGGCTACCGGGCGGTCGAGGAGCTGTTCGGGACGTGAGAAATCGCGCGTCAGCTTACTTTCCGTGCGCGACGCGCTAGATAGTGTTGATCGAGCGCCTGACGGAGAAGCGTTTTGATCACCGTTTCTCGGCTGACGTTCAGTTCTGCCGCTGCCTGATCGAGCTCGCTCAACATCGACGCCGTGAAATCGACATTCACCGTTTGTAGAGGCTGGTGCATGGTTCCGTTGTTTGTGAAGAACCGGGAGATGTCTTCACCCTTATCGGCCATGCGCGCGATCGATTCGGCAGAAGGTATTTTGTTGCTCTTAATGGTTCGCTTCATATAATTCTCTTTCTTCGTTAGTTGCTCGCCACAGAGTCACCAGGTGGTAGTATTCGCCGCGTTGATCGGCACGAACCTCAAAAACGAGTGAGTAGAGTTTACCCTTGACCCAGCCAATGGCGCGGTATTGCACAGGATCGTCAGATCGCTGATCTTCATAGTACGGGTGAGAGAAGATCTCTTGCGCTTGCTCGAAACCGATGCGGCGCTTCGGGTTCTTTCGTAGTGCCTCGCTTTTCGCTTTGCTGAAACGGAGCCTCACCGTCCTGCTATATCATGTAACCACTATTTGCAAGCCTGGCACTCGGGGATCCGGGTCATGCAGTGTCAAAATCGGGCCGCGGAGCTGACGCTCCTGCGCTCGGTATCGAGATATTCGTGAGTCGGGGGGGACCGTGCGTGAAGATAAACGGAAACGTGTTGCCCGCGCTGATCTCGCGCGTCTCAAGGCCTCGTCGGCCCGCGTCCATAAGCATATGGACAAGCACGACGAAGAAGTAAACATTCCCATTGCGCGCGAAGAGATCCACGTCGACACGGTCCCGATTGTCACGGGAGGTGTTCGCGTCACGAAACGCGTTAGTACGCACGACGACATCATCGAGCAGGAACTGCGGAAATCCCATGTTGATGTGAAACGCGTTAAGGCGGATCGTGTGGTCGACGGACCCCAAGCGCCGTATCGTAACGGCAATACGTTGATCGTGCCTATAGTTTCGGAGGTTCTTCGCCTTGAGAAGCAGTGGGTTGTAACCGAGGAAATTCATATTATCGAAACGGAAGAGCGGGAATCGGTGCGACAGCGCGTCGAGTTGCGTGGCGAGCAGGCGCAAATCGAGCGAACGGACAACCGCGGCGAGGTCGTTTCCGACCGGAATGTTACGGCAAACAATGTTGCGGAACGTGAAGACGTCCACCCGCAGCGAAAGGGTCTAT
>Ga0213875_10001506_pt1 | contig 14992 bp, 13 predicted proteins | sample BarmaccomBMRX_R8_FD_160105 | JGI IMG/M metagenome (GOLD analysis project Ga0213875, IMG submission 160105) | Root-associated microbial communities from Barbacenia macrantha in rupestrian grasslands, the National Park of Serra do Cipo, Brazil - RX_R8 | ecosystem: Host-associated > Plants > Roots... | reverse complement strand
TGGCGGTCGGAGTCGCAGCGGCCCAGTCGGCGTCGTAGATCCCCTCGTCCTGGGCGAGGAGCATCCCGGTCAGGTCCCGGATCGCCTGTTCGCTGCCGCCACGGGCGGCGAGCATCGAGGCGAGGTCATCCAGGCTGCTTTGCCGGTAGGTCACCGGCCCGCCGAGCACGCTGGAGATCTCCGCGGCCATCTCCTGCGGAGTGATCCGGTCGGCTCCGAAGACCGGCAGGTTCGCCTGCCCGGTCCAGGAACGATCGGAGAGGAGCGTGGCGGCGGTCTGGGCGATGTCGCGGGTGGCGATCAAGAGCAGCGGCCGGTCGGCGGCGTAGGTCAGTTGGAACGCTCCGTGGTCCCGGATCGCGTCGACTTGGCCGAGCAGGTTCTCCATGTAAAACGGCATGCTGAGCGCGTGGTAGGCCGCGCCCGAGCGCGCGAGCTCGGCATCCATGGCGAACGCCGCCGACAGCAGCCCGGCCGGCGCCGGCCAGCCGTGCCCGGCGCTCGAGACGCCGGCGACATGTCCGACGCGATGCCGGCGGATCGCGTCGGCTCCTGCCCTGGCGAAGGCGAGGCTTGAATGACTCCTCCTCTTGTGTCGGCCCGGGCATGCTGGGATCGCGTCGCGGCCGTCCGTCTGCCACTCCGTTCCCGAGACGGTCGCCGGGCGGGTACGGTTTGGAGCCTTGCTGATCTACTCGATGGGCGTTTCGGTGGACGGCTTCATCGCCGACCGCGAGGGTGGGTTCGGATGGACTGTCCCTGATGAGGAGCTGTTTGGCTTCCATCTCGCGCGGGTGCGGGAGCTTGGATGTCATCTGTGCGGCCGCAGGCTGTACGAGACGATGTGCGTGTGGGAGACGGATCCGTCGCTGCGCGACACCGAGCTCCATTCCGCGTTCGCCGACGTCTGGTGTGCGCTTTCGAAGGTCGTGTTCAGCCGCACGCTCGACAGCGTCCGCGGCAATGCTCGGCTCGCCGAGGGGTCGGTGGCGGAGGAGGTCGCCGCCGCGCTCGCCGCGACTGATAAGGACGTCGAGATCGGCGGCGCCGGCCTCGCCTCGGCCGCGATCAAGCTCGGCCTGGTCGATGAGCTGCGCATCTTCCGCCATCCGATCGTCGTCGGGGGCGGCACGCCGTTCCTCCCGCCGGTCACCGAGGACATCCCGTTGGAGCTGATCGAGACCACGACGTTCGGATCGCAGGTGATCTACGAGCGCTACAGGCGCATCCGCGCTGACAACCACTGACTTCTCTGATGGCGCGCTGGCGCCGGTGGAAGCGCTGCTGTTAGATCAGACCCTGACGCTCAGCCGAGTTCTTGCGCGAGCCCTATGAGAAGTCCTCCGGGCCCGCGGATGTAGCAGAGCCGATACGCGTCTCCGTATTGGACCGCCTCGCCAACGAGTTGCGCGCCGTGCTTGCCGAGCCGGCTGAGTATCTCGTCGAGGTCGTCCACGGCGAACATGACGCGCAGATAGCCGAGAGCGTTCACTGGGGCGTTGCGGTGATCGGCAACCGCAACCGGCGTGAGAAATCGCGAGAGCTCGAGCCGACTGTGGCCGTCCGGCGTGCGCATCATCGCGATCTCAACCCGCTGGCCTCGCAGTCCAGTGACGCGGCCAGCCCACTCTCCTTCGATCGTGGCTTGGCCTTCGAGCTCGAGGCCTAGCGCGCGAAAGAAGGCGATCGTCGCCGGGAGGTCGTCGACGACGATGCCTACGTTGTCCATCCGTCGGACCGCCATTTGCCCAATCTAGCCGCCCGCTGGGAGCCTGCCCGCTGTGAGCCCTTCGCCTAACTCGACGCCTCGACTAGCGACGAGCCACGGGTCGAGACCCCCTTTGCCTCGACCGCGGTACTAAGAGCGGTTTCGCGTAGGAGACCGCTTTGCGCGGTCTGCAGGGCCGAAGCGCTCCGGCACCGGAGTCACGCTTTCACGCGCGAGGAGGGCTCCGGCTCCGCGCGACCAGGCGAAGGCAGCGCCCTCCGTTCCGCGCGAACAGGGAACCCGACGGCGGATACTTGGTGCCTGCGGCGCCGCCGAACCAGGTGTCCCGTGCGCCGATTGCCTGCCGGAGCAGTGACGGGCTTCTTGCGACCCCTATCGGTGCCAGGAGAAGCGGCAGCTATTCGGTTCCTATCGCTTGGGCAATGACGCGACATCCAGTATCGCGATGACCTCGGGGTCAGCGATGAGCTCGATCTCTTGAATAAGTCCGGCCTCGACCCGGAAGACGAAGGCCACCTTGATCAGGCCGCGAACAATCCACGCCCCGGCGGATCGGCCATCGATGGTGACCGCGGACGCTCCTTGGGCACCGTCGAAGCGAGTCGCGACCGCGGCCGCACCTTCATATACCGGGATCGCGCCAAGACTCTGACCCGTGGGGTCTGAGCGCATGATCGCGTTGGGGGCCAGCAGAGTGAGCAGAGCCGGGAGGTCGCCCCCATGGGCCGCTTTGAGAAACGCTTGGACGATGTGGTCGCTCTGCGCTCTTGCTTCGCGTTCGACCGTGGTCTCAGGTAGCCCTTGGACCTTGCGTCGCGCGCGACTGGCCATCTGGCGCACCGCGACGCTTGAGCGTCCCAGCACCGAGGAGATCTCCTCGAACCGAAACCCGAAGACGTCGTGCAGCACGAACGCTACGCGCTCGCCTGGTGCGAGAGCATCGAGCACGACTTGCAGGGCATCGCCGACCCGCTCGGCCACGAGCGCATCTGTCTCTGGGTCGCGGGCCGGTTCGATTGAAGCAACCTCGGCCGCCACGTCGGTCTCGACGGTTGCGCGGGTCCGTCGTCGACGAAGATGATCCAGGCAAAGCCGCGTGGTGACAGTCGTCAACCACGCCGGCAGGTCCTCCACCTCCTCGGTGACCGAGAGCCGCAGCCACGCCTCCTGCAGCACGTCCTCGGCGTCGACGGATGAACCAACGATGCGAGCGGCGATCGACATCAGGCGGGGCCGTTCAGCCTCGAACTCGGCGGGATGCATGACGCCCATGGAGCGTAGACGTGCCTCGGCCCGAGAACGTGACGGCCCGAACGGCTGTCACATTCCCGCGGCGAGGCACGTCAACCCGAGCATGAACACCTTCGACAACGTCGTCTACACGGTCGGTGACCTCAACGCCGCCAAGTCCATCCACTGCGCGCTACTCGGCGCTGAGCCGCACACCGACGAGCCCTACTACGTCGGCTTCAACATCAACGGCATCGAGATCGGCCTGGCCCCCCAAGCCCAGGACAGCCGAATCGGGCCCGTCGCGTACATCCGCGTGGAAAATCTCGCCGCCGCCCTCGACGACGCCCAGAAGGCCGGCGCCACCCTGGTCGACAAGCCGAGAGATGTCGGCGGCGGAACCCGCATCGCAACGGTCAGCGACTCAGACGGCACCATCCTCGGTCTCATCCAGCGTGCCTGAACGGGCCGGAGCGTTCGCCCGACCTTTCGGGGCGTCCCGCAAGATCCGCCCGGTGATCTGTCTCGGCGACGGGGCGCGATGCGGGACGCCTTGTCGAGCCCGCCGGTTTTCTCTGTGTGAACGCTGAAGCAGGTCTTCAAGGCGAGCCGCTCGGGCGCCCTGCTCATCGCCATCAGCGGGGGCGCCGGGTGATCGAGAGCGCGCACCTGCTCGGTAACGAAAACCGGGGCTGCCGGCAGCACGCACCGAGCGGGGGTGTTGTGGCAACACGACAAACGCCCGCGGTCACGAGGTTCGCCAACGCGATGCTGCTCGCGCACGGGTTGCGGAAGCCCGCCGCATGCTCGGCGTCAGGGTCGAGGCGGACGACGAGGAGAAGGACGGCGCGCGTCTCGCCCGACTTCTGCTCCCTAAGAGGTCATCTCAAAAGGGGTTGGGTCCGACCGGCGAATCCTTGGGCAGAGGACATAACTTTGCTTGAGGAGGTCGCGGTGAGCGTGTCGAGCTGGTCGGTTCGCGAGGAGTTGTGGGAGGTGTTCCGCGTCCTGTTGCCGATCCGGCTGCCGCAGCGGACCGGCCGCCCTCGGGTCGATGACCGAGTCGCGTTTGACGCGGTGATGTACGTGCTGATCACCGGGATCGCGTGGCAGCACCTGCCACGGGAGATGGGATGCTCGCCGGCCACCGCGCATCGCCGGCTGCAGGAGTGGCAGTGGCAGGGGGTGTGGCGAGGGCTGCACCGGGAGCTCCTTCGCCGGCTCAACGCGGCCGGGCGGATCGACTGGTCCACCGGTGTGGTCGACGGCAGCCACATACGTGCCTTGAGAGGGGGCCCTGACCGGGCCTTCTCCGGTTGACCGTGCCCGCACGGGCTCTAAGCATCACCTCCAGGTCGACGCTGCCGGCGTGCCGCTGGCGGTCACGCTGACCGGCGGTAACCGCAACGATGTCACGCAGCTGTTGCCGCTGGTCGACGGCATCGCCCGGTCACCGGCAAACCAGGCCGGCCGCGGCAGCGGCCCGAGCGCGTGATCGCCGACCGCGGCTATGACCACGACAAGTATCGTCGAGAACTCCGCGCCCGCGGGCTCAAGCACCGGATCGCCCGCCGCCGCGCCGATCACGGCTCCGGCCTGGGTCGCGAACGCTGGGTGGTTGGGCGCACCTTGGCGTGGTTGCACGACTTCCGCCGACTGCGGATCCGCTGGGAGCGCGACCCGGAGATCCACCTCGCGTTCCTCTATCTCGGCTGCGCGGTGATCTGCCAGCGGATGCTCCTCTGGCCCTGATCACCACCCGTCGTACTCATCCCGACCGTCGCGGGAGCGGCGGCCGTACTGATCGGGGATCCAGCCCCAGCCCCACACCGCCACCGGACGAGCCGGCGCGATCCCGTAGACGACAACCGGATCGACCTTCTCAGGCTCAATGCGGCACCGGTGCCGCCAGTTGTCTCCCAGATCGAACACGTAGCTGAACTCCATCCCGGGCTTGAGCTCGCGGGCCGGCTTGAGCTTCGCGTGGTCCTGCCAGACCACGTCGGGCTCAAACGAGTCATCCGGATAGCCGACCAGCCGTCCGTCAGACAGCTCGAACTCGTGCAAGTGAGAAAGATCCCATCGCGCGAACGCCGCGTCGATCGCCTCCGCAAGCTGAGCGAACGTGTGCGACGGCCCCACGATCATCACCCGGCCCGGCGGCGGATCGCAATCAATCCCCCCTCCACCCAGCAGCTCCACTTCGATCGCCAGCCACGTCCGGGCCACCAGGCCCAAGCCTACTCAGGTCGTTTTGAGACGACCTCTAATTGAAAGGGAGCGGTCCGGGTCCCTCAAGCGCACCTGCGAGCCTCGTCCGGCCGGCTTACCAGGCCGGCGGCTGCGGTGGCCCGCGAGACGCGCCCGTGCTTCCAAGGTCGCCTCCGGCGGTACTCCCGATTTGGCGACGCTCATCCGAGGTGTCACCAAATCGGGAGTGGATGATCTACGGGTTCAGAGGGATCGCACAATCATTAGAACAAGAGTGGCAGTGGCACTCTCGCGCACCGTATGGCAGATCGTCAGCGACTAGCACGCCGCCTCGGTCGCGTTCGACCTCGCTCGACCTGTCGCGGTGCCATCGCTCGATCTCGGGTCGCAGCCAGAGACTCGGTCGACCGCGGCCGAGGTCAAGGACTGGGCGCGGCATGTCGGGGTAGCGGTGGAGGTATTGGCTCACGGTATTTCGGTAGCTAAGCCCGAGGATCCGCGCGACGTCATGGTGAAGCGCGGGTCGCGGTGGATCATCTCAGCGGACGCGGGCCGAAGGTGGTCAGCGGAAAACGAGCGAGGTCCCAGGACCCGTCAGTCGTGCCGCGTCCGGGCTCCGAAGTCCGCGGGGCCATCACTGCGCTCGGTTCTCTGCGGAGGGGCAAGCCGAGGAGGCTCACGATGAGCGTCGAGAAAGTGAAACGCACCAGAGCGGCACAAGCCCAGCGGCTAGGGCCCCGGCCTGCTTTCGCGCGGTGCGGCGGCCCGGCGCGGGGAACGGTCAGTCAGCGGCCGTGACGGCGCTGGCGGCAAAGCGCTCGACGCGGTCGCGTCCGCCGCGCTTAGCCGCGTAAAGTGCCCGGTCGGCGTGGCGCACGAGCGTGGCCGGCTCGCTCGCGTCCTCGGGGAAGACGGCGATGCCGATGCTCGCGGTCACTGGACCCTCGAGCCCTCGGAAGATCAGGCTGCTGATCGCCTCGCAGACCTTGTGGGCGAGGACCAGGGCCCCCTCGGCCTCGGTGCCCGGCATCAGGAGCAGGAACTCCTCGCCGCCGTAGCGGGCAACGAAGTCGCTCTCCCGGACCGTCGAGGCGAGCGTCGCCCCGATCAGCGCCAGCACCTCGTCGCCCTTCTGGTGTCCGTGGAGATCGTTCAGCTGCTTGAAGTGGTCGATGTCGAGCAGGCCGGCGGCCAGCGGGGCGCCGCTCCGCGAGGCCTGGGCGACCATGCGCCGGAGGTTGTCGTGGGCCGAGCGGTTGTTGGGCAGGCCGGTCAGCGAGTCGGTGGCGGCCCGGCGCTCGGCCAGGGCGAGGTTGCGCAGGTTGCCGATCACCGGCGAGGCATGGGCGATCGATTCGCGGAGCCGCCGACGCGCGGCATCGTCGGTCCGCGCGGGACCACTCAGGAGTACCGATCCGATCACCTCGCCATGAACGATCAGCGGATTGCAGACCGAGTAGCCCGAGCGCTTGCCGCACACCTCGCACTCGAGCAGCGGGTCGAGACCGGTGCCCTGATGCTGGGCCTGCGCGAAGCGAATGGCCAGGCACGACCGCGGTTTGGCATCGACGAGGCGGGCCGCTAACTCGGTATCGAGCTCGCGGGTCGAGGCAGCTTGGAGCCGGTCATCGCTGTTGTTGCGCACGAACACGATCGGGTCGGTCCGAGGGACGACGCGCGTTAGGTGGCGGCGCAGGAGGTCCTGCGCCTCCTCCTCGCTCTCGGCGAGCTGCATGGCCGCGGCGAACTCACGCTGGCGCGCATCCATCTCCCGGCTTTCCTCCGCCCGCTCGACCATCCGGTTGAGCGCGGCGCCGAGCCCGCTGAGCTCGTCGGACCCATGGTCCTGCAGGCGCCCGGACAGATCGTCCTCGGCGACACGGCGGGCGAAGGCCGAGTAGGCGGTGACCCGAGGGACAACGTCACGGATCAGCCACCCCACTAGGATGAGCACGCCCACGAGCGCGCCCAGGGACACCCAAAGCATCAACACCCGGTAGTGACTCTGCGTCGAGGCGGCCTTCGCCCGGGCGATTCCGGCGTCGTGGACCTCCTTGTCCACGAGCAGACCCGTGCCCTGCTCCATGGCCGAGAATAGCGCCGCCACACGGCTCGCCGTGGCCTGGTTTATATAGCCGACGCCGGGACCGGCGTAATCGAAGCGCCCGGTGCGCTCGAGGGCGAGGAACGCCCGCCAGGCGGAGGACATCGTTTTGAGCCGGTCCAGCGCGAACGTGTCCCGCACGTCAAGTCGCATGACCGTGGCCAGATCGGCGTCGACCGCGGGCTCGGCCAGGTCGTCGAGCCGGGCGTCGAGCTCTGCCTGAGGAAGGGGCTGCGTCACGATCACCGATTGCAGCGCGAGAGCCTCGGCGCGGCTCACGTCCCGGCTGAGCTGGGCAGTCGCCTGGGCCACCCGAAGGTTGTCGCCGGTGATCCCGTTCACCGTGGTCCGCATCGCGCTCAGGCCCTGAAGGCCGATCCAGCCGCTGGCCAACATCGCCGGGACGAGGACGACGATGAGCAGCAGGAACTTTGGCGCTATGCGAAGCCGAGGTTTCAAGCTTCCCTCCCGGGGGTTGCTTGGTCGGTATCGGCCATCGCCAACGCTAGCTTGAGTTGAGCCGCTGCGGGGTTTAGGCCGCAATCGCGAATCGGGAAGGCGAGCGTCCAGTGATGCGCGGCTTGCGGGGCGCGTCGTCGGTGTAGGTAACGACCCCGAGGGACGGTTCGGGGCACCGGGAGCTTGCCGTAGAGTCGGTCAGCGATCACGAACGGAAACGTTGTGACGCTGGTTACTGCGACCGCGTTCGTGCCCGGGTGCAACTGTCGGAACTTCCGGGGCATCGTCTCGATCGGCGCCGGGCGGGCGATGAAGTATCCCTGTCCGTATGCGACCCCGAGGCCGCGGACGGTGTTCAGCTCGTCCTCATTCTCAATCCCTTTGGCGATGACTTGCGCGCCGGGCGGCCGCGGTGCTTGACATTCCTCCCGCGGTGCCTAGTGCGAGTGCGTCGCTTCGTGCGCGCCGTATGCGACCGATTTCTCCGGTGGTGGGACGTGGAGCTGCCCCCGTTCTGTCCAGAGCTGCCATTTGAACCACTGCTGCCATTTGAACCACTGCTGCCATTGCGGACTTTGAACACGACTTCGGTTCCGCGCAGCGAGACCGAATCTCCCTCCCCGGCGGTCAATAGCACCTGGTGCCCCGACATGGTCCCTCCCGGTAGATTGGCGTTACCTGTTGAAGAGGTAACATACGCGGTGTGAGGCGGTGTCAAGACGTCCGAGCCGAGCGCCGAGCCACTTGAGTTCCGGTTCGCCTCAGGCCACCGCGCGCTCGACTTCCTCGCTACCTACGCCGACCGTCACCGCGGCGGGCTCGAGCGGCTGCGCCACCCGGCGGATCTAGACAGATGGCTGCGCGCCGCGGCTCTGCCAGCATTGAAGGCGGCGACCGCCGAGGATCTCGATGACGCATGTGGACTGCGAGAGGGGACCAACCGTCTTGTGCGCGCCTCGATGGGAGCAAAACCCGGGGATCACAAGGACATCGCCTGTCTGAATGCGTGGGCCCGCCGTGAGGCGCTCGCCGCCCAGCTGAGCGGACACCTCGAGATCCACTGGCGCGCGTCCGATCCGTCAACGGGGCGCTCGCGCTGCTCGCCCGCGAAGCGGTCGAGCTACTCAGCAGCCCCGAGCGCGAGCTGATCCGCGAATGCGCAGCCGCCCCAGCATGCTCGCTGCTGTATCTCGATCGCTCCCGCGGCCGGCGGCGCCGCTGGTGTGAGATGGAAAGGTGCGGCAGCCGCGCCAAATGACCGACTACCGCCAGCGCAAGGCGACCCGGACCGACACCCACTAGACCCGTCGGCTCGGGGGACCGCCAGGCCACCCACCCCTCGCACGTCCAGCGCGCCCGGACGCTCAACGATCCGCTCCATCACCAGCTCCCTTCAGTCGACGACGATCACCGCCCGCGGGAGCTTCGCGTTCCAAGCGATGCTGTAGCTCGTGCTCATGGCAACAGTCCGGGGTTCCGGCCAAAGCCCCCACGCCAGACTTATTGACGGGCTCACAAGCACCAAAGAAACGTTGGCGTCGGCGCGCGGCCACCGAAGCGTTCACGACCATCCCCCGCCCCGCCAGCGCCCAACACCAATTTCATTCACCGCGGGTGGCGAAGTCCCGCCATGACGACTTATTGCGTCCCTCGAGGATGTCCACGCATCGAAGCGCGCGGCGGACAGGCCGAAGGATCGTGCGGACTTCGCCGCGGCGGAGGAGCCGCCACGACCGTAGACGGAGTCGACGGTCTTTCGGCCTGGGCCAATCGCCGCGCTGGAGCGAGCGGTTTCTTAGACTTCATCGACGTGACCTACAAGCAGGCGGTCGAGGAGTGCGAGCGCCGGAACCTACGGAAGAAATTTATTGAGCACGTTCCCGAGGGGTGCGCCCCGGCGTCTGGAACTGGACGAGTCACCTGCGACCAGATTGGCGCCGCTTGAGTACCAGCGATCGGGTCGACAGGCCTATCAGGCAAGGCGAGCGGTTCAGAACCACAACAGACATCGAGGTGACTGTCATGACGCATTGGCGGGCGCCGTTTACCGACGGTGACACGACCGTGCTGCCAGCCGGAACAGTCGTCGTCGCTCGCTTCGACCAGTTGCGCGACGTGCCCGGCTTCGACTGCATACCGGGAACCCTGAGACGCTCGAGCCCCTTCTCGTCCGCGAGGAAGATCGTCGCGCCGAGAAATATGGCGGCTATTCGCTGTCGTTTGTGCTGGACGACATCGGAACCAAACTTCAGCCGCTCTCGTGATCAGGCCCGACGGGCCATCCTCGAGGATGGACTACCGTGGCGGCGGTACTCACGTCCGGAGCGTGAGATCATTTCGCCGTGAGCGATGCCGTGAAGGTGTTCTGGAAGTGGGAGGACGAGGAAGACGACGGAGAGGGTGTGGGGCCCGTCTGGGTCCAAAACACCGACGACTCGACGGTCGGCTGGGAGCAGTGGGTTCGCCGCTCCGTTGCTGAGGCTTACGCGACCTAGCACGCCCTGGAGTTCGCGCCCGACGAATAGCTGTGGCTGCCGCCTGACTGAGCGCGGAGGACGACGGCGCTACGCTCGCCGTATGATCGATGAAAGGGCGGTAGCCCTGGCGCGTTGAGCGCCCACAAATCTGGTCGCAGCGACATCAGTCGTTCCCGCCGCCAACGCCGGCCCGGCTGCTGGGACCACCTCGTTGTTGCGCCGCTATGGGTCGCCTTTCAGGCGAACCTCGGAACCCTGCTGCGGACCTGCGATGCAGTCGGAGCGTGCATCGCGGTTCCTGACACGAAGCATTACCGCGCGGCCCTTGGCCACGGCGACACGTTAGGCCCTCGCCGCCGACCGTGTACCCATTGGATCCGCACCAACAAGGAGCGGTGGATCGCGCCACAGCGGGCGGACGGTTGGCGAATCGTGGCCGTCGAGCTGGCCGATGGCGCGATCGGGCTTCCTCGACTCGAACCTGCCACGCGGCGGACGGTCGTCCTGCTCGGCCATGAATGGCACGGAATCCCGGACGAGCACGTCGAAGCCGCTGACCTGTGTGTCGAGATCCCGATGGTCGGGCGCGGGGCCAGCCTCAACGTCGCGGTGGCCGGGAGTCTTGTGCTTTATCGACTCGCCGGGATGTCGGGATCACCCGCACGCTGCCTAACCTTGCGGTTGCGTGGGCGTGTCCAACAGCAAGGAACAGGATTCGGACCTGGCCGAAGCGATTGCCCGGCGTGGTTGCATCCTGCGCGGCATTGTCGGCTCGACCGTGCACGGGCTGTCCAATCCCGGAACCGACGACCGCGACGAGATGGGAGCCTGCATCGAGCCACGCGAGTACGTGACGGGCCTGCGGTCCTTCGAGCACTGGGTGTTCCGCACCCAGCCTGAAGGCGCTCTGAGCGGTCCGGGAAAGCTCGACCTGACGATCTACGGCCTGCGCAAGTACTGCCGCTTGGCGCTGAAAGGCAGCCCGACGGTGCTCCTTCTGTTGTTCATCGAAGGCGACGATGTGCTCGAGCGCGCACAGCTCGGAGCCGAGCTCCAAGCGCTGGCCCCGGCATTCGTATCGGCGCGTGCAGGACGCGCCTGCCTCGGATACGTCGACGCCCAGCGTCGCGGCCTCGTGGGAGACAGGCACGCCACCCGGACGAGAGAGTTGTCCAGCGAGCATGGCTACGACACCCAAGTCCGCGATGCACGCGCTGCGCATCGCACACCAGGGGCTGGAACTACTGAACACCGGGCGCGTCACGCTCCCGGTCGCCGAACCGGAACGGAGCCGGCTACTGGAGGTGCGTCGGGGAGAGGTGCCGCTGCGCGATGCCGCCGCGGCCTCCTGAAGGACTCGCCCCGCAAGGTGCTGCATCGCCTCCACCAGCAATCGGTCCGGCTGGAGGATACCGTGTTGGCCAGCGCTCTTCCCGAGGAGCCCGACCGCGAAGCCGTGGACCGGTTCCTCGTTGATGCCTACGATCGCGCGTGGTGCGGCGAGCTTGACCTTCCGGGGCTGAATCTCAGCTGATGCACCCATTGCACCCTCGCAGCGGGCCGGAGCACGACCGTCGGCAGGACGCTGCTCTGCGAACGGCGATCTTTGCAGGGGCTTCCTGAAATGGAGCTAGCCGGACTCGAACCGGCGACCTCCTGGGTGCGATCCAGGCGCTCTCCCAACTGAGCTATAGCCCCGTGCGGGCGGCGGCGGCCACTCGGACGTCGGCCGTAGTCTAGTCGTGCCCCGCTTCCGCCGCAGGACTCGATGCAAACAGCTTGACGGGGTCGCTGTCGCGGATGACGGGCGGTAGCCTGTGCGCATGGGTCTTCTTGACGACGCGATTCGAGAGCATCTGGACCTCAAGCGGCGCCACGGCGCCGACCCGGCGGAGGTCGAGCGCGCCGAGCGTGAGGCGCTCGGCCCGGTCAAGCGCAACCGAGAGGCGCCGACGGCTGACGATGTCGACGAGCTGGACGAGGTCGGAGATGTCCACGAGGAGGCCGGCCACGCGAGCTTTGCCTACGACCAGGCGGCCGACGATCCTTGGACCTACGAGCACGAGTCCGATCTCGACGACGCAGGCTTCGACGAGGCCGAGTTCCCGGCGCGCGGCGGCCGCTCCCGGATCGACGACGACACGCTCGCGCGCCCGCCCCTCTCGGACCGAACCGCCGCGGGGAGCGAAACGGGCGAGCACGACGTCGAGGAGGCGATGGCGGCGCACGAGGAGTCGGAGGACATGCTCGAGGAGACGCCCGAGTTCCTCCAGGACACGCCCGACCACGATCGGTTGTGGTTCGAGCAGCGTCCGCCGAAGGACTTCGATTTCGACTCCTGAGCAGCGCGCCGGCCGTCCCGGAAAAGGACCACGTCGTGTGGCCGCTCACTCGGCGGCTCGCTGTGCGGCTCGACGCTGAGCCGCAAGACGACCCGACGATCGGTTTCGAGCGTCGCCACAACCCGCGGCTCGCCGCGCCGTCGGTTCGCGGAACGCCGGGCTAGCGGTCGTCGATAGCGGCTTCCGGAGCTCCGACCAGCGCGCCGCGCGGCTCATAGGTTTCGCTTACGCGTTTCTTGTCAGTTTGCGAGGCGGGCGGGCGATCGTGCGTCACTCCAGTCCTCCTGACAAAGGCAGCTAGCGACATGACAACGCAATCCAGGGCCGCCGCGCGGCGGCTTCGCGTGAGGTCGATCCGACGGCGCGTGGCCGGTGCCGGTACGGCCGTCTTCCTCGCCGCCACCGGTGGCGTATTCGTCCAGCTGGTTTCGGGGCACGATCCGGCGCTGGCGAAAAGCGCCTCGGCACGCTCTGGGTCATCGTTGACGTCGGGCTCGTCCGGCGCGCGTTCGTCGTCGGGGTCGCAGAGCGCGGCTATGGCCTCGGGCGGCGCCGTCACGACGAGGGCGTCATGACCGCCGAGGCGGTGGAGCGCTTCGGCTGCTTCGGCGACGAGTGCGTGGTCCTGGTGGCCGGCGGCGGGCCAGCCGGCCAGGCCACCGACGCGGCGGCACGCGCCCGCCGGCGCATGGGCGCCTGCCATGAGCAGTTCTCGCGCTTTGACCCCACCAGCGAGCTCTCGCGGCTGAACCGCAATCCTCATCGGACGGTCGCGGTCACGCCGGCGATGGCCAGGTTCGTCGAGGTCGCGCTGGCCGCCGCCGAGGCGACGAACGGTCTCGTCGATCCGACCCTGGTTCGTGGGCTCGAGCGCGCGGGCTACGACCGTCACCTCATCTCGAACTCACTGCCGCTCGAGCGCGCGCTGTCGCTGGCGCCGCCCCGTGCGCCGGCCCGGCCGCGGCAGCGGGCCGACTGGACTTCGATCGAGGTCGATCGCCGCGCCGGGGCCGTCACCCGGCCACCCGGTGTCGCGCTCGACAGCGGTGGGATCGCAAAGGGACTGGTCGGCGACATCCTCGCCACCCTGCTCGAGGGCCATGCCGCGTTCGCGATCGAGGCCGCCGGCGACGTCCGCTTCGGTGGCGCCGCCACTTGGCGCCGTCCCGTTCACGTGACCAGCCCGTTCGACGGCGCGCTCCTGCACGTGTTCGACCTCGTGCGCGGCGCGGCCGCGACCAGCAGCATCGGTCGCCGTGCCTGGCTCGACCCCGAGGGCCGGCCGGCCCATCACCTGCTCGACCCCGCGACCGGCCGGCCGGCGTTCACCGGCGTCGTCCAGGCCACCGCGCTTGCGCCCACCGGCATCGAGGCCGAGACGCGGAGCAAGGCGGCCCTGCTGGTCGGCCCGGACGCCGCGGCCGGCTGGCTTCCCCACGGCGGCCTACTCGTGCTCGACGACGGCAGGGTGTCGATGATCGACCCTGCGACGTCGCTCAACGGCGTGCCGTCCACCACCGCGATCGCCGCGTGAGGGCCGATGAGCGCCTCCGGCCACCTGTTCTGGATCGCCAGCCGCGGCGCGGGCATCACGGCGCTGCTGCTCGCCAGCACCGCCGTCTGCTACGGCCTCCTGATGGCCGGCCGCGTGGTCAAGGGCAGCGCGACCGACCGTCGTGCCTACCACGAGATGCTCGGCCTCTCGGTCATGGTCGCCACCGCCGTCCACGGCCTCACCCTGCTCGGCGACGGCTACCTCCATCCCAGCCTCCTCGACATCACCATCCCCTTCGCCCTCGGCTACGAGCGCGTCGCCACCACCCTCGGCATCGTCGCCGGCTGGGCCCTCGTCGCCCTCGGTCTCTCCTTCTACATCCGGAATCGCATCGGACGGGAGCGCTTCAAGCTCATCCACCGGTTCACCCTCCTGGCCTGGCTCGCCGGCCTCGTCCACACCCTGATCGAGGGCACCGACGCCGGTCAGCTCTGGTTTCTCGTCCTGCTCGCGATCACCACCGCCCCCTTGGTGCTCCTCTTGGTTCTCCGCGCCACCGGCGCGCGCCTCGGCCGTGGCGCCCAGCCGACCACGCGCGCACGGGCCGCGGGTCTAGACTCGCGCCCGGCGGGGCCATAGCTCAGTTGGGAGAGCGCCTGCTTTGCAAGCAGGAGGTCGCCGGTTCGAACCCGGCTGGCTCCACTGGCCCAGAAGCCCGCCAACGTTGGGTCTTGCCCGCGTCTGGGCGGCCGGTCGTCCTCCGGAGCGTCCTCATGGAAGCGTTATGGAAGCCTCTGTCCGGATCTCGCCTCTGCAGTCGTACTCGTCCGGCTCGTCGGCTTCCTCGCTGACCGCGCCTGAGGCCGCCACCGCCTCCACGACGTAGCTGTTCAGGAAGAGAAGGTTGTGTGAGTGACTCCCTCTGACCCGGGGTGCATCCACTCC
>Ga0213875_10001504_pt1 | contig 14999 bp, 14 predicted proteins | sample BarmaccomBMRX_R8_FD_160105 | JGI IMG/M metagenome (GOLD analysis project Ga0213875, IMG submission 160105) | Root-associated microbial communities from Barbacenia macrantha in rupestrian grasslands, the National Park of Serra do Cipo, Brazil - RX_R8 | ecosystem: Host-associated > Plants > Roots... | reverse complement strand
ACCTTCCTGCCGCCGTTCTACGGCAAGGGCATCAAGTCGGCGGTCGGCATGGCGCAGTCGGCGAGTAACGACACGATCGAGACCGCGACCGCCTGGGCGATGATGATGAACATGCGGGCGCAGACCGCCATGCCGCACAACTTCACCTTCGGCGACTTCACCGGGGACGTCCCGGCGATCAATGTGCCGACGCTGATCCTGCACGGCACTGACGACAAGCCCGCGCCGATCGACGCGACGGCCCGGCGCGCCCACAAGATGATCCCGGGCTCGCGACTGATCGAGTACGAGGGCCATCCGCACGGCTTCTACGCGACCAACTCCGACCAGATGATCGCCGACACGCTGGCCTTCCTCGGGCGCTAGTTCCGAGGAAGGCTGCGGACCACCCGAGGAGTCTGGTGATGACAACCAGCGTTCGTGAGGCCACCTACGACCTGCTGCGGCGGTTGGGCCTGACCACCATCTTCGGGAATCCCGGCTCGACGGAAGAGCCGTTCCTGCAGGACTTCCCCCGCGACTTCACCTACGTCCTGGGTCTGCAGGAGGCTTCGGTGCTGGCGATGGCCGACGGGTACGCGCAGGCGACCGGTCGGCCGGCGCTGGTCAATCTGCACACCTTTGCAGGCATGGGTCATGCAATCGGAAATCTGATCTGCGCCTATTACAACAAGACGCCCCTGATCGTCACCGCCGGGCAGCAGACACGCGAGATGCTGCTGCTGGAACCGTACTTGACCAACGTCCAGGCGACCGAGACGCCAAAACCATGGGTCAAGTGGAGCTATGAGCCCGCGCGGGCGGCGGACACGCCCGCGGCAATCATGCGGGCATACGCCACGGCGGTGCAGCCGCCCTCCGGGCCGGTGTTCCTGTCCTTGCCCATGGACGATCTCGACAAGCCCGCCGAAGGCGCGGCGACCGTCCGAACCCTCAGCGAGCGCGTCGGCCCCGACCCGGCCCGCCTCGCCGCCTTCGCGCAGGAGATCGGGGCGGCGCAGAGTCCGGTGCTGGTGATCGGCGCAGGCGTGGACCGCGCCGGCGGCTGGGATGCCGGGGTCAGGCTGGCCGAGAAGCTGAACGTGCCGGTCTGGGCTCCGCCCGAGACCGAGCGGGCGGCGTTCCCGGAAGACCATCCGCTGTTCCAGGGCTACCTGCCTTTCGCGATCGCGCCGCTCGCCAAGAAGCTGCAGGGTCACGACCTAGTCGTGGTGATCGGCTCGCCCGTGTTCCGTTACTACCCCTATGTGCCGGGCGACTATCTGCCCGCCGGGACACGGCTCCTGCATATCACCGACGACCCTGCCGAGGCCGCCCGGGCCCCCGTCGGCGATAGCATGCTGGCTGACGCCGGACTGGCGCTGGAGGGCTTGCTCGAGGCGGTGAAGCCGGGGCGCTACCCTCCCGTCCCTCCACGCGAGCTTAAGCGCGAACTGCCGAACCCGCCCGGCCCGGTGCTCACACCGGCGGAAGTGTTCGCGACGCTTCAGGCCTGTCGGCCCGAAAACGCTGTGCTGCTGCTCGAATCGACGTCCAACGCCGAGCTCTTCCATCAATGGATCCTGATCACGCGGCCGCGATCTTTCACGCTGTTCGCCAGCGGCGGGCTGGGCTGGGCGCTGCCCGCCGCGGTCGGCTATGCGCTGGCCGAACGCGACACCGGGCGGAACCGGCCGGTGCTGGCGGTGCTCGGCGACGGCGCGACCAACTACTCGATCCAGGCGCTCTACACCGCCGCGCAGCACCGGCTGCCTGTCGTGTTCCTGGTGCTCAACAACGGCGAGTACGGCATCCTGAAATCCTTCGCCGAACAGCAGAAGACTCCCGGCGTCCCCGGAATGGACCTGCCCGGCATCGATTTCGTGGCGCTGGCGACGGGCTATGGCTGCGCCGCCGCTCGGGTCACCAGCTCCGACGCACTGACCGAGGCGCTGCAGGACGCCTTTCGTCGCCAAGGGCCGACGGTTCTGGAAGTACCCATCACGGCTGCGGTAGCTCCGTTGCTGTAGCCAGCGGCGGACCATCGAAGTCGCCGCCTGCCGAAAACAAACTTGGCGTCAACTCGGCTGAGGGCGCCTCTCGATCTGATGAAACCCTCGAATTGAGGACCGAGCAACATGACGCAGAAGGTCAGCGATTTCTTTTGGCAGCGTCTCCACCAGTGGGGAGTCCGCCGCATCTACGGTCTTCCCGGCGACGGCGTTATCGGCCTGATGGGCGCGCTTGACCGGGCCGGCGACAAGTTCGAGTTCGTCCAGGTCCGACACGAGGAGATGGCCGCCTTCATGGCGTCCGCCCACGCAAAGTTCACCGGCGAAGTCGGCGTCTGCATGGCCACGAGCGGGCCGGGCGCCACTCACCTCATCACTGGCATGTATGACGCCGGCATGGATCACATGCCGATGCTGGCGATCATGGGCCAATCGTCCCGTCTGGCGATCGGCGGTCACTACCAGCAGGAGATAGACCTGCAATCCACCTTCAAGGATGTGGCCAGCGCCTACGTGCAGACCGCCATGGCGCCGGGCCAGGTACGGCACCTGGTGGACAGGGCCATGCGGATCGCGATCGGCGAGCGCCGGGTGACGGCGCTCATATTTCCAAAAGACGTTCAGGAAGAAAACTACGAGGACCCGCCGCACAAGCACAACACGCTCCACTCCGGGATCGGCTACTCGCGGCCTAAGGTGCTGCCCTACGAGACGGACCTGCGGCGCGCGGCCGAGGTGCTGAACGCAGGCAGGAAGGTGGCCATGCTGGTCGGCGCCGGCGCGCTCGACGCGAGCGATGAGATCATCGCTGTAGCGGACCGGCTGGGCGCCGGGTGCGCGACGGCGCTACTCGGCAAAATGGCGCTGCCATCCGACCTGGCCTGGAACACCGAGTGCGTCGGCCTGCTGGGCACCAAGCCGAGCTCTAAGATGATGGAGGAGTGCGACACGCTGTTCATGGTCGGCTCCGGCTTTCCCTGGGCGGAGTTTCTTCCCAAGGAGGGCAAGGCGCGCGGCGTGCAGATCGACATCAAGCCGGAAATGCTGAGCATCCGCTACCCGATGGAAGTCAACCTGACCGGTGACAGCAAGGAAACCCTGAGGGCGCTCCTGCCCTTGCTGGAGCAGAAGGGCGAAACGTCCTGGCGGGAGGACATCGCAAAGTGGAAGGACGACTGGGGAAAAACGATCGAGAACCGGGCGTTACAATCCGCCAATCCAGTCAACCCGCAACGGCCGTTCTATGAGGCTTCCAAGCGGATGCCGCACGACGCCATCATCACGGCCGATTCCGGCACGACGGCGGACTGGTACGCGCGCGACATCGCGGTCAAGCGCGGCATGATGGGATCGCTCTCGGGAAGTCTGGCGAGCGTTGGCGCAGCCGTGCCCTACGCCATCGGCGCCAAGTTCGCTCATCCCGACCGGCCCGTCGTGACGTTCCTGGGCGATGGCGCGATGCAGATGAACAATATGGCCGAACTCATCACCGTCGCCAAATACTGGCGCAAGTGGGCCAACCCGACGTTCATTTGCCTCGTGTTGAACAACGAGGACTACAACCAGGTCACATGGGAGGAGCGTACTGAGACGGGTGACCCGAAGTTTCCGGCCACGCAAACTATCCCGAATGTACCTTACTACAAGTTTGCCGAGTCGATTGGCTTAAAGGGTATCTACGTGGACACCGCCGAGGCGTGTGGCCCCGCGTGGGACGCAGCATTCGCGGCTGACCGCCCCTGTGTGGTCGAGGTCAAGGTCGATCCTGACGTACCGCCGCTCTCTCCCGCCATCACCCTAGAGCAGGCGCGCAGCTTCATGTCCGTGCTCCTGAAGGGTGACCAGAACGAAGCCGGCGTCATTCTGCAAACCGCCAAACAGGTCGTCAGCAGCATACTACCTCACAAGAAGTGAGAGTTCATTTTGGCGAGGCGTAGACCGCAATACCGTAATCAGGCTGTTCAGCTGCGGCCGAACAGCATGCGGCGGGAGCTATGATGTTCTCCGGATCGATCCCGGCGCTGGTTACGCCGTTTAACGACGGCGGAGTGGTTGCTGAAGCTGCATTCCGCGACCTCGTAGAATGGCAGATCTCCGAAGGGTCGTCGGCACTGGTCGCTTGCGGCACGACGGGCGAGGCCGCAACCCTGACCGCCGAGGAGCAGTTCGGCGCGGTGCGCATCTGCGTGGACCAGGCGAAAGGCCGCGTGCCCGTCATCGCCGGGGCAGGCTCGAACGACACCCGCGTCGCCGCCGAAAACCTCCGCGCAGCGAAGGACGCGGGCGCGGATGGGGCGCTGGTCGTCGCGCCATACTATAACCGTCCAAGCCAGGAAGGCCTCTATCAGCATTTTGCAGCGCTCGCGCGCGAAGCGCCGCTCCCCATCATGCTCTACAACGTGCCCGCGCGCACCGTGGCGGACCTAGAGCCTGAAACTGTCGCGCGGCTCGTGGCGAAGTTTCCCGACGTGTTCGTTGGCATCAAGGACTCGAGCGGGCGGCTGGCCCGTGTCTCCGAGCACCGGGCAATCATCGGTCGCAACTTTGTCCAGCTGACCGGGAACGACGAGCTCGCGCTCGCCTTCAACGCGTGTGGCGGTATGGGCTGCATCTCGGTGACCGCCAATGTCGCGCCCAGGCTCTGCGCCGAGTTTCAGGAGGCCTGTCGGTCCGGCGACTACCTCCGCGCGCTTCAGCTCAACGATCGTCTCTTCCCGCTCCACGCCGCGCTGTTCAGCGACGCCTCGCCCGGACCCGTGAAGTATGCGCTCACGCGCGTGCGTCCCGGCTTCCCGCAAGCGCTCCGCTTGCCGATGACCTGGCCAGGCGCGGCGAGCCGGGGCGAGGTCGACGCGGCGCTGACCCATGCAGGACTGATCTAGGATGCCGATCCATATCTGCAGGGAATGCGGCACGTCGTATGCCGATGCTCCATCGCCCCCGGCCCGCTGCCCCATCTGCGAGGACGAACGACAATACGTGCCGCGCACCGGGCAGGCTTGGACCACGCCGGATTCGCTCGCCACATCACACGTCAACGCTTGGCGACGGCTGGAGCCCGGCCTGTTTGAGATCCACACGCGGCCGGACTTCGCGATCGGACAACGGGCGCTGCTGGTTCGGACGCCGGCGGGCAACTATCTCTGGGACTGCATCGCGCTCATCGACGACGCGACGGTCGAGCTGATCATGGGGCTGGGCGGCCTCAAGGGGATAGCCATCTCGCACCCGCATTACTACACGACATGCCAGGACTGGGCTGCGGCGTTCGACTGCCCCGTCCACCTTCACGGCGCCGACCGGGAATGGGTGATGCGGCCCGATGCCGCGATCCGGTTCTGGGAGGGCGACACTCTCGAGTTGTGCCCGCAAGTGACGCTGATGAGGCTGGGTGGTCACTACCCCGGATCGACGGTGATGTATTGGCGTTCGGGCGACCGGGGGCAAGCCGCGCTACTGACCGGCGACACGCTTCAGGTCGTGGCGAATCCCTGTCGCGTCAGCTTCATGTACAGTTATCCGAACCTGCTGCCCTTGTCCGCCGCGACCGTCAGGCGAATCGCCAGCAAGTTGCAGCAATGGCGGGTTGATCGCGTATATGGCTTCAACGTCGGTCGGCAAATACTCGAGAACGGCGGCGCTGCTATCGAGCGTTCGGCGAGTCGATACATCGACTTGCTTTCCGAGGAGCGCTGAAGAGCGTCGGACATACTCGGCCGACTTTAGGGGCCTGAGAAGGCAGTTGATCCTTCCGGGCGTCGGCTACAAACTTGCTTGGTGGCGCCGGCGCCATTTACGCGAGCGGTGCCGGAGCTGGGAACCGAGATGACCATCCCACCGCGCGTTCGTAACATCTCAGGAACGTCGGCTCTACGGCTCGGGTCGTGACAGGCCTCTACTGGGCTCTTCGCGCTTCTCCGGCCGAGATCGCCGAGCTTGATGCGCCCAGGATTCGGCGCGTCCGCTACGGAGACGCGACTATCGCCGTGCATTCCGAGGAGGAGGTCAGCCTCGTCATGATGCTCACCGAGCGTCATCGCGCCGTACGCAAAGCCGAGGGCCATTCCATGGTCGGCGAGCCTCGCGTCGGTACGGTCACCGTCGTGCCGCCTGGCTGTCCCACGACCTTCCAGGTTGAAGGGACGGCTTCCGTGCTCGTGCTCGACTTACCCTTGAGCGACCTTCAAAATTGGGCGGCCGAGGATCTCGGGCTCGATCCGGCGCGAGTCGAGATCGAGCCACGTCTTGTCTACTTCGATCCGGTCATTGCCCGCCTGTTCTGCCTCGCGGCCGCGGGCGTAGAGCGTGAGGAGATGTCGCTGCGCGCCATCGGTCACCGGCTGCTCGAAAAGCACGGTGGCCGCACCAAGAGCGGGCATGCACGTTCTGCCGGCGGTTTATCACCGTCCCGCATTCGGCGCGTCTGCGAGAAAATTGAGCTGGAGCTGGAGCAGCCGCTCGGCATTGCGGACTTGGCAGCTGAGGCAGCGATGAGCGCGTTTCATTTCGCGCGCGAGTTCCGTCGAGCGACTGGCTTCGCGCCACACCAATACGTCGTGCAGCGCAGGTTAGCGCGGGCAGTCGAGCTCCTGGCCGATCTGGACAGATCCATCACGGAGATCGCCGCAGACGTGGGCTTCTCGCATCCCAGTCACCTCGCGCGTCGACTCCGCCGCTTCACCGGGCTCGCTCCAAGTCTTCTCCGGTCCCGCGTGTTGGGCGCCTGACGAACCGCCAGAGACGATTCCAGCAAGAACGTGCTCGCCCCGGGCGGATGCGCTTCGCTAGGTCCTATGGCAGAGGCCAAAGGGCGTGCGGATGGACAACCAATTGAGCGACGACTTGGGGGTGTTCGTTCCGGCATATCGCGAACCGGAGGGTGGGCAGGGTCTATTTGCGGCTTTCGAGCCCGGCACGCGCGTCCTACCCGCCGGGTTTCGGGTGGAACCGCGCTTCGCGCCGCTACCCGTCGCCATTGTCATGGACAAGGATGTCACCGTGACGCTGCGCGACGGAATCACGATCTACGTCGACGTCCTCCGCCCAGCCGGCGACGAGAAGGTGCCGGTGCTGGTCGCCTGGAGTCCCTACGGCAAGAGCCGAGGCAACGCGGCGCAATATGTCGACCTTCTCTCGCTCTTGGGCCTCGACCTGTCGAAGCTATCCGGGCTCGAGAAGTTCGAAGCGCCCGATCCGGCTTGGTGGGTCGCGCGAGGCTACGCCGTCTGCAACCCCGATCCGCGCGGTTCTTACCGCTCTGAGGGCGACATCCGCTGGTGGAGCCGGTTCGAGGGGCAGGACTATCACGACCTGATTGAGTTCCTGGGCGTCCAGGACTGGTGCAGCGGCAAGGTCGCGACCTGCGGCAACTCGTGGCTGGCGATCTCGCAATGGTTCGCCGCGGCCGAGCGGCCGCCGCACCTGGCTGCGATCGCGCCCTGGGAGGGCATGAGCGACATCTACAGGGATTTCATCATGCGCGGCGGCTTTCCTGACACGCCGTTCCCGCGCGAGCTCGCCAAGAGCCTCGTGGGCGCCAACATGCGCGAGGATCTCATCGTTGAGGCCGAGCAGCACCCGCTGATGGACGCGCTCTGGAAGACCAAGATTCCGGCGTTCGAGAACATCGACGTGCCTGCCTACATCGTGGCGAGCTACTCGCAGAGCATCCACACACCCGGCACGTTCCGGGCGTGGCGCAACATCGCGTCCAAGGACAAATGGCTTCGCGTCCACAACACGATGGAGTGGCCCGACTTCTACGACGAAGCTCATCAAGCGGACTTGCTCCGCTTCTACGATCACTTCCTGAAGGGCGCCGAGAACGGCTGGCGCGAAACGCCGCGCGTCCGCTTCTCGATCCTCGACCTCGAGGGAAACGACCGCGTGGACGTGCCCGCGGCGGAGTTTCCCCCCGGGGACTTCGAGCAAAAGCGGCTGTACCTGGACGCCGACGCGGGCGCTCTCGCCGCGCACGCACCAGCCGACCAGGCCAAAGCGAGCTACGACGCGGAATCGGAAGACGGCCGTGTCTCGTTCACGATCCGGGTCGAGGAGCCGACCGAGTTCGTCGGTTACCCGAAGGTTCGCCTGTGGCTCGAAGCTGTCGGGTCGGACGATATGGACGTCTTCGTATTCCTGCAAAAACTGGACGTGCTCGGCACTCCGCTCGAGCAGTTCAACGTGCCCAACCATGGCCCAAAAATGGAGGCGCTCACCCGAAACGGCGCGGCGATCCTGAAGTACAAGGGCTCGAATGGGCGCCTCCGCGTCTCGACGCGGCGGCTGGACGAGGCGCTATCGACCGACGCCATCCCGGTTCACGCCTTCGACCGGGTAGAGAAGCTCGCGCCGGGCCAGGTTGTCCCGGTCGACATCGACATGTTCCCGGTGGCGCTGGCGCTTGGCGCGGGCGAGCAGCTGCGGCTGATCGTGACGGGCTTCCATATCCTGGGCGGCGTGTTTCCCGGGCGCGAAAACGTCACCGCCGACAATCACGGGAGACATGTGGTCCATACCGGCGGCGACCGAGCCTCGTTTCTGCAGCTTACCGCCAGGAAGCCAGGCACCTGACGCCCTGACGGACGATTCCAGCAAGATCGTGCTCGCGTCACGCGGGCTGCATGACGATAGCTCTGCAGCACGAGCGAACGGCACCCGCCGAAGCTGCGGGAGCGCGCTCGCCGCCCGAGTTACTGTGTCTCAAACGACTGGTGGATTTCTCCATGCCCAGCGTGCCCTACACCACCCAGCGCCGCGTAGGCCGCTTCCGCGATCAGCGATGGCTGCTCGACGCCGTTATCCAGGTGCTCGGACCCGAGTTCGACCAGTCTCGGCTGCAATATTATAGCGCGCCGATGGGCCCGGATCATCGCGGGCCGGTCATGGGGCTCAAAGGGCTGATCCACCGCTGGGACGACATGGCGCGCGAGTTCTCGCGTCTGGCACGCCGTTACGAGCTGCAGGCGCGCGCCGCGATGGCGGAGGGGCACGAGGTCACGGCTGGCGACGGCTTCTTCTCGGCGTCCATCATGTACGGTGCGGCGCAATGGCCGATCTTCGAGAACACCGAACTGAACCTCGCGCTAGAGCGCAAGAAGAACGAGTGCTTCGCCGAGTTCATGAAGTCCGCCGATCACCGCATCGAGGCTTGCGAGGTGCCTTACGGCGGCGCGACCTGTCCCGGGTATCTGCACCTCCCAATCGGGTATAGCGGCGGTAAGGTTCCGTGCGTGGTTATGGTCTCGGGCATGGACGCGTTCAAGGAGCTGCAGGTCAACGCGTCGGCCGACCGCTTCCTGCGGCGCGGCATGGCCTGCCTGATGCTTGACGGCCCGGGCCAGGGCTCCTGCCTCCCGCGCGGCATCTGGTACGACCCGGACCGCTACGGCGAGTTTGGGCGCGCGGCTTTCGCCGCGGCCGCAGATAGGCCGGAGATCGACGCCGAACGGATCATGGCCTGGGGCTTGTCGTTCGGATCGTTCTGGGCGACGCAGATGGCGGCGGCCGAGCCGCGGTTCGCGGCCTGCGCGGTGATGTACACCTGCTTCCAGCCGCATAACTGGCCGCTGTACGAAATGGCGTCACCCTCGTTCAAGCAACGCTTCATGTACATGACCGGCGTCGCCGAGGAAGAGGCGTTTGACGCTGTGATGTCCGAGATGGACGTGATGAAGCTTAGCGCCGACCTGCACATGCCTTACTTCGTCATGGCCGGCGAGGATGACTCGCTGAGCGACATCGGCTGCACGATCGAGCACCTCAATCACGTGCCCGGTCCCAAGACGCTGGTGATGTTCGCGGGCGAGGAGCACGGCATGGGTGGCTCGCGCTCGTCGCAGCTCGGGCCGCCGTTCTTTCCAATGATCTGCGACTGGCTCGCCGATCGGGCAAAAGGAAAGCCGATCGAGTCGACTTACACCGTCGTGGACACGACGGGGCAGATGCACACCGAACCGTGGGGCGAGCGCCGCAACTACCAGTATGGCGCGCCGCTCGGGGTCGACCAGTTGTTCGCCGATAAGCCCCCGGCAGGAGGACGATCATGACCGTCAAGCTCATCAACGTCTTCCAGATGCCCGAGGAGCAGGAGGACGAATTCCTGAAGCGCTGGAACGAGACGACCCAGCATTACGCGCGGACGGAGGGCTTCATCGAGACCCACCTTCACCGCAACACGGGCGTCGGCAACCAGACCTTCAGCTTCGTCAACATCGCGCTCTGGGCGTCAGCAGAGGCGTTCACCAACGCGCACAAAGGGTATGTACCAGGCGAGGAGAGCATTCCCGGGATCAGCTTCCACCCGGCAATTTTCGAGGAGGTGGTGATGACGACTAACCTCCTCTCTCAGCGATCAAAAGGCGCCGAGTAGCGCTGGCTTGGGGAAAGGCAGCATCGCGAAGGATGCACGTTGGAGAGCTGGAGCAACTTCTTTCTTGGCGAGCTCGGCGCAGCTGCCGCTTTGGCGGCTCTGCTTTGCGTCAGCGTTTCAGTAAATCAAGCGAGGATCCTGGCCTTGGGCCGGATGGCGGATCGCGGGATCGAGTCGCTGGCGATGCTCTTCCTCGTGCTGGCGATGGCGTCGCTCGGGCTGGTGCCGCAGCAACTGCCCAGATTGTTCGGCTTGGAGGTTCTCACGCTGTCCAGCGTTCTCATCGGTCGCCTCGTTCCGCTCCAGCGCTCGTACCTCAGCCAGATCGACGCCGAGGATCGCCCGCGAACGCTCGTCCTCGTGCGCGGCACTCGTGCCACCATTGGCGTCATCGCGTTGGCGGGTCTTGTCATGCTGGTCCTCAACGATGCCCACGGCATGTACCTGCTCGTCCCGGGCATACTCGGCACCTTCGTCGCCGCTCTCGCCAACGCATGGGTGCTCCTGATCGAGATCAATCGATGAGCTGCGGGCATCGCGTCAGGATCCAGCCATGAATCAACAAACCTTGAATATCGCCTTTTGGAACTACGACCGGACCAAACCGCTCGCCGATGGCCAAGTGGAGATCGACGGCGTCGAGCCCCGCTTCCACACCGGACGGATTGTCACCGAGATCTTCGAACAGATGATCCGCGGCCGCGCCTTTGACGTGTCCGAGCTCGGCATGACCTATTTCTTGCGCACGTTCAGCGGCGGCGAGTCTCCGTTCGTGGCAATCCCCGTCTTCCCGAACCGCTGCTTCAGGCACTCAGCGATCTACATCAACAGGGCGAGCGGCATCGCGCGCCCGGAAGACCTTGCCGGCAAGACGATCGGCGAACTTGCGCTCTATGGCCATGACGCGGGCGTGATGCCCAAGGGCATCCTCTCCGATGAGTACGGCGTGAAGCCCGAACAGAGCCGCTGGATCGTCGGCGGCATCGACTTCCCGCTCAAACCGATCGATTTCGTTCCGCAGCCGCATCCGGCCGGTGCCGACGTCACCTGGGCGGCGCCCGACGACGATCTCGGGGCCAAGCTCGAATCTGGTGCGATCGACGCCCTGATCTCCGCCGACGTGCCCAAGTGCGTGCTGGAAGGATCGCCGAAAGTCGGCCGCCTCTTCGAAGACTACGAAACCGTCGAGCGCGAATACTACGGCCGCACCGGCATCTTCCCGATCATGCACACCGTTGTCGTGACCCGCGAACTCGCGGGCAGCCGCCCCGATCTCGTCAAGGCGATTTACCAGGCCTTCTGCAAGGCCAAGGCGGGGGCGATGGAACAATACGTCAAGGGCATGACGTTCAATAATATGGCGCTCATGCTGCCCTGGGTCACAAAGCTCATCGACGCCGACCGCACGCTTATGGGCAACGATTGGTGGCCCTATGGCCTTGACGCCAACCGCGGCGCAGTCGACGCCGTCCTGCGCTACCACCACGAACAGGGCCTTACCGAGCGCCGCTTCACATGCGAGGACATTTTCGTCCCTGAACTGCTGGACACGTAAGCGCGATGCGGATCGTCGCGCTCGAGGAGCACCTTACCACCGCGCCGGTGCTCGAAGCCTGGCGCGGGCTCGACCCGTGCTGGCAGGATCTTGCGCTCAAGCCCTCTTCACAGGGCGAGAGCGGAGGGCGGCTGCTTGAACTTGGCGAGCAGCGGCTCGCGGCGATGGACGCGGCCGGCGTCGATGTCCAGGTCCTCTCGCTGACCACGCCCGGCCTCCAGAGCCTCGTTGCGGACAACGCAACCGCGCTGCAACGCGAGGTCAATGACCACATCGCCGAGGCTGTCCGGCGCGCGCCGGGCCGGTTTCAGGGCTTCGCGACGCTCGCCACGCCGGCGCCGCACGAGGCCGCGAAGGAGCTTGATCGCGCAGTCGGGCAGTTGGGGCTGAACGGCGCGATGCTGTTCGGGCGCACGCGCGAACGCAATCTCGATCATCGCGACAATTGGCCGATCTTTGAGGTGGCGGATGCGCTTAGGGCGCCGCTCTACATCCACCCGCAGGCGCCGCGTGCCGAGGTGCGCGACACCCTCTACAGAGGCTTGGGCGAGGAGGTCGACGCGGCCTTCGCCACGCACGGTCTCGGCTGGCACTACGAAGCGGGCGTTCAGATCGTGCGCATGATCCTGGCGGGCGTGTTCGACCGCTTCCCCGATCTGCAGTTGATCACCGGCCACTGGGGCGAAGTGGTGTTGTTCTACCTCGACCGGATCGACAGCCTTACCGGCGTCGCCAAGCTCACCCGCCCGGTCTCGGACTATTTCCGCTGCCATTGTCAGTGAGCCCCAGCGGCATCTTCAGTCACCGCTACCTCCGCTGGGCGGTCGAGGTGCTAGGCGCCGAACGCATTCTCATGTCGACCGACTATCCGTTCGAGAAAGCGCCGCCCGCAAGCGTGCCCCGCTTCCTCGACCAATCCGGGCTCCGCGATGCCGACCGGGCTCTCATCGCTCACGCTAACTGGGACCGGCTCGTCGCACGGATCAGGAGGTGATCTCGGCGTCGCGCAAGCCGGGCGGCGCGGCAGTTCAGCGGACGGTTTGATCCGTCGGCGCGGCTGCGTTCCGCATCAGCAGCGCGGCGAGCAACGACACCCACCCGTAGCCGATGACCGACAGCAGCGTGATCGGCAGCAGCACCCTGGTCGCGAACGTCAGCCCAATCAACGCCGGAACGGCAATGCCCGTCAGCACGCAATATGTCGCCCAGCCGTTGCGACCTCGCCGGCCAAACCCGCGCGCGAAGACGAAGCACGCGGCGAGGAGCGATCCCATGATGATCAGGAAGCCGGCATTATGCACCATCGCATGACTGCTGACCGTCGGCGCCGCTCCGAGCGGCGCACCCGGCGGAAAGCCGTATCCTGGATCGGGGTGGAAGATGCCGGCCAGGATCAGGCCGAGGCCAAAGGTCCCGATCAGCACCGGACCCCAGGTTCCACCCGCGCCGCCGCCCCACGCGCGTCTTATGCCCACAGCTCCCAACACGGCGAGCACGCCGGTGGCGATGAAGTTTACGATCTGAATCCAGCCCTCAGCCCCCAGACTCAGGAGACTGAGAGGCGTCAGGTAGACGTTGAAGGGGCGGGTGACGATCTGCCAGATCAGCAGCAGGCAGAAGAACGGCGCGCTCGCGATCGCGCAGCCGAGGAGAAGCCGGGTGGACATAAGTTGCTCCGATCGGGACGGTGTAGCAGACGGGCGAAGCTTGGCTGGCGCCCTGGCGAGCCGAGCGGCTCGGGTGCGATCACGTCGTCACCGACGCGCGGTAGTTCATCCGCTCAAGATCAGAGATCATTCCTGGGCCGGTCGGCGTCCAGCCCAGCCGCTCTCGGGTCAGAGCACTAGAAGCCGGCATGTCGTAGCCGGCAAATGCGCCGAGCCAGCCGAAATGCGCCATGGCTTCCTGGGGGGCAAGCGAGCGGACGGGCACCCCGAGTCCCGCCCCGATTGCCTCGGCGATCGCGCGCATCGGGACGCCTTCCTCTGCGACTGCGTGCCAGCGAGCGCCTGCCTGGTGCCCCTCCAGCGCCAGCCGATACAGCCGGGCGACGTCGGTGACGTGCGCCGCAGGCCAGCGATTGGTCCCATCGCCCAGATAGGCCGACAGGCCCTTTGCCCGAGCGACCTCGATCGCGGGCGAGACCATGCCCTGCTTGGCCGTGTCGTGGACCTGCGGCAGGCGCACGACGGCGACCGACACGCCGCGTTGCGCGACTTCCTCGCCGGTCAGCTCGGACAGGCGTCGCGGATTGGGATTGTTGCGGTCGAACACGTCCTCCCGGGCCAGCTGACCAGGCCCGGGGCTTCCCATCCCGGTGCCCGACGTGATGATCAGCGGACGGTCCGAGCCGGCGAGCGCGACGCCGAGTGCCTCGATGACCCGCCGGTCCTTTTCGCAATTCTCCACGAAGCGTGAGAAGTCGTGGTCGAACGCGGTGTGGATCACGGCATCCGCCTCCACTGCACCGCGCGCGATGCTGTCCGGCTCCTCCAGCGCGCCTCGATACGCCGCGGCCCCCTGCTCCTCGAGCCAACGCGCGCCGGCGTCCGAGCGGGTCAGCCCGGTTACCTGGTGTCCGGCCCCGACCAGTTCGGACAATATCCGGGAGCCGATGAAGCCGGTCGCGCCGGTGAGGAATACGCGCATCGGAGATGCCTCCGCTATTGTGGGAGGCGCAGCATGGGCCTACTTCGAATCCTGTAAAAGTAGTGGCTTTATCGTGGTATAGTTGCCAACAGGATCAGTGATGGCGATCGACACTCCAGCTCGGCTCGGCACCTATTTGCGGGACCGCCGAACGCGGCTAGATCCGGCTGCGTTCGGCCTCTCCGGAGGTCGCCGCCGGACGCCAGGGCTGCGCAGAGAAGAGGTCGCTCAGCGCGCCAATATCAGCCCGACCTGGTACACGTGGCTGGAGCAGGGGCGCGGCGGTGCGCCGTCGGCGGACGTCCTCGACCGGATCGCCGCAGGGTTAATGCTGACTGAGCCCGAACGCGAGCACCTCTTCATGCTCGGTCTCGGTCGCCCGCCCGAGGTGCGCTACAAGCCCGTCGAAGGTGTCACGCCGCGGCTCCAGCGG
>Ga0213875_10001503_pt1 | contig 15001 bp, 13 predicted proteins | sample BarmaccomBMRX_R8_FD_160105 | JGI IMG/M metagenome (GOLD analysis project Ga0213875, IMG submission 160105) | Root-associated microbial communities from Barbacenia macrantha in rupestrian grasslands, the National Park of Serra do Cipo, Brazil - RX_R8 | ecosystem: Host-associated > Plants > Roots... | reverse complement strand
TACGAAAACCACAAAGGTTATGGCCGCGAGACCAGCCAGCGACACCACGATGAGCCGAACGCTGACCTCGCGCTGTTCGTGGCCGGCTCCATTCGGGCTTTGATGTATCGTGTGCTCCATATCAATCCTGTCCATCAACTCAGTGGCGGTGTCCGTGTGCCTGGACGAGCAGTGAATAGGTGTCCCGCGGGTCGTGTGATGCGAGCAGTGGCCGGGCTTTCAAGTTGCTGATGAAGTAAGCCAGCCAGATACCTCCCAGGCCGATCAGCGCGACCAGATCGGTCCAGTAAACTTCGAGTCCACGCTGGCGAAACGCCGGTTCAACAACCCAGAATACATCCAGGATTCGCATGATGATGATCCAGACCGCCAGCGTGCGTAAGCGGGCGGGATTCTTCTTCACGAAACGCAGCAGAAGCAGGAAAAAAGGCAGGCAAAAGTGGAAAATTGCGATCACGAATGCGATATAACCCCATCCCCCGCTGAAACGCCGGATGTACCAGGGGATTTCGTCCGGCAAATTCTCAGCCCAGATGATCAGGAACTGGGAAATCGAGGTATAGGCCCACAACATGGTAAAAGCCAGCATGAGGTTGCCGAGATCGTGGTAGTGCTGCCGTGTCAGGAAACTGGCGAAGGGCTCGCGCTTGGAGAGCAGCACCAGCAGCGCGGTGACGAAGGCAAACGTCAGAAGTACCTCGCCCACCGTGAACATTAACGCGTAGATGGTGGAATACCAGTCCGGTTCCAGCGACATGATCCAGTCGATAAACGCATAAGTGGTGGTTAAGACGAAGATGAGCAGAGCCGGCGCGCTGAAGGTCTTGATCCTCTTAAACAAGACCGGATTGCCTGTACGATCATGTTCATCCGCCATCCTGATAAGCCGGAATCCGAAGAAGAACCAGACTATGAAGTAGACGATCGTTCTCGCGACGAACATCGGTACGTTCATATACATGGCCTTATGACCCACGGCGAAATCGTGTGCCCGTACATCCGGGTGGGTCCAGACATAGAGCGTCTGCATTGCAAAAAAGATCGGGATCGCAAACAGCGCCACCAACGGCAGAGTTCGGGTTCCAGATTCGACGAAGCGCCGGATCGCGACGCCCCAGTTCCCGCCCACTACGTTGTGCATTAGTAAAATTCCCATGCAGCCTAAAGCCAGGCCGGCCCAGAAAATGTACGCAAACAGATACGATTGCCAGAAATGGGCAGGATAGCGGAACAGCTCGATCAAACTGATCACCAGCGCCACCAAGCCTGTGAACAAGGAGTTTCGCTGTGCGCGATCCATTTGAGGACGGAGAGTATCGCTCGGTGTCACCGATTTGCTCCCGCGGGTCTGTTCCCAGGTGGAGTGGGATTGGTTCCCGGAGGTAAGGTGCCCGGGCCGATTCCGAATGGCGCGGGCTCCACGATCATATTCTGGCGCTGGTCCGCGGGAACATCGTTTATACTCGCGGATTCGCTCAACTGGAGCGCTCGAATGTAGGCAACCACACGCCAGCGATCATCCGGCTCGATGCGTGAAGCGTAGCTTGGCATCGCGCCGAATCCGTTGCTGATTACGTCAAAAAAATGACCTACTGGGGCCTTTTCCAGCTTGTCCGAATAAAAGGAAGCCGCCTGCCGGAAACCGCGCTGCACCACCATTCCGTTGCCGTCTCCCACCCGGCTGTGGCACGGACTGCAATATATATTGAAACGGTTCTGACCACGCTCGATGTCGGCCTTGGCGATCGGAATAGGAAATTGATCAATGTCCTCGCCATTGAGTTTGCCCGCATAACGGGCTTCATCGATGCGCAGGTGACCTCGCGCCACGGTGCCTTCGATGTGCGGCCGCGCGGAGCGGTGGTCGGGAAAAAAGTCGCTTTCGGCGAGCGGTTTATAACGAGGCTCATTTTGCATGTCTTGACGGCAGGCAGTCAGCAGCATCAACATTCCGAAAGCCACGGCTCCGAGGCAGAGGCTGTTGTTCAACCTATTTTTCAACTTCGGCCACCTCTTCGGGGTTGAGTTGCTCCAGGAAAGCCTTGGCCGTCGCCAACTCGAACTTAGGATCCGACGCCTCGATGCACAAGAAAAAGCGGTCGATAGAAGCGTGCCTAGAAAAGCTTTCTACGTTGAATACCGGGTGATAGGGCATCGGCAGCTTGTTTAGCGCCAGCATACCAATAACGGCGCTGAGCGATGCCAGCAGGACGGTACATTCGAATGTGATTGGAATATATGCCGGCCAACTATTGAAAGGCCGCCCGCCGGTGTTATGAGGATATGCGACGACGGTGATCCACCACAAGAGCATGAATCCACCGACACAGCCGCACAGGCCGCAGAACAGGACGATGGGCGCCACCCAGTTGCGTCGGAAACCAACCGCTTCCGCCAGGCCGTCAATGGGCATGGGCGAATAAGCGTCCATGTTGCGATAGCCCGCCGCGTATGCGCGATTGGCGGCCTCAAGCAAATGCTCGGGCGTCGCGAACTGCGCCATCACGCCGTAGGTGCCGTGCCTGTCCCAAAAGGTCTCTTTCATCGCCTAATCTCCGTCACCTGGCTAGTCTCCATGCACCGGCGCGGGCGTAGGATCGTCATCGGTGATATTGGGCGCCAGATGGTGCAGCACTTCGCGAACCTCGAAGATCGAGATCGAGGGAAGCGTGCGAACAAACAGGACCATCAGCACCAGGAAGAATCCAATCGTTCCGATGAGCACCGCCCAGTCCCACTGTGTCGGATAATACATGCCCCAGGAGGAAGGGAGAAAATCGCGATGCAAGCTGATAATAACGATCACGAAGCGCTCCAGCCACATTCCGATATTCACCACGAGGGACACCAGGAACAGCCGGGGAATATTTTGCCGCACGTGCCTGGACCACAATGATTGCGGGATGATGATATTGCACAGGATCAAAGTCCAGAAAAGGAACTTGTACGGTCCCAGAGCGCGGTTAGCGTACATGAACATCTCATGGGGATTTCCGCTGTACCAGGATATGAACCCTTCCATCATGTAACCATAGGCCACAATCAAACCCGTACCCAACATTAACTTGGCGCAGGCATCCAGATGGCGCATTGTAATCAGATCTTCGAGGTGGAACCACTTGCGCGTGGGAATGGCGAGCGTCAGCACCATGGCGAAACCGGAATAAATCGCGCCCGCCACGAAGTAGGGGGGGAAAATCGTAGTGTGCCAGCCCGGCAGCAAGCTGATTGCAAAGTCGAAGCTGACGACGGTATGCACCGAAACCACCAGCGGCGTAGCCAAGCCGCCCAACAGCAGGTAGGCCATCTGATAACGGGCCCAATGTTTCGCCGATCCGCGCCATCCCATGCCAAACATGCCGAAGACGACCTTCTGCCAGTGGTGCTTCGCGCGATCGCGCATGGTGGCCAGATCCGGAACTAATCCAATGAACCAGAAAATCAGCGACACCGTTAAATACGTGGAAACCGCGAAGACGTCCCAGATCAGAGGGCTGCGCGGCTGCGGCCAAAGCCACATCGAACTAGGGTAGGGAATCAGCCAATACGCAAGCCAAGGACGTCCCAAGTGGAGAATCGGGAACATGCCGGCCTGAGCCACGGCGAACAGCGTCATGGCCTCCGAGAATCGATTGATCGACGTTCGCCAGTCTTGCTTGAGCAGTAGCAGAATCGCGGAAATGAGCGTTCCGGCGTGGCCGATACCGATCCACCACACGAAGTTGACGATTGCAAAACCCCACGCGACGGGGATCATGATGCCCCACACCCCGACGCCTTTGTAGAACAGCCAGAAGCTGCCCGCGAGCAGCCCCTGCATAGCGACAAAAGCTAACAACAGACTGATCCACCATTGTCTTGGCGTTGTCTCAATCGGCTTCAGGACAACGTTGGCGATCTTGTCGCTGACAGTGGTGTAGTTAAATCCCGGCGCAATGATTTTGTCGGGGCCGGGGTCGATTACTTTCGGCTCTAGTTCGTCTGTGTTCAGGCTGCTAGGCATTGCCGATCTCCGGGTTGGGATTGCGCAGGCGTGCCAAGTAGGTGGTCCGGGGCCGCACGTTCAAGTCCTCGAGCAAACTGTAGTTGCGGGCTTGCGCTTTGAGCTGCGCCACGCGGCTCTTAGGATCGTTGATATCTCCGAAAACGATCGCTTGCGTGGGACATGCCTGCGCGCAGGCAGGTGTAATTTCGCCGTCGGCGACGCGCCGGTCCTGCTTCTCGGATTCGATTTTCGCCGCGTTAATGCGCTGGATGCAATAAGTGCACTTTTCCATCACGCCGCGGCTGCGCACCGTCACGTTGGGGTTGCGCGAGCCATAAAGGCTGGGCGTGCCCCAATCGGAATAGAGCAGGAAATTGAAGCGTCGTACCTTATAGGGACAATTGTTGGAGCAATAGCGCGTACCCACGCAGCGGTTGTACACCATCTGATTGATGCCATCGCCGCTGTGCACCGTCGCCGCCACTGGACACACCAGCTCGCAAGGCGCGCTCTCACAGTGCATACACGGCACTGGTTGATAATACAGTTCCGGGTTGTCCCAATTGCCTCGGAAATAGCGGTCCACGCGAATCCAGTTCATGTGCCGCCCGCGAGCCACCTCGATCTTGCCGACTGTCGCGATGTTGTTCTCCGACTGGCAGGCCATCATGCAGGATGCGCATCCGACGCATGCGTTCAGATCGATTGTCATGCCCCACTTGTAGCCTTGATAGCGATAATCGGGGTACAACGTGAGCTTGTCGGAAAGCGGCCGCTGCTCTTCTTTTTGATCGGCGAACTGGGGAGTTTTCTTGTACTCGTCGAGGGTAGCGATACGAATCGGCTCGTCCTCTTCCATAGTCTGGGAGTGCTGTGTGGTCGCGAATTCGTGGCTTCCGCTCACCTTGTTCAGCTCCAGGCCATAGTCGTTCCAGGGCGCTCCGGCGGTACGCAACAAATATGCGTTGAAGCCGACTTCATTGCCAACGTGGCCGGCATAAGTTCTGCCAAAGCCAAGATGAACCGTCGCGCTATTGTTGGCATGGCCGGGCATGATCCAAACGGGTGCCGTAACCGTTCGCCCTTGATACTTCAACTGGGCCATGTCACCGATGTTGAGGTTGTGCTGCTGCGCGGTAGTTGGGCTGATCCAAATCGCGTTGTCCCACGTCATTTTGTTCTGGGGCTTCGGAAGTTCCTGCAGCCAACCGTTGTTGGCGAAGGATCCATCCCAAATAGTGGGGTCCGGACGGAATATAATCTCAAGACCCTGGGCGGTTTTGGGCTGGGCCGCTGGAGGCATTTTCGCGGTTACGCTCACGGAGGGCAACGCTGTGTTTGGCACTATGCCGTCGTTCAGCGCTTTCTGCCAGAAGATGTCGAAGTTGGGAACCTTGGCTTGTCCCTGCCAATACTCCTGCACTAGATCGTAATCCGATTTGTCGGGCTGGCCGGCCAGTGTGGCGATCACTTCGAGCGCCGTCTTGCCGCCATAAAGCGGGGCAATCAGCGGCTGAATGAAACTGACTGTGCCGTCGAACCCTCGCACGTCACCCCACGATTCCAGGTAGTGCGCCTCTGGCACGGTCCAAATGCACTCAACAGCCGTCTCGTCGGCATAGAGGCCGAGGTAAGCTTTCCAGGCGACCTTCTTCAGCGCAGAGGCAAAATCCAGGTCTACGGGAGCACTATACACGGGGTTACCGCCGAGAATCAGCAGCGTGTCCACTTTACCGGCATTCATTTCGCCCACTAACTCGCGCAGCGAATCCTGCTGATCGACGGGACTGCCTTCGATCGGATCAGTGTAGGTAACCGTCTTACCGGCATTTCCCAGCGCCTGGTTCATTGCGTGAGCCAGCGCATGAACCGCCGGTGACTGGTAATCGCCCGCGATTACCAAACACGTGCCCTTGTGGGCTTGGAGATCGCGCGCGATCGCCGGAATTTCCTTATATTTTCCGCTGGATTGCCCGCCGAGGCCCAGCGCCGCCGCCAGATCCCAGGCCCATGCCTCGATTTCAGCAGCCTGCAAGACGAACAGGTGATCCGCCATACTCGCGGTCGGAGTGGGCGAAGTCTCGACCATATACAGCCGATTCTGCACCGTTTCTTCCACGGGTTTGCCTTCAGCTTGCACCTGCGCGGGCAAAACAACTGGGCCGCGATTCTCCGTTGCATAGGACGCAGATTGATTCGCTCGGGGCGCCGACGGCCCGCTCTGATAACCTTCCTGCCAATCTTCTTTCGGTTGCGGCGTGTGGGTGACATTGCTCGCTACCCGGCGTTTGTCCGCAAACTGCCGCGCGTGCCGAAGATTGCCTGGGCCACATGCTAGGAAATCGGCGTCGATGGAAACGATCACATCGGCCTGGCTGAAATCGTAGATTGTGTTGACGGGCCTGCCAAATGCCAACACGGCGCCTTTGTAGGCATTATGGCGGGCGCCTACTTCATACTGATACCACTTAGCCCCGGGGAGATCCTTCAAGGCAGCTTTGATTCCGGCCGTCAGCGTGGGTGATGTCACGGTCTCTGTGAGAATGCGGAGACCGTTGCCTTGGTTGATCATCGCCTTTTCCCGCTGCACGGCAATTTCAGCCTGAAACGACAACCATCCCTCGATAAAACCCTTGTTGGTGACGGCCTGCGCGCGATCGGGATCGTACATGGTCAGCAGCGACGCCTGCTGGAAATAGTCAGAGGCGCCCAAGCTTCCCGGATGATCGGGATTGCCGTCAATCTTTGTGGGCCGGCCTAAATGGCTGGTGGCTAGCAAGCCTGTGCCTACTCCGCCCATCTGCATGGCCGTCGCGAAATAGAGAGGAACGCCGGGAATAAATTCCTCGGGTTGCCTCACGTAGGGAACGATGGTCTCTTTGGGCTGTTTCGTACAGGCTGTAACGCCCGCCATCGCCAGCGATGCCGCCGCGAGCTTCAGAAAAGTGCGGCGGTTCGCTGGATCCAACCAATTCGGCGTCCGGTCGGCGAATTCATCATCGACGAAAGCTTGAAACTCTTTCGTCTCCGCCAGCTCTTCCAGGCTCTTCCAGTACGTTGGTCCCTGGGCTGATTCCATCCGAGCCCGAATCTTGTCTAAGTCAAGAGCGGGTGTCTCATTCATCGGTGGCAAGTGTAGCAGTCCGTCAAACTCTGAATGTGATTTTCCTGAACGAGCTTCCGGCCGAGCTCTTCCTGATTTGCAGGCGCCTCGTAGGCCATGTTGAATACCTGGTCGCGCGGCCGAACGTACTTCTCAGGATTGCGGTGACAATTAATGCACCAGTTCATGTAGAGTGTGTTCTCTTTGTACATCAGAGGCATCTGGTCCACGCGGCCATGGCAGGTGGCGCATCCGACGCCCTTGTTGATATGGATACTGTGGTTGAAGTATACGAAATCGGGAAGGTCGTGTATACGGGTCCACTGGATCGATTCGCCGGTGCGGAAACTGGCGCGTACCGGCTCCAGGATCTCGGCGTTTGCCCAGATCTGTGAGTGACAGCTCATGCAGATCTCGGTGGCGGGAATGCCTGCGAACGAAGATGTTTCTACTGATGTGTGGCAGTAACGGCAATCGATGCCGTCATCGGAGACGTGGTGTTTGTGGCTGAAGGGAACGGGTTGCTCTTTGACTACCCTGGTGTCCGTGATGTAGCTACCGCGGTCCATGGTATAGGCGAAGGCGATTAATCCTCCGGCGGCGAGGACAGCGCTCGCGATACTTATTTTTGAAATGCTATTTGCGCTTCGGTGGAAAAGCTGGGCCATCCAGTCACCTGTACGACCCACCATATTAAATCAGATTGCGCTAAGATTGCAAAAAATATTATGGCGCAAGCTTAGTGTGATTTGGATTACTTAAGACTGGCGCGTCTAGGCGACGAAACGTTTCCCGACCGCTCTCCGAGCACGGAGTAAACGAATCCGAACGGCAGTCTCCGTCCATCCATGGGCACGAGCAATTTCCTGCACCTTGTAGCCTTGCAGGTAATGTCGCGTGAGCACCATGCGATCATTCTTTTTGCAAGTCTTCAGGATTCTTCGAACGTCAATCGCGGCTAGGTTTACTTTGGGAGGCGTAGGCAATTCTGGAAGTGTCTGAAGGAACGGTTCGCGGCGCATGCAGCTCCGATGAATATTGAGCGCGATGCTGTTCATCCAAGTGAGCACCATGTTCTGGTCCCGCAATTGGCCAAGGCGCTCCCACCCTTTTACCCAAGCAGCTTGCGCCGTCTCTTGTGCGGAATCATAAGAAAGGCCGCGCGATACGAGAAAGCGTACCGTCAAGTTGTAGCCCTTTTTGTAAGCGGCGCCGTATTCTTCACATGTCATTGTCAGCAGTGCTCCTCGCAGATTTGCCTTCCCGGCTTCGTTCCAGAGGAAGCAGTTTAAGTACCACTACTACGAGTACGCTGGTTGACTTAGTAAGTTATATGTTATGTGAGACTTACAGGTCTCCTTTCGATTGGCTTCGTTCTTAACACATGAAGCAAGAATTTCTGAGCGGCGAAAATTTTTCTTAACCTTAGTTCCCCCGCTGAATAACAAAAACCATGTAATCCTCATCGACATAAATATTGCCCACCTTTAGCGCCCCGCGTTCGTGACCGAAGACCGTAAAACCGAGGGACGAGTAGAGTCGCTTGGCTCGGATTTGAGAATCGCCCACGGTGAGGATGATTTGCTCGAGCCCCTCGATTGATCGGGCGCGCTCTAACGCTTGGCTCAACAGATTGCGAGCGATTCCCTGGCCGCGATATTCTTCTTCAACGAAAACTCCCCAGATTCTGCCCTTATGCCGTTCCTTGAGGCGCATGTTGCGTCCAAAACCAACCGTGCCTATGAGCTTATCCGCGACAAAGGCGCCCAGCACGAAATTGTCGCCACCAGCGGATAAACGCTTGCTGAACGCTTCCATCGATGTCGCGCGGTGTTCCTCGGCAGCTTCGCCGAAAGCGCGGGGCTCGTTTTCGAGCGCTTCCAGACGCAGGCGCCAGAATGCTTCGGCATCTTGCGCCCGCAGGGTCCGAATCTCTATATTCATCTTTGGGACGTCTCACCATTATTGTCCTGATGTTTGCGGCCTTCATTGGCACAAGCTTCGGGCAAATCGTCGCGCCGGATCCAGCCGAACAAAAGGGAATCCTCGCGGATGCCACCGCCTACGCGTTCAATTACGAGCAAAGCCTTCCCAATTTCCTGTGCATCCAGACAACGCGCCGCTTCGAAGATTTTACCGGGCGCGATGTTGGACACGAAAATTGGCGGCCGCTGGATATTATTGTCGAGCGGCTGGCTTACTTCGAACACCATGAGGATTACAAGGTGCTCGAGATTAATGGGGTGCCGTCCAGTATCGAGCACAGCAAGCTCGGAGGCGCCTCGTCATCCGGTGAATTCGGTTCGGTTTTAAAAGGCATTTTCGCGCCGGAAACCGCCGCCGATTTTAACTGGCAGACCGAGTTTATGCTGCGGGGAAGCAAGATGCAGGTTTATGCCTACCGCGTTCAGGCCGCAAAATCGGATTACCACGTCGTGGTACCGGAACAATCGAAAGAGTTAGTGGCTGCCTACCATGGCTTGATTTTCGTGGATAACCGAAAGCATTCGATTCATCGCATTACCCTGCACGCCGACGGAATCCCGCCGGCGTACCCTATCCAGGACGTCAGTCTCATGCTGGATTACCAATACACGCGAATCGGCGACGCCGATTACCTGCTTCCGCTCAATTTCGAACTGCGCTCACGGCAAGGCAACGTTCGAATCAAGAACGAAGTCGATTACGATCAATATCGAAAGTTCACCGCGGATTCGAGCGTAACTTTCAAATAGCCCCACATTATAAGAACGCCGTCGTCTTGATGCCTGATATATCGAAACGCTTGCGGCATCGCATGTTCTTGCACATCACTTTGTCGTCCAACAACACCATGTAGCTCGCGGCCTTCTTGAATTTGGCGCGGTCGCGCTCGTCGGCATTACCAGGCAGCCGGTCCAGTTTGGTCCGCACCAGCCAGCGCAGCTCGTACGGCTCCGAGCCACGGCAGAACGGGCAGGTCAAAGTCGCCGGCTTCTTAGTCTCGGATTCCCTGTAAAAAGCTCGTTCGTCCATAATATTGTTCGATCCTGTCCTACGCGACAGCCAACTCGGAGACTTTCATCAAACTCGCGTCCAGAAGCCGCGTGAACTCGTCCACGTCCGATTTATGGATGTTCATCGGCGGCGAAAAGCGCACAACGTTTCCGTGCAGACCGCCCTTGCCGAGCAAAATCCTGTTTTCACGAGCTGCTTCCATCAGGGCTGCCGTTTGCGCCACCGCGGGAGTTTTGCTCGCTGGGTCTTCTACCAACTCGATGGCCTGCAGCAGACCCATGCCACGCACGTCGCCGATGATTGGATGCTTCTGTTGCAGCTCCAAAAGTTTATCGCGGAAATAGGCGCCCACCTCAGCCGCATTAATCGATAGCTTGTTTTCTTCGATGAAATCGATTACGGCCTTGGCGGCGGTGGTTGCGATTGGATTTCCGCCGAAGGTTGAAATACTCGCGCCGCGCATCGAGTCCGCGATTTCCGGACGCGCAATAGTCAAGCCAATGGGCGTGCCGTTGCCCAATCCTTTGGCGCTGGTGATGATGTCCGGCTGCACGCCCCATTGCTCAATACCAAACCACTTGCCTCCCGTGCGGCCCCAGCCGGTTTGCACTTCATCGCTGATGAACACGCCGCCGTGCTTCTTCACCGTCTCGGCGACGATCGGGAAATATTCTTTGGGAGGCGTGATAAATCCGCCCACGCCCTGGATCGGCTCCGCGATAAATCCAGCGATGTGGCCGGAAGTGGTGGTTCGGATCACCTCGCCGACATCGTTCGCACAACGCACCTCGCAGGAAGGATAGGTCAGTCCATAAGGGCAACGATAACAATAGGCGTTGACCGCGTGAACGATGCCTGCTTGGGTCACTGGACCCAGTCGCCAGTTCGATTGCCCGGTCAGGCCCATGGCGAGCGACGATCGGCCGTGATAGGCGTGCCGGAGCGCCACAATCTCCGTCGATCCTGTGTAGCAGCGCGCCGCCAGGATTGCGGTTTCGTTGGCTTCGGTACCGCTGCTGGTAAAAAACGATTTGGTTAGCTTCTCGCCTGGCGTGATTTGCGCCAGTTTCTTCGCGAGCACTGCTTGGGGTTCGGTGACGAAGACCGTGGATACATGTTGCAGACAGTCTATCTGGGCATGTAGTTTGCGGTTTACTTCATCATTACAGTGACCCACGCTCACGGTAACAATGCCGCCAAAAAAATCCAGATATTGATTGCCGTCCGCGTCCCAGACGTATTGGTTCTTGGCATGGGAGATTACCAAAGGCTGCTGGTAATAGTGAAACACGCAAGGGAAAAGATGCTCGCTGTGAGCGAGTAGGATCTCCTCTTTGGTCATGTTTGATTCTAATACCCGCGCGAGTAGCTAGATATCTCGAGCAGCTTTCGAGCGAGCGGGTATCGAGCTCGCGCTACACTCGGGTCGATGAGGATCGCGCTGGACGCGACTCCGCTGATTGATGCCAGCGGCGGCGTGCGCCGCTATACGGAGGAGTTGACCCGCGCGCTTTGTGATAACTTTCCCGCCGACCGGTTCTGGCTGCTGTCTGATCAAACCGTGGAGCCGCCGTTTACTCGCGCAAATCTAAAGATCGGCCAGGGCCCCCGCAACGTGCTGGAACGGCGCTGGTGGTCCTGGGGTCTACAGGGAGAAATCTCGCGGCTTCAAATTGAAGTTTTCCATGGAACCGATTTCGCCGTGCCCTATTTACCTCTGCGCCCCAGCGTAATGACCCTGCATGATCTTTCGCCGTGGCTGGATCCGGGCTGGCACGCCCAATCCGACCGTGTCCGTAGCCGGACTCCGATGTTACTGCGGCTGGGCTTGGCGACGATGGTGATCACGCCCTCCGAAGCCATCCGCCGGCGCGCCATTGAGCATTTTCATCTGGCACATGATCGCGTGGTTGCCGTGCCGCTCGCTGCCTCCGCGCAGTTTCGTCCCACGCCCGCGCCCCGACCCAATACTCCATATCTGTTATATGTGGGTACTCTCGAACCGAGGAAAAATGTGGGCTTCATTCTTGAACTGTGGCGCGAGCTTCGCCGCGAGCATTGTATCGATTTGGTCTTGGCTGGCCGCCGGCGGGCCGACTTTCCTGAAATCCCAGCGGAGCCCGGGCTGCGATTAGTTGGTCTGGCGGCAGAAGAAGATCTGCCCGCCTTGTATTCGAGTGCTATCGCTTGTTTGTATCCGTCCTACTATGAAGGATTCGGCTTACCGGTGCTAGAAGCGATGCAGTGCGGAGGATTTGTAATTGCTTCGCGCGATCCCGCGATCCAAGAGGTCGCTCGCGAAGGCGCTGTGATATTAGACCTGGCCGACCAACGCGCGTGGATGGCGGCATTGCGGTTGGCCGTCGAACATCCGGAGCAGACGCGCGCCCAACGCGAAAGGGGTTTGAGCAGGGCGGGGGAGTTTTCTTGGAACAAAACCGCCATACTTACGCGGACCGTTTATGAGCAAGCCATTGAGCGTTTCCGCTTCCGGAAATAAGCCAAGAGCGCTGTTGCTAGCGGCGGAAGCACCCTATCCCATAATCGGAGGCGGTCCCATTCGCGCCGCATCCGTGCTCGAATATCTTGCGCGGCGATTTTCCGTGCACGCCATTTTCTTCCGTGAGCCGGGAGCTCCGCATCCTGCCGAGGCTGTTCCTTCCGGCCGGCTGGATCGAGTGGACATTGTCGACTTGCCGTTTCATTCCAAGAGCTCGTTCGCGCGCGGGCTGCGCAATGCTTCGCGGCTGGCGCGGAATCGCCCGCCGCTGATAGACCGTTTTTCGGGTTTTGAAGCTCAGATCGAGCGTTGTCTCTCAGGCCAGCATTACGAGTTCGTTGTCATCGAACATTTTTGGTGCGCCTCATATATCGACCAGGTCCGTTCGCGCACCAAACGGGTGATTCTGGATTTGCACAACATAGAGTCGGCCTGGCACAGTAGCATGGCTGCGGCGGAGACCGGACTAGTTGCCGCGAGCCATCAGCGATTCGCGCAAGCGGCGCTTGATTTGGAGCGCTATTGGATACCTAAGTTCGATTGCGTTCTGGCAACCTCGTGCAGCGACGCTAACCTGGTAAAAGCAATTGCGGTGGATGCCAAGGTAACGGTTTACCCAAACGCGCTTCCACTACTTGCTGCTCCGTCTCGCTCGGAACGGCTCGAGATCGTTTTTAGCGGCAATCTCGAGTATGCGCCGAATATCGCAGCGATCCAGTTTTTCCATCGCGATATCTGGCCGTTGCTACGGGCACGCTGCGCCGGCTTGAAATGGAAAATTCTGGGCAAGGATCCCGTACCAGTCATCCGTGATCTGCCCACTCGGGATTCCGCCATCGAGATCACGGGTTTTGTGGAAGACGCCGTGCTGAGCATCGCTCAAGCTCAAGTGGCTGTTGTTCCGCTGCTAGCGGGAAGCGGAACACGCATTAAAATTCTGGAGGCATGGGCGGCTGGAACGCCCGTGGTCTCCACCACCTTGGGCGCCGAAGGCCTTGAATTCCGCGATCGTGAACATCTGGTGCTGGCCGACGATCCGGTGAGCTTCGCGGCTGAGGTTTCCGAGCTTCTCGCTTCTCCGTCGCCCAGGGAATGCGTCGGATCAGCCGGACGTCGTCTTTACGAGGAACGATATACGTGGCAAACTGCTTGGAAGGTACTGGATACGGTCATAGATAACAGGTAGGGCAGGGGACGGGTTCGATCTGCTATGTCTCTACCGTCATGTAAACGTTGGATGAATGGCCCGTTGAAAACGGGAAACCCTCTATACTGGAGAAGGTCATGCGTTTTTCGGTGGACGCTCATGCAGTCGGACAGCACTTAACGGGGAACGAAACATACATCCGAAATCTGTTGAATTGTTTCGATGTGCTGGACCATGAAGCAGAGTTTGTAACTTACATCTCACGCCACGCGGCAATCGCAGATTTGCCTCAGCGATTTCGCAAAAAGCGAGTTTCGGTCAATCCGTTTGTACGGCTCGGGTACGATCTGCCCCGGCGAGTGGTTGAAGACCGTCCCAAACTTCTGCACGTCCAGTACACGGCGCCTCTCGTCTGTTCGGCGCCCGTTGTGGTGACCGTACACGATGTCAGTTTCTTGGAACACCCGGAATACTTCACGTCCTTTAGCAGTCTCCAGTTGCGTCTTACCGTTCGGAGAACGGTGAAATCCGCCTCTTGCGTACTGACTCCCAGCGAATTTTCCAAGCAGCGGATTCTAGATGCCTATAAGCTTCCCGAGCATAAGGTTGCGGCGGTGCCCTATGGCGTCAATTCTGTATTTCACCCAGTGGCGCGTGAATCGGCTCAGCGGAGCATGCGCGCATTCTCGCATGCTCCCGTGCCATTCATCTTGACCGTAGGCGACCTTCAGCCGCGCAAGAATCACGTAGGGCTAATTCACGCATTCGAGGATCTGGTTCGGAACTACCCGCAGTTGCCACATCATTTACTGATTGTCGGCAAGGAGGAGACGTGGCATGCGCCGACAGTGCGCGCGGCCGCGAAGAACTCGCAAGTAGCGGATCGCATCCACTTCACTGGTTTTGTCGAGGACGATGAGCTACGGCGTCTGTATGGCGCCTGCGATCTATTTGTTTACCCCTCGTTCTACGAGGGCTTCGGATTACCCATTTTAGAAGCGATGGCATGCGGACGGGCCGTGGCATGTTCGAACACTTCGGCAATGCCGGAAGTGGCCGATTCCGCCGCTCTTCTTTTTGACCCTGCTTCCCGGCGAGATCTGGTATTTTCGATGCGCGATTTGTTGCTGAACCCGGAGCTTCGTCAGCGCATGGAACGCCTGGGCGTGCACCGCTCGGGTATGTTCAGTTGGATGAGCAGCGCCGCCAGGACGCTAGAGATATACTATGCAGTAGCCGGTGCAGGCGAAAAGGGCCATCAAGCCTTCT
>Ga0213875_10001502_pt1 | contig 15006 bp, 13 predicted proteins | sample BarmaccomBMRX_R8_FD_160105 | JGI IMG/M metagenome (GOLD analysis project Ga0213875, IMG submission 160105) | Root-associated microbial communities from Barbacenia macrantha in rupestrian grasslands, the National Park of Serra do Cipo, Brazil - RX_R8 | ecosystem: Host-associated > Plants > Roots... | reverse complement strand
CGCGCTCTCGCGCGCGTTCGCCGAGCCGCAGCGCAAAGGCCGCATCTCGTCGCGCGAGATCCTCGACGACTTCGGGAAGCACTGCGTCTCGTTCGTGCGCGATCCGGCGAAGATCAAGCCGTACACGATCGCGATCGACGCGGGCAACGGCATGGCGGGCCTGACCGTGCCGTACGTGTTCAAGTACCTGCCGCAGGTTCGCGTGCTGCCGCTGTTCTTCGAGCTCGACGGAACGTTTCCGAACCACCCGGCGTCGCCGATCGAGGACGAGAACAAAGCCGACCTGCGGAAGGCCGTGCTCGATGGCCGCTGCGATCTCGGCGCGGCGTTCGACGGCGACGCGGACCGCATGTTCCTGGTCGACGAACAGGGCGGCTTCCCCGACGGCAGCATCGTGACGGCGGCAGTCGGCGTCGCGACGCTCAAGAAGTATCCGGGATCGAAGATCCTTTACAACCTGATCTGCTCGCGCAGCGTCCCGGAGGCGATCGCCGCGAACGGCGGCATCCCGGTGCGCTCGCAGGTCGGGCACTCGCTGATCAAGCCGCTGATGCGGGAGCAGAACATCCCGTTCGGCGGCGAGCACAGTGGGCATTTCTACTTCCGCGAGAACTGGTTCGCCGACTCCGGCATGATCGCGCTGCTTCAGTGCCTCGATCTCTTCAGCGAGAGCGACGGCACGGTGACCGCCGCGATCGCGCCGTACAACACGCGCTTCCGCTCCGGCGAGATCAACACGAAGGTCGACGACGCCGACGCGAAGATGCGCGCGATCGAGGAGCACTTCGCGGACGCGAAGATCGACCGCCTCGACGGCGTGACCGTCGAGTATCCCGACTGGTGGCTGAACGTCCGCAAGTCGAACACCGAGCCGCTGCTGCGGCTCAACGTCGAAGGCGACACGCGCGAGCTGATGGAGAAAGGCCGAGACGCGGCGCTGGCCGTCATCACCGCATAACGGTCATGGACCGAGCGCAGCAGAGTCGTCCGCCCACCGGCGTATAGCGCCCATGCACGATCCGCTCGACAGCTACCGGCGCGCTCGTGACGACGTCGCGAGCGCGCTGGACGAGCTGCGCACGCTCGTCGCCGGCGAAGCCGGCCGCTGGTACGATGCGCCCGACGATGCGGCGACGCTGGCGCGCAGCGTCGAGCGCCTGCGCAACGGGCGCTTCGTGCTCGCGGTCGTCGGCGAGTTCTCGAGCGGCAAATCGTTTCTGCTGAACGCGCTGCTCGGCAAGGTCGAGTTCGAGGAGCGTCCCGGCGGCAAGCGCATCGCGGGCCTGCTCGCGACCGACATCAACCCGTCGACGGCGACGATCACCGAGCTCGCCTACGCGGCGGAGGAGTCGGCGACCGCGGTGTACGCGAGCGGGCGCGAGGAGCGCGTGCCGATGGGGCGGCTCGCGCGCTTCGTCGCGGTCGCGGAAGAGGGCAAGCTGCACGACGCGACCGCCGAGGACGAGAGCGGTCCGACGCTCGTGCGCGTCGGCGTCGACTCGCCGTTCCTGCGCAACGGCTTCATCGTCGCCGACACGCCGGGGCTCGCGTCGATCAACCCCGCGCACCGGCGAGCGACGCTCGCGTACCTGCCGCGCGCCGACGTGGTGCTGTACCTCATCGACACGCAGCAGCCGTTCACCGACGGCGATGCGTCGTTTCTCGGCATCATCCGGCGCTACATCGAGTCGGTGTTCATCGTGCAGACGAAGATCGATCTCTGGCGCATGGCGGATCCGTCGACGGGCTCGGGACAGGCCGGACCGCGCGAGGCGTGGCAGAGCGCGGCGCAACGGATCGTCGCGCAAGCGGCGAAGCACGCGCCCGGAACGCCGGTGTTCCCGCTGTCGGCGCGCGAGTACGCGGAGGGGCTCCTGACCGGCGACGAGGCGCTCCTCGCGCAGAGCCGCTTTCCGGAGTTTCACGCGGCGCTCGACGTGTCGCTCGTCGCGACGACGGGACGTTCGCGCCTGCGGCGCGCCGCGAACGACGCGCGACGCATCGCGACGCGCGCGGCGGACGCGCTCGCGTTCGACGCGGCGGCGCTCGTGCTGGACGCCCCCGCGCTGCGCGCGCGCCGCGACGCGCTGGCACCGGCGCTCGACGCGTTCGACGCGGCCGCACGCGACGCGCAGGCGCGTCTCGACGACGCCGGTGCCTCGCTCGCCGACGCGACGCGCGCGCGCGGCGCCGAGGCGCGCGCGACGCTCGCCCGCACGCTGACGCGGACGTTCGACACCGCGGACGTCGCGCGGCTGCGCGACCGCGCGAAGCTGCACATCCTCGTCGACGACGTGCTGGCCGCCGCGATCGGCCGATTCGCGGCCGGCGCGGCCGAGGCGATCACGAAGCGTCTGCGCGACGCGGCGAAGGACGCATCGGAGTCGATCGTCGCCGCGGCACGCGCCGCCGACACGACGGCGACGCTCGCGCCGCTGCTCGACGCCGTCGCCGCGGAGCGTCTCCCCGTCACGGAGGACGCGGCGCGCGCGTTCGGCGCCGACGCGTCGAGCGGTGCCTGGAGCACGGATCTCGAGACGGGCTTGCGCAGCTCGATCGTCCTCGGCGCGCTCGGCGGGCCGGCGGTCGGGCTCGTCGACGCGATCGCGAAGCGGTTCGCGTCCGCACCGCCCGACGCGTACATGAAACGGGAGCTGCTCGCGGATCTGGACGCGGGACTGTACGCCGCGTTCGACGCCGAGCTGGAAGCGTATCTCGGCGGCATCGCCGCCCGCGTCGACGCGATCGCTCGCGGTCTCGGCGCGCGTCTCGCGGCGCTGGCGCCGCGCGTGCGTGCGGAAGCGATCGGGCCGCTCGACCGCGCGCTCGCCGCGCACGCATCGGGCGCCGACCGCGTCGTCGCCGCGGCGCTGGCGCGCGAGCGCGCGGAGTCCGTGCGCGCGCTCGCGACGCGGATCGAGACGCGCAGCGAGTCGTTCGCGCGCGAGAGCCGTGCCGGGCGCGCGGAGCTCGCCGATCCGGCGATCCCGCTCGATCCCGGCGCGGGCGTGCAGCGCGTGAGCAGCGCCGACGGCGCGCGATTCGATCCGCTGACGTACGAGCATGGCCTGCGCCCCGAGCGCTGGCGCGTCCCGGTGATCGGCGCGTTCAAGCGCGGCAAGTCGAGCCTCATCAACGCGATCGCCGGCGAACGCGTGCTGCCGGACGAAGGTGCCGACCTCGAGATGCACTTCCCAGTGCACGTGCGCTACGGCGACGTGCCGCGCGCATACGCGCTCGGCGAGGACGCCGGCTGGAACGAGATCGCGCGCGACGGCGTGTTCGACGCCGCGCAGCGCACGCCGGTACTGATCGAGACGCCGTGGACGTTGCCGCGACAGCTCGTGCTCGTGCACACGCCGGCGTTCGACTCCGGCGTGCCGCTCGCGAGCGAGATCGTCGTCGCGGCCGCGTCGGCGGCGAGCGAGCTGCTCGCGCTCTTCTCACGACAGCTGTCCGATCGCGAGCTCGAGCTGTACGGGCGCATCGCGCAGACCGGCAAGCCGATGACGTTCGTGCACACGATGGCGGATCACGAGGACGCGGCGGAGCGGCGCAACGTCGTCATGCTCGCGGATCGCTACTTGCGCGAGCGCGGCATCGCGCCGCAGCGCGTCTTCAGCACGTCGACGCTCGAGTATCGCGACGCCGTCGCGGCGGGACGCGCACCGGCCGGCTGGAACGAGCTCGTCGCGTTGCGGTCGACGCTCGAGTCGCATGCGGAGGAGCACATGGCGCGGCTCGCGCGCGCGGAACGCGAACGCGCGGAGATCGATCGGTTAGCGACCGCCGCGCGCGGCGACGCGCCGGAAGCGCGCGCACGCGGCTCCTTCTTGCAGCGTTTGCTGGGACGGCGCTGAGCGAACGCGTGCGTACGCGCGCGTCGGAAAGGGGGTTGCCCGAACGCGCGGCCCGAATCCAGACGAACGTGTCGGATACCTACATCCTCGGCCCGTCGCGGCTCGCGCTCGGCGACGGCACGTCGGCGCACGGACGGGTCGCCGTCGAACGAGGACGCATCGCACGCATCCTTCCGGAGCACGGCCCGACCGACGTCCAGCTTCCCGACGGAGCGATCGTCGCGCCGGGATTGATCGACGTGCACACGAACGGCGCCGACGATCTGCTGTTCAATCGCGACCAGCGCGACGCCGTCGTCGCCGCCTCGCGCGCGTACGCGCGGCAAGGTGCGACGGGCTACGTCGCCGGCATCATGACGGCGCCGTGGGAGTCGATGATGCACGCGGCGGCCGAAGTGTCCGAAGCCGCGAACGAGCTCGTCGAAGCCGGCGATCCGATCGGCGCACGGTGTCTCGGCATCCATTTCGAGGGACCGTTTCTCAACGCGAAGTTTCGCCGCGTGCACCGCGGCGAGTGGATCGTGCCCGCGAGCACCGACCGCGCGCGCGAGATGATCGAAGCGTGCCGCGGCGCGCTCGTCATGGTGACGATGGCGCCCGAAGCCGAAGGCGTCGACGACGTCGCCCGCTTCTTCTTCGATCAAGGCGTCGTGTGCTCGGCGGGGCACACGTCCGCGCACTACCGCGAAGGCATGCTCGCGATCGGACTCGGCTTTCGCACGCTCACGCACGCGTTCAACGCGATGCCGCCGCTCGATCACCGCGACCCGTCGTTGCTCGCCGCGTTCATGCAGGAGTCGCGCACGTCGGTGCAGCTCATCTGCGACGGCTATCACGTCTCGCCGCCGATGGTCGACCTGCTGTACCGCACGCTGCACGAACGCCTCGTGCTCGCGACGGACAACATGCCGCCGGCGGGCAGCGGCTACCGCATCGAAGGCGGCGTCGTGCGCTCGGAGGACGGCACGATCGCCGGCAGCGCGCTGCTCATCGACCACGCCGTGCGCAACCTGATGGAGTACGCCGACATCCCGTTCGCGACCGCGATCGTCAACGCGACGCGCAGCCCGGCACGGCTGCTGAACCTCGACCGCGAGCTCGGCACGATCGAGGCGGGCAAGCGCGCCGATCTCTCGATCTGGAGCGACGACTACAAGGTGCTCGCCACGATCGTGGGCGGCGTGCCGGTGCACGGCGCCGCACACCTCTATCGCGTGCAGCGCGCCGCGAACGCCTCGCGCTGATCCGCTGACCGGCGTCGTCATCGCCGCGCTGGCGCTGCTCGGCGTCATCGTTCGTCCGTTCCGCATCAACGAAGCGTGGTGGGCGTGCGGGGGCGCCGTCGCGCTCGTCGTCGCGCGCGCCGTCGCGCCGCGCGACGCGGCCGGCGCCGTCGCACGCGGCCTCGACGTCTACCTCTTTCTGATCGGCATGATGGCGCTCGCGGAGTTCGCGCGCGGCGAAGGCGTGTTCGACTGGCTCGCGGGCGGCACGGTGCGCGCGGCGCGCGGGTCGCGCGTGCGGCTGCTGCTGCTCGTGTACGGCGCGGGCGTCGCGACGACGGCGCTGCTGTCAAACGACGCGACGATCGTCGCGCTCACGCCGGCCGTGCTCGCCGCGATCGCGCGCACGAACGCACCGCCGGAGCCATACGTCTTCGCGTGCGCGCTGGTCGCAAACGCCGCCAGCTTCGTGCTGCCCATCTCGAACCCGTCGAACCTGCTGTTCTTCGCGGCGCACATGCCGCCGCTTGCGACGTGGTTCGCGTCGTTCGCGCTCGCGTCCGTCGCGTCGGTTCTGCTGACGTACGCGGCGCTCGCGTTCGTCTTCCGGCACGACCTGCGCGGCGCGCTCTGCGTCGACGGCGGCCGCGCGGCGCGCCCGCGCATGACGGCGCTCGCGACGCTCGGCGCGGCGGGCATCGTCCTCGTCGTCACGTCGTCGCTGCGCGGGCCGCTCGGCGCGGTCGCGTTCGGCCTCGGCGTCGTTGCCGCCATCGTGGCGGCGCTCGCACGGCCCCGCGCGCCGGTCGCGATCGCGCGCGGCATCGCGTGGCCCGTCGTCGCGCTGACGGCGGCGCTGTTCGTGCTCGTCGACGCGCTCGACGCTGCGGGCGCCGGATCGCTGCCGCGCGCGCTGTTCGCGTGGGCGACGCACGCGAGCGCGCCGGTCGCACGCGTCGGCGTCGCGTTCGCCGCGGCTGCGGCGTCGAACGTCGTGAACAACCTGCCCGTCGCGCTCGACGTCGGCAACGCCGTCGGCCGCGTGCACCCGATGCCGGCGCTGGGCGCGGCCGCGCTCGCGGGCGTCAACGTCGGCCCGAACTTCACCGTGAACGGTTCGCTCGCGACGCTGCTGTGGCTCGCCGTGCTGCGGCGCGCGGGCATCGAGGTGACGGCGCTGCGGTTCGCGGCGGTCGGCCTCGCCGCGACGCCCGCGGCGCTCGCCGTCGCGGCGCTCCTCGCGCGATAGAACGCGGCGGCAGGAAGCCGTCACGCGCGTGCGTGAGTGCGCGCGCATGACCTCGACCGGCATCACCGTCCGGGACGCCGGCGGCGTTCGCACCGTCGTGCTGGACCGTCCCGAGAAGAAGAACGCGCTCACCGTCGCGATGTACGCGGTGCTCGCCGACGCGGTCGCGTCGGCCGAGGCGGACGACGTCGGCGCGCTGCTGCTGACGGCGTCCGGCGACGCGTTCACCGCGGGAAACGATCTCCGGGACTTTCTCGCCGACCCGCCGCGCGGACCGGACGCGCCCGTCATCCGGTTTCTGCACGCGCTGGTCGACACCGACGTTCCGATCGTCGCGGCGGTGCGCGGCGCCGCGATCGGGATCGGCACGACGATGCTGCTGCACGCCGACGTCGTGTACGCGTCGCCGGACGCGCGCTTCGTGCTGCCGTTCGTCGACCTCGGGATCGTGCCGGAAGCGGGCAGCAGCGTTCTGCTGCAGCAGCGCATCGGTCGCGCACGCGCCGGCGCGGCGCTGTACGTCGGCGAAGCGATCGACGCGAACGCCGCGCTCGCGAGCGGGCTCATCGCGAAGGTCGTCGACGACGATGCGCTCGACGCTGCCGCGGCCGCCGCTGCGAGCGCGATCGCGGCGAAGCCGCGCGCGGCCGTGCGCGAGACGAAACGGTTGCTGCGTTACGACCGCGACGCGGTGCGAGCGGCGATCGCGCGCGAGACCGAGGCGTTCACCGCGCGGCTGAGCTCCGACGAAGCGCGCGCCGCGATGACGGCGTTCTTCACGCGCGCGCCGGCTGCGCGCTGACGAAGCCGCGCGCGGGAAAGTCGGCCCGGCGCTGCAGCCAGTTCTTCGGCGAGTACCGCGCGCGTCCGTCGACGACGTGCAGCGTGTACGCATGCCGCGAGCGGTCGGAACGGTTCGGCGCGCTGTAGTGCGGCAGCAGCCCGTGGAAGACGACGAGCGTGCCCGCCTCCACCTCGACGGGTTCGGCATGCGCTTCGTCCGGCCACGGCGTCGCGTCGAGCTTCTCCATGCGGCCGTGCCCCGAGTCGACGACGAAACGCTCGCGCAGCGGCGTGCGGTGGCCGCCGCGCTGCACCCAGAGGCACCCGTTCGCGCGGTCGGCGCGCTCGAGCGCGAACCACAGCGTCGTCACGGTGACCGGATCGGTGTCGAAGTACGTCGCGTCCTGATGCCAGCGCACCTCGCCGCCGATGTGCGGCTGCTTGAAGATGTACATGCTCTGGTAGACGCGTGGATCCGCGAGGCCGAGCTCGTGCGCGAGCTCGTCCAGTCGCGGATCGTGCGAGAACGCATCGAACACGGGATCGAGGTCGTGCATCGCGTGGCCGATCTTGTTGATCGCCAGCGGCTTCGGCACGCGCAGCGCGCCGGACGGATCGAACGCCTCTTCCTCGAAGAAGCAGCGCACGACGTCGCCCGAGGTGAGGAAGTACGTCTCGGCGTTCGTCGCGGAGCCTTCGCGCGCGCTGAACACGCCGGACGCCTGCGACGGCTCGAACGCCTCGACGATGCGCTCCGCGCGCTCGCGCAACGCGTTCACCTCGTCCGCCGGCTTGAATCCGGGGATCACCAGCAATCCGTCGCGTTCGAACTCCGCCCTCACCGGCGCACCTCCGCGAATCGCATCGCCGCGCCGCCGCCGTCATCGAACGCCGCGCGGCCGCGTCGCGCGAGCACGACGCGAACGTGCGAGCCGCCGTCCGCGCGCTTCGTCACGTTGAACTCCTCGGACAGCGTCCACACCAGGAACAGCCCGCGTCCGCGTTCCGAGAGCATGTCGCTCGGCAACCGCGGCATGAGGATGAAGCCGTGGCCGCGGTCGAGGAAGTGCAGCGTCGCCGCCGATGCATCGCTCCAGTCGAGCACGACCTCGATGCCGCCCGGCGCGTAGCGCACGACGTTGCTGAGCAGCTCGCCGAAGATCAGCTCGGCCGTGAAGAGATCGTCGCTCTGCACGCCGCGCTCCGCGAGCAGCGCGGCGAAGTCCGCGCGGGCGCGCTGCGCCGTCACCGCGTCGGCGCTGTCGAACGTCCACGAGCGCGTGCGGCTGCGGTTACCGGTCCCGTCGACCCGCACGACGAGCAGCGCGACGTCGTCGTGCGCGCCCTCGCGCAGCACGTGGTCGTGCAGCGCGCGCGCCGGGTGCGGCCCGAGCGCGACGGCGGGATCCGCCAGCGCCGCGCGAAGCCGCTGCTCGCCGTCGATGATGTCCTGCGTCGACTCGATGAGTCCGTCGGTGTAGAAGACGATCGTCGCGCCGTCGGGGACGTCGACGGTCTGCGCGCTCGCCTCGTCGCGCGCGCGCAATCCCAGCGGCAAGCCGCGTGCGCCGAGCTCGACCACCGTGCCGTCGAAGCGGCGCAGCAGCGGTGACGGATGCCCCGCCGACGCGTACGCCAGCGTGCGCGCGACGGGATCGAAGATCGCGACGGAGGCGGTGACGAGCCGGTCCGGGTGCTCCGCCTTCAGCGTGCGGTCCGCCGCGTCGATCATCGTCGCCGGATCGGCGTAGACTTGCGCCACGCCGCGAATCACTTCGCGCATCGCGGCCATGATGATCGCGGCCTGCAAGCCGCTGCCCGACACGTCTCCGATCGTCAGCAGCACGCGCCCGTCCGCGAGACGGAGCGCGTCGTACCAGTCGCCGCCGACTTGCGCTTCATCCCGGCCCGGCGCGTAGACGCCGTCGAACACGATGCCGGGCAGATCGGGCAGGCCTTGCGGCATCAGCGCGTCTTGGAGCGTCGTCGCGACGTGTTGCGCGCGCTGGTACGCGAGGAGCGCCGCCTCCTTCTCGCGCAGCGACTGCTGCACGCGCAGCGTCATCTCGTGATAGACGCGGTCGAGGTCGGCGATCTCGTCGGCACCCGCGATGATCGCGGTGGGCTGTCCGCGCCCCAGGCGACGCGCGTTCTCGGCGAGCTTCACCAGCCGGTTTGCGATGCGGAAGCCGAAGAGCCCGGTGACGAGCAGCGTCAGCACGACGCCGAGGATCGACGTCGCGAGCATCAGCACGCCGAGCAGCCGGAGGTAGTGCTGCAGCGGCGCGATCCGCGAGAGCGTGAGCCGGCGAACCGTTCCTTCGAAGGCGACGCGCTCCGCGTCCCACGCGAGACCGAGACGCTGCACCGCCGGGCTGCGGCCGAACGCTTGCGCCTCTTTCTTCTTGCCGCTCTGCAGCATGCGCATGTACGGCGCGAGAATCGTGTCGATCACGCGGCGCGTGAGCGCGACGTAGCGCGCGGCGTGCGCCGCTGCCTCCGGCGAGCGTGCGACATCGGCGCGCAGCTTCGCGCCGCGTGCCGGCAACGTTGCGACCGCGTCCCGATAGCGAACCATCGTGCGCGGCTGCTGCGCGCGCGTGTAGTCGATCGCCGCGCGCTCGGCGTCGACGAGCACGTTGCGCACGCCCTCGGAATCGGCGAGCGCGTTCGTGGACCGCTCCGACGTGGTGGCGATGCGCTCCGTCTCGGCACGGAGCATGCCGGCGATCACCAGCAGCGCGATCAGGAACGCGAGCGGCACGACGCTCAGCAGCACGGCCTGCGTGCGAATCCGGAGGACGAAGCGGCGAGCGACTTCGCGTGCCCTGGCCATCGACGGCGTCCTTCGCCGCACCCGCCGCCGCGTCCCCACGCGAGGCCGTTGTGAGCGCCCGCACACGCGCGGTCCGCACTCCTGACACCACGCTGTCAGGATCGGCCTGCTAGCATCGCGGCATCGCACGTCTCCGGTGAAAGGAACACCGACATGCCCGACACGCAGACCGCCGTCCGATCAGCAGTGACCTGGTTCGAGATCCCGATCGCCGACTTCGACCGCGCGCGGCGGTTCTACGAGACGATCCTCGAGACGACGCTCCCCGAGGCGCAGTTCGGCGGCGCGCGCATCGCGATGTTCCCGTCCGAAGGCGGAGGCGTGGGCGGCTGCATCGACGCCGGCTCGACGTTTCGGAGCGCACGATCTATCGCGACGTCGACGAGCTCACGCTGTGCGGCGTCCCGATCGAAGGCGAGCCCGGCCGCGGCTACCGTCTGCCGAAGTCGTTCGAGATCCCGCCGCTGATGTTCGAGCGGCACGAGGTGGAAGCGCTCGTCGTCGGCGTGCGGCTCGTCGAAGCGTCGTGCGGGCCGGGGCTGGCAGCATCCGCCCGCTCCGCGCTCGCGCGCATCCGCGGCGCGGTCCCGCCGGCGTTGATCGCCGGCGTGGACGATGCGCGCGTGTACGCGCTGCGGTTTGGGCCGCGAGCTGACGCGCCGCTGTTCGAGATCGCGCACCGCGCGATCACGGAGCGGCGGAAGCTCGCGATGGCGTACACGAACGACGACGGCACCGCGACGGAGCGCACCGTGCGTCCGCTGGGACTCTACTTTTGGGGCAAGGCGTGGACGCTCGCGGCGTGGTGCGAGCTGCGGACGGGGTTTCGCAGCTTCCGCGTCGACCGCATTCGCGAGCCCGTGCTCGCAGCGCAGTTCGAAGACGAGCCGGACAAGTCGCTCGAGGCGTTCATTGCGCAGATTCGTAGGCGGGAACGTGAACGCGAGGCGGCAAGTGCACCTGCCTCGCGCCAGGCAGCGCCGTAGCCGGCAATCTACGCGACCTTCGACATTCTGGCAGCCTTCGAGTGCACTTGCTTTTTCTTCACGCGCCTGCGGCCGCGCGCCGATGCGGCAGCCCTCGGCGCAGCGGCGCTCGCGATGACGCGACCGAATTCTCTTCGAGATGGACGAACTTCAATTTTGACGTCGAGGCCGAGCTTCGTTGCCACATCCATGAGCTTATCGCTCGAAAACCCGTGCGCCGTATCGTCGTTCATGAGAGTTGACATTTTCGGCTGCGGAAGTCCAACGCGACGTGCTGCTTCACGTTGCGTGATTTGCAGCGCGCGAATACGGGAGAGGATCGCCGCGCGAAGGTAGGCTTTTGCCTGGAGCTGACCGACGTCGTCCAGGCCGAGGTCCGCGAGTGCGCTGGCGCCGTGGGCCCATCCCTCAGCAAGCAGCGCGAGGTATTTCTTATTCACGTTCAATCTCTTTGATTCTTTTCAGCCGCATTCGCATACGTTCGATTATGTGCGTCGGAGTCGAAACTCCACTGGTACTCTTCTTGGTGAAAACGTCGAGCACCGCGATCGGCCCGTCCACGTCTTTGGTCGGATAGTATGCCGCCCGATGCGTCACGTTGTCTCCGTCCACGGTAAGCTCGAAGACGTCGCGGCGCACTTCGCATGCGTTTTGCATGGGTGTCCGTTTGTCCCCACTGCGCCACTTCGATGCCTCGCCCGAGGAGCCGACGCACTCGCTTTGGATAGCGGCGTAGTTCCTCGCGCGTTCCGGGCGCCCATAACACCTCCCGCCGAGGCGTACCCCGTCCGCTCACACGAACTATTATACCGCTTTCGATATAGACCGCAATGCGGTTCTCCGGGCGTTACGGGCTCAGCCATCATCCCTTCCGAGCCGGTCAGCGCGACGACGCGGCGCTCGTACGGATCGCGCGCTGGAATGCGATCGCGATGACGATGAACGCGGCCGCGACCAGCGTCACGGTGCCCGTGTTCATCGGCAGCTGCGTGCGCACGTCGGCGCCGTGCGGTGCGACGTAGCGCGCGACGAACCGCAGGACGAACGCGACGATCCAGATCGCGAACGTCGTCCTCGAGCCGGTAGCGACGATCGCGTTCGGCACCGTGGCCGGCGAAATCGTCGTGTAGCGGACGATCAAGGAGCCCACGATCGCGCCGGCGACGGCGCCCGCCAGCACCGCGCCGATGAGCTCCGCGATCCCCGCGGGATCGACGGTCGCCGTCGTCCAGACGAGCCACGCCGTCAGGACGACGAGCACGATCGGCCGCACCCAGAGCGAGCGTGCCTTGATGACGCGCGGCTTGAGCTCGCGAACCGCGAACCGGAACACGACGAACGCCGCGACCAGCAGCACGAGCAGCGACTGCTCGACGAAACCGTTCACGCCGCGCCGCCGAGGTACGCGACGCGCACCGCTTCGCTCGCCGCGAGCTCGCTCGCCGCGCCCTGGTACGTGATGCGTCCGACCTCGAGCACGTAGCCGCGCGACGCGAGCGCGAGCGCCTGCCGCGCGTTTTGCTCGACGAGCAGGACCGTGGTGCCGCGCGCGTTGATGTCGCGGATCACCTCGAAGATCGTCTGCACGAGCTTCGGCGAAAGCCCGAGCGACGGCTCGTCGAGCATCAGCAGCCGCGGTCGCGACATCAGCGCGCGCGCGATCGCGAGCATCTGCTGCTCGCCGCCCGACATCGTCCCCGCCTTCTGCGCGAAGCGCTCGCGCAGCCGCGGGAAGATCGCGAGCACGCGCTCGAGGTCGGCGGCGATCTCCGATTTCGCGCGGCGCGTGTACGCGCCCAGCTCGAGGTTCTCGCGCACGGTCATACGCGGAAACACACGCCGTCCTTCGGGCGAGTGTCCGATGCCGGCGCGCACGATGACGTTCGGCGGCAGCCGCGTCACATCGCGTCCGTCGAAGCGGATGGAACCCGCCGCGGCGCGCACGAGGCCGCTGATCGCGCGCAGCGTGGTCGTCTTGCCGGCGCCGTTCGCGCCGATCAGCGTGACGATCTCGCCCTCGTCGACCGCGAGCGAGATGCCGTGCAGCGCCGTGACGCGCCCGTAGCGCGCGACGAGTCCCTCGACCTGCAGCAACGCCATCAGGCGGCGCCGCCCGCCGTTTCGGCGCCGAGGTACGCTTCGATCACGCGGGGATCGCGCCGAACCTCGTCGGGAGCGCCTTCGGCGATCTTCTCGCCGTAGTCGAGCACGGTCACGCGCTCGCTGACCTCCATCACGACGCTCATGTCGTGCTCGATCAGGAACACCGTCACGCCGCGTTCGCGAATCGCGCGGATCAGCGCGACGAGCTCGCGCTTCTCGACCGGGTTCATGCCGGCCGCCGGCTCGTCGAGCAGCAGCAGCTTGGGTTCCGACGCGAGGGCGCGCGCGATCTCGAGCCGGCGCTGGAGGCCGTACGCGAAGTTGCGCGCGTACTCTTCGGCGCTGCGTTCCAAGCCGACGAACCGCAGCAGCTCCATCGCGCGCTCGCGCGCCGCACGCTCCTCGCGGCGCTGCCGGGGCGTATGGATCACGGAATCGGCGAGGTTCGCGCGCAGCCGGGCGTGCTCGCCGGTCATCACGTTCTCGAGCGCCGACATGAACGCGAACAGCCGGATGTTCTGGAACGTCCGCGCGACGCCGAGCGCGGCGATCGTGCTCGTGGGCCGGCCCGTCACGTCGGTGCCGTCGAATGCGACCCGTCCGGAGGCGGGACGATAGATGCCGGTGATGACGTTGAACACCGTCGACTTCCCGGCGCCGTTCGGACCGATCATCGCGACGATCGACCCCGCATCGATGGCGAAGCTCAGGTCGCTCACGGCGAGCAGCCCGCCGAACCGCTGCGTCACGTGATCGAGCGCGAGGAGCGGCACGTCAGTGCGCCGCCCCGCTGTACAGCTCTTGCTCGTGCGCCGCAGCCGTGAGGTCGGCGTCCGCCGCGTGCAGCTCCGCCTTGCGCTGACGGCTCGGCAGCAGACCTTCCGGCCGGAACAGCATCATCACGACGAGGATGACGCCGTAGATCAGGTAGCGCGAGTTCGTCAGGTCGACGTTCAGTCCGATCGCGTGCATCACGTTCGTGCCTTGCGGGAGGATGAACCGCTCGAGCGCGGACAGGACGACGCTGCCGACGATGACGCCGGGGATGTTCCCCATGCCGCCGAGCACGAGCATCACGAGGATGAACACGCTGACGTTGAACCCGAACTCGTCGGGCGACACGAGCTGCAGCTTCGACGCGTACGCGCAACCGGCAAGACCGCTGAACGACGCGCCCATCGCGAACGCGGCGAGCTTCGTCGTCGTCGTGTTGATGCCCATGTGGGCGGCGGCGAGCTCGTCCTCGCGGATCGCCATCCACGCGCGGCCGAGGCGGCTGCGCCGCAGGTTGCCGGCGACGATCACGGCGAGGGCGATGAGCGCGAGGATCAAGAGGTAGTACGGCAGCGGATCGAATCCGAACCGCAGCCCGAAGAAGACCGGCTGATCCAGCGTACCGATGCCGTTCGGACCGCCCGTCCATTGGCTCAGGTTGAGGAACGTCTGCGGAACGATCTCGCCGAAACCGAGCGTCACGATGGCAAGGTAGTCGCCGCGGAGGCGCAGCGTCGGCGCGCCGAGCAGGATGCCGAACACGGCGGCGATCGCCGACGCGACGAACAGGAGCAGCCAGAACGGCACGTGGATGCCGAACTGCGGCGACGCCAGCATCGCGAACGCGTACGATCCGATGGCGAAGAACGCCGCGTACCCGAGGTCGAGCAGGCCGGCGAAGCCGACGACGATGTTGAGGCCGAGCGCGAGGAGCACGAAGGCGCCGGCGTCGGCGAGGAAGTTCGTGAACGCGGCGTTGTGCCCCGCGAACGGCAGCGCGAGCGCGACGGCGAACGCGATCGCCGCGGTGCGCACGCTGGGCGGAACGTGCGCGATGCTCATACCTTGTTCGGGACCGACTCGCCGAGCAAGCCCGTGGGCCGGAAGATCAGTACGAGCACGAGCATCGAGAACACGACGACGTTCGCCCACTGGTCGCCGATTGTCTGCGTCGTCATCGCCTCGATCAGCC